>Ga0316628_100000350_pt1 | contig 28700 bp, 23 predicted proteins | sample OWC_Aug_M2_C1_D5_FD_207648 | JGI IMG/M metagenome (GOLD analysis project Ga0316628, IMG submission 207648) | Wetland soil microbial communities from Old Woman Creek delta, Ohio, United States - OWC_Aug_M2_C1_D5_C | ecosystem: Environmental > Terrestrial > Soil > Wetlands | place: USA: Ohio...
ATAAACAGGATACGCCAGCAGTGCGATGCCGAGCAGCCTCAGCACTTCGCTGAGTATCCCTGTCGAGACAATCGTCAGCACTACGGAGATGAAGAGCCAGTCATAATAGCTGCCCCCTCCGGCCTTTTCTGAGTTTTTCATCCTGTTATAGATCACCCAAAATATGCCCAGCAGAAGCCCTAGAGCGCTTGCGTTTCCGAGCAGCTTCATCGGGTCATACAGCGGATAGGGCGACTCCCGGTGGAGCCCGTAAAGGTAAAAGATCGCCCAGGTCGTGGTTATGGCGAGGCCGACAAAGCCATAAAAGACAAAGAGATGTGATTTCGATCTATCGACCGTCACCTCGCATTTCTTGAAGTTCTTGTGTGCTAGAAAGTCCGTTATCGTTGCCGTGAGTGCGCTGACGATCGACCCCTTAGGCTTTCCGCCATACGCCACAAGGTCTTTCCAATATTTCATGATACCGATGAAAAACCCCAAAGACGCAAAAAGAGCTGCGCAGATGAAAATAGTATCGATGAAAGGGACCGGCATAAATTTCTCGGCATAGACAATCCGGTCAGTAGAGGTTATCAGCTCATGCAAATACCCCGGAGTGCTGCCTTCCAAATACTGCGGAGGAATAAGATGTCCCACGTAGGGAGCCACGACTCCGAATAACAGAACCGGCACTGCAAGCAAGAAGATGAGAAACTTCGGATCTCCCACCATCCTGCCGAGGAAAGACGGGAACGAGTAATGCTCTATGCTGACTTTCCTTATGGCGCCAAGGACTTCTCCGGGCTTAGCACCCCTTGGGCAATAGGCAGTGCAGTCGCTGCACTGATGGCAGATCCAGATATCCGGATTGCCGAAGAGTTTCTCCTTCAGCCCCCACTGAGCATGTATCATCTCTTTCCTGGGAAAAGGCTTGTCGTCGGGCGTCATATTGCAGACAACGGAGCAGGTCGCGCACTGGTAGCACTTCTTCAGGGACTCGCCACCGGAGCTCATGACCCTCTTTACGAAATTTAAATCAGGTTTAATTAACTTGCCTTCAGCCATGTATTACCTCCTAGAATCCCTTCATCGGGTTAAAGCCTACGCCTTCTATCACTTCTACAAATTTGCCGATTACTTCCGGGATCTTTTCATATTCGTCTATCGAGAACTGGATCTGCTGCACCCTGACCGGTTCAAGCCTCAGCTTTCCCAGGGTCTCCGCCACGTTGTCCATTCTCTTGTTGCAGAGCTCGCTCCCTTTTACAAAGTGGCACTGATAATCATCGCCGTATTTGCATCCGATGAGAAGCACGCCGTCGTTGCCCTTCGACATTGCGTCCGCTATCCATATCGTGTTTACCGAGCCCAGGCATCGGACCGGGATGAACCTGATGTCGGCAGAGTATTTCAGTTTATGCAGGCCGGCCATATCCAGCGCCGGCAATGCGTCGTTTTCGCAGACAAAGGCTACGATCCTGTATTTTTCTTCATCTTCATCCGGCACATTGATCGCCTTGACCATGGATCCTATCATGTCTATATGATAGTTTTTGAAGGAGACGATTCTCTCGGGACATGCCCCCATGCAGGTCCCGCACCTCCTGCAGCGCGTCGGGTTCGGCTTTGGCGTACCCTTTTCGTCATCGTCGAGCGCTCCGAAGGGGCATTCTTCCGTGCATCTCTTGCACTGCGTACACCTCTGGAAGAAAAACTCAGGGAAAGACATATCCCCTGACCTAGGATGTACAGACATACCCCTGTTCGTGGACTCAAGACACTGTATTGCCTTGAGTGCAGCGCCTGTGGCGTCCTCCACACACTCGCCGTTCGTCATGGTCTGTCTCACATTCCCCGCTGTATAGATTCCGGTACGTCTCGTCTCATAGGGGAAGCATATATAGTTCGAATCGGCGTATCCGTCAAAGAGTTCGAGGTCCCTGAAGGCCGGCCCCTGTCTGTACGCAAGATTTATTACCGGCTCGAACTGGGTCTCCGGGGTCATACCGGCGGCCAGCACTACCAGATCGACATCCACTGCGATCTTTTCGCCGAGAATTGTATCGTCGACCTCGACGGTCAGGCCCTTGTCCGCTTTTTCTGTGACCGATTTGACCTCACCCCTAGTCAGGAAGATACCGGGGCTGTTCTGTGCGGACTTATAGAAATTCTCATAGTGGCCCGGCGTGCGCATATGCTTGTAGAATATATATGCCTTGCCGTCCGCATAGTCTTCCGTCAGGTAATTGGCCTGCTTCAGAGATATCATGCTTGTAACTGAAGAGGCGTAAGGGAAGTCGCTGTCATCTCCGGCAAGGCCGGGGCTCTGAATAAAGGCAATTGTCTTCGCTTCTTTGCCGTCAGAAGGCCGGACTATCTTGCCCTTGGAGGCGGTTTCCTCCAGCATCACATTCGTGATAACATTTGCGAATTTGCCATATCCGAGATGTTCAAACTGCGAGGGATCGGTCGGCCTTCCTCCGGCGGCAACGATCACCGCGCCAAAACGTTCGGCATCGGGATCGGATGTGAGGATATCCTCACACGCGATCTGATCGGCCGGAAGTTCTACCGGTTCCTCAGCTGGCTTCTCGGCGGCCTCTGCAGGTTTATCTTTATCCTCTTCTTTCTTCTTAGGCGGGATGTCCCATTTGGATTGTGTCCCGGCCGGTTTGAATGAGACGTCGAACTGCCCGGGGCCTCCGCTGATCCTGGCTATTTCTATTCCCGTCTTGATCGTTATTTTGGAATTACTCGTGGCCTCTTTTATCTTATCCTGGATTGTGTTAGGTTCCAGGTCGGTGTAGGGGGCCTTCGTCGGTATCTGCTTGCGCTGCTTCGCGGCATAGCCTCCGAGCTGCGCAGCCTTTTCAACGATGGTAACCTCATACCCGGTTTTTGCCGCCTCAATTGCAGCAGTCAGTCCTGTAATACCGCCGCCTATTACGAGGATACTCTTCTCAACATTCTCGATCAGATAAGGGTCGACCTGGTTTGTCTTCTGTGCCTTGACGATCCCCATCCTGAGATAGTCCTCGGCAAGCATCTGGGTATCGTCATTGCGCTGGGTTTCGTCCTTTACGACTTCATTCCCATCAGCGTCCTTGGTCTTGACCTTCACCTGCTTTGTCCAGTCATGGCTCCAGACGACCTGTTCCCTTATATTCACCCTCTCCACTATATTGGCCGCGCCGAAATCAAAGACATCGTACTTGACCCTGCCTGAACAGGCGGCGATGACGACCGTGTTGACGCCCTCGGCCTCCATGTCCTTCTTAATCGTCTCAACGCCCCCTTCTCCGCACATGGCGGGATGCGTCTTGCATATCTGCATCTTATATTCTTTTGTCGCGACGAGAGAAAGCTTTTCGAGATCCAGGCCTTCGCCTATCGAGCATCCCCCGCATATATATACGCCAAGTTTCTTCTCCATCTGTTATGTTACCTCCTCACCATTTGAATAGCCTTGAGCGCCGTACCAGTGGCCGTCTGCCCTGACGACATTACATCCGACGGTTTCTTCACGCATCCTGTGGCCAGTATATCCCCTGAAATGACAAAGTTGTTGTCATCGTATTGCGCATTGCCGGGGACCTTTGCCGATGCAGTTGAAGGCTCCATGCCGGTAGCAAGCACCACCATATCAAAGGTTGCATGTATTTTTTTGCCGGATAATGTGTCTTCTACAGTGACGATCACGTCCTTCGTAGCTGGGTCTTCTTCGATCTTTGCAACCTTCCCTTTCACAAAAGAGACATTCGCGTCGGCTTTCACCTTCTTGTAGAATTTTTCGTATCTCCCCGGCGTTCTTATATCGATATAAAATATTGTCGCCTTGGATTCGGGGTTTGCTTCTCTTATATACGTCGTCTGTTTAAGGGACGCAAGGCAGCATATGTAAGAACAGAAAGGAAGATGATTTTCGTCCCTGGATCCCGCGCACTGAACGAAAGCTATGTTGTTGACAACCTTGCCGTCCGACGGCCTGATAATCTTTCCGTTCGTAGGGCCATTGACAGCCGCCAGCCTCTCCATCATCATGTTTGTGATCACATTCTGGACCTTCCCGAAGGAGAGGTTTGTCATCTTCGTCGGCTCGTAAGGGTTCCATCCCGTGGCCCACACTATGGAGGCTACCTTGATATTGAATGTCTTTGCCTTGTCATCGAGGTCTATCGCGCTATAGGGGCATGCATCCTTGCACTTCTGGGCGGTCTTCGTCCCAATTATCGACTGGTCTAGAACATATCTCTGGGGGAAAGCCATCTCATGTGGAAGATAGGCAGCCTTTCTCTTGTCCATGCCGAAATTGAAGACATTCGGGACCTCGACATCGCACGCCTCGGCACACTTGCCGCAGCAGGTGCAGTTATTGTTAACGTAACGCGGACTCTGCTTAAGCGTAACGTCGTAATTTCCGGGGCCGCCCGATATCTTCTCCACCTCGGTAAGAGTAAACCATTTGACGAGATTGCTATTCTTAATCCTCTGAAAATTGATCTCCAGGCCGCAGGTAGGAGGGCATAGCTTCGGGAAGTACTTGTTGAGTTGGGCCACCCTGCCGCCAAGATATGGGTTCTTTTCGACTATAAATACTTCGTATCCGACCTCCGCGGCTTCAAGCGCAGTGGTGATACCGCTGATTCCTCCCCCTGCTACTAAGATCGTTCCTGATTCAGGGGTTCCGGTCTTCTCATCCGCCATGTTGTTCCTCCATCATTACGTCGGTTAACTGCTTTAAGTTAATTTCAGGGCTCAGCGCCTCTGCCCTTTTAAATACTGTCTTAGGGTGCACCTAAATACTGATCCTCAACTCCGCTCAGTCTGTAGACTGGGCATAGAAATCCAGAGCTGAATTCCTTTGCCTAATCTGCAGCCGCCTAATCTGCGTGTGCCCAGGAACCCTGGGGCCCTGGGCACACACAATAAAATCAACTTCTTGCCGCGTCAGATCAGTCAGGTATTATCTGGATGTAATCCTTCTTGAATACCGACCATTCCTTCTTGGCAGGATCGTACTTCGAGTTCACAAAGCACTTCCAGTTCTTCTCGTCCACGAGGTCAAAGTCAGACCTGTAGTAGAAGCCGGGGTACCTGGACTCTTCCCTGAAGAGGATGTGCCTGAGGTGAGATTCGATTGTACCTAGCCTGTGGTAGTTCTCCCAGGCCCTGAGCAGTTCGTGGAGGTCGCCTGCAGCCATCTTCTCGGAGTCTTCCCTCAGCATGCCGAGGAGATGGAATGCCCTCTCAAGCATCGCCTTGCTCGTGACGTATGATGTTGCAATTCCGGCGCCGTACTCATCACTTATTTTCATTAGCCTTCTCTGGAAGCCGGCCGGCTTGATGTAATTCACATTAACATCGACAGCCGTCGACTTCTGATAGTGCTCCAGGAAGGTCGTAACGGGCTTGTAAACGATATCGGCAAGCTCCTTCGGGGATTGTTGGAGAGTAGGCTTGAAGTCCTTGTTGTCCCTGACGAACCTGGACATCGACTTTGCCACCTGTCTGCCCTCGGCATGTGAGCCGGAGGAGAACTTATGGCCGGAAGCGCCTGTTCCATCGCCGGCCGTGAAGAGGCCGTTCACAGTCGTCATTTTGTTATAGTTTTTGCCTTTGTAAGGGATCTTGTATGAATCAGGAACCCAATCTTCATTCGGACCGGCAGCCCATATACCGCAACAACCGGAGTGCGAGCCAAGGAGATAAGGCTCTGTAGGCATAATTTCCGAGCCGACCTTCTCAGGCTCGGTGTTCGTGCCTGCCCAGAGACCGGCCTGACCGACTGACATGTCGAGGAAGTCTTCCCATGCCTCTGCCAGAAGGTGCTTCACTTCCTTAGGGGTCATGTTTGCGGAAAGGGTCTTCAATGCGGTAGGTGTATCCATATAGATAGGGCCTCTGCCTTCCCTCATCTCTTTCAGCATGAGGTGGTTTCTGAGGCAAGAAGCAGGTACTTTTGCCAATCCGTACGGAGGATACTGTTTAAGCATCTCGGCGTTCGTTGCCATATAGTTTTCGCCGAGGGTGTTGGTCGCTTTTGCTTTAAAGAGCAGGAACCATGCGCCGACAGGGCCGTAGCCGTCTTTAAATCTTGCGGGGACGAACCTGTTTTCCATCATCGTCATCTCTGCGCCGACTTCCTGGCAAAGGGTGTAGGTTGATCCGGCGTTCCATACTGGATACCAGCATCTGCCCATACCTTCACCGGTAGACCTCGGTCTGAATACGTTGACCGCGCCGCCGCATGCAACCATCATCGCGTTGGTCTTGATTACATATACTTTATTTTCCCTGACGCTGAAGCCGACTGCGCCTGCGATCCTGTTGGGCTCATTCTTATCGAGGACGAGCTTTACGATAAAGCATCTTTCGATGATATTCTCGGAGCCAAGGGCCGCCTTGGCAGCTTCAGCGACGATCCTCTTATAGGACTCGCCGTTGATCATGATCTGCCAACGGCCTGAACGGACAGGTTTTGTCTTGACCTTAAGGGTCGGGGCGCCCTGTGCGCCGTCAACGGTCTTGCCGTCTTCGAGGGTTTTCCAGATCGGAAGGCCCCACTCTTCAAAAAGATAAACTGATCTGTCAACGTGTCTGCCACAGTCGAAGATCAGGTCTTCCCTGACGATACCCATAAGGTCATTTCTGATCATTCTGACATAATCATCGGGGGTGTTTTCGCCGAGGTAGGTGTTGATAGCAGAGAGTCCCTGAGCAACCGCGCCGCTTCTCTCGAGGGCGGCCTTGTCACAAAGAAGGATCTTCGTTCCTTCAGGAGCCCATTTCTTTATCTCGTATGCGGTTCCGCATGCCGCCATACCGCCGCCGACGATAAGGATGTCGGTTTCGAGTTCGGCAATAGCAGGATCTGCCGTTGCTAATAATTCTCCAGCTGGCTTATTTGGTAATGCCATATTTCTAATCCTCCTGTTGTAATTTTCTTATTAAACTATTTGCCGAATATAGCAATCGGCTTTGCAAGCGTAAAATTGTCGACCTCTTCGTCCGAAAGCTGCTCCGTGTCGAGATTCTTTCCCTTGTGCGCTGCGTTTTTCGGGTCGATCGAGCCTTCAGGGGTCGTCCTGATCGGGAATTTGAACCTCTGGAGGTTACCGTTTCTGAACTGGATCGTCCACATGATCGAGTCGGAGCTCATCATGGGAGAAACCATTCCGCCGAGAGGTACGATATCGGAATAAGCTCTTACCGAGATTGCGCCCTGTGGGCAAATTTTTACGCAGGAGTAGCATTCCCAGCACTGGTCAGGCTCCTGATTGTAAGCCTTCATCGATTCAACGTTCAACACCATTAAGTCGCTCGGACAGATGTACATGCATGCAGTCTTCTCGCCGCCCTTGCATCCGTCGCACTTTACGGGATCTACAAAACTTGGCATATCTTAAACCTCCTATTTGAATTGAATATTAGTAACCACCCACTAAACGAACCGGTAACAGAATACCTTGACTTCTTACTTCACCCCCTCTCGTTTGCGTAATGAGTGATGAGTAATGAGTGATCTGTTCTCCACCCATTACCCATCACCCATAACCAATTACCGTATTTATGCGCCTTCTGAATATTTATGAACCTTTATCTCGACCTTCTCGGTCAGGGTTGCGTAGTATGCCCTAAGAATCTCCAGGACTTCAGGGCGGCTGAAGTGATCAGGCACTTCAAGGTTTTCAGAGAGCATCTTCCTCAGTTTCGTGCCGCTAAGGAGAAGCCTGTCCTCTTTGCCGTGCGGGCAAGTCCTCATCGAAGCCATACCATCGCATTTCAGACAGTAGAACGTCCAGTCGATCTTAAGCGGCTTGGTCTCGAGCGCGCCTTCGGGGATCTCGTCGAATATCTTCTGGGCATCAAAAGGACCGTAATATTCGCCGACTCCGGCGTGGTCACGGCCGATGATCTGATGGCTGCAGCCATAGTTCTGCCTGAAGAGCGCGTGGAGCAGCGCCTCACGCGGCCCCGCGTATCTCATATCCAGGGGATAACCGGCCTGGATACTCGTGTCTTTCACGAAATAGAGTTCCGTAAGCTTGTTGATGGCCTTAACTCTGACCTCTGCCGGGATATCTCCGGACTTCAGTTTTCCGAGGAGCTGATGGATAAGCACGCCATCGCAGGTCTCTATCGCAATCTTTGCGAGAAACTCGTGGGACCTGTGCATTGGGTTCCTGAGCTGCAGGCAAGCAACCGTTTTCCAGCCCTTTTCTTCAAAAAGCTTCCGCGTTTCGGACGGCTTCATGTAGACACCAGGGAACTGTTTCGGGAACATTCCCTCGCTCAGCACCTTTACCGTACCTGAAAGGTTGATCTCTTCCTGGTTCATGACCTTCACGACGCCCGGGTGTTCCATCTCTGTCGTCTTGAAGACCTGCTTGCACTCATGGGCCTTATCTATCTTATATTTGTCTTTGACCTTCATCGTGGCCATGAGTTCGCCGGACTCTTCGTCTATAAGTGCTATTTCCTGGTTCTTCTTGATGCTGTTGGCCTGTCCCTCTGAAGTGGAAAGAGTGACCGGTATCGGCCAGAAGATGCCGTCCGCCATCTTGTATTCATCGCATACGCCCTTCCAATCATCATATCCCATGAATCCCTTCAGCGGGGTAAACCCGCCGATTCCCATCATTATGAGGTCGCCGGATTCTCTTGAAGTCACCCTTACCTGAGTAAGGGTTTTAGCCTTCTGCTTCTCCTCCTTCAATTCCTCTCCGGTCAAAAGCAGAGGCATCAATTTCTTTTGCTTCCCATGCGGGTTTACAAGTGCCATTCTCTTCCTCCTGTGTATTAGGTTTATTCTATTAGTAATTCAGTCCTCGCAAACTTAATTACTAAAAAAGCCTTTGCAATCTGCCTTTCGAGACATCTCAAACCTTATCAAACCTTACTTTTGAATATCGCCGGTCGAACTGATATGATTTTTCCTCGCCTGCGCCCCCGTGTTACAGGACGCGCCACTTAGTACTAACCTCACAATTCACTCGGGCTAAACAAATCTCAACCGCGAAAAACCAAAACCGTGTGATTTTAAAGTAAAAATAATAATAACTTATGGGAGCGATAAACCTTTTAAAACCCTATAACTATATGCCTCCGCATTTTTTGAAGTCAAATTCATATTTCTCATAAATAGATAAGAATTCCTTATTAATCTAATTTTTAAATTATGTAGTCCCTTAAGAATTACGCTCCGTATCATATAATATTTTTTCCAGTAATTAATAATTGTTTTTTTAAATAAATATATAATTTTTTTAAAGCCCGCCCTCTATGGCTAAGGGCATCCTTCTCAGCATCCGACATCTCGGCAAAGGTCCTGTCAAGTCCGGAGGGATAGAAGACCGGATCATAACCAAACCCATTGAAACCTCTGGTTTTTTTTGCGATTTCTCCCTCTGCATATCCTGTAAAGGTCTTACATTTCCCGTCCGGCAGAGCAAAGGCGATGCAGCAGACAAACCGCGCCTGCCGATGTTCAGCGCTCAACCCTTTCATCTCCAGGAGCAATTTCTTGAGGTTTTTTTCGTCATCAGCATCATTGCCTGCATAACGGGCGGAAAAAACCCCGGGTGCCCCGCCTAGGGCCTTGACCTCAAGCCCTGAATCATCTGCTATTGCCGGACATCCTGAGTACCTGGCAATATGGATCGCCTTTTTCACCGCATTCTGCCTGAAGGTCTTCCCGTCTTCTTCCACTTCGGGACAGCCGGGAAATGCATCGACGGTAACGAACCGGATATCATATCCTTGGAATATCCTGCTGATCTCCTCGACCTTCTTCCTATTTCTGGTGGCAAGTACTATAGTCATGTCAATCTGAGACACTAACTATATAAATACCGGCAGGATTTGTCAAAACAGATATTTATGAATGAAGGACAAATACTTTCTTGCGGGGATTCTCCGGCTCAAGAGGCTCTTTTGCCGCATCCACGAATTTGCCTATACCCGGATTATTTTTGCAGGAACTTTTTCCTTTTTCCTTCATCAAACCTCTCGACAGCGTATGTGAGCATTATCCTGGGCATCAGACTGTAATGCCTTTCGAGAAAATCTTCCTCGGTCTTCAGGTCCCTTTTCCCGACTTCCCGGAGCATCCAGCCGACAGCTTTGTGGATCAGGTCATTACTGTCGTTGATGAGGAGTTCGGAAATCCGGAGAGTATCTATAAAGTCATTCTTCCTAATGAATGCAAAAGTAGACATTATAGCGATCCTTCTTTCCCATAGGTTGTTCGATCCGGCAAGCCGGTAAATTACTGTCCTATCCTTATCTGACAGGTATTCCCCCAGGATATTGGGGGCTGAGAGGTCGACAAGGTCCCAGTTGTTAATGTTTTTTTTCTGCTTCAGGAAGAAATCCGCGATCTTCTCCCTGTCTTCCTTATCAGCATTTTTATAGGCGTTCAGCAGGATGATAAGGGCCACGAACCTGTGTTCATGGATTTTGCTCTTAAGGAGACGGCCGATATCTCTCAGCGGCAGTCCGGTATATTTCTTCGCGACAGTCCGTTGTTTCGGGACGACAATCCCGAGGAAGACATCGCCTTCGCCATACTGACCTTTCCCCGTTTTGAAAAAGCGCGAGAGGATTTTGGCCTTTTCCGGATCAGCGAGTTTTTCCATATCTTTCTTAAGCTGTATCAACATAGGCGTATTGTTTTCGATAATAAATATCTCATAAATGATTTGTCAAAAGGCAAGAAGCCATTTCCATAACGCCCCTCCCCCATGCTACTTGACTAAAACCTGCCGTTCCCTGAAAATCAATCGATGAAATATATCAGGCTCCTGATCGAATACGACGGGACGGAATACCGCGGATGGCAGACTCAGAAGTCGGGCGGGACGATACAGGACATTATTAAGGATAATATCCAAAGCATCACGGGTGAAGAGGTCAGGCTCACCGGGGCCAGCAGGACAGATGCCGGGGTACATGCGTTCGGCCAGGTGGCGGTGTTCGGAACGGGCTCCTCTCTCGATGCGGTAGTCGTCATGAGGGCCTTAAACGCCAGGCTTCCTGCTGACATCAGGATACTCGACGCAGTAGAGACTGACAAAGATTTTCACCCCCGGTACGGCGCCACCAGAAAGAGTTATTTCTACATTATTTCGGAGGGCAGACATCAATCCTCGTTTCTTCATCGATATGCATGGAATGTGCGTTCGTGTCTCGACCTCGACGGCATGGGCAAGGCCGCGGTCCTTCTTATCGGAGAACATGACTTCTCTTCCTTTAGGGCCAGTGGCTGCGGGGCGAAAGGCCCGGTGCGGAAAGTTTATGCCGCCGATATAACGAGACTCGAGGACATGAGCTTTATGACTTCGCCGATCAAGGGGAATTTTATTAAAATAAGGATAGTGGCTAATGCATTTCTCAGGCATATGGTAAGAAACATTGTCGGCACCATGGTAGAAGTCGGCAGGGGTAAGATATCAGTTGACGAGTTCAGTAGGATATTCCAATCCCGCGACAGGACCATCGCCGGACCGACCGCCCCTGCGCAGGGACTCTTTCTCGAAAAGATTATTTATTGAAGAGTTTGCTCATCTCGTCAAATCTCTGCAACTTCTCTGCGCCGTATCTCTTGATCGCAAGTCTCACAGCCTCAAGCGTTTTTTCTATATGCAGAGCGTCCAGTCTCTTGGAAAAGAATTTGTCCGCATAACAGATGATCTTTTCCTCGATCGAGACGGGCTGCATGTCCCTTCTGGGCAGCATCGGGAAAAGGCTGTCAACGTCACGCACCGTAAGTCCAACCCCCACATGCCGTTCGCAGACGAGGGCGTGGACGGGCAACCTTTCTTTTTCGAGGAGTTCCCGGCCGAGAAAGCCGTGACATATATAGTCCTCATCGCCGTAACATCCTATCTCCGGCGCATTTGTCATAAAGATCCCAATATCGTGGAGCAGCGCCGCCTCTTCAATGAATTCCGTATCGGGGATCAGATGTGCAAGTCTTTGGGCAATATCGAGGGCCTTCCCGGCGACGGCCCTCCCATGTCCGACAAGGATCTCGGAAGAGGTCGATCCAGGCTCATAGTATTTTGAAATTATCACGAGCGGATCAACTTTCTTCACCGCTCCTGCTTCCATTCCTTTTCTTCCCGGAGATAGACCGTCCTGTGAGGGAAGGGGATCTCAATTCCTTCTGCCCTCAGTCTCTTTATGACCCTTTTGCGGAGCTCATGCTGCGCCGCCGCCTGGTCATTGAATTCCCGGACATGACAGGTAAGGGTAAAGTCGAGGGAGCTTTCCCCGAAACCCGGTGAGAGGTTCACCACCGGCGCAGGGTCTGCGAGCAACTGCTGCACTTCGCCAATCGCCCCATTTGCTGCTTCAAGGAGCGCCTTCTCGACAACTGCAGGGTCCGCCGAGTAGCTGACGCCGATCTGTATCTGAACAGCAGATCTCTTCTCGGGCAGGGAATAATTCGTCACAACGCTCTGGGAGAGTTTGCTGTTGGGGATGACGACCATATTATTCGACGGCATCTTTATCCTTGTCGTCCTCCAGGTTATGTCCTCCACGTACCCTTCCTGGCCGGTTTCGAGACGGATGAAATCTCCGACGCGCAATGATTTTTCGACAAGTATATGGATTCCCGCAAAGAGGTTGGCAAGGGTATCCTGGAGGGCAAGGGCCACGGCAAGTCCTCCGACGCCGAGTGCCGTGATCAATGGTGCAATCGATATTCCGAGGACGGCGAGTATTATCAGAAAACCTATGATCAATATCGTCCCCTTCAAAATCCCGTAAGCGAGACCGGTTGCGGGTATCGGAAGATCCGACCTCTGGATGTAGTCCTTGAAGATCCTGCCAGCGAGGTTTGCCGTCGCAATGGTAATAGAAAATATAACGATCACATGAATCATTTTACTGATATAAAAGACGTATCGCTCAGGCAGCTCCGACACGGCTATCCCGATGTAAAGTCCGATTGCGATACACCAGTAGACCGAAGGGATTTTGAATGCCTTAATGATGATATCGTTGATCTTTGCTCCGGTCTTCGCAGACCACCTGTGCAGGAGCCCGAGGGCAATGCTCCGCACGGCTAGCAGAACGGCCGCCGACACACAGGCTATGACCGATGGTATAAGTATGCTATGCAATGTTCCGCCCATCACTTCCCTCCCGTAAGAAAATTACGAACACCATAAGTATATCTGTACCGCTGAAATCTGTCGATGCAGTTTTGCCCGAAAAAGTGGATTTCCCGATAAGAGGCGTAGGTGATAGCTTGCCGGACTCTTCCTACGGCAATCTCCGCTTACTTTTTCCCCATCTCCCTGAAGAACCGCCTTATACGGTTCGCGTTCGTTCCTATATCGCTTACCCCAACGCGCGATACCGAGCGGATATCGACGCGACTGCCCTGTCCGTCTTTTTTCACTCGTATGACGATATCGTCATTGAACCCGAACCAGAAGGTGGTATCGAAGGCCTCGATCCTGCCATCCGCCCTGTCTGCGTCGATTATGTTCCATCCCATTCTTCGCGAGGCCGCCAATGCCATTTCGAAGGCGGCTTCGGGCGGGATGTCAAGTGCAAGCGGAGTGATATCAGGATATGCCCTGATCTGCTGGGCGGCAATCTGAGGGCCTCCGTAATCCGGCGGGTTAGAAGCGTTTTTCCGAAGGGGTAAGATTGACACCAATTGCGGGGGGTCTAAGGTATCGGTGGTAATGTCGTGGATATGGGGGACACGCTGCGCCTTCTCAAACCAGTACGCAGGCACCGCAACCAAAACAACTCCTAAAACAATTCCGATCAGTGCACGCACAATGCCCGATCCGCCGCGGAAAGATAGGACAAACCCGGCGAGCGAAACAGCAGCCGCGACTAGCCCTCCATAAGCAGACCATTTAAGGATCAGCATGCCAACGCGAAAATTCCAGAACTCCAATCGCGTGCCCTGCCCAGAGAGGACCGCGGCAAGAACTGAAACGAGCGCGATACCGAGACCTATATCAGCAATCAGTGAGGCATACGCGCTAAGGCCCCTCGACATCCTGAACCACTCCCATCTTTCTCATGATCGCCAGATAGTCTTCCTTGGTGTCCATGTCCATAATGACTCCCTCGTCGCGGACTTCGACCAACTTCACCCTTTTGGGGTCGTTACGGATTATTTCTCTCAGGTCCACGCTCTTATAAATCTTCTGAATAACTTTTCTCGGAAAAAGGGCAGGATGCCCTCTCCTTCCTTTACAAACCGGGATGATGATCCTATCCGGTTCCTTCCGGTGGGTCGCCGCAATTAATTTAAACGTCTCCGATGATACCAGCGGATGGTCGGAAAGGCAGACCATGACCCCTGTCGAACGCCCGTCCGTTGCCGCAAGCCCGACTTTCACGGACTCTGCCATGTCACTGCCGACATCTTCGTTGATTGCAATCGTAACAGGGTAGTCGTTTATTGACTCCATCAATTCCTTCTGTCCCGGCGCCAGCACTACCACGATGTCCTCTGTCTCCGCTGTAATGATAGTGTCGAGACAACGCTGAATTACTGTTGTGTCACCGAGAGGGAGAAGCTGTTTGGGTCTCCCCATCCTCCTTCCCGAGCCTGCTGCAAGAAGCACTGCCGATATCAGGGACAATATGTTCCCTCCTTTTTTGAATGATCTGGGCCATGATGCTTATCGCAATCTCTTCCGGGGTAACGGACCCTATGGGAAGGCCCACAGGGGTGATGACCCTCCCGACATCTTCCCTGGAAAAACCTTCTTCGCCGAGGATCTTAAAAAGAAGTGCCCTCTTGCGCCTGCTGCCGAGAAGGCCGATATATCCGGCCCTCGTCTTTAAGGCGGCCTTAAGGGCGTCAAGGTCGTGGTTATGTCCCCTTGTAGCAATAACGATATAGGAGCCGCTGTCGACAAATACCTTAGAAAAAGCATCCCCCAAGCCATGGACAACAATTTCGTGGACATCAGGAATGTTCTCTCTGTTTGCGAATTCCTCCCTGTCGTCAACAACGGTCGTCTTGAACCCGCTGAACTTGGCGGCCCTTGCGAGCGCCTTGCCGACATGCCCGGCGCCGAGAATAATGAGTCTAGGCTCGGGTATGACCGGTTCGATATATACAAGCACCTTGCCGCCGCAGACAAGTCCCCCGTGTCTCTCGGTTAGTTCTATCGGCAACGTCCGGGGCGATCCGTCCTTGATCGCCATGATAGAGGCCTGAATGACTTCGGCTTCAAGACATCCGCCCCCCATAGTGCCTATGATCGATCCGTCGTCCCTGACAAGCATCTTCGCCCCTTCTTTCTGGGGTGAAGAACCGATGCACTGTACTATTGTCGCGAGAGCAGAAGGCCTTCCGTCCTTTTTCAGCCTCACTACCTCTTCATATATCTCCATCATCATGGCCTCTTAAACTTTCTATATCCATAAGTTTGCCTGGGTAACCGCTACTTGAATATCTCCCCAAAAAACATCTTCATGGCGTTCCATGAGCCAACTGCTGCCTTTTCATTATATGCAACCCCTTTGGACTTGTCATTTCCCGAGTCGGGGTTGGTAAAGCTGTGGACCGCACCGCTGTAAATGTTGACCTGCCAGCTGGCATCGGTCTTTCTCATCTCGTCCCAGAAGGTCCTCACATGTTCCGGAGTCACATAAGGGTCTTCAGCGCCATGCAGCACAAGTACAGCCGCCTTGATATTCTTTGTATCCGCAGGATTGGGGTTGTCGAGATTACCGTGAAAACTGACTACGCCTGAGATATCCGCTCCCCCCCTGGCCATCTCAAGCACCGTACCTCCACCAAAGCAGTATCCTATCGCCGCGATATTCTTTGTGTCGGTCTGCTCAAGCCTCTTAAGCACCTCAAGCCCGGCATTGGCACGCGCACGCAAAAGCTTCCTGTCGGAACGGTAGATGCCGGCAAGCTTTCCGGCCTCTTCAGCGGTCTTAGCCCTGATTCCTTTGCCATATATGTCAACGGCCAAGGCCACATAGCCAAGCTTTGCCAGGGCCTCCGCTCTGCCCTTGATGTAATCATTCAGCCCCCACCATTCATGTACTACGACCACACCGGGACGTTTCCCGGTGATCGCGTCGTCATAGGCGAGATAGCCTTCAAGTGTTGCGTCGCCTTGCATATATTGAACCGTTTCAGTATGAATTTTGGCCTCAGATTTCATCGCCCAGCCCATGCCGATCAAACAAACAAGAACCGAAAAAAGAATTTCCTTCATGTACTCCTCCTATTCTGTTTCTTTTTGCCGTTCAGGGCTTCCACTAATGAAAACCCATTGTTATCCCTTCTTAATCGCTTGAAGGACAGTTTCCGGCCTCATCGGGAGTTCCCGGAGCCTTATACCGGCAGCACTAAAGAGCGCATTAGCGACAGCAGGCGCGACAGGTGGTACACCCGGCTCGCCGATGCCGCCGGGCTTTTCTTTACTCTTTACGATATGCACCTCCACATTCGGCATTTCATTTAGCCGTAGGATAGGGTAGTCGTCAAAGTTGCTTTGCTCCACTCTTCCGTTTTTGATCGTTATGGCACCGTGAAGGGCAGCCGAGAGGCCGAAGACTATGCCGGACTCCATCTGTGCAGTGATCGTCTTCGGGTTTACGAAACGGCCGCAGTCCACCGCGCAGGTTACCTTATGTACCCGCAACTCGCCCTTGGGACTTACCGAGACCTCAGCAACCTCCGCCACGTAGCTGCCGAACGACTCGTGTACCGCTATGCCGCGGCCCCTGCCCTTTGGGAGAGGGTTACCCCAGCCGGCCTTTTCTGCGGCGAGGGTGAGCACACCGAGATGCCGCGGATGCATCGTCAGGAGTCTTTTTCTAAACTCGAAGGGGTCTTTCCCCGCGGCATGGGCAAGCTCATCGAGAAAGCTTTCGACCACGAAGGCGGTATGAGAATGGCCCACCGAGCGCCACCATAATACAGGCACGCCGATGGAAGGGCTGTGCAGGTCAACGAGAAGGTTCGGGATCGCATACGGAAGGTCGGCTGCACCCTCTACCGATGTTTTATCGACGCCGTCTTTCATCAGGACCTTCTCGAAGGGCGTACCCGCAACGATCGACTGGCCGACGATCGTATGCTTCCAGGCAACCGGGCTCCCGGACTTGTCAATCCCCGCCGAAATGCTGTCAAACCACATCGGCCTGTAATAGCCTCCCTTGGTGTCGTCCTCGCGGGTCCAGATCACCTTCACCGGCGCTTTCGCCGCCTTTGCCACATGGACCCCCTCGCTCACGAAATCGGACGCCGGGTTCGCCCGTCTGCCGAAACCTCCGCCGAGAAACATGGTATGTATCTTCACCTGCTCTGGTTTGAGGCCTGCGATCCTGGCGGCAGCATTCCGGTCGACCGTCTGAAACTGTGTCCCGACCCATATCTCACAGGAATCGGGACGCAGGTCCACCGTGCAATTAAGAGGTTCCATTGTGGCGTGGGCGAGATACGGCACGGAATACTCGGCGCTGATCGTCTTCGCCGCCGAAGCAAAACCTGTCTCCACGTCGCCGCTCTTCTTTGCAACCTTCCCAGGGGTCTTCGACATCTGCGCGTACTGTTCCTTCATGCCGGCTGTAGAAAGCCCTGCATTGGGTCCTTCGTCCCATTCGATGTTAAGCGCATCCCTGCCCGCCTTCGCCTGCCAGAAATCCGAGGCGAGCACGGCAACGCCAGAGGGCACCTGGACCACGTCCTTCACCCCGGGGACCGTCTTTGCCTTGCCCGCATCTACACTCTTTACCTCGCCGCCGAATACCGGCGGACGTGCGACGACCGCGACGAGCATCCCGGGCAGGGAGACGTCAAGCCCGAACCTGGCGGCTCCGTTCACCTTTTCGGCTGAATCGAGGCGGCGTGTAGGCTTGCCGATCAACTTGAATGACGAGGCGTCCTTAAGCTTCACCTTCTCGGGAACAGGAAGAGCCGCGGCCTTTTCAGCGAGCTGTCCGTAAGTGAAAGACTTGCCGCTTGAATGGACCACTTTTCCCTTTCCAGCACGGCAGTTCTTCCTGTCGACCTTCCATGCAGCAGCAGCCGCTGAGACAAGCATCTCACGGGCAGCAGCACCCACCTTGCGGAGACGGTCATATTCGCTCCAGACACTGGTGCTACCTCCTGTCATCTGCATTCCGAAGGCGGTGTGATTATAGACCGGGTCCACCGGTGCGGACTCCACCTTTATGCTGCCCCAATCAGCTTCAAGCTCTTCGTTGATCAGCATAGGGAGCGAAGTGTAGACGCCCTGGCCCATCTCGGAATGATTGACCACAATAGTTACGGTGTTGTCCGGCGCTATGCGGACAAAGGCATTGGGGGCCAGCGGCTCCTGCCCGGGGCCGGCTCCCTCTTCTGCACCGGCCAAATCCAGATGGATGCCCAATATCAGCCCGCCGCCGACAAGGGCGCCGGTCTTCAGAAACGTACGACGGCTTATGTTGAATATCTCGCTCATGGCTTACCTCCCTGCCCCATCATCTTTGAGGCCTGGTGGACCGCCCTTCGGATGCGCTGATATGTGCCGCACCGGCAGAGGTTGCCGGAGAGGCCCGCGTCGATCTCGGTGTCAGTAGGCTTCGGGTTCCTGCCAAGGAGCGCTGCAGCGGTCATAATCTGCCCTGACTGGCAATAACCGCACTGGGGCACGTCTTCCGCAACCCACGCCTTCTGGACCGCTGAGCCCGCCGGCGTAGTCCCGACCGCCTCGATCGTCGTGATCTTCTTCCCCTGCACCTCGCCCACCGCCGTCTGGCACGACCGCTCCGCCTTTCCGTCAACATGAACAGTGCACGAGCCGCACATGCCTATGCCGCATCCGAACTTTGTGCCGGTGAGCCTTAAGTGTTCCCTGATGACCCAAAGGAGAGGCACATCAGGGCTTACATCGACAGAATGCTTTTTCCCGTTGATTTCGAGAGAGATCATGGACACCTCCTTTACTGAGAAGAAGAAACCGGTGCGTTCCTTCCTGTTATCGCCTTGTTTACATGATCGCGGTTGAAAAATTCAGTAGTTACTCACAAGCTACTAGAAGAAATGCCCCTTGTCAATTACCTTCACTGTTTCTTGAAGGCCGAGTGAGGCATTTGCTATAAAGGACATCCCTTTGATCCATGGAAGCATATGGGGGCTTGACGGACGCATCACTTTTATCAAATCTCCCGAGACACCCTGTCTGAGGTGTTATTTCCCGGAGTCTCCGCCAAAAGAAGTCTTCCCCGTCCTCGGCGCAACACCCGGCGTGATAGGTACGCTCCAGGCAATGGAGGCGATGAAGTACCTCTCAGGAATCGGAAAGGTCTTAAAAGGAAGGCTCCTTGTATGGTCCGGACAGGACATGAGCTTTAGGACCTTCAAGGGGTTTAAAGACCCGGACTGTCCCACCTGCGGCGGGAAATAATTCCCACTCTTGACCCGGGTGCTTTATTCGCCGGCCCTGCGTAGCATACCAGGATAGTCTGCCCGGTACTCTTTTATCTCCGAGATGAAATCATCACCATATCGTTCAAGCTTGGCGTCACCGACTCCGCTGATCATTCTCATGTCGGATAACGTCCCCGGATAGTGCCTGCACATCTCGTGGAGCGTCTTGTCGGAGAATACGACATAAGGAGGGACCCGCTGCTCTCCCGCAATCCTTTTTCTCAGGCCCCGAAGCCTCCCGAAAAGGACCTCATCATACTCCGTGGGTGCGCTCCCTTCAACCCGTTTGGGTTTGGCTGCTGCCTCTTCCCTCTTCAGCGCCTTCACCTCTTCTTCGCCTGATATGACGTCAAGACCCTTCGGGGTCAGCTTCAATACCGGATAAGGGTCGCCGTCCTGACGGACCATGTCCTGCGCGAGAAGTTCATCCACAAGGAACCTCCAGTGCTTCTTGTCCCTGTTTTTCCCCGCGGCATAAGTTTTTATCTCATTGTGTCTGAGTTCCCGGACCCGTTTTGTATCCGCTCCGGTCACGATGTCGATAGTGTGCCCTATCCCGAACCGCTGCTTTGTCTCGCAAATCGCCGACAATATGATCCGCGCATCAGCCGTAACATCGATCCGTTCGGCAAAGCCGGTGCAGATATCGCAGGCCCCGCACTTATCGCGAGGATAACCCTCGCCGAAAAATCCGAGGAGTTTTTTCCTCCTGCAGACATTATGTGATGCGTACTCCACGGTCTGGTTCAGCTTCTCCATGGCAATGGAGCGTTCCCCCTCGTCCGTTATTCGGTCGATGAAATAGCGTATCTTCGGGATGTCCCCACGGCTGAAAAACAGGAGACAGCGGGCCGGCTCTCCGTCACGCCCTGCACGTCCTGTTTCCTGGTAATAACCTTCTATATTTCTGGGAAGGTCCGCATGGAGAACAAAACGTACGTTTGATTTATCTATCCCCATGCCAAAGGCGATGGTCGCCACGATCACCTGCGCCTCGTCCCTGTTAAAGGCGTCCTGGTTTATACTGCGCTCCCCGGAAGATAACCCAGCATGGTAGGGCTTAGCGCTGATCCCGTGGGATACGAGAAATTCAGCGGTTTCCATCACAGAGTCACGGGTTGTCCGGTAGATAATCCCTGATTCGTCCTGATGCTCCTTAAGGAACTCCAGAATCTGCGATTCCACCCTGGATTTTGGTTTCACCTGGTAGAATAGGTTCTGGCGGTTGAACGAGGCGCGCACGATGAAAGGGCTCCGGAGGCCGATTCTCTCGATGATATCTTCCTGAACTTTCTGGGTGGCCGTAGCGGTAAATGCAGCAACCGGAACGTGAGAAAACTCCTTCGGGATGAGAGAGAGGCTTAGATAATCAGGACGGAAATCATGGCCCCATTCCGAGATGCAATGCGCCTCGTCTATCGCAAAGAGGGAGATGGGGAAGGTCTTCAATGTCTCGAGGAAATGGGGCATTATAAAACGCTCCGGTGCTATATAGAGGAGCTTTATCTTGTTGTATTTCAACATGCGGTAGACGTCCGCCACCTCATCTGCATTCATCGAGCTGTTTATGAATGCGGCAGGAATGCCGTTTTCGAGCGCTGCGTCAACCTGGTCTTTCATCAGAGATATGAGCGGACTGATAACAATAGCCGTGCCCTCCATCATCTTTGCCGGGAGCTGATAGCAGAGGGATTTTCCGCCGCCTGTGGGCATAACCGCAAAGACATCCCTTCGGTTCAAGATGCTCGCGATAATGTCTTCCTGATTCGGGCGAAAGGTCTCAAAGCCGAATACCGTCCTGAGGGTTTCGGGCAAAGTCTGGACGTCCTGGCCGTTATTAAGCATCGCTCATTGTAGCACAGCCCACCTAGGCATAACATTTAGCCCTTGATCTAACCCGGATTATTCAAGAATGCAGTATGGGACTATATTTTCGCCCATCCTCGGTCCCGAACTGCACTTTCCCCATTTCGCACTGGAAGTTACGAATTAACCGGTAAGCCGATGGACCAAATCGCCGTGGGGCACCCGATGGCTCACGGATATGATGATATAATTGCCTTATAATGCTCGAAATCGACGGGAGCTTCGGCGAGGCAGGGGGGCAGATCCTCAGGACGGCCCTGAGCCTGTCCTGTCTTTTAAAGAATCCCTTCCGGATGTTTAATATAAGGAAGGGGCGAAAAAAGCCCGGTCTGCTGCCCCAACATCTCACCTGCGTACAGGCCCTGACCCTCATTTCAAGTGCCATGGTGAGCGGCGATGCGATAGGCTCCAGCGAACTGGTCTTCGAGCCCGGCGATACTAAACCGGGCGATTACTTCTTCGACATAGGGACCGCAGGATCGACCTCTCTGCTCCTTCAGGCGATTCTGCCTCCTCTGGTTTTCGCAAAAAAAAGGTCACGGATAACCCTGGTCGGCGGAACTCATGTGCCCTTCAGCCCGACTTATCACTTCGTAAGCGAGATATTTATCCCAATGCTTGCGAGGCTCGGCATCAGGCTGCAGGCCTCAATCCTGAATTACGGCTTTTATCCCAAAGGAGGCGGCAAGATATCCGTTGAAGTCCTTCCTTCCGCCGGAGTAAAAGGTCTCTCCCTCACGGATAGGGGAAAAATCATAGAGGTCAAGGGGATCTCGGCCGTAAGCAACCTTCCCCTGAGCATAGCAGAAAGGCAGAGAGAGGCGGCTTTGCGGCTTCTTGAGCAAAACAAAATTGCAGCTGAGATCGAGACCCTCCAGGTCACTTCTTACAGTCCAGGCACATTTGTATTTATTGAGTCGCTGACAAAAAACTGCAATGCCGGATTTTCATCCCTCGGCGAAAGGGGGAAAAAAGCCGAAACAGTCGGCGAAGAGGCCGCCGGCGAATTCCTCGATTATTTTTCTTATCATGCCTGTCTCGATCTTCACCTTGCCGACCAGATTGTGCTCTACCTGGCCGCCGCAAACGGTAAATCTGCTTTCGCCACGTCACGCATCACGGACCATCTTCTTACAAACCTGTGGGTCATTGAAAAGTTCCTCGGCATCAAATATTTGATCGAGGGCGAAAAGGGCGATCCCGGCAGGGTCACTATTACCCCTTGACTCCAATCGGACAAGACCAATAAAATCAGTGTGGGAAAATTCATGGTGGGCAGTCGCAGAATCGAACTGCGGACACGAGGCTTTTCAGGCCTCTGCTCTACCGACTGAGCTAACTGCCCACGGACATACATGATACCTATTAGCTTTTTTGATTGTCAACTTGATGAAAAACTCTCTCATAAAAAAAGCAGTTGATTATTACCTGCCGGCAGCCTCGGGAGTATTGCTTACGCTTTCCTTCCCGCCGTTCGATTATTACCCGCTTGCATGGGTGGCATTCGTGCCCCTGATGATATCGCTATGGGCAAAAGGGCCGAAACAGGCCTTTTCGTCAGGTTATGTCTTCGGTCTCACCTACTTTTTCGGGACACTCTACTGGATATACCACTCGATAAACCATTTCGGCGGTGTCCCATTTCTTGCAAGCCTCGCCGTCGTCATCCTGCTCTGCCTCTATCTGGGCCTCTATCCTGCGATATTTTCCTTTCTCTTCATCCGGCTGATCAAGAAAACCAAACTGCCCGCCCTTCTCGTAGCACCGGTCCTCTGGGTCGTCCTTGAGTATATCCGTTCTTACGCGCTTACGGGGTTCCCCTGGTCTAGCATCGGATACAGCCAGTACAAGTTTCTCCATGTTATACAGGTTGGAGATATAACAGGCATCTACGGCATTTCTTTTTTGGTCCTGATGGTAAACGGCGCCTTTGCAGACTTGATCCTGGTGAAGAAGCGGGTGCAGCAGATGCCCCTGTTTCCGATCTCCCTCACAATAGTCGGTCTGTCCTTGGTTTTCATAATTATTACAGTGTCACTAGGATACGGTCATTGGAGGCTCGGCCAGCAAAGAAGCGGCAACATCGTCAAGGCGAGCGTGATCCAGGGCAACATCGAGCAGGACAAGAAATGGGAGCCGGCCTTTCAGAATGAGGTCCTCGAAACCTACTTCACTCTTTCCCTGAAGGCGGCCGAGACTTCCCCTCAAATGATAGTCTGGCCGGAAACAGCCATACCTTTTATGTTCGATTATGATAAGGCGAACTCGGAAAAACTGATACATTTCGAACAGGGGCTCGGCACCGATCTTCTGTTTGGGAGCGTCAGAGTTGAAGAAAGTTCAGGCGGGAAGACCCTTCTTACAAACAGCGCCGTCCTCCTCGACGGGGAAGGGAAAAACATCTATGAATATGATAAAATACATTTGGTACCGTTCGGAGAATATGTTCCCCTCAGAAGTATTCTTTTTTTTATAGACAAACTCGTCGTGGGAATCGGTGACTATATCCCGGGGAAGGAGTATGCGAGGGCGGAAACAGACTTCGGCAGCTTCGGGACGCTGATATGCTACGAGATAATTTTCCCCGGGCTTGTACGGAAGTTTTTTACAAGGGGCGGTGATTTTATCGTGACGATCACAAACGATGCATGGTTCGGCAAGACAGCCGGGCCTTACCAGCATTTCAGTATGGCCGTCTTCAGGGCCATAGAAAACAGGAAGCCTGTGATACGTGCTGCAAATACCGGCGTATCGGGATTCATAGACAGCAATGGCAGGATTCTCGCTGCAACGCCGCTGTTTCAGCGGCTCATCCTGTCGAATGAAGTAAAAACTGACGGGACCCTGACCTTTTATACAAAATACGGCGATCTGTTTTCGTATCTTTGCATCGTAATATCGATAGTACTTTGTCTGAACATAAAAATTTGGAGGTAACTATGCTTGTGCAGTCAGAACTTAAGGAAGAGATGGTTTCGTTAAGGGCCAAGATCGAAGCGCTCCGAGGTTATCTTTGATGTAGGGAAGAAAAAAGAAGATATAGCGAAGATCGGCGGAGACCTTGCGAAGGAAGAGATCTGGTCTTCTCCGGAAAAGACAAAAGAACTCCTACAGGAAAAATCCAGGCTTGAAGGTACCGTCACCCCCTTTGAGGCTATCGAGGGCAGACTGGCCTACCTCGAGGAGTCGCTGGGGATACTTGATGAAGAAGGCGGAGAGGTCTTCTTTAAAGAGATCAAGAAAGACCTCGAATCCCTGAGGGGGGAGATCGAAAAACTGGAGCTTCAGAACCTTCTCTCGGGGGAGCTCGACAATCACAACGCTATCCTCACGATACACCCTGGAGCAGGCGGCACAGAAAGTCAGGACTGGGCACAGATGCTCATGAGGATGTACCTGCGGTGGGCGGAAAGGCGAGGGTACGATGCGAAGATCGTCGACCTTCAGCCCGGCGACGAGGCGGGGATAAAAGGCGCCACGATAACCTTCAGCGGAGACTATGCCTACGGTTACCTGAGCTGCGAGGCAGGTGTCCACAGGCTGGTCAGGATCTCGCCCTACGATGCCAACAAAAGGAGGCATACTTCCTTTGCGGCGGTGATCGTATATCCCGAGATAGAGGACGACATCGATATCGAGATCAGGGAGGAGGACCTCAAGATAGACACCTACCGCGCTTCCGGGGCAGGAGGACAGCATGTCAACAAGACCTCTTCGGCCGTGCGTCTGACACACTTGCCGTCAGGAATTGTCGTCGCCTGCCAGAACGAGAGGTCCCAGCACAAGAACAAGGCGGTCGCCATGAAGATCCTGAAGGCCAAGCTCTTTACCCTTGAGCAGAAGGCCAAGGATAAGAAGATGGAAGATCTGGTCGGAGACAAGAAAGGCATAGCATGGGGAAGTCAGATAAGATCGTATGTGCTTCAGCCGTACCGGCTTGTTAAAGACCACAGGACAGGGCTTGAGGTAGGTGATGTAGACTCCGTTCTCGACGGCGGAATCGACAGGTTCATAAACGAGTTCCTCAAGACAAGGGCATCTCAGCAATAAAATGAGTCATATGATAAAATTCAGCCTAATTAATGAGAGGGACCGGAGATGATCAAGGAAGCGATCAACATGCTCGTGGGCGGGATTAACCTGTCGGAGTCTGAGACGGCTGAATGCATCAGAGAAATCATGGAAGGAAAGGCGGCGGACTCGCAGATAGGCGCCTTTCTGACCGCCCTGAGGATAAAGGGTGAGACTGTCGAGGAGATAACCGGAGCGGCAAAGATAATGAGGGACAAGGCCGCGCATATAAAGGCACCCGAAGGCGTCCTAGACACGTGCGGCACCGGCGGTGACATGTCCCATACATTCAATATATCCACAACGACCGCCATCGTTGTTGCCGCTGCGGGGATCCCCGTAGCAAAACACGGCAACAGGGCAGTCTCGAGTAAATCCGGCAGCGCTGATGTGCTCGAGGCACTCGGTATAAAAATAGATCTGCCGCCCGAGAAAGTCGAGAGATGCCTTTTCGAAACCGGCTTCGGCTTTCTCTTCGCCCCGCTCTTTCACCCGGCTATGAAATATGCGGTCGGACCGAGAAGGGAGATGGGGATAAGGACGATCTTTAATATACTCGGCCCCCTGACAAACCCTGCAAACGCAAAGAGGCAGATACTCGGGGTGTTCTCAAGCAAGCTGACAGAAACCCTTGCCTCGGTGCTGGGAAACCTGGGGGCAGAAGATGCGATGGTCGTCCACGGAGAAGACGGCCTTGACGAGATCACTATTTCTGATGGGACAAAGGCATCAAGGTTCTTTAACGGAAAGGTAGAAAATATGTATCTCGCCCCTGAGGACTTCGGCCTTGGACGGGGCGTGACCTCTGACCTTCTTGGCGGTGATAAGGACGAGAATGCCCGGATAACAGTCAGCATCTTAAGCGGCGAAAGGGGTCCAAAGCGGGACGTTGTTCTCCTAAACTCGGCGGCGGCTATCGCAGTGTCAGGCAGGGTCCAGGACCTGCTACCGGCTTTTGAGCTGGCGAAGGAGTCGATAGATTCGGGGAAGGCACTCAAGAAGCTCGAAGAGATAAAGAAGGTTTCGAATTCCCTTTGACAGACGATGCCTGATTTACTCAAGATTGGGTTAGCGTTTTTGCTGATCCTCGTTCTCCTCCGTAGGAAACTCTACATCGGCTATGTGATGCTCATCGCTTCTGTCTGCCTTGCCGCGCTATATAGAATGGGGCCCGAAGGCATCGCCGGGGTTCTCAGGAAGGCGGCCCTTAACAGCATCACCTTAAAGCTGCTGCTCGCCCTCTCTCTCATCAGGACCTTCGAGCTGATACTCAGGGAAAAGAACGTGATGTCAGCCATGATGTCTTCTGTGAAGGGTTTTTTCAATAATAGGAGGATGGTCATAATATCAATGCCGCTCCTGATAGGCATGCTGCCATCCCTTGGAGGGGCATACTTTTCAGCCCCGATGGTTAAGGAAGCAACGGCTGGATTAAAGATGAGCCAGGAGGAAAAGGCCTTTATCAACTATTGGTTCCGCCATCCCTGGGAATATATCCTCCCACTCTATCCTGGAATCCTGCTCGCATCGGCGGTCTCGGGTATTCCCCTGTACTCCCTCATCCTGGCAAATTTGTTATGTGCCGTGGTTCTCCTGGCGATGGGTTTTATATACAGCATGCGGAATATCGAACGAAGAAATCCTGCCGGGATGATGCCTGTAAAGATGCGCTCAGAGAGACTGAACTGGCAGAGCTTCCTGCCTGTCACAGCGGTACTGCTACTTGTCATGCTCGTACGGGTGGAACTCCATTATGCGCTGATGGCGATAATAGTCTCTCTTTTTTTTATTTACCGATATGGCCCCCGGGATATCTTTCGGGTAACAAAGTATGGGTTTGCCCTGGAGGTGATCGTCCTGATCATAGGCATAATGCTCTTTAAAGAGACTATGGAGGCGTCCGGAGCAGTAAGAAACCTGAGCGCTTTTTTCCTCGAACAGGGAATCCCCTTCCTTCCGATTCTCTGCCTATTGCCTTTTATCACAGGCCTCCTGACGGGCCACACCGTGGGTTTTGTTGGAAGCACCTTTCCCTTGCTTATAAGCATTACGGGTGGAGCTTCATCCTCCGGAATCTCGCTGGCCTTTGCAGCGGGTTTCATCGGCGTGCTTTTGTCCCCTGTCCATCTCTGCCTCGTCCTTACAAGACAATATTTCAAGGCAGACCTCTGGGGCGTCTACAGGAAAATCATACCGGCGAGTTCATTTATTTTTCTCGCGGCCTTTATCGAGTATCTGATCGTCCGCTAGATTTGGCTTTCTGCGCCCTGTCGGACGAAGTTTCAAATAATTGCATAAACGTTGCAGATAACTTTTTTAGCTTCTTTATGCCGGCCCGTGCTGACTTTGTCTTTCCTGCTTCGCCTGCTGCCCTCACTTCCCGGACAATAGTTTCAAATTCGTCCATATCCTTATGATATGCGCCTTTTTCTTTCAGTAAGGGCTCCGCTTTGTAAAAAAAGTCGCCGACCTCGTCCATTTCGCTGACGACTCTCCCGAAATTGTTTGTCTTTAGTGCGCCCTCCGCCTCAGAGATATATTTGTCGATTATCGTCAAAATGGGAGGCACTTTGTATCGAAAGTTGTCCATAATTACGAGAAAAAGCTCCTGTATCTTTATGTAATCCCTCTCCGCACTTTCCATATCCTTTTTTTTGATGGACTGCCTGAGGTCAGCCATCATGGGAATAAAGGCCTTTGTGATATCCGCTTCGATATGGCGTTGGAGTTGGGGCAACATCTGGTCAAACACCGCAGATATCTTCTTTGTCAATGCAAGTGCCTCATTCCATCTGCCTGATTTGAACTTTCCCTCAAGCTCTGAAAAGTTTTCAAAAATTGCTTCGAGCTGAGGCGGGGGGACGGGTTTCGCGTACAGCAAATCCGCTGAAAAAATGATAGCCATCGCAAGGAGAATAACGTGTCGTGCGCCAAGAGGATTTTTCAGACAGCCCCCGGAGATTAGACGATAGCCGATTGAAATAAGATTGGATTTAATCTTCTGCAATCTTTCCGTCACGCATCACCAATAACGCATCTGCGAGTCTTGCCGCCTGTTCCCTGTCATGAGTCGTAATGATAACGGTGACTCTGCTGTCTCTTTTCATTTTCAGGATTATATCCTCAATAATCCCGGTATTCTTCTGGTCGACCGACGCGGTCGGCTCGTCAAGAAAAAGCATATCGGGTCTTATGACCAACGCCCTCGCAATGCCGAGACGCTGAGTCTCTCCGCTCGAAAGGGTCAGTCCGTTCTGGTCTTTCTTATGACCCAGCCCCACAAACTCAAGGACGTCCATTACCTTCTCCTCCGCCTCTCTTCCCCTGACCCCTCTGACCCCCAACCCATAGGAAACATTCT
>Ga0316628_100000351_pt1 | contig 28686 bp, 24 predicted proteins | sample OWC_Aug_M2_C1_D5_FD_207648 | JGI IMG/M metagenome (GOLD analysis project Ga0316628, IMG submission 207648) | Wetland soil microbial communities from Old Woman Creek delta, Ohio, United States - OWC_Aug_M2_C1_D5_C | ecosystem: Environmental > Terrestrial > Soil > Wetlands | place: USA: Ohio...
AGGCCGGCCGGAAGCGGCCGGAGGGACAGCGTCTTGACGACCGAGGGAAGAGGCTCGGGTAACTTTTCAGCGAAGATCTCGACCGTCCGCCCGGCCTGGACGGCTTCGACCCGGATTCCGGCCAAGCCGCTTTTCCGGTCGGTCGCCCTGAAGGACAGCTCGCGGCCGAGAAACGCCGCGTCATCGGCCAACCGGATTTCGGGTTTTTGCGATTCGAACTTGACGATCCACGTCCAGATCCCCGCGGCCAGGACAGCCGGGATCAAAATCCAACGGGCTTTCTTCCAGGCTTTCTTCATCGGATCGTCTTGCTCCTCCGCCCGCCTGCGAAGGCCGCGGCGGACGCATCACTATTCCACAGGGTGTCCGGGCTGTCAAGAAATCGGAACCTGGAGAGAGCAAGGCCGTCGAAAATCGCAAGGCTTGCCGACCCCCAAACAGGACAACCGTCCTCCAATAACATCCCGCCTGCTGCTTTTCTCAGGCTTGGTTTCGGTTCTTTTCCTGGCGCATAATTTGCTGAATTTAAGAGAAAGAAATATTAGAATAGAGAAGATTTATGAATAATCCAGGTCAAAGATGCCGATGCATTGGAGCAAGCTCATGGCCTTCAACGGAGAAACGACGATAAAAAAGATTTTGCCGGCCCTCGCCTTTCTCGTTCTCGCCGCGCCGTCGCTTTATTCCTCGGACCCGGTCCGTCTTCCGCCCCCTCTTTCCTCAAGCGACCGGATCGAAATCCCGGTACGGGTTTACGACGGGAATCGTTTCGTCGACACTCTGGGGCCCGAAGACTTCGAGATTCTGGAAAACGGCGTCCCCCGGAAAATGGAATCCTTCGCTCTGATCCGGGAAAAGGAACGCACCTCCCCCCGCCTTTTTTTACTTTGCCTGGAAATGCCCGAGGTCCCGGCCGGGCTGGGAGAGGCCATCGACTACTTTTTTGAAAACGTTCCGAAGGAAAACGATCTTGTCTTCGTTCAAACGCCCCTGGACCGCTGGAAATTCGCCATCGGGCCCGGCGGCCGGGCCGCGGGACAAAAGGCCGCCGGAGAGCTGAAAAAGACGCTGTTCGACTCCCTGAGGAAGGGCGGACAAAACATCCGGCAGCGGCTGATGACCCTCCGGGACATGGCGGCCTTCGACGGCGATGAATTCATGATCAGCTGGAGGGCCCGGGATATCATCAATGAGATGATCAACGATCTGGCCATCAACGAAACCCAATACCTGGCTATCGCCGATTACTTCCAGACCTTTCCCGGCCTCAAGGACCTCCTGATCCTCTACAGTGAGGAGGCCTACCCGGTCCCGTCCCTGTTTCTTGAAAGCTGGCGGTATATGGCCGCCGCCCGGCAGGGCGCCTTCGGCCGCGACCGGATCCGGTCCTCCTTCGCCGATGCCGGCCTGACCTTCCACTTCATCTTTCTCAGCAAACATAAAAACAGAGCGATCGACATCGAGCTTCGAAGCGATGGACCCGCGATGAGGGGTGATTTCTTCCAGGCTTTCCGCGACCTGGCGGTCACGACGGGCGGAATCGCCGCCGCCACCCACGACCCCGTGTTCGGAGTGAAACAGGCGGCCGGAGCCGCCGGCGACTTCTATCTCCTCTCGTTCCAGCCCGAAGCCCCATCCTCGGATAAATCCTTCAAGGAAATCGAGGTCAAAGTCAAAAAGGGCGGTTTAAAGGTCTTTCACAGAGCCGGGTATATCCAAAAATAAGGCGGCCGGTCCATTTTCTCCCTATTTCCCCTGGGAAAGGCGGAAAGAGGACAACTGTCCTCTGAAAGAAACATGAATTTCCCCATATCCAAGCCCTGACAGGGAGCCGAATTTGGCATAAAACCTGCAGTTTTATGGGCATGAAATGTTTCCGAACAGGGAGGCCAGCATGAAATTCGGGGGTGTGAAGACAGCTATTTTCTCGATTCTATTCCTTTTCGCTTCGGCACTTCTAACCGCGAATGACCATTACCAGGTCGTCAACGGGCCGAAAGAATTCTATTACGGCCACGTCAGCTACGTCGATCCCACGGCCGAGGGAGCCGACGCGATCGTCACCCATGAGGGGAAGCAAGGCGCCCTGACCGCGGTTCTCAACCTGCCCATCGGGCCCGGTGATACGATCCGGACATCCTCCGGCCGCCGGTGCGAGATCCAATTCGACTCGGGGACGATCGTCCGTCTCGATTTCGACACCGAGTTGAAGATCGAAACGATCCTGGCCAAGAGCCTGAGCGCCAACGCGTCCCTTTCCAACCTGGCCCTCAACCGCGGCCGGATCTACGTTATGTACAAGGAATATGCCGGAACCGAGATGTTCCAGGTGCTGACGCCCCGGGCCGCCGTCAAGCTCCGCCATAGCGCCGTGGCTATCATCGCCGCCGACGGCGACCGCTCGACCGAAACCCAGGTCAAAACCCGAAAGGCGGACGTCCTATTCGGGCCTTCCGAAAAAGCCATCGAGACCCGGACTGTTTCCGCCGGAAAACGCCTGATCGTCGGGAAAAACGACAAGCCCGAGATCATCCCGGATTTCGTCGGCAGCCCCTTCGAACGCTGGAACCAAGACATCAATGCCCGCTTCCTCGACCTTCATGAAGGCCGGACCCCGATCCCCAAACCCATCGAGAGATTTTCCCCGGCGGTTAGGTATTTCGCCCAAACATACGGCAACCTCTACGGCGAATGGATCTGGGACGACCTTCTCGGCTATGTCTGGAAACCCTTTACGAACGAAATTCAGAATCCGGGAACCGGCAGTCCGAAATACACGATTTACGGCTGGGAACCGTCCTGCGCCTACTGGCAGCCCTATTATTACGGCCAATGGACTCTCTCCAACGGCCAGATGTTCTGGGTTCCCCAGGAACCATGGGGCTGGGTTCCCTACCATCTCGGCGTCTGGCATTGGAGCAAAAAGCTCGGCTGGATCTGGATCCCCGGATCGGCCTTCTCCCCGGCCTGGGCGGATTGGCAATTTTTCTACGGATTCGGATGGGGAGGACGTCCGATATGGCTGAACAGCTGGACCCCGATCAGCGTCTACACCTGGATGTGGTGGGGCCAATTTTTCGCCGATCCGGCTTTCAGGACTTATTGGGAGCTCATAAATCAACAACCCTGGCTGCCGCGCCACCTTCTTCCCTTCTCCGGTGATGTCGCCTGGCCGCGCGGCTTTACGATGCCTTGCCCCGTTTCAAAAACCGTCGTCAATAACATTCTCAGGGCCATAAAAGCGGGGGATCCCCGCATCCGCGAAGAGTTCGGCGAACAGGTCCGACGCACCGTTTTCGCCAATGCGGCGGATTTGAATTCGCCGGCGATCCATCAAAAAGCCCTGACTTGGGAGCAGGCGGAAAAAAGCGGCCTCCTGGCCGGCGATCCCCAAAAGGCCGTCCTCAACGCGTTTGTCAGGAACGAGGCCGAAGCCATGAAAGCTTTGGTTCCGAGCGCCGGAAATCGAAGCCTCGCGAACGTTTCTCCGGCTCCCCTTCGATCCTTAAACCGCCAGGCCGAGCCCGCCTCGCGGCCGGTCCTTCCCGCAAACCGCCGGGCCGCGACTTCGACGCAGCCCATCCGTTTCCGCGACTGGAATCCCGACCTCGGCGTCGCCCGCCGGTTCGGATACTCGATCCAATACTTGAGCCGGGGCAACCAGGTCTTTTGCCCCGAGCTGAATCTCTCTTCGAGGGACCGCCTCGCCGGCGCGCGGGGCTCCAATACGCTCTACATGCATGCGATGAGCTTTTCCTCCGGCGGAACTGTAAGCTCAAGGTCGGGCGGCGTGATGGATGGTTCTTCCGGATCCGGATCCGGATCTTCCGGCGGGACTTCGACTCACGATCCGGCTCAAAGCGGCGCTTCCCATCCCACGACAACCTCGTCGAGCGGGGCCGGCAGCGGAACGGTCAAAAAATAGCCGAAAATCATCATTTAAAGGGGGAAAAACCCTGTTTTTCCCCCTTATTTCTTCCTGAAAAACGTTATTTAGTTTAATTTCAATAAGATAACAAGTTCGCTGCACTAAAAATTTTTTTCATTTTTCCCCTAATTTATCTTGACAAAGACACATTTTTCTTCTATATTTGACCCGAAAATGGGACAAAACGGGACAAAATGGGAAATCTACTGATCGGAAGTTACCGGGCCAAACTCGACAAGAGCGGCCGCCTCAAAGTGCCCGAAAAATTCCGGACCGCGATCGAGGAGCGGTACGGCCTGGAATTTTTCGTCACTTCGCTGGAGAACTCCACGATCAAAATATTCCCCCTGCCCGTTTGGCTGGCCATGACCGGCACGACGGAAAGCGGCCATCTTTACCTGGATCCCGACGTCGAAGATTACATGCGTCGGGCCAATACCTTCGGCGTCCAAAGCGAGCTGGACGCCAAGGGCCGGGTTTTGATCGGCCCCGACCTTCGCGCCATGGCCGGACTCGACGCCGAGGTTGTCGTCATCGGTCTCAATAACCACCTTGAGGTCTGGGACACCCGGCGGCTCGACGAAAAGCTTCAGAAGAAGCCGCTGACCCGCGACGACTTCAAGAAGATCGCCGAGATCATGACGGGCAGGAAAGGGCCATGACCGGTCGTGATCACATCCCCGTTCTGCTCGACGAAGTCCTGGACCTGTTGGACGCCGCCCGGCCGGGGCTCTATATCGACGGAACCCTCGGGCTGGCCGGCCACGCCCGAGCCCTTCTGAAAGACAATTCCGAAGCCCGCCTGATCGGATTCGACCGCGACGAGACCGCCCTGGCCGAAGCCCAACGGCGGCTCAGCCCGTACGCCAACCGGATCGAGCTGTATCACGCCGACTTCCGGCGGATGCCGGAAGTGGAGATCGATTGGTCCGGCGTTCGGGGCGTCCTCCTCGACCTCGGGATGTCGTCCTTCCAACTCGACGATCCGGCCCGCGGCTTCAGCCACTCGCTGGACGGCCCGCTGGACATGCGGATGGACCGGCGCCAGCACCTCGACGCCGCCCGGATCATCGACAAGTATCCGGAACCGCGGCTGGCCCAGATCTTCCGCGAGTACGGAGAGCTTCGCCCGGCGGCCAAATTGGCCCGGACGATCGCGTCCCGCCGGCGGATGACCCGGATCGAAAGCACCGCCCAGCTCCGGGCGATCGTCGAAGAGGTCTGCCGCTGGGTCCCCCAGAAAGGGAAGATCCACCCGGCGGCGAAAGTTTTCCAGGCCCTTCGGATCGAAGTCAACGAGGAGCTCGCCGGCTTGGAGGCGCTTCTCGAATTCGTCATCGGCCGGCTGCCCGAGGACGGCCGGCTCGCGGTCATTTCCTTCCATTCGCTCGAGGACCGGATCGTCAAGCATGTTTTCGCCCGGGCTTCCCGCCCGAGCCCGGACGCCGGCCCGCAAACGGTCGCCGCTGCCGATCTCTTGACCAAACACCCGGTCGTCGCCTCGAGCGAGGAACTCGCCCGGAATTCCCGGTCCCGCTCGGCCAAGCTCCGGGCCGTTCGCAAGCACGTCCATGGTTCATAAGAAATACACCCTCCGCCAGGTCCTGGCCGCCCTGGGCGCAGGCGTGATTCTCGTTTTCATCCTCTCGTTCTATCTCTGGCAGATCACCGAGACCATCCGCCTGGGCTACGAAACCGGCCGGGCGGAAAGCACGAAGTCGGCCCTGGAAAAAGACGTCCAGCGCCTCCAGGCCGAAAGAGCTTCCCTGCTGGCTTTGGACCGGGTCGAACGGACGGCCCGGGCGCGGCTCGGCCTGGCCGATCCCCGGCCCGACCAGATCGTCTACGAGGACGAACGATGAGCGTCATTGCGACGGCGCACGGCGAAGACCAGGTCCGGCGGACCGCCCGGATCAGGACGAGAATCGTCCTGGCCGTGATGATTTTCTGGGCCGTCGCCATCGTCGTCCGCCTCGTCCACCTCCAAATCTTCACCCGCCAGGAAGCCCGGGATCTGATCGCGACCCAGAATGAAGCCAAGATTGATATCATCCCGAACCGGGGAACCATCCGCGACCGCCACGGAATGATCCTGGCCCAGATGGTTTCGATGCGGTCCGTCCAGTACCTGTTTTCGGAAGACATGCCTCCCGCCTCGAGGCAGGAGACGATCCGCCGGCTCGCCCCGATTCTCGATTTGGACGCCAAGAAAATCGCCGGTCTCCGGGACGACCTGGCCAAAAAAAAGGGCTTCATCTGGATCAAGCGGAAAATCGATCCCGAAACGGCGGCCCGGGTCGAAGCCCTTAAAATCCCCGGAATCGACGTCGTGGAAGAGCCGCTCCGGCTCTATCCTCAAGGCTCCCTGGCCTCCCACGTCCTGGGATTCGTCAACACCGACAACGTCGGGCTGGGCGGCATGGAATACCGGAACAACGAAATCCTCCAGGGAAAAAAGGGCCAGCGGATCATCTTCCGGGACACCTTCAAGCGGACTTACCGGAGCGAGCAGACCCTCGCCCCGGAAAGCGGGCGCGACATCGATCTGACGATCGATGCGGTCATCCAGTTCCTGGCTCAACGGGAAATCGAAAAATCCGTCGCCGAAAACGCCGCCGCCTGGGGCGCGGTCGTCGTCTCCGATCCGGCCACGGGCGAAATCCTGGCCATGGCCTCCGCCCCCGCCTATGATCCCAACGCCTATAACCAGTCGGATCCCCAAGCCCGCTTCGAGCGGACTTTCCAGGGCCGGATCGACCCGGGATCGACCTTCAAGATCGTCACGCTTTCGGCCGCCCTCGAAAATCGCAAGGTCGCGACGTACGATACATTCGACTGCTCGGCCAAGGCGATCGACGTGGCCGGCGGCCCGATCCGCGACCACAAGGCCTTCGGCGTCCTGTCCGTCTCCGGCATCATCGCCGAATCCTCCAACATCGGGACGATCCAGATCGGCCGGCGCGTCGGTCCGGAGCTCCTCTACCGGACCATGAAGGACTTCGGCTTTGGCGACCTGACGGGAATCGAGCTTCCGGCGGAATCGGCCGGGGTCGTCCGTCCTCCGGACAAATGGTCCCGCCGGTCCATCGATTCCATTTCCGTGGGATACGAAGTCTCCGTGACGCCCCTCCAGATCCTTCAGGCCGGAAACATCATCGCCAACCGCGGCGTGCGCGTGCCGCTCCGGATCATCAAAAGCATCGACGGCCGGCCCGGAATCCCCGCGGCCAATGCCGCTCCCCCGGCCCGGGTGATCTCGGCCCAGACCGCGGAAAAAGTCGTCGACATCCTGGAACGGGTCATCCTCGAGGGGACCGGAACGGCCGCGGCCGTGCCCGGATTCGCGGCCGCCGGCAAGACGGGGACGTCCCAGATCTTCGACCCGGTCGAAAAGAAATACTCCCTCTCCCATCACACCGCCTCGTTCGTCGGGTTCGTTCCCTCGGACCGGCCGGTCCTGTCCATCGTCGTCGTCCTGTACGATCCCAGGAACAACGCCTACTACGGCGGCCAGGTGGCCGCCCCCGTTTTCCGCGAAATCGCCGTCCGCGCCCTGCGCTACCTCGGCGTCGCCCCCTCGCTGAAGGAAGGGACGATCCCGGTCGAGGCCGAATCGGAGAGGAGAGAACGATGATCCTTTCCGAGCTGTTGAAAAACGTCCCCGTCGTTTCCATCGACGGCGATCCGGAGATCGAGGTCAGGGGCCTGGCCTACTCCTCCTCCGACGTCGGCCCGGGCTTTCTTTTCGCCGCTTGGAAAGGCGCCTTGCGCGACGGGCTCGAATTCGCCGGAGAAGCCGTCAACCGCGGTGCCGCGGCCGTCATCTCCGACCGCCCCCGGCCGGAAGGCCTGGCGGTCGTCTGGGTCCGGGTGTTCGACCCCCGGGAAGCCCTGGCCCTGGCCGCGGCCGAATTCTACGGCCGGCCGGCCGACAAGCTCAAGATCGTCGGGCTGACCGGAACCAAGGGCAAAACGACCATTTCCTACATCCTCGAATCCATACTCCGGCGGGCGGGATTCGTCGCCGGCGTGATCGGGACGATCTCCTACCGCGGTCCCGGATTCGAGATCAAGGCGGCCCGGACGACGCCGGAATCCGTCGACCTTCAACGCATCCTCAAGGACATGGCCGACCGGGGCGTCACCCATTGCGTCATGGAGGTCTCGTCCCATTCCCTGGAATTGAAACGGACCGTGGGGGTCGGCTTCGACGTCGCCGTCTTCACCAACCTTTCCGGCGAGCATCTCGATTTCCATCAAACGATGGAAGACTATTTCCTGGCCAAGAAAAAGATCTTTTTCCTCAACGGCAAGAAGAAGCGGACGGCGGTCGTCAACCAGGACGACCCCTGGGGCCAGAGACTCATCGCCGAGCTGCCGATGAACACGGTCACCTTCGGCTTCGAGCCCGCGGCCTTGGTTCGGGCCGAGCGGGCGAAATTCTCCGGAGCCGGCGTCGAAGCCCTGGTCAAATTCCCCGGCGGCCAGATCAGCCTTACCGCGCCCCTGGCCGGACGGTACAACCTGTCCAACCTCCTGGCCGCATTCGCCGCGGCCATGGCCCTGGGCGTTCCCGTTCCGGTGATCAAGGAAGGGATCGCCGGGCTCGGCCAGGTGCCCGGCCGCTTCGAAAAAGTGGAAAACGACCGCGGGTTCATCGTCATCGTCGACTACGCCCACACGGACGCCGCCCTCCAAAGCCTGCTCGAAACGGTCCGCGACCTCAAGCCCGGCCGCATCCTGCTCGTCTTCGGGGCCGGCGGCGACAGAGACAAGGCCAAGCGTCCCCGCATGGGCGAAGTGGCGGCCAAGCTCGCCGATTGGACCTTCCTCACGACCGACAATCCCCGGAGCGAGGATCCCGCCCGGATCCTGGCCGATATCGAAATGGGCTTCGCCGCCGCCGGAAGCGGAAAATACGAAATCGTACCCGACCGCCGCGAAGCCATCGCCCGGGCCCTGGCCGCCGCCCAAAAAGGCGATTTCGTCGTCCTGGCGGGGAAAGGCCACGAGACGACCCAGACGACCGGAACGACCACCGTCCCCTTCAGCGACGCCGATGTCGCCCGGGAAATTCTGAGCCGGGGGGGAGACAAATAGCCATGGCCCGCCTGACCGCCGCCGCCATCGCCGTCGCTACCGGCGGGACCCTCGTTCAAGGGGACCCGGCGGCCGTCTTCGGCTCGTTCGGGATCGACTCCCGGACGATTCCGGCCGGCGGGCTTTTCTTCGCCATCGCGGCTGGCCGCGACGGACACGATTTTGTCACGGACGCGGCCGCCCGGGGTGCCGCGGGGGCCGTGGTTTCCCGGGACGTCGCCGTCTCCAACCCTTCGTTCATCCTGATCAGGGTCGGAGAGACGATCGCAGCCCTCCAGGACCTGGCCCGCTCCGTCCTGGCCGCCCGGCCGGTCAAGGTCGTCGCGATCACCGGGAGCGTCGGAAAAACGACCACCAAGGATTTCGCCGCTGCCCTGCTGGGGACTTCGTCCCGCGTCCTCAAATCCGAAGCCAACCTCAACAACCACCTCGGCTTGGCCTTATCCATCCTCAAGCTCGAACCCGGCCACGAAACGGCCGTCCTGGAGATGGGCATGAGCGGGCCGGGCGAAATCCGGAGGCTGGCCGAGATCGCGCCGCCGGATGTCGCCGTCGTCACCAATGTCGCCCCCGTTCATCTGGAATTTCTGGGCAGCATCGAAGCCGTGGCCGAAGCCAAGGCCGAAATCATCTCCGGCCTCAAGCGGGACGGAACGGCCGTGCTCAACGGGGATGATCCTTGGAGCCGGTTCCTGGCCCAACGCGCGCCGGGCCGGGTGATCTCCTTCGGCTTCGGCGAGGGGGCGGACGTGCGCGCCTCCGATGTGAGCTTCCTCGGATTCGAAGGTCTGCGCTTCCGGCTGACCTATGACGGAGCCGGCCACGATCTCCGGCTTCCGTTCCTGACCGAGGGACTCGTCCAGAACCTCCTGGCCGCCCTCGGCGCGGCCCGGGCCCTCGACCTCTCCTGGGAATCGCTCGAGCCCGCCCTGGCCGGGCTTGAACCGGCCTCCAACCGCGGCCGGATCGTCCGCCTCGCCGATGGGATCGTCATGATCGACGACTCGTACAATTCCAGCCCCCGGGCCCTGGACATGGCCCTGACCAGCTACGTCCATCTCCCGGCCCGGCGCCGGGTGGCCGTCCTCGGCGACATGCTCGAGCTCGGAACGGACGAGAAAAAGTTCCACGAAGAAGCGGGCCGGACGGCCGCGCGGAGCGGCTGGCAGGTTGTCGCCGCGGTCGGAGGGCGCGCCCGCTGGATCACCGAGGGAGCCCGGTCCGGCGGCCTGGAACCAAGCGCGACGCCCGAGTTCGAAACCAGCGAGGCCGCCGCAACCGGCGTCCCGGAGCTTCTCCGGCCGGGCGATCTCATCCTGGTCAAAGGCTCGCGGGGCATCCGGATGGAACGAATCGTCGAGCGGGTGGCCGCCCGCTTCAAGGAGAACTGACGTGCTGTACGCCCTTTTCATGTCCCTCCAGACGATGGTTCCCGATTTCAACCTTTTCCGATACATCACCGTTCGAACCGCCCTGGCCGGGATCACGGCCTTGGTGCTGACCCTGATTATCGGCCCGGCTTTCATCCGGGGACTCCGCCGGTTCCAGATCGGCCAGCATGTCCGGTCCGACGGCCCGGCCTCGCATCTCAGCAAGCAGGGCACGCCGACGATGGGCGGCCTCCTGATCATTTCGGCCACGATCGTCCCCACCCTGCTCTGGGGGAACCTGGGCAACTCTTACGTTCTCCTGACGATGGGGACGATGATCGCCTTCGGCGGGATCGGATTCCTCGACGACTATGTGAAGGTCCGGAAAAAAAGATCGCTCGGCCTCATCGCCCGGAGAAAGCTCCTGTTCCAGATGATCCTGGCCGGCGGCTTCGCCTTGGTCGTGCTGCTCCTTGCGGCCAACGGCGACTTCAGCCTGCAGCTTTACTTCCCCATCCTCAAGAAGTGGGCCCCGTATCTCGGCTGGTTTTACGCGCCCTGGATCATCTTCATCATGGTCTCCTCGACCAACGCCGTGAACCTGGCCGACGGCCTGGACGGCCTGGCCATCGGCCTGACCCTGATCAGCGCCGCGGCCCTGTCCGCCCTGACCTACATCGCCGGCCACGCCGTTTTTTCCAATTACCTGTACATCGCCCGGGTTCCCCTGGCCGCGGAATTGACCGTCTTTGGCGGAGCCCTGGTCGGAGCCTGCCTCGGGTTCCTCTGGTTCAACAGCCATCCGGCCCAAGTCTACATGGGCGACGTGGGAGCCCTGTCGCTCGGCGCCACCCTGGCCGCGATCGCCATCCTGATCAAGCAGGAATTCCTGATCTTCGCCGTCGGCGGCGTCTTCATCCTCGAAGCCCTCTCGGTGCTTCTCCAGGTCTCGTATTTCAAGGCGACCAAGGGAAAGCGGATCTTTAAAATGGCCCCTCTCCACCATCATTTCGAGCTCCTGGGCTGGCCGGAGGAGAAGGTCGTCATCCGCTTCTGGATTCTCGGGCTTATTTTCGCCTTCTTCAGCCTGGCGACGCTGAAATTGAGATAACATGGACCTGCAGGGACGGAACGTGCTGGTGGTCGGCCTGGCCCGGACGGGCGAGGCGACGGCGGAGTTCCTTCTCCGCCGGGGCGCCCGGATCACCATCACCGAGACCAAAAGCCGGGAGGAGCTCGGCCCGAAAGCGGCGTTCTGGACGGACCGCGGGGTAACGCTCGAAACCGGCGGCCACACCCCGGCCGCGTTCCTCGGCGCCGACCTCATTATCCCCAGCCCCGGCGTTCCCCGTCACCCGGAATTTGCAGCCGCCGCGGCCCGCGGCATCCCGGTCCTCTCGGAAATCGAGCTGGCCTTTCGCTTCCTCAAAGGCGCGATAATCGGAGTTACCGGGACGAACGGCAAATCGACCACGACGACGCTCCTTCACCGGATCCTGAAAGACGCCGGCCGAAAGGCCATCCTGGCCGGGAATATCGGCACGCCGCTCATCTCCTTCGTCGATAAAAGCCGCGACGACCACGTCTATGTCACCGAGATTTCGAGCTTCCAGCTGGAATACATCCGCGATTTCCGGGTTTCCCTGGCCCTGATCCTGAACCTGTCGGGCAATCATCTCGACTGGCACGGCTCAATGGAGGACTACGCCGCGGCCAAAGCCAAACTCCTTTTCGGACAGACGGCCGGCGACGCGGCGGTCCTCAACCGGGAGGACGCCCGGATCTGGTCCTGGAGAGAAAAAGCCGTCTCGACCGTCTTCGGCTTCAGCGGCAAACGGACCCTCCGCCGCGGGGCCTTCCTCAAAGAAGGCTGGGTTTGGTTCCGGGACGGGAAGGAGGAGAACGCGATCCTCCCCATCTCCGAAATCAAGCTGCCCGGCCTCCATAACCGGGAAAACGTCCTGGCCGCGGCCGCCGCCGCCCGGATTCTCGGGGTATCCCCGTCCCGGATCCGGTCCACCGTCCGGGCTTTCCGCGGCCTCGAGCACCGCCTGGAACCGGTCGCCAAAATCGGCGGCATCTCCTTTGTCAACGATTCCAAGGCAACGACCGTGGACGCCGCCCTGAAGGCCCTGGCCAGCTTCGACCGGCCGGTCGTCCTCATCCTTGGCGGAAAGGACAAGGGCTCGGATTTCCGGCCCCTCCGGAAAGCCGTCCGCAAAGGCGTCCGGAGCGTGGTCCTCGTCGGCGCGGCGAAGGAAAAAATCCGGGCGGCCCTGGCGGGGACCGTCCCCCTGCTCGAAGCCGGAACCTACGCCGAAGTCGTCCAAACGGCCGCGGCCGCGGCCCGGCCGGGCGACGTCGTTCTTCTTGCTCCCGCCTGCACGAGCTGGGACATGTTCCGCGATTTCGAGGAGCGCGGCCGGGTCTTCAAACGGGAAGTCCGGCGCCTGGCCTCCCGGCCGAAACGGAAAAGAGGGTAAGGCGATGGAAACGTTCCGGCGCTACGGATTCGACAAGGCGATGTTCGTCACGACCCTCGTCCTCATCCTCCTGGGATCGCTCATGGTCATGAGCGCCTCCGGGGTTTTCGCCCTCCAGACCTATCATAACGAGCTCCATTTCTTCAGCCAGCAGTTCGTCGGGTCCGCCCTCATGATGGTCCTGGTCATGATCTTTCTCCGGATCCGCAAGCCGTTCTACAAGTCGACGGCTTTCGTCTTCGGCCTTCTCGGCCTGACGTTGATCATGCTCCTGGTCGTGCTGGTCATGCCGCCCGTGGCGAAGACGAACCGGTGGTTTGTCGTCGGCGGCTTCCGCTTCCAGCCCTCGGAGCTGGCTAAAATCAGCCTGGTCCTGTTCCTGGCCTGGTTCCTGGACAAAAACCGGGAAAAGATCGCGGAGCTCAAAATCCTCCTCATCCCCTTGGGCGTGATCATTCTGTTCACCGGCCTGATCATCCGGGAGCCGGACTTCGGAACCGGCGTTCTCGTCCTGACCCTTTCCCTGATCCTGCTGTTCCTGGGCGGCCTCAGGATGAAACACCTGGCCTGGATCTCCCTGTCCGTCCTCCCGCCCCTCGTCTACTTCCTGGTTTCCGCGCCGTATCGCTGGAACCGGGTCCTCGCTTTCTTCTCGCCCCAATCCTCCGTCGAGAACCTGAATTTCCAGGTCGCCCAGTCGAAATTCGCCGTCGGCTCCGGAGGACTGTTCGGCGTGAGCTTCGGGGAAAGCGTCCAGAAGATGTTTTTTCTGCCGTGTTCCCACACGGATTTCATCTTCGCCATTATCGGCGAGGAATTCGGATTGTTGGGCACGCTGTTTGTCATCGCCCTTTTCGCCATCCTGGTCTGGCGGGGCATTCTCATCTCGATGAAGGCGCCCGATTACTTCAGCCAGATCGCGGCCGCGGGGCTGACGCTCTTCCTCGGCCTCCAGGCCCTTCTCAACATCACGGTCGTCCTCGGCTTGGCCCCGGCCAAGGGCGTGCCCCTTCCACTGATCAGCTACGGCCGGTCGTCGCTGTTCTGCGTCTTCCTGGCCATCGGCCTCCTGCTCCATATCTCCCAGCGCCGCGGCGATGGAAGGAGCCCGGCATGAGCGGACGGCGCGTGGTCATCTGCGGCGGGGGCACGGGCGGGCATCTCTTCCCCGCCCTGGTTCTCGGCCGGGCCCTCCGGGAAAAAGACCCGGCCCTCGAGCTGACGTTCATCGGCGGCGACCGCGACGCGGAGCGCGAGATCATGGCCCGCCAGGGCGTCCGGTTCATCGCCCTTCGGGTCGAAGGGCTGAAAGGCCGCGGGTTGAAGAGCCTCCGGGGGTTGGCCGTCCTTCCGTTCGCCTTCCTCAGGTCCTACCGGATCCTCCGGCGGCTTCGGCCGGACTTGGTCGTCGGCGTGGGCTCCTACAGCTCGGGACCGGTCGGGATCGCCGCCTCCTGGCTGAAAATCCCGCTCCTCCTCCTCGAGCAAAACGTCGTCCCCGGCTTCACCAACCGGCGGCTTCTCGGCCGGGCGGCGAAAGTAGCCGCCGCTTTCCCGGAATCCCTACCGCACCTCAAGGGGAAGGGCGTCTTTCTCGGGAATCCCGTCCGCGGGGAATTCCTCAACCTGCCGCGGAAATCCCCGGGGCCGGGTTTCGACCTCTTCATTTTCGGCGGCAGCCAGGGGTCGCGCTTCCTCAACCGGGCGACGGCCGACGCCCTGCCCTACCTCGCCCGATGGAAAGACCGCCTCCGGATCGTCCATCAGACCGGAAAAGCGGACCTGGCCGAAGTCCGCCGCAATTATGTTGAAAGCGGCTGGCCCGGAGCGGTCGTCGAAGCGTTTTTCGACGACATGCCCGCCCGCTTCGCCACGGCCGACCTCATCCTGTCCCGGGCCGGGGCGACGACCTGCGCCGAGCTGATCGCCGCCCGGAAGGCGGCGATTCTCGTCCCCTTCCCCGGCGCGGCCGACGACCACCAGCGCCGCAACGCCGAGGTCCTCCGCGACGCCGGCGGCGCGGATCTCATCCTCGAATCGGAATGGACGCCGGCGGGCTTTGCCCGGAAGCTCGGAGAGCTGATCGATCGGCCGGAGCACGCGGCGGCCATGGGCCAAAACCTCGAACGGCTCGCCGTCGACGATCCGGCCGGCAAAATCGCCGCCCTGGCCTTCGACCTGATGGCCCGGAGGGATTAGGAGAAGATCATGGTCAAAACCGTTTATCGCAAGCTCAAGCACATCCATATGATCGGAATCGGCGGAACGGGGATGAACGGCATCGCCGAAGTCCTTCACAACCTGGGCTACCGGGTTTCGGGCTCTGACATCGCGGACAGCGAAGCGACCCGGCGGTTGCGCGACCTGGGGACGACCATCTCGATCGGCCACAAGAGCGAAAACGTCCGGGAGGCCGACGTTGTCGTGGTGTCCTCGGCGGTCAAGGAGAACAATGTCGAGGTCCAGGAAGCCCGGAGCCGCAAGATCCCGGTCATCCCCCGGGCCGAAATGCTGGCCGAGCTGATGCGGATGCGCTACGGCATCGCCGTGGCCGGCTCGCACGGCAAGACCTCGACGACGTCAATGGTCGGGACGGTCCTGGACAAGGCCGGCTTCGACCCGACGATCGTCGTCGGCGGCCGGCTCAACACCATCGGAGCCCATGCCCGGCTCGGCGAAGGCGATTTCTTCGTCGCCGAAGCCGATGAAAGCGACCGGTCGTTCCTGATGCTCTCCCCATTCATCGCCGTCCTGACCAACATCGACGCTGAGCACCTCGACCAGTACAAGGGCGTGGACGATATTAAAAAAGCCTTCACCACCTTCGCCAACAAGGTTCCCTTCTACTGCCCGATCATCCTCTGCCTCGACGACGCCAACCTCCAGTCGATTATTCCCGGGCTCGAGCGCCGGATCATCACCTATGGATTCTCCACCCAGGCCGACGTCAACGCCCAGGACATGCGCTTCGACGCCTTTTCCAGCTTTTCGACCCTCTTCCACAAAGGCCGGGAGGTCGGCCCGCTCCGCTTGAACGTTCCCGGGCCGCACATGATCCTCAATGCCCTGGCCGCGGTGGCCGTCGGCTACGACCTGGACATCCCTTCCGGCGTCATCCTCGAAGCCCTGGCCGGTTATGCCGGGACGGGCCGGAGGTTCGAGCTCAAAGCCGACACCAAGGGGGTGATGGTCGTCGAGGATTACGGCCATCATCCCACCGAGATCCGGGCCACGCTCAACGGGGCCAAGCTCGGCTGGCCGCGGCGCCGCCTGGTCGCGGCCTTCCAGCCCCATCGCTTCACCCGTCTAGCCCATCTTCAGGACGAATTCGCAACCGCCTTCAACCAGGCCGACGAGCTGGTCCTGACCGATGTCTATCCGGCCGGCGAGGATCCGATCCCCGGCATCGACGGCCACGGGCTTTACGAGGCCGTCAAGCGTTTCGGCCACAAAAGCGTCGATTTCGTCCCGAACGTCCAGGACCTTCCGGCCAAGGTCGCCGAGATCGCCCGGCCGGGCGACATCGTGATCTTCCTCGGCGCGGGCAACATCAATAAGGTCATCCCCGAGTTCATCCGCCTGTTGGAGAAGAAGCCATGAGCCGCGAAGCCTGGGTGGTCCAATCGCTGCAGTTTCAGCGCGGCGAGGGCCCGGTTCGGGTGAAGAAGCCCGTCCGGAAAAGCCCGCTCCGCTTTCTCCACATCCTGGCGGCCGTCGCCGGGCTGGCCCTCTTTTTCTTCGGATTCACCCGGCTTTACGGATTCCTCATCACATGGGATTATCTTGCCGTCCGCTCGGCGGAAATCAGCTGCCCCGACCCGGCCGTCGGGGAGCTGGTCCGTCCCATGGCCGACCGGGCCGCCGCGGGCAACATCCTGCTGCTCGACGCCGCCCGGGTCAAAACCGGGCTGGAGGCCTGCCCCTGGGTCAAGGAAGCCCGGGTCCGGAAAGTCTTCCCCTCGTCGCTGGCCGTGGATATCGTTCCCCGCCTGCCGGCGGCGATTCTCGACACCGGGACCGGCTGGCTTCTCGGCCGGGACAATGTCCCAATCGAAGCGGCCCGGGCTGTGGACCGGGATGTCCTCCCCGTCTTCCATGACGACGGGATGTTCACATCGGAGCGCGAAGCCCGGCTCAACCAGGCCTGGGCTTGCTGGGACGATCTCGATCCGGAAACGCGCCTCCGGATCGCCTCCCTGGACGTGACCGATGAGACCGACGTCGCCTTGAGCTTCCGGGACGACCCGGTCAAGCTCCATCTCGGAACCAAGGATTTCGCCCGGAAAATCACCGAATATGCGACCGGCCGGGTTCGCTGGACCCGCGACTTCGGCCGGCTCGAATATGTCGACTTCAGGTTTTCGGACCGGATCTACCTGAAAGCCGTATCGGAGGAGGGACGCTGATGGCCAAAAACGGATATATCGTCGGCATCGACATCGGGACGAGGACGGTCACCGTCCTGATCGGCGAGATCAACGAGGAGCGCAAGATCGAAGTCATCGGGATCGGGACGTCCGAATCGCGCGGGCTCCGGAAGGGCGTCGTCGTCAATCTCGACGAAACGTCGGAAGCCATCAAGAAAGCCCGGCAGGACGCCGAGCTGATGGCCGGGCAGGAAATCCATTCGGCGTTCATCGGCGTGTCGGGAGCCCACATCAAGAGCTTCAACAGCCGGGGCGTCATCGCCGTCTCGGGACGGAACCGGGAAATCACCAAGGAGGACATCCGCCGCGTCCTCGAGCAGTCGAAGGCCGTGTCGATTCCGCCCGACCGGGAGATCATCCACGTCATCCCCCAGGAATTCATCGTCGACGAACAGGACGGCATCCGCGATCCCCTGGGGATGAACGGCATCAAGCTCGAAGTCAACGTCCATATCGTCACCGGATCGGTGACCCTGCTCCAAAATCTCCGGACCTGCATCGAACGGTCCGACATCGCCATCGAGAGCCTGGTCCTGGCCCAGATCGCCGACAGCCCGGCCGTCCTGTCCTCGGACGAAAAGGAGCTCGGCGTCGGCCTCATCGACATCGGGGCGGGCACGACCGAGGTGGCCGTCTTCGAGCGCGGGAGCCTCTGGTACACCTCGATCATCCCCCTCGGCGGCGACAACTTCACCAACGACATCGCCGTCGGCCTCCGGGCGGCCATTCCCGACGCCGAGAAGATCAAGAAGAAATTCGGCTGCGCCCTGCCCCCGCCGGGCGAGGAGCAGGAGACGATCGAAGTCCCGGTCATCGGCCAGAACCGGAAGCCCCGGATCCTGTCCCGCCAGCTTCTGGCCGAGATCATCCAGCCCCGGGCCGAGGAGATCTTCCGGCTCGTGGACAACGACATCAAGCGGATGGGCTTCGAAAAATCGTTGAACGCCGGGCTGGTCCTGACCGGGGGGACGGCCCTGCTCGACGGGCTGGAGGTCGTGGCCGAGGAAATCTTCGACCTGCCCGTCCGCCGGGGCGATCCCGGGGGCGTGGGCGGACTCGTCGACCGGGTCCGCACGCCCGATTTCGCCACGCCCGTCGGCCTGCTCCTCCACGGCTACGCCATGATGGGGCAGGGCGGACTGACCAAAGACCGCAAGCACGGCCTCTGGGGCCGGTTCAAGAATCTCTTCAAGGAAGACTAGGAGGGCGCCATGGACACGGACAAGCACAGCAAGCTCAAATTCCAGCTGGTGGAGGAATCCTTCAACGCCAAGATCAGGGTCATCGGGATCGGCGGGGGCGGCGGCAACGCCCTCAACCGGATGATCGAGGCCGGGATCAACGGCGTCGATTTCATCGCCGTGAATACAGACGTCCAGGCCCTGAACAACAACCGGGCGCCCATCAAGATCCAGATCGGCCCGCAGCTGACCAAGGGCCTGGGGTCGGGCGGACGCCCCGAGACCGGAAAAGCCGCGGCCATGGAGGACACGGAAAAGCTCCTGGAGCTCCTCGAGGGCTCGGACATGGTCTTCCTGACCGCCGGCCTGGGCGGCGGGACGGGAACGGGAGCCACCCCCATCATCGCGAACCTCGCGGCGGAGCTGGACGTCCTGTGCGTGGCCATCTGCACCCTGCCCTTCGAGTTTGAAGGCCGGCAACGGGCCCGGCAGGCCCAGGAAGGCCTGTCCGATCTGAAATCGGCGGTCGACACCGTCATCGCCATCCCCAACGAACGACTCCTCCAGACCGTCCAGCTGGACACGACCGTCCAGGACGCCTTCCGCTGCGCCGACGACGTCCTCCGCCAGGCCGTCCAAGGCGTGTCCGATTTGATCACCACCCCCGGCGTCGTCAACCTCGACTTCGCCGACGTCCGGACGATCATGAAAGGCATGGGCATGGCCTTCATGGGCACGGGCCTCGCGGCCGGACAGAATCGGGCGGCGGAGGCGGCCAACAAGGCCATCAGCAGCCCCCTGTTGATCGACACGACCATCCAGGGCGCCAAAGGCATCCTGATCAACATCACCGGCGGCAAGGACCTGACCCTCCACGAGGTTCAGAAGGCCGCCCAGCTTATCCACAAGCTGGCCCATCCCGACGCGAACATCATCTTCGGGGCGATCATCGACCAGGCCATGAAGGAAATGGTCAAGGTCACGGTCATCGCCACGGGATTCGAGCCCGGCGTCGGCCGGGACGAATCGGCGGCCGCCGAGGCGGCCGCGGCCCTGGCCGCGGTGACCCCGGTCCACCGGAAAACGCCCGCGCCGTTCCCCATCCGGATGAACACCCCGCCCTACGAATTCGAGCCGAAGGGGGCGGCCCGGCCCGACGCGTCGCCGGCCCGGCCGGCGCCCCGCACGCCCCATCCCAGCGCCTTCGCCGAAACCGACTACGAGAATTTCGAGACGCCGGCCTTCATCCGGAACAAGAACCACCAGCTCCGGAAATACCCGTCGTGATCAAGGCCGATTGCGTCGTCGCCGACTGCCGCGAAGCGGCGACCTGCCGGGGTCCGGTCCCGAAGCGCCGGGAGGCGATGAAGGATGTCGGCCTCGTCGAAAAAGCCTGGATCGCGGGCCGCGACGGACGGATCGTGTTCATCGGGTCCGAGGACGAATACCGGCGGATGGTTGAACCCGCGGCCGGGGCCGTGATCATCGACGCCGGCGGATTGGTCGGCCTCCCCGGATTCGTCGACGCCCACACGCACCTCCCCTTCGCCGGGAGCCGGGCCAACGAGTTTTCCCTGAGAATCCAGGGTTGGACGTATCAGCAGCTCGCCGCCAAAGGCATGGGCATCCGTTCGACCGTCCGGGCGACCCGGGCCGCCACCCGGGAAGAGATCCGGGACCTCTGCCTGTCCCGGCTCGACGAAATGCTCCTGTACGGGACGACGACGGCCGAGGCCAAGAGCGGCTACGGGCTCAACCTGGCCGACGAGATCAAGCAGCTCCAAGCCGTGCGCGACGCCGGCGCTCTCCATCCGGTCGACCTGGTGGCGACCTTCATGGGCGCCCATGAGATTCCGGACGAATACCGCGATCGAAAGGAGGACTATCTTGACCTTCTTGTTCACACGATCGTTCCCGCGGTCCGCGATCAAGGCCTGGCCCGATTCTTCGACGTTTTCTGCGAGGAGGGCGTGTTCACTCTGGCTGAGACAGAAAGGCTGGCGGAGGCGGCCCTGTCGGCCGGTTTCGGACTTAAGATCCATGCGGACGAATTCGTCGCACTAGGGGGAACGGAGCTGGCCGCGCGCCGCGGGGCGGTCTCCGCGGAGCATCTCATCGCCGTCACCGAAAGCGGCATCGCCGCCCTGGCGGCGAGCGAAACCGCCGCGATCCTGCTCCCCAACGTCCCCTTCTTCCTGATGCAGGACAAGAAGGCTCCGGCCCGCCGCCTGATCGAAGCGGGGGCGGCCGTCGCCCTCGCCTCGGATTTCAACCCGGGAAGCTCCATGACCTCCAACATGCAGTGGATCGTTCAGCTCGGCGTCTTCCAGCTGAAAATGACCATCGAGGAGGCGCTCAACGCCGCGACCGCCAACGGCGCCTACGCCATCCGGGCCGCGGGCGATGTCGGGAGCCTCGAGCCGGGCAAGAAGATGGACCTGATTTTATGCGACATGCCGGGCCTGGCCGATCTCGTCTACCGCGTCGGCCGCAATCCGGTGAAAATCGTCCTCAAGAACGGCCGCCCGGTCGTCGTCGACGGCCGGGTGTGCTTTACCTCATAGGTCCCAATCCCATTTTTGTCCCACGGGGCGCCTCCGAAAGGTGGCGCCCCAATTTCGTTATCGGATGTCCGGGACGAACCCCCGGATGCCGTTGAGGATCATCTGGGCCCCGATGGTCGCGACGATGAGCCCGAAGATCCGGATGAGCGGATTCATCAGGTTGAACTTGATCAGGACATTCCCGATTTTTCTCGCATACCACATCAGGGCGAGGTTCACGGCCAGGGCCGCGACGATCGCGATGACGGTCACCGGATAGCCGTAGTCGGCGGGGAAGGTGACCACGGCGGTGATGGTCGCCGGTCCGGCGATCATCGGGATGGCGATCGGAACCGCGGTCAGGTCCTTGGCCGTGACGTTCTTATGGACCCGGAAAAAGACCCCTTTTTGCAGGCCCGAAATGCCGTTGTAGAAAAGGACCACGCCGCAGGTCATCTGGAAGGCGTACAGCTCGATATGAAAGACATAGGTGAAAATAACATGGCCGGCCAGGAGAAAAACCAGGAGGATGATCAGGGCTGTGATCGTCGATTTGACCGAGATGAACCGGGTGGTCTTGTCGTCGAACTGCTTCTGAAGCGAGTTGATCACGAAGATCTTCTGGACGGGGTTGACCAGGGCGATGAAGGCGACGAAGCAGCTGAGCAGCACTTTCGATGTGATCACGCCCATGATTCCCCTCCCAAGGCCCGTTTCAACAGCACGACGGTGATGTCGTCAAACTGACGCCCCTTTTGGAAGGCATCCAGGTCGCCGGACAGACGGTTCCAGACGGATGCGAGATCCTCGTTCCGGTTGTCGATCACCAGGCGGACGAACCGCTCCTCGCCGAAGAACTCCCCTTCCGGCGTGACCGCCTCCGTCACGCCGTCGGTATAGAGCACCAAGAGCTCGCCGGGATCGAGCCGGTCGCGGCCTTCGTGATAGGCCGCTTCGGCGTCGACGCCGAGGAAGGCGTCTCCCATGGAGGCCAGGACGCGGATGCTCCCGTCGCGCCTCGCGACGAACGGCGGATTGTGCCCGGCGTTGGCGTAGACCAGGTCCCCGGTCTTGACGTTGTAGACGGCCAGGAACATCGTCGTGAACATGCAGGCGTCGTTGTCCCGGCTGAGGATCTCGTTGGCCGCCCGGATCGATTCGGCCGGACCGACGCCCTTCTGGCAGACGGTCTTCATCAAGGTCCGGTTGACCGCCATGAACAGGGCGGCCGGGACGCCCTTGCCGGAAACGTCGGCGATGAGGACGGCCATGTGGTCCTCGTCGAGGAAGAAGAAATCGTAGAAGTCGCCGGCGACATCCTTGGCCGGGGAATTCTTGGCGTAAAGGTCGAATTCGGGCCGGTCGGGGAACGCCGGGAAGACGCGCGGCAGGAGCGATTCCTGGATCTGGCGGGCGATGCGCAGCTCGCTTTCGACGGCCTCCTTGGCCTGGGTTGCGGCCGCGAAATCCTTGATGTACTGGTTCAAATCCGCGGCCATCTTGTTGAAGACTTCGGCCAGCCGCTGGATCTCGTCCCGGCGCTTGATCCCTTCGATGCGGACATCGAGGTTTCCGGCCGAGATGGTTCCGGCGAAGGCGGTCAGCTTGCGGAGGGGATTGGTGATGCCGTAGGATGTGCCGACGATCCCGAGAAAGATCACGGCGAGGCCGGCCAGCATGAGAACGAGCTGGCGGTAGAGCTGCGACCGGACGGGCGCCAGGACTTTGTCCTCGGGGATGACCGCGGCGTACGACCAGCCGGTTGCCGGGATCGGGGTATAAACCATCCAGCTTTTTTCGCCGCTATGGATGTCGGCCAGGGCGACGATCCCCTGCTTCCCGGCGATCATGTTTTTCCCGATCGCCCGCAGATCGGGCCGGCCCAGGGTTTCGGCCAGGCTGAACGGGGATTCGCGCAGGACGAAATCGGGATTGGGATGGGCGATGAAGGTTCCACTCCGCCCGACGATAAAGGTATAGCCGGAAAAGACGTCGACGGCGCGGAGGGTCTTCTCGAGCTCGGCCAGGGAAATGTCCGCCATCACGATCCCGGCAAAGACGCCCTTCAGCCGGATGGGATGGGAAAAGGCGCAAGCCAGGACGTTTCCGCCGCCGGCGGCGAAATAGGGTTCCGTCCAATACGGCCGGCCGAGGAGCTTGGGGATCAGGTACCAGTCGGCCGTCCCGTACGTTTTGTCGGCTTGGGAATCGACTTTCTCCAGGCCCCGGTCCGAGCGGAAAACGCGGGTCGAGCTGGACGCCGTTTTTGGGTCCAAGGCGTAAGGCTCGAACGACACGGCCATCCCGAAAATCTCGGGATCGGCCGCAAGGCGCCGCTCCATCAAGTCGTACAGGCGCTGTTCGTTCAGTGTCTTCATCCCCTCGATGGTCTCGGCGATGATCGCCGGCGTCCGGGAGATCGCGGCGAACCGCGTCTCGATAACGGCCGCTTGATGCCCGGTCAGCTCGAGGAGATAGGCGTTCATCCGGTCCAGGGAGGCCCGCTTATTTTGGAGATAGCTGGTCAGGGCGACGGCCGAATAGACCAAAAGGAGGGGGATGCCGATCCAGAGGATGAGCCGCCGGACGATCGGGCTTTTAACGGTCGGCGAGCGTCGGCTCATGGCTCACTCTTTATAGAAGTCCTCATAAGCCGGAACCGTTTTGACAAAACCTTGGCGGATCAATTCGTCGGCTACTCTCTGGAAATCGTCCTTCTTCAAAACGCCCCATCGCGAAGCGTCCGGGCCGGCGCCGAAGACGACGGCCTGATGGATGGCCTCGAGCATCCATTTCTGCTGGGCCCGGTTGGTCCGAACCCGGTAGCCGGCGCAGTAGTCCATCAGGACGTCGAGCGTCTCGTCGGCGTGGGCGAAGGCGTATTCCCAGCCCTTGAGGATGGCCCGCCTCATTTTCCGGCACATCTCCGGGTCCCTGGCCTGCGTCTCGCGCAGACAGTAAATGCCGTCCTCGGGAAAATTCAACCCGTAGTCGGAATAGAAAAACGGGACCAGGTCCTCCTGGTCGACGCCGGAAAGATAAATCTTGTTGTACTCGTTGTAGTACATGGCCGAGGCCACGTCGCAGGCCCCGACGAGAAAGGCGTCGATGTTATAGGACTGGGGGACGAGGACCGGGGTGATTCCATATTTCCGGAAGAAGGCGGTGGGCTGGATCGAGAAATCCCCGCCCCAAATGGCCACCCGCTTGCCGTTCATATCCTCGGGTTTGCGGATCCCGCTCTCCTTTTTCGCCACGAGCATGAGCATGGACTTCTGCAGGACCTGGCAGATGTTGACCACCGGCCGGTTCAGGGTCAGGGTCTGGGAAATCCAGGCGGTGATGAAGTCGGCCCGGCCGGAAAACAGCTCGGTGATCGGGCTGGAGTTCTCGTCGGAAAAACGGACGTCGACGTCGAGCCCCTCGGCCTCGAAGAGGCCTTTTTCCTTGGCCATGATGTAGCCGGCGAATTGGGCCTGGGGGACCCACTGGACCTGGAGAACGGTCATCCGGCCCGCCTGCGGCGGCGGGGTCGCCAAAGCGATGCCGGCAAGAAGAAACCCCGCCGCGGTCCTTCGCCATCCTCTCATCTTCATGAAATTTTCCAGGGAGAAGCCATGATATCGCCCGCCGGAGCCATGGTCAAGGACCGAAACCGGAGGAGGAGCGCCGTCAATCGCCGAGCGCGACTCGGATCAAATCTCCAGCGCCGACAAGCCCGTTTCCGGCTCAACGCCGGTATGTCCCCCGAAGCTTCGCCCGGCCCAGGACATGGCCTTCCATCTCCATGAGCAGCAGGCCGGCGCTGTAGGATTTGCCCGTTTCGAACCTCAGATCCAGCGCAAAGAGGGTGAAGACATATTCCCTGGCGTTTTTCAGCTCCACGGGGGGACAGGGACCATCGTATCCCCACATCGGCATGTCGTTTTTCCCCTGTTCGGTCCCGTCGGCAAGCTTGGCCGTCCTCGGCATTTTGCCCGGCAGATGGTCGACGGTCGACGGAATATTCCAGACGACCCAATGGACGAAGATTCGTTGAGGCCCGGAGACGTCCTCGCAGAGCAAGGCGAAGCTTTTCGTCCCCGCCGGAGTCCCCGTCCACCGGAGCTCCGGGGAACCATTGCTTCCATCGCAAGTATAGACCGAAGGAATAGGGGCGCCGGTTTTAAAAGCCGGGCTGGTCAGGACGAAACCGCCTTGAGGCCGGGCCGCATCCGGTCCTCCGCAGGCCGAACATCCGAGGAAGAGATAGAAACAAAGAACGCAAATGAAAACGATCCGATTTCGCATAATTCCCTCCCGCCCCTTTGGGGGCGATGGGAATATCATAATCCTGGATTACTCTTTTTTCCAACTCGGCCGGCTTAAACCGGCTTTCTGGCTTTTTTCCGTCCGATCAGGAAATAAATCGGCAGGCCGAGCAGGATCAGGCCGAGGCCGGCCAGGGCGTTCAGCGGCTGACTGATGAGCGCGTTGACGGCGATATAGAGCGACGCCAGGATGAAGATGATCGGCGTCACCGGATATCCCCAGGTCTTGTAGGGCCGGGGCAGATCGGGCCGTTTTTTGCGAAGGACGATGACGGCGCCGACGGTCAGCCCGAAAAAGATCCATTGGCCGAAAACGACATACGTGAACAGCTGCTCGAACGTTCCCGAGAAGACAGCCAGAAAAATGCTCCATACGCCCAGGGCGACGATGGAAACATGCGGCGTCAGGAACTTGGGATGCACAGCCGCAAGCTTCGGGAAAAGCACGCCGTCCTTGGCCATGGCGTAATAGACGCGCGGAGAGCAGACGAAATTCTGGTTGGCCGCGCCCATGATGGAGAAGAGGATGATGAACGAGATGATCGAGGCCCCGATGCCCCCGACGGCGATCTCCATGGCCTCGGCCGCGATCCGGTCGGACTGGGCGATCCGGGCAGCGGGCATGACGTACAGATACGCCAACTGGGCGATGACATAAAGAACGACACAGACCACGCTTCCGATGAGGATCCCCCAGGGAAGCGTTTTCTGCGGATTCTTCATTTCCCCGCCGCTGTAGGTGGCCGCTTCCCATCCTTTATACGCCCAGAGCGAGGCGACCAGGGCGATGCCGAAGGCTCCCAGCAGGCTTCCGGAGGGCGCTCCTCCTCCCGAGACGAAATTGCCGGCGTTCCCCTTGCCGAAGAGAAAGATAACGATGCACACGCCTAGGAGGCCGACGAACTTGATGATGGTCAGGAAGTTCTGAAGATTCGCCCCGCTCCGCACGCCGATATAGTTCATGATCACCAGGAACAGGATCAGGGCGACGCTGACGGCGTGCATCATCAGAGGCGTCATCGTGAAGAAATGGGGCAGATATTTCGACGAGAAGGCGACGGCCAGGGTGGCGATGGCGCCGGAGTCGATCACCAGAAACAGGGTCCAGCCGAACAGAAAAGAGACGACCGAGCCGTAGGCCTCACGGAGATAGACATAGACTCCGCCCGCCTCCGGCATGGACGCGCCCAGCTCGCCGAACGATAAAGCCCCGAACATGCTGAGCAGTCCGCCGACCACCCAGACCGCGAGAAGCAGGAGCGGCCCGCCGACGGCGGCGGCCATGTCCTTGGGGACGAGAAAGATGCCCGAACCGATGACGCCCCCAATGACCAGGGAGACGATATCCCAAAGGTTCAGGACGCGGGGAAGAGAGCGGGTTTCTTGGGCTTGGCTCATGGTGTTCCTCTTTGATGGTGTTGGCGATAATACTCCCAGCCGTCGGCGATGGTCCGCTCGACCGGCAGGTAGGTATGTCCGAATTCCCGAACGCTTTTTTCATTGTCATAATAAGAACGCCAGCCGCTCAGCCGTCCGTAGGCGAATGTGATCAGCGGCCGTTTCCGGAACAGGGCGCTTACGCCTTCGACCAGTCCCCCACCGGCCGCCACCAGCGCGGCCGGGATCGGGACCGGCCGGGTATTCCGGCCGCAGGCCCCGCTGATGAGGCGGATCGTCTCGGCGTACGTCAGATTGGCCCCCACGGCGAGATACCGCTGGCCGTCCCGGCCTTTCCCCGCCAGGGCTTCGGCGATCAGATCGGCCAGGTCGCGGACATCGACCACGGCCAAGCCCCCCGTGAACGAGCCCATGATCCGGTTCTTCGAGATCATGCCGTAGAGTTGGTTGTGCGGCGTCATGGGATTATGGTCGCCGGGCCCCATGATCGAGGCCGGATTGATTATCACCGCCGGCAGGCCGCGCGTCCGGATCAGCTCCTCAACAGCCTCCTGTCCCGCGTGCTTGGACGCCATATAGAGGATCGATTCCGGCCAATTGTACGGCGTTTCCTCGTCGGCCGGATGGCCGTCCTTGTGAAAGCCGATGGCTCCAACCGAGGAGATATGGACCAGGCGTTGCACGCCGGCGACCAGGCAAGCTTCACCGACGACGCGGGCGCCGTCCCGATTGACCCGGAACAGCCGTTCCCGGTCGCCTCTCCAGTACGAAATCAATCCGGCCAAATGGGCCACATGTGTCCGACCGGCGACCGCGGCTTGGACGGCGGCCGGATCGGCGATATCTCCCTCGAAGATCCTGACGCCGCGGCCGGCCCAGGAATCCGGGATCCGGTCGCCGGGAAGAACGAACGCCGCGACGGCCGCGGCTCCATATTTCTCGATCAAGCGGGGCAGGAGAACCGCCCCGACGAATCCCGTGGCTCCGGTGACGAGCAGGTTCATATCCGCGAGCGCTCCCTGGAGACGAGCCGAAAAATCCTCGTGTCCGTGGCGATTCCGATGAAGGCATGAATCGGGATCAAGTAAAGGAACGTGCCGGTCCACCAGGCGATCAGGCCGAAGATGAAACCCGCGCCCAAGGCCGCGTAGATTTCCGTGTCGGGATGGCCGATGTGGAAGAGCGTGGAGGCCGCGGTCGAAACCGCCAGGGCGGGTACCAGGCCCAGCGACACTGCCACCGGGAAGAAGAAGACTCCCCGGAAAATGAATTCCCAGGACGTGTAATAAAAAAGGAAGTAGCCGACCTCATACCCGAAAAAAGCCTTCCGATCGGACAGGGCTTTTTTCGAAAACGGGTAAAAGGCCCGCATCTCGGGATCCGCGGCTCCGATGATTCCCGCCAGATAGGCGACCGGGACGGCCGCCGCGACCAAGATCAGGCCGAGTGTCGCTTTCCCGAAGCCCAACCCGAGGCCAGCGACGACCTCGGCGGGCGAGGCCGCCAGGACCATGACGGCGGCCAGCGGGACGGCCAGCCCGAGGATGAATTGGATCAGGAAATGGCGACGGACCGCAGTCAGGTCGTCGCGGCAAGTCTTCCGAAGCCGCTCCCTGCCGAAGGCCGTTTTCAGCAGGGTCAGGACGACCGTTTCATAGCCCAGGAGAATCCCCGGCCAGGCCGAAGTTTCAACGGATATGGCCATGGGCCCTTTCCTCCTTGTACCAGGCCATCGTTTCCGCGATCTGCCGGACGTAGTCGTCGTCGGGATCATATCCCAGGTCGGCCACCGTCCGCGAGATGTCGTACGTCGTCTCGGTCGTCACCCGCCTGATCCGGTAAACGGTTAGCTTGGGGTCATACGAGGGACGAATCTTGTGCCAAGCTTCCATAGCCCTGGCGACGGCGAAGACGATCCAGGGAGGACAAAAAAGCTTTTGTTTTTT
>Ga0316628_100000352_pt1 | contig 28614 bp, 24 predicted proteins | sample OWC_Aug_M2_C1_D5_FD_207648 | JGI IMG/M metagenome (GOLD analysis project Ga0316628, IMG submission 207648) | Wetland soil microbial communities from Old Woman Creek delta, Ohio, United States - OWC_Aug_M2_C1_D5_C | ecosystem: Environmental > Terrestrial > Soil > Wetlands | place: USA: Ohio...
ATCCCCCTCGACCGCCCGTGGGACCGGTGGGAGATGGATGACGCCTTCCGGGACCTTCTCGGCGTCGGGATGTCGGAAGAGAAGGCGTTGCGCGATGAGCTCGAGCGCAGGGGGATGCGCCCCGGAGCGGACGAATCGTGGGAGGACCTCTTCTTCCGCGCGTGCATCGACGTGGTGGAGCCCGCGCTTGCGGACCGCGGCGCCTGCTTCCTGACCGGGTACCCCGCGGCCCTCGGCGCGATGGCGCGCCGTCGCCCCGGCCGCCCCGAGGTGTCGGAGCGGTTCGAAGGGTTCGTCGCCGGCGTCGAGCTCGTGAACGGGTACGAGGAGCTTACCGACCCTGGGGAGCAGGAGGCCCGCCTGCTTGCGCTGGCCGAAAGGCACCGGCGATCGACCGGCGAGACGCTCCCCGTCGACCCCGGCTTCCTCGCCTCCCTGCGCCGCGGCCTTCCCCCCTGCGCCGGGGCCGCACTGGGAGTCGACCGTCTCGTCATGCTTCTGCTCGGGACGGACGACATCGCTGACGGGATGTACCGGTGACCTCCTCCGCCGTGCTGCTGCTCCTCCTCTCCTTCGGTCACATGTGCACGGACATCGTCCAGGGAGCCCTGCCGGCGCTTCTCCCGTTCCTCAAGGAACGGTTCGGCCTGTCGTACGCCGTCACGGGGACGCTGCTGATGGCGGCGCACCTCACCTCTTCCGTGATCCAGCCGCTGTTCGGCTACGTCACGGACCGCCGTCCCTTTCCCATCCTGCTGCCGCTGGGGTGCGCGGTCTCCGGCGTCGGGATCGCTCTGATACCGCTCTCCCCGTCGTTCGCCTGGCTCGTGGCGTTCGTCATGTTCACGGGGCTGGGCACCGCGGCGTTCCACCCGGAGGGGTTCAAGGCGACAGCGTGCATCGCGTCGGAGCGCAGGGCGACGGGAATGTCCTTCTTCTCCGTGGGGGGAAACCTGGGATTCGCCATCGGCTCCCCCGCCGCGATCTACCTCGTCTCCCGGTACGGCCTCCCGGGGGCGGCCGGCCTCCTCCTGCCGACCGCCTTCGCCGCCCTCCTGTTCCTCCCCGCCCTGCCCGTCCTCCGGAGGCGGATCGAATCGGTATCCTCCTCCCCGAGGAAGAATGCGATGAGCGGCGTGGAGCGTCCCCTCTACGCCGTGTCGCTCATCATCATTATCGTGGTGTTGCGTTCATGGATCCAGCTGGGGCTTGCCACCTACATCCCCTTCCTCTACCAGGCGCAGTTGAAAAGCGACCCGGGGTACGTTGCCACCCTTCTTTTCTTCTTCCTGGGCTCCGGCACCGTGGGGACGGTCATCGGGGGGCCGCTGGCGGACCGGTTCGGGCACCGGCGGCTCCTCTTCTTCTCCCTCGTCCTGCAGATCCCCCTCATCTTCCTGTTCCTGCGGTCGTCGGGGTGGCTTGTCTTCGCGTCGGCCGCGCTTCTGGGCGGCACGATCGTCTCGACCTTCTCGGTCACGATCGTAATGGCCCAGGAGCTGTTCCCGGGGCGGATGGCCACGGCCTCGGGAGCCATCGCGGGATTCGCCATCGGCACGGGCGGCATCGGCGTCACCCTGATCGGGGCGGTCGCCGATCGGTACGGCGTCCCGGCGGCCACGAACCTGATCAACATCCTCCCGGCGATCGGCGGCCTGCTCGCCCTGCTCCTGCCGCTGCCGTGGAAGTCGCCGGCGGAGTACTGACTCCCGGCTGGGGATCGCTCCGTCACCGCAGCGGAGAGGTGCAACCCGTGTCCATTCCCGGTTCCTCCTTCTTGCGCCGTATCCGAAGGATTCCGTTACATGTTTCCTCGATCCCTCCGTTCTCCCCATGGAAAAACGTCTCACCTTCGTTCGGCCGCCGAGCCTCCCGCGATCTTCTTCCTGAAAAATAAATCCTCAGGCGTTTCAACCGGTTTATCCGTGCCCCCCGCAGCGGACCGGCGACAGGTATGTTTCTTGATTGAAAAATCGTGAATGGTTCCGGCGGGAGAGGGTTGTATCCATGGTCCGGGTGCGGTTTCGGTCCTTTTTCTTCAACGACGGCCTTGCGGCCGTCCGGCAAGGAGGTGCAATGCCATGGCGCCGCGTAGTGGTACCACGGGTTCCGCTAAAGACAAGAAACGCATCAGCCGGTACATGCAGGAAATCCGGGACATCGCGAAGGCGGGGTTGAGCCGGAGGGAACTCTTCCGGATGGGCCTGGTCGCGGGCGGGGCGGGGTTGGCAGCCCTCCAGGGAGTGCGGGGCTTCAAGCCCTACTGGGCACACGCGGATAACTCCCTCCAGTTCCGGAGTCCGCGGAACACGCCCTTCGTCGATCCCCTCCCCATCCCGCCCGTCATGCAGCCGGTCACCCTGAACCCGTCTCCGACCAAGGGGCCGAATCCCGTGCGATCGGCGGTCACGGGATTCCCGGAGGCGGGCCGGCCCGATCACCAGCGGTGGGAGCAGTTCCTCCCGGTGACGATGTACGAGAGCGTCGAGAAAGCGGTCCAACACGATTTCTACCCGGACATCGACGGGGTGCCGCCTTCCACCGTCTGGACCTTCGTGGAGCCGTCGACCGGAAGCGTGGGGCCCCTCCGGATCAAGGCGCGGTATGGAGAACCGGTCCTCCACCGGGTCCACAACGCGCTGCCGACGGACAACGGCGGGTTCGGCATCAACAAGACCTCCACCCACCTCCACAACGGACACAACGCCTCGGAGTCGGACGGGGGACCGCTCCATTTCTACGAGGCCGGGCAGTTCAAGGATTACCACTGGCCCAATGTCCGGGCCGGCTTCTCCAAAAACATTCCGGAGAGCAGCTGGAACGGGAGGACCGTACAGGGGGACGTGCTCGAAACCATGAGCTTCCTCTGGTTCCACGACCACATGCACGATTTCACCGCGCAGAACACGTACAAGGGGCTCGTCTCCCTCTATACCCTCTTCAGCGACGACATCAACCTGGACACCGACGACGAAACCATCGGCCTGCGGCTCCCCAGCGGGGAATACGACATCCCCATGGTCATCGCCGACAAGGTCTTCGACCCCGGGACCGGGCAACTCTTCTTCGACCTGTTCAACCTGGACGGGATGCTGGGGGACAAGGACACCGTCAACGGGGTCATCCAGCCCTACCTGGAGGTCAAGCGCAGGAAATACCGGTTCCGGCTTCTGGTCGGCGGCCCCTCCCGGGTCTACGAGTTCTTCCTGAGCAACGGGCAGTCGTTCCTCCAGATTTCCACCGACGGGAACCTTCTGCCCCGCCCCCTTTCCCGCCGGAGCATGCGACTGCAGGTGGCGGAGCGTGTGGACGTGATCGTGGACTTCTCCAAGACCAGTATCGGAGAAAAGATCTACCTTCAGAACCGGCTGGAGCAGAATGACGGCCGGGCGCCGACCGGGAAGATCATCGCCCCGACCGACCTCGTCGAGTTCCGCGTGGTGGGGGATGCGCGGGATGACAGCCGGGTGCCGGCCGCCCTCCTCGATCTGCCGAACCGGAACGTCCCGATTGCGAAAAAGAGGAGCTGGAAATTCGACCGGTCGGGGGGCGCCTGGTCGGTGAACGGCCAGTTCTTCGACCCCGACGTGTTCAGCGCGGTGATCCGTCAGAACAACGCGGAGATCTGGTCGTTCGAATCGGCCGGGGGCTGGGTCCACCCGGGACATCCCCACATGGAGGAGTTCCAGATCCTGGACCGGGACGGGAAGCCGCCGCGCGTCGAGGAGGTGGCCCGGAAGGACATGCTGGGGGTCGGCGACAGCGTCTTCGGGACGGACAATTCGAGCAATGCCCGGATCTTCATCCAGTTCCGCGACTGGCTGGGAAACTACCCGATGCATTGCCACAACACCGTTCATGAGGACCACGGCATGATGATCCTGTTCAACGTCGTGGCGTGAAGGAGGGAAACACCATGGACCGAAGACGTTTCCTCGGAGTGACGGCCACCGCCGCGCTCGGGTTGGCGGCACTTTCGACGCTTCCGGGATCGCCGGACCGCCCGGAGAAAAACGGCTATGCGGACCCATCGGCGGAGGAGCGGCGGAGGAACCGGTTTCTCGATGTTCCGCTGGTCACGCACGAAGGCCGGAAGGTCCGTTTCTACAGCGACCTGATCAAGGGCAGGACGATCTTCCTGAATTTCCTGTACACGGTCTGCACGGCGGAGGCGATCTGCCCCCTGGGCACCGCGAACCTCGTGGAGGTCCAGAAGATCCTCGGTCGCAGGGTCGGGCGGGACGTCTTCATGTACTCCATCACCCTGGATCCGAAGAACGACACCCCGCAGGTGCTGAAAAGCTACGCCAGGGCCTTCGGGGTGAAACCGGGCTGGACGTTCCTCACGGGAGAGAAGGAGGACATCGAGCGCCTGCGGCACAATCTGGGGTACGTGGACATCGACCCGGTGAGGGACAAGGATCCGTCCCAGCACAGCGGGATGCTGCGGTATGGGATCGAGCCGCTGGAGTTGTGGGCCGGATGCCCGATCCTGAGCCGGCCGGATGTGATCGCGAGACATCTCGCCTGGATGGAGCCCCGGGAAGGGATGTCGAATCGGGCGGGCGGAGGACTCTATTGAGGCGACCGTCGCACCGTTGAAGGATAGCCCGGGAAGAAGCGCACTCCCCCCTTGACGGCGGCAAGGGGGCCACCTCCGATGGGATTCTACCTGCCGGGCGCATACGATGCCGGAGGATCCCGTACGTCGCGCCGCCCGGTGTCGTGGAATGCGGGGCGGGATCGCCGGCGGCGGAATAATCGGCACTTCGGTACATTCCCGTAATAGAATCCATATATCCTTTGGCAAACCGGCGGCCAGGCTTCAACCGACGCATCGGACCCTGATCCGGCGGGAAATCCAACGCGCGCGTTGCGCGCCATTCCCCGGAGGTCCGCATGAACCGGAAGATCGATGAGCTGATCGAAGCCATCCGAACCCTGGAAGAGGAACTGCAGGCGGAATTCCGGAGGAAGCGGGAAGAGTTCCGCTTCACCGTCGAGGCCAGGCGGGTCCATTTCGCCGAGGAGCTGATCCTCCAGCACCGGCGGCTGAAGGTCGGGCTCGCCCGCTACCTCCGCGAATCCCGGCCGCTGGTCCTCCTTACGGCGCCGGTCATCTACGCCGGGATCGTCCCTCTCCTCTTCCTCGACCTCTTCGTCTCCCTGTACCAGGCGATCTGCTTCCCGGTCTACGGCATCCCGAAGGTCCGCCGGGGGGACTACCTGGTCTTCGACCGCGAGGACCTCCCCTACTTGAACGCCTTCGAGAAGATCCACTGCGCCTACTGCTCCTACGCCAACGGGCTCGCGGCGTGGTTCCGGGAGGTAACGGCGCGCACCGAGCAGTACTGGTGCCCGGTCAAGCATGCCCGGAGGATCCGCGCCGCCCACTCCCTCTACCCGCGCTTCTTCGAGTACGGCGACGCCGAGAGTTATCGGAAGGGACTGGAGCGCCTCCGGAAGGAGTATGAGGAGAGCGACAGGTCGAAGTAAACGATATTATTTCCTTGATTGCTCCGTGCCATTGGTTTACATTTAAACTATTATGGCAGCGAAGGAGCTGGCGGTCGAAGCGTGGATATGGGCAAACATGCTCATTCTTTTCAGGGAGATCGACCCTCCGGAGCTCTTCCGGGAATATGGCCTGAAACAGTCTGAATTCGATACGTTAACGCAACTCTTCCTCTCCGACCGGCCCCTCACCCAGACGGAACTCAAGAAACGGCTCCTCACCACGAAGGGAAGCGTATCCCAGATGCTCTCGAGGATGGAGAAGCAGGGCCTCCTTCGGCGGGAGGGGAATCCGAAGGACCATCGGTGCCAGGTCGTGATCCTGACCGAAAGAGGAAGGGAATTCGTCGAGCCGCGGCTTGAGCGCCATATCCAGAGGATCGGGAGGTATTTCTCTCCCCTGACGGAACTAGAGAAGGAGATTCTCCTGAAGATCCTCACCAAGCTTCGAAGGAAGATCGCGTGACCGGGAGGCATCCGTGGGATCGACGGCGCTGAGGGATCGACATGCCGCGTTTTGACGACAAGGATGCCGCCGGCATCCGGGTGCTCCTTTCCGTGGGCCTCGGGACCTGCATGTCCGCCCTCGACGCGAGCGTGGTCAACACCGTGCTCCCCGTGATCCGGGAGGCTTACCATGTCCCCGTCGAGGTGATCCAGTGGGTGTCGACGACCTACCTGTTGATCATGGGATCCCTGCTTCTCACCTTCGGGCGGCTGGGGGACCTCCGGGGGCACAAGCGCGTCTATCTCGCCGGGCTCGTGGTCTTCGTTCCGGCATCGGTCCTGTGCGGGATCTCCCATTCGGTGGGGATGCTGATCGCCGCGCGCGTCCTCCAGGGCGTCGGGGCCGCCATCGTGGTCTCCAACGCACCCGCCATCCTCATCGGCAGCGTGCACCCTTCGCGGATCGGGCAGGCGCTGGGGCTCCAGGCCGCCATGACATCCATCGGGCTTGCGCTGGGGCCTTCCCTGGGCGGATGGCTCACGGACCAATGGGGATGGCGGACGATCTTCTTCATGAACGTCCCGATCGGCCTGGTCGCCTTCGCGATCGGGCTGCGGCACATCCCCGGGGAGCAAAACCGGCAGTTGCGGGCGGAGACGTTCGACCGGGTCGGAGCCCTCCTGTTCCTGGCGTTTTTCCTCGCCTTGCAGTTCGCCCTGAACCGCGGGAACGACTGGGGGTGGCTCTCTGCGCCGACCCTTTGCGCCTTCGCCGGAAGCGCCGCCCTGGGGTTCCTGTTCCTGCGGCAGGAAACGTCCGCGCGTTCGCCGATGCTGCATCTGGCCCTCTTCCGGAGCCGCCTCTTTTCCTTTTCCGTGGGGAGCGCCCTGGTGAATTACGTCTGCATGGCAAGCGTGCTCTTCCTGGTCCCCTTCTACCTCATCCAGGGACGGGGCCTTTCGGCGGCGAAGGCGGGCATCGTCATGTCGGCCCAGTTCCTCTCCATGGTCGTCGCCGCTCCCGTAAGCGGGAGGATCGCGGACCGGATCGGCTCCCGCGTCCCCGCCACGACGGGGATGGCGGTCCTGGCGGCGGGACTGTTCATCCTTTCCGCCATGAACGGGGAGTCCCCGCTTTACCTCACGGTGATCGGCCTGGTGGTGACGGGGGTGGGGGTGGCGATATTCTCCCCGCCCAACAACAGCGCGATGCTCGGGGCGGCGCCGCCGGAACGGAAGGGCATCGCTTCGGGAATCCTCGCCACATCGCGGCTGCTCGGCATGGCGACGGGGATCAGCATCGCGGGGGCGATCCTCGCCGGCGTCGTCGGCGGCCGGTCGGCCCACGGGATTCCCCCGGAAAGGGTCTTGCACGCGATCCATCTCGGGTTCCTCGCGGCAGGGCTCATGGCCTCGGCGGGAACGCTCCTCACGGCGGCGCGAAGCGAAGGGAAGGCCCCCGGGCAACCCGCGGCGAGCACGGCGCCCGCGGAGGAAAGCGTCCGGGAGGAGACCGATCCGATCGGACAGGCGCCGACTTGAAGGCGGCGCGGGACCGTACTTCGACGGCCCCCGAAATGTTTTGATGTACGCTCGGGCGAGCGGGAGGGGGAACATGGGGACCACGGCTGGGGGCGGCGGAAAGAGGATCCGACAAGCGGTTTCCTATGACGAACGGTACGGGAAGATCCTGGACCTGCGCGAGAGCATCCGGGCGCAAAGGGAGGAGTTCATCCGGCGGGCGGTCAAGGATATCCAGTTCACCTACAGGGACACGGCGGTGGAGGTGGACACCTCCCTCGACCGGTTGAAGATGTACGCCGAGGCGAGGCCCCTTCTCGAAGGCAGGAGGCCCCTGGGCGGCGAAGGATCGACCGTCGCCCTCATGCTTTCCTACAACGGCAGCGCCTGGCTCAACACCGCCATCACCTCCCTTTACATGGTGGGCAACCGGGTCGCCGTGAAGTTTTCCTCGAAGGGATCCTCCCTCTCCCGCCTCACGGAATCGATCTACCGTCCGATCTTCGGCGACACGATCCGTTTTTCCCGGGAAAACGGGAAGAAGTTCCTGGAGGATGCCCTCAAGGATCCGGCGGTCTCCGCGGTGGTCGTCTTCGGGTCGGACGTCAATTTCCTCGAATACGAGCCGGCGTTCCGGGAAGCGGGGAAAAAGATGGTCTTCGAGGGGGCGGGGCAGGATCCGTTCATCGTCTTCCCCGATGCCGATCTCGATCTCGCCCTGTCCGACCTGGCCACGGCGAAATTCATGTATTCCGGCCAGACCTGCACCGCTCCGAAGCGGATCTTCATCCACCGCTCCATCTACGGGGAATTCCTGGAGCGATTCGTCGAACGGGCCGCGAAGCTCGTGGTCGGCTCCCCGGAAGACCCGCGGACGGAGATCTCTCCGGTGGCGAGCCCCCTTGCCGTCGCCCGGATCCGGGAGCAGCTCAAGGAGGCGGTGGCGATGGGGGCGAAGGTCGTCCACGGCGGAACGATCGAAGGGAACCTGATCCACCCCACCGTCGTGCGCGACGCCACGGACGGCATGTCCGGCATGCGCGAGGAGGTTTTCGGTCCCGTCGCCTTCACCGCGCCCTTCGACACGAAGGAGGAAGTCGTTCGGCGGGCGAAGGACCACAAGTACGGGCTGCGGGCCGCCCTTTTCGGAGGAAAGGAGGCGGAAGAGGCGGCGGGCGAGCTTGCGGGCGAGCCGTACTGCCACCCGGTGCCGGCCTACGTCTTCGGGAAGTTCGGCACGGTCGCGCTCAACCTGACGAGGACCGAATCGTGGAAAGGGGCGTTCGTGGTCAAGCCGGTGGGAGGATACGGCTACTCCGGATGGATCTGGGAGACCGTGGACGGCCGCTTCCGCATCAAGCAGGGGCCGAAGCTCCTCAGCATCGAAACATCGGTTTAACGGACCGGGGTCACTCCGCCCCTTGACATCGGAGGGGTGGCCCGCCTACGATTAGCCATACCGACTGAGTGCTCACTCGGCTCGTTTCCCCGGAAGCCATCGTGACACCACGCAACCGGATCGGAACCGCCGTTTCCGTATTTCGGGCCGGGCCGGAATACGCTCATCACCGATATTGGGGGGGTCTGATGCAAACGAGCAGGAACGGGTATGAACCACCGAAATGGTCCGTGGCTTTGACGGCGCTGGCGGGTTTGCTCCTGGCCGGGGGCTGCCAGAACGGGCACGGGCGGCAAGCCGCGCCGGCCCCCGTACCGGAAGTGGCCACGGTGAAGGTATCGATGGAGTCCGTCGCGCTGGATACGGAATTGCCGGGCCGTACGTCGGCCTACCTGGCCGCGGAAATCCGTCCCCAGGTCAACGGCATCATCCAGAAACGGCTGTTTACGGAAGGTTCCAGCGTCCGTGCCGGACAGGCGCTCTACCAGATCGATCCCGCTCCGTTTCAGGCAAACCTTGACAACGCCAAGGCCGCCGTGGCCAAGGCCGAAGCCAACCTGGCCTCCATCCGGTCGAGAGCCGAACGCTTCAAGGAGCTGCTTCCCGAAAAGGCGGTCAGCCAGCAGGATTACGACGACGCGGCAGCGGCCCTGAAAATGACGGAAGCCGATATCGAGTATTGGAAAGCGATGGTCCGGACGGCACGCATCAACCTGGGCTATACCCGGATCACCGCCCCCATCTCCGGCCGCATCGGCAAATCCAACGTGACGGAAGGCGCCCTTGCGACCGCGCAGCAGCCCACGCCCCTGTCGACCATTCAGCAACTCGACACCGTTTACGTGGACGTTCCCCAATCCACCACCGATCTGCTGCGGTTGAAGCGCTCGCTGGAGGGCGGCCGCCTGAACCAGGGTGGAGCGAACCAGAAGAAGGTCAGACTCTTCCTGGAGGACGGATCGGAATATCCGTTGGCGGGGACGCTCCAGTTCCGGGATGTTACGGTGGATCCGACCACCGCTTCCGTCATCCTGCGGGTCGTCTTTCCCAATCCGAAAGGGGTCCTTCTGCCTGGGATGTTCGTCCGGGCGGTGGTGCGGGAAGGCATCAAGGAGAAGGCCATCCTCATTCCCCAGCAGGCCGTGTCGCGCGATCCCAAGGGAAATCCCCTCACGCTGGTCGTGGACGCCGGGGACAAGGTCTCACAGCGGATGCTCACGCTCGATCGCGCCATCGGCGATAAATGGCTCGTCACCGCGGGCCTCGAATCCGGCGATCGGGTGATCGTGGAGGGGATGCAGAAAGTGCGTCCCGGCGCTTCCGTGAGGGCGGTTCCCTTCGAAGCCGCGAAATCGAAGTAACGGAGGCGCATGATGCTGTCGAAATTCTTCCTGGATCGCCCCGTCTTCGCCTGGGTCATCGCCATCATCATGATGCTGGCGGGAGGGCTGGCGATCTACAACTTGCCGATCTCCCAGTATCCGCCGATCGCCCCGCCCTCCATCGCCATCGACGCCTATTATCCCGGCGCCTCCGCCCAGACCGTGGAAGACAGCGTGGTCCAGATCATCGAACAGAAGATGACCGGGTTCGACAAGTTGTTGTACATGTCCGCCACCAGCGATGGATCCGGCGCCGGGAGGATCGAGCTCACCTTCGCTCCGGGGACCGATCCGGACCTCGCCTGGGCCCAGGTGCAGAACAAGCTCCAGCTCGCCATGGCGAGTCTGCCCGATGTGGTGCAGCGCTCCGGTGTCAAGGTCAGCAAATCCACCCGGAACTACCTGCTGATCGTGGGGTTGGCCTCGGAAGACGGCAGCATGGACGACTACGACCTGGCGGACTATGCCCAGTCCAACATCGAGCAGGTTCTGGCGCGGGTGCCGGGCGTAGGCGAGGTGGAAACCTTCGGTTCCCAGTACGCCATGCGGGTCTGGCTGAATCCCGACAAGCTGACCGCGTACAAGCTGACGGTGGAGGATGTCGTTGCGGCGATCCGCGCCTACAACGTGGAGGTCTCCGCCGGCCAGTTCGGCGGGGTGCCGGCGGTGAAGGGCCAGCGGATGAACGCCTCCGTCGTCGTCCAGAACCTGCTCAAGACTCCCGAGGAGTTCGGCGCGATCCCCATCCGCACCAATCCGGACGGGTCGATCGTGCGCGCGCGCGACGTGGGACGAACGGAGCTGGGCACCGAGCGCTATGACAGACACGTGCTTTTCAACGGCAAGCCCGCGATCGGGCTGGCCGTCCGGCAGGCCGCCGGCGCCAATGCGCTGGATACCGCCAAGGCCATCAAGGCGAAGATGGAGGAGTTGTCCAGGAACTTCCCTTCCGGCATGAAATTCAACTACCCCTATGACACGACCCCCTTCGTGAAGGCGGCCATCAACGAGGTGGTCAAGACCCTGCTCGAGGCGATCCTGCTGGTTTTCCTGGTGATGTACCTTTTCCTGGGAAACATCCGGGCCACGCTGATTCCGACCATCGCGGTGCCCGTGGTGATCCTTGGGACGTTCGCCGTCCTGGGATTGTTCGGATTCTCCATCAACATGTTGACCATGTTCGCGATGGTGCTGGCCATCGGACTCCTGGTGGACGACGCCATCGTGGTGGTGGAAAACGTGGAACGGGTCATGGCCGAGGAGGGACTTTCCCCCCGGGAAGCCACCGCCAAATCCATGGAGCAGATCACCAGCGCCCTGATCGGCATCGGACTGGTGCTCTCGGCGGTGTTCGGCCCCATGGCGTTCTTCGGCGGCTCGACCGGCGTCATTTACCGCCAGTTTTCCGTCACCGTCATCGCCTCCATGCTGCTGTCTGTCGTGGTGGCCCTGATCCTGACCCCTGTCCTGTGCGCGTCGCTCCTTAAACCGGTGGAAAAGGGGCATGAGCCCGCGGAAACCGGCTTCGTCCTGTTCCGGCCTTTCTTCCGGTGGTTCGACCGGATCTTCAACCGTTTACGGGACGCGTACCAGGAGATCGTGGCCCGGATTCTCGTGAGGAAGCTCCGGTACATGGTCGTTTACCTTCTGATCGTGGCGGCCCTGGGATTCCTGTTCCAGCGAATGCCCACCGCCTATCTCCCGGACGAGGACCAGGGAATCATGTATGCCCAGGTGGTGCTGCCGGCGGGTTCGACCCGGGAGCAGACCGAGCAGGTCCTGAAGCAGGTCCAAAACCATTTCCTGGTGGATGAGAAGGAAGCGGTGGAGTCCTGCTTTACGATCGCCGGCAGCGGTTTTTCCGGCGCGGGACAGAACGTCGGGCTGGCGTTCATCATGCTCAAGGACTGGGATCTGCGCCACCGTCCGGACCTGAAAGTGAGCGCCCTGGTGGAACGCGCCATGGGGAAGTTCTCGAAGTATCGCAACGCCCTGGCGTTCGCGTTCGCGCCGCCGGCGGTACGTGAGCTCGGCCAGGCGGGCGGGTTCGACTTCCAATTGCAGGACCGGGGCGGGTTGGGCCACGAAAAGCTGATGGCGGCCCGCAACCAGCTGCTCGGCATGGCCGCCAAGGAGCCGAGGCTGACCCGTGTACGGCCCAACGGACTGGAAGATGTGCCTCAATACCGGATCGATGTGGATTCGGAAAAGGGGGGCACCCTGGGGGTTCCCATCGATGCCATCCACAACACCATCTCGGCGGCATTCGGCGGCGCCTACGTGAACGACTTCATCCAGGGCGGACGGGTCAAGCGGGTATTCGTCCAGGCCGACGCGCCGTATCGCATGCTGCCGAACGACCTGGGCCGGCTCTACGTCCGCAATGGCGCGGGGACGATGACGCCGTTCGCTTCCTTCGCCTCCGGCCATTGGTTCCAGGGATCGCCGCGGCTGGAGCGGTTCAACAGCTTCCCGTCGCTGAACATCTGGGGTGAAGCCCCGCGCGGGAGAAGCTCGGGGGAGGCGATGCAGGCGATGGAAGGGATCGTCTCGAAGCTGCACAAGGGCATCGGCTTCGACTGGACCGGCCTCTCCTACCAGGAGCGGATGGCGAAGTCCCAGGCCCCGCTGCTCTTCGCCTTTTCCATCATCGTGATCTTCCTCTGCCTGGCGGCCCTTTACGAAAGCTGGATCGTTCCGATCACGATCCTGCTGGCATTGCCGCTCGGGGTCATCGGCGGCGTGGTGGCGACATCGCTTCGGGGGCTGCCCAACGGCGTGTACTTCCAGATCGGACTCCTCACCGTCCTGGGGCTTACGACCAAGAACGCCATTCTGATCGTTCAGTTCGCAATGGCCAAGGTGGACGAGGGAGCGGGATTGATCGATGCGACGCTCGAGGGGGCGAGATTGAGGTTTCGCCCGATCGTCATGACCTCGCTGGCCTTCGGCTTCGGCGTCCTTCCCCTGGCCATGGCCGACGGGGCCGGCGCGGGAGCGCAGGTGGCCATCGGCACCGGCGTCCTGGGCGGGATGGTTACCGCCACCTTCCTGGCGATCTTCTTCATCCCCCTCTTCTTCGTCGGCGTGGTGCAACTGTTCGGAAAGAAGAAAGGCGTCCGGGCGGAAGGTTCCGGTCCGGACGCCGAGAGTCCTTCGGAGGGGCGCTGAAGATGACAGGGAAGATGCTTTCACTCCTGGCGATAACGGCCGTTCTTCTCACCGGCTGCACACTGGCGCCGAAATACACGCGCCCCGAAACTCCGGTCCCCGCCGCCTGGCCGAGCGGTCCCGCATACGGCAACGCGCAAGCCGCACCCGGCGCCCCGGCCGCCGACGGGATCCGGTGGCGGGAATTCTTCGCAGATGAACGACTTCGATCGGTCATCGAGACCGCCCTGGAAAACAACCGGGATCTGCGGGTGGCCGCCTTGAACGTCGAGAGGGCGCGGGCGCTGTACGGCATCCAGCGCGCCGAGCTTCTGCCGACGGTCGAAGCGGTCGGCAGCGGCAGCAGGCAGAGGGTGCCCGCCGGTCTTACGAGCAACGGGAAAGCGGCGACAACAACGCAGTACGGCGTCGACCTCGGGATCAGTTCCTGGGAGATCGACCTCTTCGGCCGCATCCGCAGCCTGAAAGACAGTGCCCTCCATGAGTACCTTGCCACCGAACAGGCCCGCCACGGCGCGCAGATCCTGTTGGTATCCGGAGTCGCCAGCGCGTACCTGACCCTCGCCGCGGATCGGGAAAACCTCGGACTCGCCCGATCCACACTGGATGCCCAGAAGGCCGCCTACGGTCTGATCCGCAGGCGTTTCGACGTAGGACTCTCGCCCGAACTGGATCTTCGCCAGGCGCAGACGAGAGTGGATTCGGCACGGGTGGACCTTGCGCTTTACTCCCGGTTGGCGGCCCAGGATGAAAACGCCCTGGACCTCCTGGTCGGATCGAAGGTGCCGGCCGGGCTGCTGCCGGACAGCCTGAGCCTCTCAAGCGCCGTCCGGGAGATTTCTCCCGGGATGCCGTCCGAGGTGCTCCTGCGCCGTCCCGATATCCTGCAGGCGGAAGATCTTCTCAAGGCCGCCAACGCCAATATCGGCGCCGCCCGGGCGGCCCTCTTCCCCCGCATTTCCCTGACGACCGCGTTCGGGACGGCGAGCGGCGAGCTGTCGGGGCTGTTCAAGTCCGGCTCGGAAAGCTGGAACTTCTCCCCGCAGGCCGTCGTCCCGATATTCGACGCCCGCGCATGGTCGGCGCTCGAGGCCGTCAAGGTGGAAAGGAAAATCGCCCTGGCCCAGTACGAGAAAGTCCTCCAGACGGCTTTCAGGGAAGTGGCCGACGCCCTTGCCGTGCAGGGCACGGTCGAGGACCAGCTGTCCGCGCAGCAATCCCTGGTCGAAGCCGCATCGGAGACCTATCGTCTTTCCAACGCGCGCTACACCAAGGGGATCGACAGCTTCCTGGTCGTCCTCGACGCGCAACGCTCGCTGTACGCGGCGCAGCAGGGGCTGATCGCCGTTCGCCTGACGAGGTTCGCCAACCTGGTGAGGCTTTACGCCGTGGTGGGTGGAGGATCCCGGTAAGCAGGACACCGGTTCGACGTTCCGGGAACCGCGCCGCCCCTTGACAGCGCCGGGGCGGGCCACCTACGATTTTCCGTACCGACCGATTGCTCACTCGGCACGTTCGCGCTGGAGGCTACCGTGACACCACGCACCTGGATCGGAACCGCCGTTTCCTTGTTTGCGATCGCCGCGATCACGGCGTCCGCGGCCGCGGGCGATAACGCGGCGCTTCCGGCGGCGGTCTCGCCGATGGCCAGGGATGGCCAAAGCCGCGACGCCCAAGGATGGGCAAGTGCCGCGGGAGCCATGGATGGCGAGAGCGGCCGGGAGCCATCGATGGCGGGAGCGGCCCCGGGGGTCACCTGGACCGCCGATCAGGTAACGGAGATCGCCGTGCGGAACCACCCCCTCGTACGCCAGTCCGAGGCCGAGACGATGGCCGCGGCTGCCCGCAAGGGACAGGCGGAATCCTCCTGGTACCCCTCGGTGACCCTGTCCACCGGGTACTCCCGCGTACGATCGTTCTCCATCCAGTCGGAAACGAGCGTGACCACGCCGAACGAGTTTCTCCGCGGGGACCTCTCCATGATCTTGACCGACTTCGGCCGCACGCGGGCCTCGGTGAACCGGTCGGACGCGTTGCTCTCCTCCACGCGGGAAGCTGGCACGACCGTCAGGGAGGATGTCGCCTATGCGGCGAAAGTCGGCTACTTCAACGTCCTGCGCGCCGTGCGCAATCTCGACGTCAAAAGGGATACGCTCCGGCAGCGTGAATCCCTCCTCAAGCAGGCCCAGGCGTATTTCGAGGCCGGGATACGCGCGAAGATCGACGTGGCGCGCGCCGAGGCGAACCTGTACGACGCCCGCGCCCAGGTGAGCCAGGCCGGGAACGAGGTGCGGGTCGCGCGGATCACCCTCCTCAGCCGGATGGGCGTGGACGGACCCCCGGACTTCCTTCTTTCCGACACCCTGGCCGCCGAAACGATCCCCGGGACCCTCGCGGACTGGATCGCGGAAGCGGACAGGAACCGGTCGGAGCTCAGGTCGCTCAGGGAACGCGAGCGTGCGGCCGCAATGGGGGTCCGGTTCGCGCGCGCGGGCCATCTTCCCACGCTCGCCGGCACCGCGGGGTACGGGTATGCCGCGGACGAGACGCCCCTCGACCCGGGATACGACGTCGGCGTGACGCTCAGCGTCCCCCTCTTCTCGGGATTCCTGGTCCGTGAGCAGGTGAAGGAGGCGGAGGCGTCGCTCTCCTCCGTCCGCCATCAGCTGACGGATGCCCGGCGCCTGGTCCTCCTGCAGGTGGAACAGGCCGCCTACGGCATGAGCGAGGCGTCGGAGCGGATCGAGGCACGGAAGAAGGAGCGGGAAGCGTCCGACGAGAACCTTCGCCTCGCCACCGCGCGGTACGAAGTGGGCGCCGGCGATATCATCGAGATGATCGACGCGCAGGTCCAGATGACCCAGGCCGACACCGCCACCATCGATGCGCAGTTCGACTACAGCATAGCCGTCGCGACGCTCAAGCGCGCCGTCGGCCGCTAAGGGACTCGATTCATGATAACGGCGGATTGCGAGTGAGCGAGGAGGCCGGAGCCATGGCGGGGAACGGAACGGAAACCCCCGGGCAGGGGAACGGCGGAAGAAAGCGGAAGGCCTTCGGGGTGTTTCTCATCGTCCTCGTCGCGACGGTGATCGCCGGATTCGCCTACTGGCGGTATCGCCAGACGCACGTGAGCACCGACGACGCCTATATCGACGGGAGGATCCACCTGGTCTCCGCGCGCGTCCAGGGGAACGTGACGGAAGTCCGGGTGAGGGACAACCAGCCCGTCAAGGCCGGGGATCCGCTCCTTCGGATCGACCCGGAACCGTTCGCAGTGCGGGTATCCGGGGCGGCTTCCGCCGTCTCCGCCGGTGCGGGAGATCTTGCCGCCGCCCGCGCCGACCTCGTCGCCGCCCGGTCGGACGTAACGGCGGCGATCAAGGACCTGGAAGGGGCGAAGGCGCAGCTCGCGCAGCTTTCGGCCGGGATCGAGGCGGCGCGCGCGAGGACCTCCCTTGCCGCGGCACGGCTGTCCCAGGCGTCCCGGGACGCCGCCCGGATGAAGCGGCTCTTCGAGCGGCAGGCGATCAGCCGGGAAGCGTTCGAGAAGGCCCAGACCGACGCCGAGGTCGCGATGGCGCAGGACGACCTCGCGAAAGAGGAGCTGCGCCTCGCGGAGGCGGCGATCCCCACCCAGAAGGCGCTGATCGCCCAGCGCGAGGCGGTCGTCTCCCAGCGGCGATCCGTGGCGACCCAGCGCGAAGCCCGCATCCGGCAACAGGAGGCGCAGGTCCTGCAGCGGGAGTCCGCCCTTGCGGAGGCGAAGCTGTTCCACCGCTACACCACGGTCCTTTCCCCGGCGGACGGATATGTCACCCGGAAAAGCGTCGAGGAGGGCCAGGTCGTTTCTCCCGGCCAGTCGCTCCTTGCCGTCGCCGCCCTGGACAACGTATGGGTGGTGGCGAACTTCAAGGAAACGGACATCGAGCGGATCCGCCCGGGACTGGCGGCGGAGATCCGCGTGGACACGTTCAAGGGGAAGATCTTCAAGGGAACGGTCGACAGCATCATGGCGGGGACCGGCTCCGCCTTCGCCCTCTTCCCTCCCGAGAACGCCTCCGGGAACTACGTGAAGGTCGTGCAGCGCGTCCCGGTGAAGATCGTCCTTTCACAAGGCGAGGACCCGGGACGCATCCTGCGGATCGGAATGTCCGTCGTCCCCACGGTCCTGGTCCGCTGACGATCGATGAACGGGGAGAAAGGCCGGTTCGGGAACGCGGTCGACGCGATCGGCGCGAGCAAGTGGATCGTCGCGATCACCGTCATGTTGCCGACGCTGATCGAGATCATCGACACGAGCGTCGCGAACGTCGCCCTCGATCACATCCGCGGATCCCTGTCGTCCGGGATCGACGAGTCGGCCTGGGTGCTCACCTCCTACCTCGTCTCCAACGCCGTCGTCATCCCGATGACGGGGTGGCTCGCACGCACCTTCGGGCGCAAGAGGTACCTCACCTTCTCCGTCCTGCTGTTCACCTTCGCTTCCTTCCTGTGCGGCTCCTCGACAAGCCTGGGGATGCTCGTCTGCTTCCGGGTCCTTCAGGGAATCGGCGGGGGGGCGCTCCAGCCGCTCTCCCAGGCGATCCTGCTCGAGACGTTCCCGCCGCGGGAGCACGGGATGGCGATGGCCATCTTCGGGATCGGCGCCATGTTCGGTCCCATCGCGGGCCCCCTGATGGGCGGGTACATCACGGATACCCTCTCGTGGCGATGGATCTTCTACGTCAACATCCCGATCGGGCTGCTCGCGATCTTCATGGTCTCCCTGTTCATCCACGACCCGCCGTACATGAAACGGCACGGCGGGGAGAAGGTGGACGCCTGGGGAATCGCCCTTCTCACCGTCTGGGTGGGAGCGCTCCAGATCGTGGTGGACAAGGGGCAACGCGAGGACTGGTTCCACTCCGACTTCATCCTCGTCCTGTCCGCCGTCGCGGCACTCGCGCTGCTCCTCTTCGTGATCGTGGAGCTGTTCGTCGCGGAGCATCCGGTCGTCGACCTGCGGGCGTTCAGGAACATCTCGTTCACCACCGGGAACGTCGTAATGTTCGTCGCCTTCTTCAACCTGCTCGGCAGCATCGTCCTGCTCCCCCTCTACGCCCAGCTCCTGCTCGGGTACACAGCGACGCTCGCGGGGCTCGTCCTGTCCCCCGGCGGGATCGCCACGCTTATCGCGATGCCGCTGGTGGGGAGGTTCATCGGGCGGCACGACCCGAAATACCCGCTCTTCCTCGGAGTCGCGGTGTGCGCATTCTCGACCTGGACGATGTCGAACTTCTCCCTGACCGCCGACTTCAACGCCCTGCTCTGGCCCCGGATCTACCTCGGGATCGGGATGGGGCTCCTTTTCATCCCCTTGACGACGCTCACGCTCTCCTCGGTCCCGAAGCCCCAGATGGGGAACGCCACCTCGATCTACAACCTGCTGAGGAACCTCGGAGGGTCGATCGGCGTCGCCTTCTCGGCGACCATGTTCGCCCGCCGCGCCCAGGTGCACCAGAGCCGCATCGTGGAGCACCTGACAACACTGGACGAAGGGTTGCGGGCCGCGGTCGCGAAGGGGCAGGCGCTGCTGCCGTCCCGCGGCGTGCCCGGGGCAATGGCGGAAAACACGGCGCTCGGGAGGATCTACGAACAGGTCGTGCGCCAGGCGACGATGATGGGGTTCAACGATGCGTTCTACATCCTGTCGGTGATGATGGCGTGCGTCCTGCCGGTCCTGTTCCTGCTCCGGCGGCCGGCGCACCAGACGACCCCGGGAGCGGGCCGATGACGGACGGGGAGGAGGCGAACCGATGACGGCCACCGCCAGGAGCCGGGCGATCCTCGCGACCGCGTCCCGCCTTTTCGCGGAGAAGGGGTACAGCCAGACCACGACGGCGGAAATCGCGCGCGAATCGGGAGTCGCCGAGGGGACGCTCTACCACCACTTCGGGAGCAAGGACGGGATCTTCCTCACCCTGTTCGACGAGACGATGGATGGGTACCTTGCCGGGATCGAGGCGATCCTCGCGCGGGGAATGACGGGGCGGGAGACGCTGTCGGCATTCGCCCGGTTCCATTTCGACTACGTCTCCCTGCGCAGGGAGCAGCACCTCATCCTGCTCCGCGACTTCCCGGTCCACCTGACGGCCGAACACTTCGCCGGCCGGTCCCCTCGCCGGGAGAAACTCGACCGGATCACGGAACTCTTCTCCCGGATCCTCGCCCGGGGGAAGGCGGACGGTACGCTTCATCTCCCGTCTCCCGTCGGGGAAACGGCCGAGATGCTTCGCGGATCGTTCTACGGCACCACCCGCCTCAAGATGCTCGACCTCATCCGGACGCCCTTTCCACGGATTGCCCGGATGATGGAAACGTACTGGCTGAAGGCGCTCGCACCGCCGCGCGTCCCGAAGAATCCATCCGCCGGTTCGTGAAACGGAAGCCGCGGGCTCCGGGGGCGTGATCAGCCGCCCGTCTTCTCCCGGGCGGCAAGGTACGTCTGCCTCGAGACGGGCAGCGCGGTGGACAGACCCCTGGCGAGCACCCGGCCGTCGCCGGCCGTGACGGTGAGCTCGCACACCATCGACTGCCGCCCGTTGTGAATGATGCGGGATTCGCCGATCACCGTCTCGCCGGGCTTCGCGGCCCGGAATACGTTCAGGCTCCACTGCACCCCGACCGCGTCCACGACCGCGTTGACGGAAAGGGCGAAGGCGGCGTCCGCCGCCGCGAACAGGAGTACGCCGTGCCCGATGTTGTGCGCGTTGAGGAACCGGTCCTCGACCGATACCGACACCTTCGCGTACCCTTCGCGCGCCTCGACCAGCTTCATCCCGAAGTCCCGGATCAGCCGGTCGCCGTGGAAGATCTCCTGGATGCGATCCATCACCCCCCCTTCCCCATGTACTCCAGCGCGTGCCGGACGTAGTTGTCGGAATATCCCCGGTTCCTCTCCGCAGATGCGGCCCCGAGGTCCCTCACGACTTTACCGGGAACGCCCATCACGAGCGAGTGCGGCGGGACGATCGTCCCGGGCGGAACCACCGCACCGGCCCCGATGACGCTCCCTCTCCCGATCACCGCCCCGTCGAGAACGACGCATCCGATGCCGAGAAGACACAGGTCACCGATCGTGCACCCGTGCGCCGTGACGCCGTGTCCGAAGGTCGTCTCGTCCCCCACGGCGAGTGGGAAGCCGTCCTTCGTGTGAAGGATGCAGCCGTCCTGGACGTTCGTCCTCCGGCCGATCCGGATCGGCAGAATGTCTCCGCGGACCACCGCGTTGAACCAGACGCTCGAATCCTCACCGATCTCCACGTCCCCGACGATCCGCGCCCCTTCCGCGACGAACACGGACGGGTGCAGGCGGGGAGCGATCCCCTTGTGCGCAATCGGCATCTATTTCCCCTGTTCCGGCAGCTCGGAGACGTCCAGCGAATCCTCGATGGCGATGCACCCGCGGACGCTCATCGCCCCCGGGCACCCGGTGAGATACGTCCCCATCGCCTCGCGCGCGTCCGCCGTCTTCCCCGCGGGCGCCTTCAACGTGTACCGTACACGGATCCGAGTGATCCGCAGAACCCCGTCGACGTCCTCGATGTCCCCTTCCACGTCCGCGCGGAATCGGTCGCCGAACGTCGGTACCTTCCTGCCGGCCAGCACCGTGGCCAGCGTGCCCATCATTCAGGCCGAGACCGCGCCCACGATGTGGTCGAGCGTGGCCGCGTGCTCCTTCTCGGGCTCGACCTTGTAGAAATTCTTGATCCCCCCGTGGACCCCGTAATACACCGGCTCGGGGAATCCCTCGATCCGCGCGATCCGCGTCGGTCCCTTCTCGCGCACGATCGAGATCCGCGACGTATGCACGATCGTTCCCATCGGCCTCCCCTTTCATCTCCCGCGTCGGATGCCGGGGGTTTTCCAAATATAATCTTATTTTATAATACCTCGGAATTCTTGACCGTCGAGCGCACGGATGATTAAATGCTTCATGCTGCGCACTCGCCAGGAATAATGCTGGCGTTCCATACGGGAAGCACCGCACAACCCGCTATTTCGGGGTTCAACCAGGCAATCCGGCATCGCGGGCGCCGCATGCCGGGGAAGGGGGTAACTGGAAATGGCAAAACGCAGTTCAGTAACCCGTCGGGAGTTCATCAAAGCCGCGGGCTTCGGGGTGGTCGCGGCGGGGGTCGCCCCCACGATCTTCATCCCGCGATATGCCCACGGGGCCTCCAAGGAGCTGAAGATCCTCGTCTGGTCCCACTTCGTTCCCCGGTTCGACAAGGAATGGTACGACGCCTTCGCGGCGAAATGGGGCGAGGCGAACGGGATCAAGGTCACCGTGGATCACATCGGGTTGGCGGAGATCCCATCGCGCACCGCGGCCGAGATCTCGGCGGGACAGGGTCACGACCTGATCGAGTGGATCGCCCCGCCCTCCCAGTTCGAGCCGAGCGTCCTTGACCTGTCCGATGTCGTGAAGGACGCGGAAAAGCGGTACGGAAAGCAGCACCCGCTATGCCACCGGAGCTCCTATAACCCGAACACGAAGAAGCACTACTGCTTCATCCCGGGCTGGACGATCGACCCCGGCTGCTACCGGAAGAGCCTGTGGGAGAAGGCCGGCAAGGGCGGCGGACCGACGACGTGGGAAGACCTGATCGCCTACGGCGGGAAGATCAAGAGGGAGCAGGGGATCCAGCTCGGCATCGGCCTCTCCCAGGAGCTCGACTCGAACATGGCGGCACGGGCGCTCCTGTGGTCCTACGACACGAGCATCCAGGACGCGAAGGAGAACGTGGTCCTGAACAACCCGAAAACCGTGGAGGCGGTCCGATACATGGCCCGGCTGTACAAGGAGGCCATGGTGCCCGAGGTGTTCGCGTGGTCCGCGGTGTCGAACAACCAGGCGCTCATCGCCGGCCGTGCGTCCTACATCCTCAACTCCATCTCGGCATACCGCTCCGCGCAGAAGGAAGTCCCGGAGATCGCCAAGGACATCTACTTCACCCCCGCCCTCAAGGGCCCCCGCGGGACCGGGTACAGCTGCGAGCACGTGATCTACAGCTACATCGTTCCCCAGAAGGCGAAGAACATCGAGAACGCGAAGAAGTTCCTCCTCAACCTGGTCGGGAACTACGACCAGGCGATGTACTACAGCGAGCTGTACAACTCCCCCGCCTTCTTCGACACCCCCGTTCCTTCCGGGAACCGCGGGTACGCCCCGGTGAAGGGCGCGAAGAAACTCCGCGACCTGCACAACGCGTGGTTCACGACCGACCCGTTCGCCCTCCCGGGCGAGGCCAAGGGGAAGCTGGCGGTCCTCAAGGACGCCGAGAAGTGGAGCACGAACATCGGCCACCCCGGCCCGGCGAACCCGGCCGAGGGAGAGGTCTTCGCGACCTTCGTGCTGCCGAACATGCTTGCCGGCGCGGCCCGGGGAATGAATGCCGAATCCGCGGTCGAGCAGGCGGATAAGACGACCAGGACCATCTTCGCCAAGTGGCGCGAGAAGAAGCTGGTCGGCGGAAAAGTCTGACCGGTTCCGGCCCGGGGGGCAGGTCACGTCGCCCCCCGGGCGCATTCCACACAACACGGAAGGCAGCGTCACCATGGGACGTGTAGAGATCCGTTCGGTATCGAAGAAGTTCGGGGAGGTCCGGGCCGTCGATCACGTCGACCTGGCGACGAACGAAGGGGAATTCCTCGTCCTGCTGGGCCCTTCCGGGTGCGGAAAGACCACGCTCCTCCGGATGATCGCCGGGATCGAGATCCCGACCGAAGGGGATTTCATCATCGACGGACGGGTCGTCACGGACCTGCCGCCGCGGATGCGGAACATCGCGATGGTGTTCCAGAGCTACGCCCTCTACCCCCACATGACCGTGTACAAGAACATCGCCTTCCCGCTGCGCGCCCGCGGGGTCGACGAGGGGACCGTCCGGAAGAAGGTGGAATGGGCCGCGGGGATGTTCAAGATCGGGCGGCTTCTCGACCGGAAGCCCCGGGAGCTGTCGGGAGGCGAGCGGCAGCGGGTGGCGCTGGCGCGCGCGATGGTGCGGGAGCCGAGCGTGTTCCTCCTCGACGAGCCGCTTTCCAACCTCGACGCGCTCCTGCGCACGTCGGCGCGCGAGGAACTCCGGCAGTTCCAGCGGCGGGTCGGGGTCACCACGATCTACGTCACCCACGACCAGGTCGAGGCGATGGGGCTCGGCGACCGGATCGTGGTCATGAGCCAGGGAAAGGTCCGCCAGGTGGGAACCCCGATGGAGATCTACCAGCACCCCGCCGACACCTTCGTCGCGACCTTCGTCGGCTCCCCCCCGATGAACCTCCTCGAGCAGGAGCATGAGGACGTCCTCCTCGGTTTCCGCCCCGAGACGTTCATGCCCTCCGACGCCGTCGAAGGGTCGGAAGGGGTGGTCACCTACCCGTTCGAGGTCACGTACCTCGAATACCTCGGGGCCGAGCGGCTCGTGTACGGGAACGTCGGGGAGAAATCGCACGGGCGCCACGTCGTCTCCCGCCTTCCCGGGTCCCTCACCCTTCCTCTCGAGGCGGGGAAGACCTACCCGTTCGCGGTCGCCCGAAGGGACTTGAGGCGGTTCGATAAAAAAAGCGGGCTTGCCCGCCCCGGGTCCGTGGTGTGACTCCCCCCGCGCGCCCGGATTCCTCACCCCCCTCCTATCGCGGAGGGGTCTTCGATCGCCAGGATACACTGGCGAAGCTCCTGATCGCCCCCGCGGTCCTCTACATCGTGGCGATGATCGGCGCTCCTTTCGTCCTCGCCGTCCTCTACTCCCTGAGCAATGCCACCACCGGAGATCCCTCTCTCCATCTCGTCGGCCTTCGGAACTTCACCGCGGCGCTGGAAGACCCCGTCTTCCGGCTCGCCTTGCGGAACACCTTCGTGTTCACGCTGCTTTCCCAGTCGATCGTCATCATCCTGTCGAGGATTCTCGCCAATGCCCTCCTCAAGCCGTTCCGGGGGAAGTGGCTGGTGCGGTTCCTGATCCTGCTCCCGTGGACGGCGCCGATCTCCCTCGGGACGATCGGCTGGCTCTGGATGTACGACTCGATCTTCAGCCCCATCGACTGGGTGCTGCGGTACCTCGGGATGCTCGGGACCGCCACCGCCCTCCTGGGCCCGCAGACGAACATGTACTGGCTGGGCGTCCCGGGGCTCGCGATCGCGTCGGTCATCCTCGTCAACGTCTGGCGGATCCTGCCGCTGGCCACGGTGATCCAGCTGGGGGGCTTAAGCTCCATCCCCAGGGACCTCATCGAGGCCGCCGAGGTGGACGGGGCCTCCCCGTGGCGGCGGACGCTGATGATCACGATCCCCCTCACCCTCCCGATCGTAAGCATCGCGTTCCTCTTCGGCGTGGTGTTCACCTTCACGGACCTCGTCGTCGTGTACGTCCTGACGCGGGGCGGGCCGGTTCAAACCACGCAGGTGCTCTCTTCCTGGACGTTCTTCAAGGGGATCGAAGCGGGTGACCTGGCGCAGGGGGCGGCCATCTCCCTCTTCATGTTCCCCGTGCTGGCCGTAGTGGCCATTTTCATATTGCGGTTGGCCCGCCGGACGGAGGTGGTCTGATGGCGAACATCGGGAAGCTCGCGCGCCGCGGGGGGCTGTACACCCTGCTGGGGGGATTCGCCTTCTTCGGCGCCTTCCCCTTTTACTGGATGGTCATCGCCACGTTCAAGCGGGACCACGACCTGTTCAGTCCGCTCAACAACCCGTTCCTCTTCAACGAGCCGCCCACGCTGGACCACCTGCGCCTCCTGTTCTTCGAGACCCACTTCACCGGGTACCTGGTGAACACCCTGATCGTCGGCTTCGCCGTCGTGGTGATCACCCTGGCGACCGCCGTCCCGGCGGCGTACGCCCTGGCGCGGTGGGCCCGGGGGTGGGGAGAATCGCTGGGGATCGGGATCTTCCTCACGTACCTCGTTCCGCCCACGATCCTGTTCATCCCCCTCTCCCGCTTCGCCTCCTTCTTCGGCCTCCAGGAATCGCTATGGTCCCTGATCCTCGTATACCCCACCTTCACGATCCCCTTCTGCACCTGGCTCCTCATGGGGTTCTTCAAGACGATCCCGAAGGACATCGAGGAGCAGGCCATGATCGACGGCCTGAGCCGGTTCGGGGCGATGACGAAGGTCGTGTTTCCGCTCGCGATCTCCGGGATCCTGACCGTCGTGGTGTTCTCGTTTACCCTCTCGATGCACGAGTTCATCTACGCGCTGACCTTCATCTCCGTGTCGGCGAAGAAGACCGTCTCGATCGGAGTGCCGACGGAGCTCGTGCGCGGCGACGTCTTCCAGTGGGGGCCGCTGATGGCCGGGGCGTTGATCGCCAGCATCCCCGTGGCGGTCGTCTACACCTACTTCCTGGACCGGTTCGTCGCCGGATTCACGATGGGGGCGGTGAAGTAGCTTCAACGGGCTTGCCGCCCTCCGGTGGTATCATTGGCGGATGGCCTCCGATACCCTTCCCGTGAACCGATGCGATCCCCCGCCGTGGGTGATCGCGTCGCACCTCTTCAACCGGGATCCCCTGCCGATCGAGATCCAGGGCGTCCGCCGCGCGCACCGCTCCCTTTTCGCGCGGCTCGACCGCACCGTGGCTCCGAAGGCGAGGGAGCGGGCATTCCGGGAGTACATGGCACTCGTCTTCCAGGTGGGAAAATGGAGGAAGGAGCCCACCCCCCTCGGGCGCCGGTCCCTCCGGAACAGCTATCTCCGGTTCCTGCGGGGCTGGATGCAGGACGCCAGCTCCCCGGAAGGGGCCGTGCTGAAGGGTTGGGTGGAAAGCCGCTTCGGTCTCCCCCCCACCTTCCACGCCGGGCCGATCGCCGACCTCCACGCGCCCGCCTACGTTCTTTACCTCGTCGAGCGGATGCGGGAGAGCGCGCGGAGCAACGCCATCGAGTCCCAGTTCGACCTCCTCTACGAGTTCGTCCAGAATGAGCTGCGGCGGCGCCACCCCGGGATCGCCCTGTTCCCGCTCTATCGCGGCGTCCGCGACCTCGCGGAACAGCACGTCCTCGAGGACCGGGGGAAGAACCGCCTGCTCGTGCGGATGAACAACCTCAACTCGTTCACCTCCCGGCTGGAGCACGCGTGGCAGTTCGGCAGCCGGGTCCTCGAGGCTTTGGTCCCCGCGTCGAAGATCTTCTTCCGCTCCGACCTGCTCCCCGGCATCCTGCCCCGCGGGGAGGAAGAGTCGCTGGTGATCGGGGGGGAGTACGAAGTGACGGTGCGGCTCTATTGAGCGCAAGGAGGAAATCGCCGGCCGGCGCGGGCGGGATCGTCGACCGTGCGCGGGCGACGCTCCTGGGCGGCGCCGTGGGAGACGCGCTGGGAGCCACGGCCGAATTCATGACGCCGGCCCAGATCCGCAGCCGGTTCGGCGTCCTCCGGGAGATCGTCGGAGGGGGCTGGTTGAAGCTTTCGCCGGGACAGGTCACCGACGATACGGAGATGACGCTTTGCGTCGCGAGGGGGATCGTCCGGTCGGGGGGCCGGGACCTCCGGCCGATCGCGGACCGGTTCGCCCATTGGCTGTCGGGAGAGCCCGCCGACGTCGGCGCCACCTGCCGCCGCGGGATCGAGGAGTACATGGAAAAAGGACGGCTCGAGGCGACCCCCGACGAGCAGGGTGCGGGAAACGGCGCGGCGATGCGGGTCGCCCCGGTCGCGCTCTACACGCTCGGGGACGAGGAGCTCCTCTCCCGCCTCGCGGTCGGGCAGGCGCGCATCACCCACAACCATCCGCTGTCCGACGCGGCGTGCGTTTCCCTGGGAATGACGATCCAGCGGGGCCTTCTCGGCCTGTCCCGGCGGAAGTTGCGCTCGGGGGCGGAAGAATTGGCCGCGCGGCATCCGGAGTTCCGCCTCGAGGGGTATGATGGCAAGTCGTCCGGCTACGTGGTCGACACGCTTCGGACGGTGTTCGACGCCTTCTTCTCGACGGACGACTTCGAGGATTGCGTCGTGAAAACGGTCAACCGGGGAGGCGACGCGGACACGACGGGGTCCATCGCAGGGGCGATCGCGGGCGCCCGGTACGGGCTCGCCGCGATCCCGCAACGGTGGCTGCGGGCGCTCGACGGAACCCTTCGGGAGGAGCTTGCCTCCCTGGGAGAAGAGCTCGTACGGATGTCGCCGCTGTTTTCATCCGCTTCGGAACCGCCGCGTTGAGATAAAGTACACGACGACAGGAGAGGACATGGAACCGGATCCGGAACTCATCGCGCAACTGAAACGGGTGCTTTCCTCCCTGGAGACGCTTCTGCCGCGCCCCGTGCCGCGGATCGACTGGGCGGAGTGCGTCGCCGCGAACTGGCGAAAGCGCTCCTTCTCGGGGTACCTCGAACCGATCGGGAACGTCGAGAACCTCCGCCTGGAGGATCTGCTCGGCATCGAGGAGCAGAAAAGGGTGGTGGAGGAGAACACCCTGCAATTTCTCGCCGGCCTCCCCGCGAACAACATCCTCCTGTGGGGATCCCGCGGCACCGGGAAATCGTCGCTCGTGCGGGCGCTCCTTCATGCGTTCGCCCCGCAGGGACTGCGGATCGTACAGGTGGACAAGGACGACCTGATCCACCTTCCTGCCATCGTGGACGAAGTAAAGGGACTCCCCTATAAATTCATCCTCTTCTCGGACGACCTGTCCTTCGAGACCGGGGAGTCGAGCTACAAGATGCTGAAGAGCGCCCTGGACGGCTCGGTGTACGCGCCGCCGGAGAACGTCCTGATCTACGTGACGTCCAACCGGCGGCACCTGGTCCCCGAGTACGAGAGCGACAACCGCGGCGCGATGATGGCGGACGGGGAGATCCACCACGGGGAGGCCGTGGAGGAGAAGATCTCCCTGTCGGGACGGTTCGGGATCTGGGTCGCCTTCCACCCGTTCTCGCAGGACCTGTACGTCGAAGTGGTCCGGCGTTGGGTGGAGAAGATGTGCCGGAAACACGGCGCCCGCCTCGAGTGGACGAAGCAGGCGCAGGACGAGGCGATCCTCTGGTCCCAGCGGAAGGGGGACCGGAGCGGCCGCATCGCGTACCAGTTCGCCGGCCACTGGGTCGGAAAGGAGCTGCTCCGCCGGGAACCGGTCGCGTAGCGCTTCGCGATATAATGTAAGGAGAACCGACGTCTGGGAGGTGCGCCGTGCCGGTCCCG
>Ga0316628_100000353_pt1 | contig 28610 bp, 27 predicted proteins | sample OWC_Aug_M2_C1_D5_FD_207648 | JGI IMG/M metagenome (GOLD analysis project Ga0316628, IMG submission 207648) | Wetland soil microbial communities from Old Woman Creek delta, Ohio, United States - OWC_Aug_M2_C1_D5_C | ecosystem: Environmental > Terrestrial > Soil > Wetlands | place: USA: Ohio...
CAAATGGACCGGAACGTCTGGATCAACGCCGTCGAGATCCAGTCGTCCCGGATGATCTCCTGAGAATCGATTTATTTCTTTTTCTTTTCCAAACGTTCGAGGGCCGCCTTGGAAGACGTTAATTTCGGGTCGATCTCCAGGGCTTTTCGGTAATACCGAAGGGCCGAGACCGCGTCGCCGTTCTTCTCATAAGCTTCGGCCAGGCTGTCGTACGGGTTCGCCTCCTTGGGAAAGAGCCGCATGTTCATCAGGAAAATCTGGATGGCCATTTCGGCGGACCCGGAGTCCATAAGTTCATATCCTAAAGCGTTCAAGTCGTCGCTCGCCGCCGGGAGGGCATACCCGTTCTCTTCCAGCAGCTTGCCCGCGGCGCCTTCCGGCAGCATTCCGCCATGTCCGGTCATATAGGCGTAGAGAAATTCGGGCATCGTCGGACGGGGCATTTCATACGGCTTCCCGAACAGGATCGCTTCGATGACCGCGGCCACGGGCCGGGCCGCCCGGTGGTAATTGGAAAGAACGATGAGCGTCAGGTCGTCCTCGAGATAGCGCCTGAACATGGCGCTGACGCCGCCGGTCTCTCCTCCGTGATAGGCGATCTTCCGGCCGTCGATATCGGCCAGCCGCCAGACGATTCCCCAGTTTTTCTCGAGGAAGGGAACCGTCATCCGTTCGAGGATCGCGGGAGACAGGAGTTTTCCCTCCGTCAGGGCCCGGTCGAACTTTAACAGATCCCCCGCCGTGACTTGGATTCCCGCCGCGGCGATGTCCGGAATCAAATAATAGGCATTTGTTTTGAAAACGCCAAGGCTGTTTTTCACGTAGCCGACGGCCCGGTTGGGGACGACATCCTCCAAGGTCGCCAGGCTGGTTTCCGACATGCCGCAAGGCCGGAGAATTTCGTCGCGAATGTAATCCTTGAATGACCGGCCGCTCACCCTTTCGATGATGGCCCCAAGGACGTGGAATCCCGCGCTGTTGTAAGCGAAGGCTTTTCCCGGCGCGTCCGATTTCAGCTTCTGCTCGAAGGTCATCGGCAAGAAATCGTCGATCGAACGAAGAGATGGAAAAAGTCCCTGGAGCTTCGGATTCTCGAAAAATTCGGGAAGCCCCGAAGTATGGGTCAGCAAATGAATGATTTTGACCTTGTCGCCGAACGGAAAACGGGGCAGATGTCGGACGACAGGATCCTCGAGCCCGACCAGGCCTTTTTCCACAAGCCGCATGAAACCCACGCCGGTGAAAAGCTTGGAGACCGAGGCGAGCTCGAAGCGGGTGTTCAGGGTGTTGGGGACGGCCAGATCCTTGTTCGCCAGCCCGAAGGCCTTGGCGTAGACGATCCGGCCGCCCCGGGCGACGAGGACGGTCCCGGAAAAATGTTCCAGCGCCGAAAAGCGGGCCATCACCGCGTCGATTTTCTTCGCCGTGTCCGCCGCGGGACCGGCCGCGCAGGCGAGTCCAAGGCCAAAAAGGACCAGGACCGCCAGGCCGATTGATTTTTTCATTTCAAACTCCTTGTCTCATTTTCAAACGGGAAATCCGGATCCCGAAAGGAATCGCGTCGTCTCCAACATACGGCCGTCCGGCGGGAAGGGCCATTCCCCGCGAGTGGATTTCCGAAAAATTCCACTTTTTGAGCAGCCGGAAAGAGGGCGGGAAAGCCGGCTTTGTGCCGGTTCCGTTCTTGCGATATAGTGGGATGGAAATGGAAACCGGGCTTCTGGCAGGCGCATATTTGGCGGCGGCGGCCGTTCTGGTCTACCGGGCCGTTCGATTGTTCCGGCGGAATCCCGCTCCGGCCCTGAAGTATTACGCGATTTACCTGGTTCTCTGGATCGTTCAAAACTTCTTCGCCGTGGCCTTCCTCATGTACAGCGGATACCTGCCGAAAGCCGGGCGCCTTGGGTTCATTCTCTTCAACGGAATCATTCTGATCCCGATCCAGGCCGCGACGACGGTTGCGTTCGTATTTTTTCTATGGACGATGCTGGACAAACGGAAACACCGGGGAGCGATCGGCGCGGTCCTTTCCGCGCCTTTCGTAGTCATATTGGTTCTTTACGCCCGGCAGGCTTTTCGGCGACTGGCCGAAACTCCGGATCCGGCCGCCTACCAGGTCAGCGCCCCTTCTTCGGGAATCGTCATGCTGGGCATCCTCATCGCCTCGGCCTGCGCCGTCATCCTCTTCCCGATCTTGGGCAAAGGATTCCGGCGGAAAGCGGGCCTGGCGACGGTTGCGGGATCGTCCGCGGCGGGCCTGATCGTCTTGATCCCGGTGATGCGGATGTCTTCACCGAACTCCCTCGGCTTTTTCTTTTCAGGCTTTCTCTGGCTGGCCGCGAATGTCCCGGCGTTTATCGCCCTGTCCGTCATGACGCGGAAAGAGCGGCGGGATGCCGCCGGCGCGGCGGACGATGGACGCGGAATCGCGGAGATCGCTGGACGGTACGGTCTTTCCGATCGGGAGACGCAAGTCCTCGCCCTGGTCCTGCGCGGCCGGCTCAACAAGGAAATCGCCGCGGAGCTCTTCGTTTCGACCGAAACGGTGAAAAAGCACCTCTACAACATCTTCAGAAAAACGTCCGTCCGCAGCCGGCTTCAGCTCCTGCTGCTTGTCCGGGAGTTGGAATCCTCCCCATCGCGCGCCTCCTCCCCCGCAGAATAAGGGACGGCTCATCCCCTTGAAGGGACGGGATATCATGGCAAGCGCACAGATTTCAGATGATCACGCCCGGGGGGCGGAGGCGTTCGGGGGCTTCGCCCGCATTCGAGCCGCCCGACATCGCACCGAAGCCGTTTTCAATCTCGGCCCCCGTTACTAAAACGACTTCGTCACGGTCGAGATCGACGAGCCCGGGATATATCGCCTCGTCATCGAATTCGACAACGACGCCTTCGACGAAGCAGAACAAATGGACCGGAACGTCTGGATCAACGCCGTCGAGATCCCGTCGTCCCGGATGATCGCCTGAGAATCGATGATCCTCGCGATCACCCGGAGTCCGAAGCCGTTTATTCGCAGCGGAGGGCGTCGATAGGATTGGCCCGCGCCGCCCGGACCGTCTGAAGGCCGACGGTGAGGAGGGCGAGGGCCAGCATCAGAAGGAACGTCGCGGCGAAAATCCAGGGCCCCATCGTGATCCGGTTGGCGAATTGCCTGAGCCACCGGGTCATGACGAAAAAGGCCGCCGGGGCGGCCAGAACGTTGGCGAGGAGAACGCCTTTCGCGAATTCGCCCGACATTTTCCAGGCGACGCCGGAAGCCGAGGCCCCGAGAACTTTCCGAATGCCGATCTCCCTCCTTCGCCGCTCGGCCGTGAACGAAGCCAGCCCGAACAAACCCAGGCCGGCGATGAACAGCCCCAGGGAGGCGAACACGCTGAAGAATTTTCGGGTTTGCGTTTCGGTCCGGTAAAAGCCCTCGAAGAGCTCGTCGAGGAAGAAGAAGGAATAGGGGATATCCGGATTGAACTCTTTCCAGACCCGGCGCACCCGGGCGAGCGTCTCCTCCAGGCCGCCCGTCCGAAGGGTCAGGGTCAGCGTGCCTGTCGGGGAGAACATGTTAAGGTTTTTATCCGGACCATAGCCCAGGATCAAGGGCTCGATCCCGCGTTGAAGCCCATCGAAATGGAAATCCTTCACGACGCCGACGACGACGCCCTCGAATTCTCCGGTCAAGCGCTTGCCTACGGCTTCCTCGGGATTCGCCCAGCCCAGGGCCCGGACGGCCGACTCGTTGATGAGGAAGGCGTCGTTGCGGTCCCCGGGCAGGTCCCGCCGGAACGGGCGGCCGGCCAGAATCGGGATGCGATACTCGGAGATGAAGTCGCCGTCCAGAAAGAGATAGGCCATCGCCTTAGCCCGGTCTCCGGCCCCGGCGGGAGCCGTCGCCCAGGCGCCGAGCCCGCGCCCGGGAACTCCCGACGAAACCGTCGCGCCGATCACCTGGGGGAGGCCGGTCATTTCCGACTTGATCGCCTCGAATTTATCGTCTTTCAGCAGATCCCCCTTCAGGGGAAGAACCAGCTTCTGATCTGCGGCAAATCCCAGGTCGGCGTTCTTCATGAACCGGACTTGGAGGAAAACGATCAGGGAGCCGGTCAAGAGGAAGGAGGTCACCGCGAATTGCCCCACGACCATCGCCCGGCGGAAGCCGGCGCCCCGGCCTCCGGGCGAAAACGGCCGTTTCAGAATCCCCGCGGGAGCAAAGCCGGAAAGGACGAAAGCCGGATACCCTCCGGCGGCCAGCCCGACGAACAGGACAAGAAGAGCCAAAACCCCGACTGTCCCCGGCCGAAAGAGCGACGGGGCCGAGAGGGCTTTGCCGGAAAGCCCGTTGAGCAGGGGCAACGCCCAGCGGGCCGCGGCCCATCCGGTCAAGCCCGCGCCGAGGGCAACCATCGAGGATTCGCCGATGAACTGGGCGATCAAATGACGGCGCTCCGCGCCCATGGTTTTCCGGAGGCCGACTTCCTTGACCCGGAGGGAGAACCGGGCCGTCGTCAAATTAATGAAATTGGCGCAGGCGATCAGGAGAGTCATGAATCCGAGCGATGCCGAAAGGAAAAGATAAAGCGGGTTTCCGGGGGGTTCGGTCTCGCCGGACAGACGGGAATGGAGATGGATCCCTTTCACCGGCTGAAGCCAGTATGTATTTTCGCGGGCGCCGGCGGCGGGCGCCCGGTCCGGACGATAAAGCCGCTCGATCCGGAGAAGGTGACGGCCGAACTCCTCCGCGTTCGCCGCCGGGGCGAGCTTAAGGTAAGTATAAAAATTAGTCCGGCCCCAGGCTTGGGCCATCTCCGCGTTTTCGATGGTCGAAAAGGAGGCCAGGAAGTCGCATTTCAGATGGGTGTTTTCGGGAGCGTTCTTGATGATCCCGGTGACCTGAAAGTTCTCCTCGTCGACGGCGATCGTCTCTCCGATCGGCGTCTTTCCCGGAAAATATTTCCGGGCCAGGCGATCAGACAAAACGATGGTTCCCGGCCGGTTGAGGGCCTCCGCCGGATTGCCTTCCAGGAAATCGAACCGGAGGAGGCCTAGGATTTCGGGTTCCGCGTAATAGCCGCGGATTTCGATGTCGATCCGGTCCTCCCGGCGCAGGCATGGCTGGGGCATCTTCATCAGCCGGGCGACGGATTCCACCTGGGGGAAATCGCGCTTGAGAATCGGGCCCAGCGGAGGACCGACCTTGGCGAACTCCCGGGTCATGGTCGTCGAATCGAAGCGCATGGCCACGCGGTATAACCGGTCCAGATCGCGGTGAAAATCGTCGTAGCTCAGCTCGTCCCGGATAAAGACGAAAATCAGCAGACAACAGGCGATTCCGGCGGCGAGGCCGGCCAAGTTGATGAACGTGAAGCCCTTGTGCCGTTCCATCTGGCGCACCGCGGTGAGGATGTAATTCCTCAGCATCGAAGCGCCTCTCGCCGCGGACAATCGCCCATAGGACGGAAGGGCGTAGAGGACCTGTCCCCAATACCAGGCCTTCGCCGCGATCCCTCCCCGCCTCAGGGCGATGTCCCGAAATTCCTCCTCGAATTCGCGTCGGATCAGATATTCGCCGTCATAGCGGCGAAGCCGCGAAAGGATCCAGCGTGCCAAACGGGGGGATTTCATGTCACCGGCCTCCGCGATCGAACTCGCGCGTGATTTCGGGAAGGCTCGTCCATATCGATTGATGCAGCCGGTATGCGACCCGAAGCGCCTGCTTCCCCTCGCGGGTAACGGCATAGTAAATGCGCTCGTGGCCGCCGTTGTCGGCTTCGGGCTTGCGGACATGCTTGGCGACATATTCTTTCCTGGACAATTGATCTAAAGCGTTGTAAAGGGCTCCGTACATGAGACTTTTCCCTGACAGGGACTTGGCCGTTTTCCGGATGGCCAGGCCGTAGGCTTCCTCGCCCAAGTGAATGATCGAGGCCAGGATGATCTGTTCGAGAACGGTCAGTTCGCGCATGATTCCTTCTCCAATCGTCGATATACGTATATTATGTACATAATTTAAACCAATAGAATATACGCCCTCGGGATCGGATTCGTTACACGATTTTTCATGGGAACGAGAAATTTTTTCCGCACTTCCCCCGGCCTTCGCTTATTTCGAATACGTGCTATGAGGAACAGGAATACGAAATGATATCCAAACCTCCCGGAAATCGTTCAAGGGCCTTGCGATCTTTCGGTCCGGGATTCCGTCGCCGCCGCCTGACCGAAAGGGAGATAAGGGAGACATCGCATTGACGCCCGGCCGGACGATGCGCTAGCATGCGGCTATGGGTCGCGAAGAAAACCTGCATAAGGCCCTCGAAATCCTCCGGGACGAAAGCCTCAAGACGGATTCGCTGACGGCTCTCAAGCATCTGCCGGCCCAGGACGGCCGGTACGAGGACTACCCGGCCGAAATCGAGCCGGCCTTGGTCGCCGCCCTCCAGGACAAGGGATACCGCCGGCTCTACGTCCACCAGCACGCTTGCTGGAAGGCGGTGAAGGCCGGGCAAAACCCAGTCGTCGTCACCCCGACCGCTTCAGGCAAAACGCTTTGCTACAACCTCCCGGTCCTCGACGCGATCCTCAAGGACCCCTCGGCCCGGGCCCTTTATCTTTTCCCGACCAAGGCCCTGGCCAACGACCAACGGGCCGAGCTCGACGAAACCATCGCCCGGCTGCCCGAGGAGATCCGGATCTTCACCTATGACGGCGACACGCCCCAGGACGCCCGTCGGGCCATCCGGGCGCGCGGGCACATCGTCCTGACCAATCCCGACATGCTCCACGCCGGGATCCTGCCCCACCACACCAAGTGGATCAAGCTCTTCGAGAACCTCAAGTACGTCGTCATCGACGAGCTCCACAACTACCGGGGCATCTTCGGCAGCCACCTGGCCAACGTCCTCCGCCGGCTCAAGCGCGTCGCCGCCTTCTACGGGGCCAACCCGCAGTTCATCCTCTGCACGGCCACGATCGCCAACCCCTTGGAGATGGCCGAGAAGATGATCGAGGCCCCGGCCGTCCTGATCGACGATAACGGCGCCCCGCGCGGCGAGAAGTATGTCCTGTTCCACGTCCCGCCGGTCGTCAACCCGGCCCTCGGCATCCGCCGCTCCTACGCCAACGAAAGCCGGCGAATCGCCTCGATCTTCCTCCATCAGAACCTCCAGACGATCGTCTTCGCCCAGAGCCGCCTCGTCACCGAGGTCCTCCTGACGTATCTCAAGGAGGATCTGGAAAAGACGATCAAGCAGGAAGGCCTCATCCGCGGCTACCGCGGCGGCTATCTCCCGATCAAGCGCCGGGAGATCGAAAAGGGCCTCCGCGACGGCAAGATCCTCGGCGTCGTCTCGACCAACGCCCTCGAGCTCGGGATCGACATCGGCACGCTCGACGTGGCCGTCCTGGCCTCCTATCCCGGGACGATCGCCTCGACCTGGCAGCGAATCGGCCGGGCCGGCCGCAAGACCGGCGCCTCGGCCGCTGTCCTCGTCGCCTCGAGCGCCCCGCTCGACCAGTTCATCGTCCACAACCCGGATTATTTCTTCTCCAAGTCCGTCGAGCGGGCCCTGATCAATCCCGACAACCTGACCATTCTCATCAACCACATCGAATGCGCCGCCTTCGAGCTGCCGTTCCAGGACGGGGAGAAGTTCGGCCGGGCCGAGATCGGCGAGATCCTCAAGTTCCTCGAGGAGGAGAAGTACCTCCACCATGCCAAGGACAAGTGGTACTGGACCTCGGACGCCTACCCGGCCGACGGGGTCAGCCTCCGGTCCATCTCCTCGGACAATTTCGTCGTCGTCGACACGACCGACAAGACCCGGATCATCGCCGAGGTCGATTTCACCGCCGCCCTGACGACCCTCCACGAGAAGGCCATCTACATCTGCGAGGGCGAGCAGTATTTCGTCGAGAAGCTCGATTTCGCCGAGCGCAAAGCCTACGTCAAGAAAACCGATATCGACTACTACACCGATGCCATCGACTACACCAAGATCAAGATCCTGGACGAGTTCGACAAAAAGCGCCTCGCCCGCTTCGACGTCCGCCACGGCGAAGTCCACGTCGCCACCCAGGTCGTCGGCTTCAAGAAGATCAAGTTCCACACCCAGGAAAACGTCGGAGCCGGCGACTTGAGTCTCCCCCAGAACGAGATGTCGACGACAGCCTGGTGGGCGACCATTCCCGGCGACCTCCTGGCCTCGCTGAACTACGATCCCGAGGAAAAGATCAACGGCCTCTACGGGCTGTCCTACATCCTCCACAATGTCGCGCCGCTGTTTCTCATGTGCGACATCCACGACCTGGGCGTTTCCATCGGGGACAACGCCACGGGCGAATCGATTCCGCCCAAGGACGTCCTGGCCAAAGTCCAGCAGGGGCCGGGGCTGACCTCCCTCGAGGCGGATTTCGAGCCCAATATCTTCCTCTACGACAATTATCCCGGCGGGATCGGCCTCAGCCCGACGCTGTTCGACCTCGATCAGACGCTCCTCGACTACTGCCTGAAGACGATCGCCGCCTGCCCCTGCAAATCCGGCTGCCCGTCGTGCGTCGGGCCCGTCCATGAAAGCGGCGAATCGGCCAAGGAAGTCGCCGTGGCCATCCTCACCCGGATGCTGGATGCGGCCGGCGAGCCAAACCAACGGATCCATTGACGGCCGCCCGAATTTGCCCGACTGTCCCCCCTATGCTATCCTGAAGTGAACAGCCATGAATATCTTTAACTTAATCGCCATCGCATCGCCTGTCGTTCAGTTGATCCTCTTCGTCCTGCTGTTCTTCTCGGTCTTTTCCTGGACGATCATCATCTTCAAGCGGAAAACGTTCCGGACGGCGACGGCCCAGAATAAGAAATTCCTGGACGTCTTCAAAAAGAGCCGGAGCCTGACCGAGGTCAACGAATCGGCCAAGACCTATACGGGATGCCCGACCGCGGCCTTGTTCTCGGCCGGGTACAAGGAAATGGCCTACCTGGCCAAACAGCAGAAATCCGCCGACGAGGAGGGAGGAACGGCCGGCTCCCGGCTGGAAAACCTCAGCCGGGCCCTGACCAAGGCCAGCAACGCCGAGGTGGCCCGGATGGAGAAGATGATGGGTTTCCTGGCCACGACCGGAAGCGTCTCGCCCTTCATCGGCCTCTTCGGCACGGTCTGGGGCATCATGGACACCTTCATCAAGATCGGCGGCACCGGATCGACCAGCCTGGTCTCCGTCGCCCCTGGGATCGCCGAAGCCCTGATCGCCACGGCCATCGGCCTGTTCGCGGCCATTCCCGCGGTCATCGCTTACAACATGTTCCTGCACAAGCTCAAGGACCAGATCACCGACATGGAGGATTTCTCGCTCGAGCTCCTGAGCATCGCGGAGCGCCTCTATGGTACTCCCTAAGCTCCCCACCGTCCGGGCCAAGCGCGACATCGGTACGGCCCTGTCGGAGATCAACGTCACGCCGTTCGTCGACGTCATGCTCGTCCTCCTGGTCATCTTCATGATCACCGCCCCGATGATGCAGAGCGGCATCGGGGTCGATCTCCCGACGGCCGAGACCGACACCTCCCCGGCCGAGGACGGCCTCCCGGTCACGATCAAATCCGACCAGTCCATCTACGTCGGCGATTCGATCATCAACATCAACCTCCTGGAAAACCGGCTGCAGAACGCCTTTTTCGGCAAGACCAAGCGGATCGTCTTCCTCCGGGCCGACAAGAACGTGCCCTTCGGCTTCGTCATCGACGTCCTGGACATCGTCAAGAAGCTGGGGATCGAAACCGTCGGCCTGATGACCCAGCCCGAGGAGAAGAGGGTCTCCCGGAAATGATCGCCGGAGGGCGGTTCAACGACAAGGCCTTCAAGCGGGCCCTGACGATTTCGGCCGCCGCCCATGCCTTGTTGTTCGCTTTCCTTATCATCAATCCCGCCTTTCCCAAGAAAGCGACGCCCAAGGGCGTCATCCACTACCTTTCCCTTGGGCGCGGCGGGGGCGGCCGTCCGGCCGGAGGGCCGGGAGGCGGCGGAGTCAAGGCCGAAACGACGGCCCCGGCCAAGGCGGAATCGTTGCGCGATTTGACGACGCCGGACAAGGCCAAGCCGAAGCCTGAATCCAAGTTGCGGTATCCCGTCGACGAAGCCAAGAACAAGCGCAAGCAAGTGCCGGCCAAAAAGGCTTCCATTTCCCCGCCCGCGCCGGGGACGAAAACGGGGACCGGGAAGACCGCCGGCGGGACATCGAGCACGGCCGGCGGCGAGGGCGGCTCGGGGCTGACCATAGGCCCCGGCGGGACCGGGGCGGGGGAAGGCGGGATGTTCGGGGACGGCTTCGGCGACGGCCTGGCCGATTTCCCCTATGCCTATTACCTCGGCATCGTTCAAGATAAAATTCAGGTCAACTGGTTTCTCCGAGGCATCGACCCCGGTCCGGACAACGTCCTCCAAACCCTGGTCTATTTCCGGATTTACCGCAACGGCACGATATCGACGGTCGATATCAAGCAGACGAGCGGAATTCTCAACTTCGACATTAACTGCCGACGGGCGGTGGCCAACGCCGCGCCTTTCCCGCCCCTCCCCGCCGACTATGAAGGGGAATACCTGGGCATCAATCTTCTTTTCGAGCACAAACGATGAATAAAAAATATATCCTTTGTCCTCTTCTCTTCCTCCTGGCTGCGGCTGTTCCCTCGCCGGCCCAGCAGGATTTCAACCTCAGGATCAGCGGAGGGATGCCGGTCATCCCGCTGGCCCTTCCGCCGTTCCTCTCCACCCCCGAGGCTAAAAAAGCGGCCGAGGAGATCCAGGCCGTCCTCGAAGCCGACCTGCGCTACACCCGGATCTTCAACCTGCTGCCCAAGACCTACTACGACTACATCCGCCCCCTGGCCAGGGCCGATTCCCCCGATTTCAAGGAATGGCAGTCCATCCAGGCCAATATGCTGTTTGCCGCCCAAGTCGGCCCCGCCCCGACTCGGGGCGTCATCTTCCATTGGTACCTCTTCGACGTCAAGTCGAGCCGGTTGATCATCCAAAAGCCATACGAATACCAGGGGGACAGCTTCCGGACGCTAGCCCACATGGCCGCGGACGAGATCATGAAGGTCCTTGGGGAAAAGCCCATCTTCGGCTCCAAGGTCGTTTTCGTCAGCAAGCGCGACGGCAACGACGAGCTCTACCTCATGGATTACGACGGGGCCAACCAGACCCGACTCCTCTACAACACCGTCATGGATTCCAACCCGGCCTGGGATCCGTCCGGGCGGCGGATCGCCTATACCTCCTGGCAGAATCAGAGCGCCGGGATTTACATCCTCGACATCTACGAAAAAAGCCGCAAGCGGACGCCCGTTTCCCTGAAAGGCCAGAACTACACACCGGCCTGGTCCCCCGACGGAAAGAAAATCGCCTTCACCTCGTCCATGGACGGGAACCATGAAATCTACGTCGCCGAGGTCGAGGACAATCCGACCCGGGTCGGCCGGATCAAGCGGCTGACATTCAATTCCGCCGACGACAACGCCCCCTGTTGGTCGCCCAGCGGCGGGGAGATCGTGTTTACCTCAACCCGGTCCGGCTTCAACCACATCTACATCATGGACGCCGAGGGAGGGAATCTCCGAAGGATTTCCACCGGGGCCAATCACTTCGACGCTCCGGCCTGGTCGCCAATCGGCGATAAGATCGTCTTTGTCGCCAGGGTAGACAGCGTTTTCGACCTTTACGTCTACCACGTCCCATCCCAACAGACCTCCAAGCTCACCGAAAGCAACGCCCGGAACGAATCGCCGTCTTGGTCGCCCGACGGCCGGCACATCCTCTTCACTTCCAACATCAGCGGCAAGAACCAAATCCACGTTATCGACATCGACGGCCAAAACCTCCGCCAGCTCACTTTCGTCGGCGAGAACCGCCTGGCGAAGTGGTCCAATTAAACCTGTGCCCTCCTTCGGGATGTCAATGCGATCGTAGTCAGTTAAAAGTTTAGGGCCGATCCGACGAATATTCTTAGATGGTTCTCTTCTCATTCGTGTGGGTGAAAAAAGGCGAGGAATGATGGCCGGAGCGAGCATTGTCCGGTTTAGGACTTTCTCGATGCCTGGCCTTGCCGTCCTACACGAGGCTTGCGAGTTAGGGCCGTCCTATGCGACGATTCGGAGCTAGGGCAACCGTCGCTTCGCTCCGTGCTCACCCCCCAAGGGTGCCTTATCCCATGACGTATCTTAGGCGATACGCACTCTGATGAATCGGCAGGCGATGTTCAAGTGATCCCACTGACTCCTGCCCCTCCCTTTGGGGTGTCGATGCGATCGTATTTGAATCCCAAGGCCGTACCCCGATAGTGCTCAGATGAATTCCGGAAAAAAACAAACGCTGGCTGCAAAAGGAGGAACCGGAAAAATGATTTGAAGAGGAGATTCTCCACGTGGCCGAAAAGATCTCTTGGAGGCCGCATAGCGGAAGGGGGCCCCGCTTCGGGGGGAACCGACGGGACTGGTTCCCGCGGCCGAAAAGAGATTTTTTCGGTCACAAGAGAATCTCCTCTTTTCAAGGAATTGCCCTTGATAGTACGGCTAAAGTGAGACGGATCGCATTGACACTCCGTCTTAATCCATGTATATAGAAAGGTGACGGTGGCGGTCGCAAGGACCCCTATCGACTCCCATTATTTTTTAGGAGGCGCCGTGAAGAAACTCCTCATCCTCGCATTCATCTGCCTGATCGCCGTCTCGTTCACCGTATCCTGCAAACCCAAAACGAAGCCCACTCCTCCGCCCCCGCCGCAGGCCAAGGAGCAGCCGAAAGTCGAAAAAGTGAAGGAAGAGGTCCCGGTGGTCAAGCCCACGCCGAGCGAAGAAGAGCTGTTCATGAAGAAGACCCTGGACCAGATCAATCAGGAGCGGAATATGAAAATCATCCGCTTCGACTACGACAAATATTCTATCCGCGACGACGCCAAGCCGGTCCTGGAAAACAACGCCGCCTGGCTGAAGAAATTCAGAACGGCCAAGATCCTCATCGAAGGCCATTGCGACGAGCGCGGGACCGAGGAATACAACCTGGTCCTGGGAGAAAAGCGGGCCAAGAGCACCATGGATTACCTCGTCGCCCTCGGCATCCCGGCCGACCGGATGAAGATCATCTCCTACGGCAAGAGCCAGCCCCTCGACATGGGGAAGGACGAAGCGGCCTGGGCCAACAACCGCCGGGCTCAGTTCCTGGTCATCGAAAAATAAGCCGACGATGCGCCGCCTGCTTGGAGTCCTGCTGATCGCCGGTCTGGCCCTGTCCGTCCCGGCCCAGGACCGGAGCAAGAAGGCCTACGAGCTGATGTACGAGGACATCCAAGCCCTCAAGCTGCAAACCCAGCGGATCGAAAAACGGCTCGACAAGTCGGCGGATGACATGAAAGCCCTTACCGACCTCGTCCGCAACCTGGTCGGGCAATTCGCCGACTACCAGAAATTCCTGGCCAGCAGCCAGGAAAACCAGAAGGGTGTCCCGGCCCAGGTCCAAGCCATCCAGGAACAGCTGTCCCAGATCGAAACCCGGCTCCTGCAAATGGCCGAGGATCTCGCCGCCCTCAAGGCCCAACCGGCCGCGACTCCGCCCGGTCCCGCCCCGGAAGAGACAAAACCCGGGACGAAAACCAAGCCCGGGACCAAAGCTCCTCCCGCGAAAAAGACCGAACCGAAGGCGGAGGAAAAACCCGTCCCGCCCCCGACCGGGCTTTCGGAGAGGGAATCCTGGCAAGCCTCGAACGCCGACTACAGCAAGGGCAACTACGACCTGGCCGTAGAGGGATTCACCCTCTACCGTCAGCAATTCACGGTCGACGCCGCGGGCAACCCCAATCCGCTCCTCGACAACGCCCTCTACATGATCGGCGAATGCCGGTACAACCAGAAAAAATACGCCGAGGCGGTCGAGGACTTCGACCAGCTGCTCCTGGATTACCCGAACAGCGACAAAAGCGCCGCGGCCCTCCTGAAAAAAGGATTCGCCCTGGCGGGAATGAAGAAAAAAACCGAGGCGATCGCCGCCCTCCAGCTTCTGCGCCGGAAATATCCGTTGGAAGAGGAAGCCAAGCAGGCCGCCGACAAATTGAAAGAACTGCAGGAAATCAAATGAGAGACCAGAACAGCCTGAACAAAGTCATCCTGATCGGCCGGATCGGCCAGCGGCCCGAGCTCCGCCACCTCCCCCAAGCCGACCGGTCCGTCGCCCGTTTCACCCTGGCGACCAATGAGCGGTCTTTCAATCCCCAGACCAACCAGGCGTCCATTAAAACCGAATGGCATTCCCTCTACGCCTGGGGCAAGCTGGCCGAGTTCTGCGACCGCTTCCTGGAAGTCGGCAAACAGATCCTGGTCGAAGGAAAGCTCCGGACCCGGAGCTGGCAGGACCGGGACGGAAACAAGCGCAAAACCACGGAAATCGAGGCCTTCAACATCGTCCTGCTGGGCTCGCGCGAAGGGCAGGGCGCTCCGCGGGGCGGAGACATCGACCAGCCCTACCGCGACGCGGGCCATGACGCCCCGGCCGCGGAATTCCCCTCGGACGAAGAGCCCGTCGGGCCGATCGGCGAGGATGATGTGCCCTTCTGACGACGAGCGCGATTTCCGGGCGCGGATCATCGAAGACCATCGCCCCTGGGGCAAATTCCGGGCTTATCCCCACGAGCGGGCCGGAAGCATCAAGATCATCACCGTCGAGCCGGGCGGCTCGCTCTCCCTTCAGTATCACAACCGCCGGGCGGAGTTCTGGGTCGCCCTTGACGAAGGGCTTGAAGTGACGGTGAACGACAGGACTTGGCGGCCGGCGCCCGACGAGGAGATCTACATCCCCCGGGAAGCCCGGCACCGCCTCCGCGGCGTCGGATCCCGGCCGGCCCGGATCATGGAGATCTGGCTGGGGAATTCCGACGAGGCGGACATCGTCCGCCTGGAAGACACTTACGGCCGCAAATAATCCGTCCCGACCGTCGACGTCGGGATGATGAAGAAGGGCGGGATGCCGGCGACGGCGACATAGATGCCGATCGCCACCCCCACGGCCAGCAGAATCCATCCCAGGACGTTGTTCACCTTGGCCATCACCAGCAGAATCGCGTAGTGGCCATGATGATGTGCGGCCTCGTCCTTTCGGGTGTTGAGGGCGATTTCCCGGACGGCGAGAAGGATCTGGCCGAAGGCGATAATCGACAGGCCGACCACGACCGACCAGAGAATGATCAGCAAGCCCAGGACGACGTTGTTGAGAACCATGCGATCCCTCCTCCTTGATCGGGCGCGGCCGGAGCCGCCCCGCTGTATCCGACAAGCCCGATAGTGTTGCGTCCCTGAAATATTTTGTTAAATTCCCGCTTTTCCCAACGCGACACCGCCGGGGAGCTCGAGGGGGGCGGCGAGGCCCCCCTCGGAGGTTCAGCGAAGCGCCGAAGGGGGAGCGTGACGAGCGGGCCGGAGTCCCGCTCGTCAGGGGGATCCAAGGGGGCATACCCCCTTGGTCGCAGGCCGGGGCGAAGCCAAGGACGAGAAAGGGAGGCCGGGAGCGAAGCGACCATTGGAAGGGGGAAACGCGAAGCGGGTTCACCCTCCAAAGAGACTCCCCCTTGGAAATGTCCCGTCTCCCCTGAATTCATCGCAAAGAACTCATGAGACGGGACATTATTTCGACGTGCCCATCATCAGGAAGGCGTCCGGATACTTCGGCAGGAGCTTTTCGATGATGAACTCCTCGACTTCCTGGGCCGAGCGGAGGTTCATCGCCTGCTGAACCACCCGGCGGACCGTCCGGACCTCGACCGCGCGCAAGGCTTTCTTCACCCGGGGGATGAAGATCGGGTTCATGCTGAACGTCCGCAAGCCGAGCCCGAGGAGAATGATGGCCAGAAGCGGGTCGGCGGCCATCTCGCCGCAGATGGCGACCTCTTTGCCGTGCCGGACGGCCGAGCCGATGATAAATTTCAACAACCGGAGCGAGGCCGGATGAAGGGGCTTGTAGAGATACGAAACATGCTCATTGGACCGATCGACAGCCATGTAATACTGGAGGAGGTCGTTGGTCCCGATGCTGAAGAAATCCACTTCCTTGGCCAGAAGGTCGGAAATGGCCGCGGCCGCCGGCACTTCGATCATGATGCCGATGGGAACGGCCGGATCGAAGGCTTTGCCCTGGGCGGTCAGCTCGGCCCGGGCTTCGGCGAACAGGGTCCGGATTTCCCCGATTTCCTCCATCTCGGTGATCATCGGAATGATGATCCGGATGTTTCCCTGGATCGAGGCCCGGAGGATCGCCCGGATCTGGATGCGGAAGAGCTCGCGGTTGCGGAGGGAAAAACGGATGGCCCGGAGACCGAGGGCCGGATTCGGCTCGGCCTCGATCTTCAGCTGGGGCAGGGCTTTTTCCCCGCCGATGTCGATCGTCCGGATGTACACGGGGCGGGGAGCCGCTTCCCGGGCCAGGCGATCGTAAATTTCGAAATGGTCCTCTTCCGTCGGCAGGGTCGATCGCTGGAGGTAGATGAACTCGGAGCGGAACAGGCCGACGCCTTCGGCCCCGTAGGACAAGGCGTGTCCGATCTCCTCGGGCAGCTCGATATTGGCCATCGGGACGAAATGGACGCCGTCCAGGGTGACCGAAGCCCAGGACGCCACCCGCTGGAGCTCCTGCCGGTAGATTTCGTATTTGGCCTTCTTGCTCTGGAATTCCTTCCGGACCATCAGCGGGGGATTGACGATGACCTCGCCGTCGGTCCCGTCGACGATCAACTGGTCGCGGGCCGTGACTTTCTGGGTGATGTCGTGCAGCCCGACGACCGTCGGGATATCCATGGAACGGGCGAGGATGGCCGCGTGGGACGTCGGCCCCCCCATATCCAGGGCCACAGCGAGAACTCCTCCCTGGCTGAGGCGGAGGGCGGCCTCCGAGGGCAGAAGGTCGTGGGCGACCAGAATTTTTCCCCGAAGCTCCTCGGCCGGCGCCTTCGCCTTCCCCGCGTCGAGGTTCCGGAGAATCCGGGTCAGGACGTCGGTGATGTCGGCCTGGCGCTGACGCATATATTCGTCGCTGATGGCCGCGAACAGCTTGCGGTAATGCTCGTGAATCTCGGCCAAAGCGGATTCCGTCCGGACATTCTCCTCCCGGATCAGGCGCTCCAGGCCGGAATGGAGAGCCGGATCCTCAAGGATCAACAGGTGGGCGTCGAAGATGAAGGCATGCTCCTCGCCGATCATGTCCCGGACCTGGGTTTTGATGCCCTTGATTTCCTCGCGCGTCCGGGCGACGGCCTCCTCGAGCCGTTTCATCTCCTCCCCGACGCGGTAGGGCGGGACGTATTCCTTCCGGGGTGAAAAGAGGACCCGGTCGGCCAGGACGATTTCCCCCTGGACGATCCCGGGCGAGACGCCGATGCCCCTCAGGCGGAGATATTCCATGAATCGGTTTCCGGTTACTCTTTCTCCCCGAACCGGCCGTCGATCAGCTCGACGATGGTTTGGAGGGCCGCCGCCTCGTCCACCCCGTCCACGCGGAGGGTGATGTCGGTGCCCTGGGTCGCGGCCAGGGTCAGGATGCCGAGAATGCTTTTGCCGTCCACATCGCTATCGTCCTTGATGATCCGGACGTCAGAGGCGAAGCGGTTGGCCAGGTTGACGAACTTGACGGCCGCCCGGGCGTGGAGGCCGAGGCGGTTTTTGATCAGGACGGTTTTCTCGACCATCTCAGGATTTCCTGCCGTCCAGGATGGCGCTCGCCAGGTGGATGTTCTTCCGGCCTTGCTCGACGACCTTCCTGGCCACCTCGCGCAGCGGAGTGCCCCGCTGGAGCGAGATGAACTTGATCAGCATCGGCAGGTTGGCCCCGGTGATGATCTCGACAAGCCCCTCTTTCTGAAAGGTGAAGCTCAGGTTGGAGGGTGTTCCCCCGAACATATCGGTGAAGATGACCACGCCGCTTTTCTGGTCGACGCGCTTGAGGCTGGCGGCGATCTTCTTCTTGGACTCCTCGACGTCGTCGTACCAGCCGATGGAGATCGCCTCGATATTGGACGTCTCGCCGAGAATGATCGTCAGGACGTTGAGGAGCTCCTCCCCGAGCCGTCCGTGCATGACGATGAGTCCGCCGATCATTTGGCCACGTCCCGATGGAAAACATTTATATCATATTTGCCGCGACCGAGGGTACTCCCCAGGCTCTCGGCGATGACGACCGACCGATGGTGGCCGCCGGTGCAGCCGATCGCGATGACCAGCTGGCTTTTGCCCTCGGCCTCGAACCGCGGGAGGCAGAACCGGATGAAGCGGGTCGCTTCGGCCAGGAACGCCTTGGTCTCGGTCGAACGGAGGACGAAATCGCGGACCTCCCGGTCCGTTCCCGGCCGGTCCCGGAGCCGCTCCTCATAGAACGGATTCGGCAGGAACCGGGTGTCGAACACCAGGTCGGCGTCCATCGGCAGGCCGTGCTTGTAGCCGAAGCTCTCGATCCGGATCTGGAGCGGCCGCCGGCTGGCTGAAGCAAACCGCCGGGCCAGGACGTCGCGGAGGTGGGCGATGGTCATCGTCGACGTGTTGATGACCTCATCGGCCAGGTCCCGGATGGGCTCGAGCCGCTTCCGCTCCAGCCGGACGCAATCCAGGACGGTCCGGCCCTTGGCCAGCGGGTGCTGGCGGCGGCTTTCGCTGAAGCGGCGGACGATCGTGTCGTCGGACGCGTCGAAGAACAGGAGCAGGGCGCCCGGCATCTTTCTCATCTTTTCCCATTCCCGGGGAAAATCGGTCAGGAAGCCCGGCTCCCGCATGTCCATGACCAGGGCCACCCGGTCCAGGGCGTCCATCTTCCGCCGGCGGAGGTCGACAAACGACGGAATCAGCTTGGCCGGAAGGTTGTCGACGCAAAAGAAGCCCAGGTCCTCGAGAAACCGGTTGGCCACAGATTTGCCCGAACCGGACAGGCCGGTGATCACCAGGAAGCGGTGGGCGTCTTTTTTCACGGCAGCCGGCCTTCCTGCGCGGCCATGGCCCGGTCCAGGCGGCGGATCAGCTGTTGCTGGGCCCGGTGGCCCTTCTTCTGGAGGACTTGGTTGACGCAGCCCACTTCGATCAAGGTGGCGATGTTCCGGCCGGGGGCGACGGGGATGTTGAGCTGGGGAATCCGGACGCCCAGGATCTGATGGTCCTCGGGAAAGCGGAGGCCGAGCCGGTCGTATTCCTTTTTCGGGCTCCATTTCTTCAGCCGGACGACCAGGTCGATCGTCGACTCCAGGAGGATCGATTTGACCCCGAAGATGTACCGGATATTGATGATCCCCAGGCCCCGGAGCTCCATGAAATATCGGCTGAGGATCGGAGCTCGGCCGAGGATCCGGCCGTCCGCCAGACGGCGGACCTCGACCACGTCGTCGGAAACGAACTTGTGGCCGCGGGCGACGAGCTCGATGGAGCTTTCGCTCTTGCCGACGCCGCTGTCCCCGATGATCAGAACGCCCAGCCCGAACATCCGCAGAAGGCCGCCGGAGACGACGGCCGGCGAGGAGAAACGGGCCGGCGGGGACGCGGGGGGATGTTTCATTCGGGTTCGACCAGCCCGAAGCTCCCGTCCTTCCGGCGGAAAAGGACCGCCCAGCGGTCCTCCTCCGCATCGGGGCGGAACATCAGGACTTCCTTGCGGCGGAGATTGAATTCGACCAGGGCCTCCTCGATCGCCAGGGGCTTGGCCGCGAAATAATCGAGCCGGACGACCCGGGGCGGAAGCTCCCGCGCGCTTTCGGGCGGAATCGCCTCCCGTGTTTCGCGCTTGCCCCGCCGTTTTTTCTCCCGGAATTTCTCCCGCTCTTTCCGGAGCTTCTTCTCCAGGACGTCGAAGGCCACATTCATGACCGCGGCCCGGTCGCGGCCGTCCTCGGCGATCTGGATCCGCTCCCGCCGGTCCCGGACCAGGATCTCGGCCCTCAAACGGCTCTTCTCCGCCGAGAGGATGACGTCCACCTCGGCTCCGGCATCCAGGAAAAGCTCCAGGCCGCTCAACCGCTTTTCCGCGTACATTTTAAGATCCGGCGGAAGGAGCAGGTGCCGGGCTGTGAAATGGACGTTCATCAGGATTCCTCCATCATGAATTTCCGCTTGCGGATATGAGACGGCAGGATGTCCAGCTGCTGGCGGTATTTGGCCACCGTTCGCCGGGCGATGGGGAAGTTTTCCCGGGATAGGATTTCCTCGATTTCCATGTCGCTGAGGGGATGGGCCTTGTCCTCGGATTCGACGAGCCGGCGGAGCCGGTCCTTGACCCGGAGCGAGGAGATCTCCTCCCCGAATCCCCCGTGGAGAGACTTGTGGAAGAAATATTTCAGCGGATACGTCCCGCGCGGCGTGATCATGTACTTGTTGGCCACCACCCGTCCGACGGTGGATTCATGAACGCCGATCTCCTGGGCGATTTCCATCAGGGTCAGGGGCTGGAGGGACTCCAGGCCTTTTTCGAAGAAATCCTTCTGACGCTCGACGATCGCCCGGGCGACCTTGTAGATTGTCTGGTCGCGCTGGTCCAGGCTGCGGAGAAACCAGAGGGCCTTCTTCATTTTGTCCTTGAGATACCGGTAGGCCTCCGGATTTTCCTGCGCGGCCCGGGCCAGGAGCCGTCGATAATATGAGTTGATCCGCAGCCGGGGCAGCCCTTCGTCGTTGAGGATGACCTTGACCTCCGAACCCTCCTTGGAAACCATGATGTCCGGCAGGACATAGTTGGTCCGGTCCTCGCTGTATTTGCGGCCGGGGGCCGGATCCAGCCGCTTGATGATCTCGATGTGGTACTTGACGTCCGTCAGCGGCAACCCGAGAAGCCGGGCGATCTGGGAAAAATCCGACCGCTCGAGAAGAGGAAGGTGCGTGCTGATGATCGCCCGGGCGGCCTCGTCCTTGATTTGGAGGTTGTCCATCTGGGCGAGCAGGCATTCCTTCAGGTCCAGACTCCCGCACCCGACCGGGTCGAACATGAGGATCTTGGCCTGGACCTCCCGGACCTTCTCGATTGGGGCGCCGACCCCGACCCCGATCTCCTCCAGGGAGGATGTCAGGTAGCCGTCGTCGTTGATATTGCCGATGATGCGTTCCGCGATCTCCCGGTCGAGAGGATCGAAGAACGTCAGGTTGGCCTGCCAGGTCAAGTGGTCCCAGAGCGAAGCGCCCTGGGAAAGCGTGTTTTCGATGTTGGGGACTTCCGGCCGCTCGGCCGAGGCTCCTCGGAACCCGTCGTCGATATATTCCTGAAAATAAGACTCGAACTCCCGGTCCTCGGCCAACGCTTCGGCTTGATCTCCGGCGCCCTCGGCCGGCGCCTCCTCGGCGCTTCCCGCGGCCGCGGGCTGGTCGGGTTGGTCCTCGGCGGTCTTGGCCGGAGGGCTCTCCTCCTCGAGCTCGAGCAGCGGATTCGACGACAGCTCCTCGTCGATCACCTCGATGAGCTCCAGGTTGGTCAGGGGAAGAAGCTTGATCGCCTGCTGCAGAGCGGGAGCCAGAATCAGCTTCTGGACTTGCCGTTGATCAAGACGCTGTTTTAATGCCATGAGACTCGCCTCCCGTCCCTGTCAGAGACGGAAATCCTCTCCCAGGTACCGCCGCCGGACATCCGCCGAAGCGACGACCGCCGCCGGCGGGCCTTCCTCGACGATCCGGCCCCGGTCGATGATCGCGGCCCGGTCGACGATCCGGAGCGTATCCCGGACATTGTGGTCGGTGATGAGCACGCCGAGCCCGTCGTTCTTCATCGTTCGGACGATCCGCTGGAGATCCTGGATGGCGATGGGATCGATCCCCGTGAACGGTTCGTCCAGAAGGACGAAATTCGGGGCCGACATCATCGCCCGGGCGATTTCGAGCCGCCGGCGCTCGCCGCCGGACAGGGTATAAGCCTTGGCCCGGGCCAGGGAGGACAGTCCGTATTCGCGGAGCTTTTCCGCCGCGTCTTTCATCCGCCCGGCCGAAGGGGGGACGGCCGCCAGGAGGTTGTCCTCGACCGTCAATCGCCGGAACGAAGACGGCTCCTGGGGAAGAAGGCAAATTCCCTTCCGGGCCCGAAGGTACATCGGATCGTCCGAGATCTCCGCGTCATCCAGATAAATGCGGCCCTCGTCCCTGGGAACGAGGCCGAGGATCATGGAAAACGTGGTGGTTTTCCCGGCGCCGTTGGGCCCGAGGAGGCCGACGATCTCACCCCTGCGGATTTCGAGGGAAATGTCGTCGACGACCTTTTTCCCTCGGTAGGATTTGGATAAATGCGAGGCTCTCAGCGACGATTTCATCGCTCACGACTTGATGACGGTGGTGGATCGTTCCGGGTCCTGATGTTCGATCTCCATCCTACCATCGGCCGGATGGAAAGTCAATTTGCCGCCCCGGCTGACCGTGCCTTTTTCCTTGTCTTCCAGGACGATATTTCCGGTGAGGACGATCACGTCGTCGGCCAGGTTGTAGTCGGCAAGGTCGCCGTCGGCTTTTCTCATCGCCTGGACGATCGTGACCCGGCCCAAGTCGGCGTAAATTCGCTTGAACTTTCCGGTCTCCTTTTCGTCCGGGTCGAGGATCAGGCGGCCCGCTTTCAGGACGATCGCGGCCACGGTCAGGGTGCAGCCGCCCCGGTAGACGACCCGGCCGCCGTCGGCGTGCCGGATCAGCTCGTCTCCCGTGACTTCGATCCGTTCCTCCTTGTCCTTTCCTTTCGGCAGATGGAAAAAGACCGACCGGACGGCCCCCGAGGCGGTCATGGCCCCGTTTCCCTCGTTGATTTCGAGATCGTCGGCTTCCAGGGAATCGCGGCCCTGCCAAAGGCGGGCCCGTTTGCTCAGGATGAAGGCCTTGGCCTCGGCATCGTAAAAGACCTCGCCGGCGGTCATGAAAGCGCGTTCGTTGGAATTGAAAAGGACGGCGTCGCGCGTCTTTCCCGGTTCGGAGACGATCCGCACCTCGCCGCTCATCCGGAAATTGTTGGTCCGGAGGTTGATGACCATCGCCGCGGCGGTGACCTCCCGCCCGCCGGAAATCGTCCGGGACCTCTCCCCGCCGCTCGTGACCATGTCTCCGGCGTTGGCGTTGTAATCGATCCGGGGCGCCTCGATCAGCCGGAGCTGGCCCTCGGCTTCGCCCGTGATGCGGACGTTCCCGCGGAGGTTGAAATCCCGGAGGGCCCCGTCCGGACTGTAGAGAAATTCCAGCTCCCCGGCTTCGAATTTCGTTTTCCGGCCGTCGTCGTTGATGATCTCGACCGATCCGCCGCCCTTGATGGATATGACGTGGAGCCATTCCTCACCCGGGAATGGAAGAAGCTTGATCGATCCGGCCTCCACATGCTGGCGTCCGCCCTGGAAGAAGATGAGATCCTCGTCCTTGAAGGCGGCGGCCTTGGTCCCCGGCGCGGCCGCTTGGGCGGGGGGGTGGACCGGGGCCGGCCGGTTGGCCCGGCGTTCGTCGGCATCGATCGTAACCGCTCCGAGGAATTCGAACAGCCGGAAGCCGTCCTTGTCCACGAACTGGGCGAAGTCGACGGCGTCGGCCCGGCCGCGACTCTTTCCATGGGTCATCTTGACGTCCCCGCTGATCCGGCCCGTCCGGGACGACCTTTCATAAGCGATCTCCGCGCCGTCAAAGACAAGAGGAACGGGGTCATTGGTCCAGGCCGTGACCCAAAGGCTGACGCCCCCGTAAAAGAGAAGATTTTCCCCGCTCAAATCATACCGGACCCGGCGGCACTCGCCGCGGAATTTCGTCCCTTCGAACGTGACCTTGTCGTCCGAAAAAATGACGTTTTTCGTATTGTCGAAAGTGAAGGTCGTTCCCTTCACCGTGATCCCTTCGATGACGATTTTGACCCCGCCCCGCAGCTCGACATGGTTCTGCTCTTTATCCGAGACGCCTTCGGCCGCCTCGATTCTGAACCTCAGCCGGTTGTCCTTTTTGGTCCGGCTTTCGATAACGATGAACGGCTTGTCTTTCGTGCCGGTCCAATGATAAAGACCGTCGGAGCCGATCGCGGAAACAGGCGCGTCGACGCTCAGGAGATACGGCCCGCCGGTGGTTTTCGCGAATTCGATGTTTTCGTTGCGGTCCACTTTCTGCTCGGTCAGCGTTTTCGTCTCCGGCCGGACCACGGGCGGGCGGGAGGCCCGCCGGATGACGAAATAAGACACCAATCCGATCAGGGCGACGATGACCGCAATAAGGAAAACGCGAAGGCCGAGCGCGGCCCGCCCGCCGGCGGAATTCGGGCTCATCGTTCCTCTCTCGCCGGACGCAGGCCTTCGAGGCCGAGATAAAGACGGTCTTCGCCCAGGTAATTCGACGTCTGGAAGGTATAGGCGCAGTCGACGCGGCTTCCGGCGGGGAAACGGTCGGCCCATGCGGCGTGATCCCAGCCGATGGCTTCGAAGGTCCGGCCGCTCTGCCGGAGGGCCAGCTTGACATGGCGGTCCTTGAGCCGACGGGGCGGCGCGGCGACCTCGGCCTCCCCTGTCAGGAAGACCGGGCGCGGGTTTCCGACGCCGTGGGGCTCGAGCAGGGCCAGGCCGCGCCAGAGGGGCTCGCCGATATCGGAAAAATCGAGAGGCGCGTCGATGGAAATCGACGGCCGGAGGTCGTCGAACGAAAGCCGGGCGTCGGCGCCCTTGTTCATCGCGTCCTTGAAGGCCGGAAGCGATTCCCGCCGGAGCGTGCAGCCGACCGCCTGGCGATGGCCGCCGTAGCTCAAGTAAAGGGGACGGGCCGCGTCCAGGCATTCGATGAGGGAGAATCCGGGAATGGACCGGCCCGAGCCGTAGGCGATTCCGTTTTCATAGGAAAACAGGACCACCGGCCGGGAGAACGCCTCCTTCAACCGGGAAGCAACGATGCCGACGACGCCCCGGTGCCACTTTTCGTCGCCGAGAACGAGAATCTTATAGGTCCGGTCCAGGCCTTCCGTCCGGATGCGGGCCTCGGCCTCCGTATAGATGGTCTCCTCGGCCGCCTGGCGCTTCCGGTTGAGATCATCCAGCTCTATGGCCAGGGAGGTCGTCTCCAGGGAGGAATCGGAAAAGAAGAGACGAAGGGCCAAGTCCGTCCGGCCCATCCGGCCGGCGGCGTTGATCCGGGGCCCGAGACGGAATCCGATGTCTCCGACGGAAACCGGCCGGTTGGCCAGGCCGCAGACTCCGATCAAGCTCCGGAGGCCGGGATTGGAGACGTTCCTCAGCTCTTGAAGGCCGCGGCGGACGAAGACGCGGTTTTCGCCGCGGATCTCGACGATGTCGGCGACCGTTCCGATGGCCACGAGCTTGAGATAATGGGGAAGGACGGACGTCCGGCCGGTTTTCTGGAAGAGGGCCTGGATCAGCTTGAAGGCGACGCCGACGCCGGCCAGGTCATGGTCGGGATAAGGCGATCCGGGAACCGCGGGATCGAGGACGGCCAGGGCATCCGGCAGCTCCGGCCCGGGAAGATGATGGTCGGTGACGATGACGTCGACGCCGGCGGACCGGGCCGCCCGGACGAAGCCGACCGACTTGATGCCGCAGTCGACGCTGATGACCAGCTTCGCCCCCCGCCCCCTCGCGACCTCGATGTGCTCGTCCTTGATCCCGTATCCGTCCTTGAGCCGTTCGGGGATGAAATAATCGGCTTTTCCCCCCAACGTGCTCAAGGCCTTGTGGAGCATCACCGTGGACAAGACGCCGTCCACGTCGTAGTCGCCGAAAATGAGGATGGGCTCTCCATCCGCGACCGCCTTGAGGATCCGTTCGACCGCCGCGTCCATGCCCGGAAGGAGAAAAGGATCGGGAACGCTCTCGAGTCCTCCCTCGAGGAAAAAGCGGGCGCTTTCGACGTCACGGATCTTCCGGTTGACCAGGATTTGGCCGATGACGGGAGGAAGGCCGAGGGCCGCGGCCAGCGGTCCGGCATCCTCCGAAGGCCGGGCGACGTTCCAAATGGCTTCGTCCATTGCTCCCGTACTTTAACATATCGCCCCGCCCGCCTCAAAGAGCCGCCGGCCAGTTCGTTGACTTGGCCCCGGCCGGAATCTATAATCCTTTCATCATGTTAGGACGGATTCGGGACACCCTGGCAAAAACGCGCCAAGCTTTCAAGGCGCGCCTCGGCGATGTCCTCGGCTCGGGCCGGCCGCGCGAGGAAATTCTCGAAGGGCTTTCCGAATCCCTGATCCTGGCGGATTCCGGGGTGACGGTCGCCGAAAAAATCGCCGACGCGGTCAGGGCCCGGACGAAAAAAGGCGACGACGCGGCGACCATCGAATCGGCTTTAAAGGCGGAGCTCCTCGATCTTCTCTCCCGGCGCGCCGCCGGGGCCGGACAAAACGGCGGTCCCGCCGTCATTCTCCTAGTCGGGGTCAACGGCGGCGGGAAAACGACCACCGCGGCGAAAATCGCCCGCCGGGCTTCATCCGACGGAAAACGGGTCCTGCTCGTCGCCGCCGATACCTTCCGGGCGGCCGCCCAGGAACAGCTTGGGATATGGGGAAAGCGTCTCGGCATCCCCGTCCACTGCGGCCGTCCCGGGGCCGACCCGGCCGCGGTCGTTTTCGACGCCGCCCGAGAATTCAAGGCGGGGGCCTTCGACCTGATGATCGTGGACACCGCCGGCCGCATTCACACCAATGCCAACCTGATGGGCGAATTGGATAAAATCAAGCGGGTCGTCGCCCGGGAAATCGAGGGCCGGCCGATCGAAGCCTGGCTCATCCTGGACGCCGCCCTCGGCCAAAACGCCCTCATCCAAGCCCGGGAATTTCTCAAGTTCGCCGGGCTCACCGGCTTGGTTATCACGAAGCTCGACGGCACGGCCAAGGGAGGGGCGGTGCTGGCGATCGCCGACGAATTCGGACTTCCCATCCGGCTGATAGGAACGGGCGAGGGCGAAGCGGACCTCGAGGATTTCGATCCGGCCGCCTTCGTCGACGCGCTGGTGTCATGATCGACGCGCACGACCTCGCCTATCTGGACATGGCCGAAGCCCTGGCCGTACGAGCCCTCGGGGCGACCCGTCCCAATCCCCATGTCGGGGCGGTCGTAGTCAAAAACGGAGCCGTTGTCGGAACGGGATACCACGAAGCGGCGGGAAAACCCCATGCCGAAATCATCGCTCTCCGCGAAGCGGGGAAAAAAGCGCGGGGCGCCACCCTTTATCTATCGCTGGAGCCCTGTGTTCACTGGGGCCGGACGCCGCCCTGCGCCGAGGCCGTCCTGGCTTCCGGCGTCGGCCGGGTTGTCGTCGCCGGCCTCGATCCCAATCCAAGAATCCACGGCCGCGGGACGCGGAACCTCCGCCGGGCCGGGTTGCCGGTCGAAATCGACGACCGGCCGGAACGGAAATCCGGGCTCAACGAAATGCATGCCAAGTACATCGTCGACCGGCGGCCTTTCGTCACCCTGAAAACGGCCTTGAGCCTTGACGGGAAATTGGCGACCCGGACGGGCGAAGCCCGCTGGATCTCGTCCGAACCGGCCCGGGATTACGCCCATTTTCTCCGGGCCGAAAACGACGCCGTCCTGGTCGGAGTCAACACGATCAAAGCCGACGATCCGCTGCTCAGCGTCCGCCCGCCGAACCGGCCGGGAAAAACGATCCTGCGCGTTGTTCTCGACCCGGATCTCCGCCTTCCGGCCGGAGCCCGGCTTCTTGCCGACTCGCCCGGTGGCCCGGTTCTCGTCTACGCCAGGGCGGCGGCCGATTCCGCCGATGCGGCTCGAGCGGAGCGTAAAAACCGCCTCGTCGAACGGGGCGCCGAGGTGGCCGAAATCCCCGCCGACGGCGCCGGCCTAGATCTCCGCCTCGTTCTTTCCGACCTGGCCCGCAGGGAGATCGCCGGCGTCCTGGTCGAGGGCGGCGGCCGGACGGTCTCCGGATTCCTAACCGCCGGATTGGTCGACAAGGTGATTTTCATCTACGCCCCGCTCCTCATCGGAGGACCGGGCGCGGTCGGGCTTTGGGAGGGAGCGGGAACAAGCCGGCTGGCCGACGCGCCGCGCTTCTCCCGTCTTAAGGCCTTCCGGCTCGGCGGCGATCTCGTCGTGGAAGGATATTTCTGATGTTCACTGGCATCATCCAAGCGGTGGGCGTATTCCGGGGATTTCGCGGGGACGGAAAGGAAATGGCCGTCGAATCCGGCGCCGTCGCCGGGAAAATCTCCCCGGGCGGATCCCTGGCGGTGGACGGCGTCTGCCTGACCCTGGTCCGGAAGGAGGGCGACCGGCTCTTCTTCAACACGCTCCGGGAGACGCTCGAACGGACCCGTTTCCGGGAGCTTCGGGCCGGAGATACGCTGAATCTCGAAAGCCCGCTGACGCTGTCCGATCCCCTGGGCGGGCATCTCGTTTCGGGCCATGTGGATTTCACCGCCAAGGTCAGAAGCCTCATCCCGCGGGGGATCGGTTTCCGCCTGGCGGTCGCTCTTCCGGCCGATTTCCGGCCGTTTGTCGTCGCCCAGGGCTCGATCGCCGTCAACGGAGTGAGCCTGACCGTGGCCGCCGCCAACCGGATTTCCTTCGAGGTCGAATTGATCCCGGAAACGATTGAACGGACGAATCTCCGCCGCCTCCGGGCCGGGGAAACCGTCCATGTCGAGTGTGACATGCTCGGAAAATACGT
>Ga0316628_100000355_pt1 | contig 28601 bp, 23 predicted proteins | sample OWC_Aug_M2_C1_D5_FD_207648 | JGI IMG/M metagenome (GOLD analysis project Ga0316628, IMG submission 207648) | Wetland soil microbial communities from Old Woman Creek delta, Ohio, United States - OWC_Aug_M2_C1_D5_C | ecosystem: Environmental > Terrestrial > Soil > Wetlands | place: USA: Ohio...
CTCAATCTGTTTCGTCTCATGATCGAATCCTTTAAACGCAATTCATCCCCTGATTATAACTCGGTTGACGGGCGTTCTCCCCAGGTGTTATGTTTCCGGGCGGTCGGAGGCCCGGCAGAAAACGGCAGCCATGAAAACCGCACCCCATCAAGACGCCGCCGATCTCTATCGGGAAAAGATCACGGAGGAAATCTTCAAGGCCCTGGGATTATCGGCGAATAGCATCTTGCGCCGCGGACTGGAGCCGGTTTTCCGTTTGCCGGCCCGCCGGCTCGGCGGAATCGTCGCCCGATCGGACGAGGATGTCCGGACCTCGGGATTGAGCGGCGGCTGCCGCCGGCTTCTGGCTGAAATGTCTCTCCGTGTTTCGGCCCGCGGCGCCGAACGCATCCCGAAGGACGGACCGTTGCTGATCCTCTCCAATCACCCCGGCGCCTATGATGCCGCGGCCATTATGGCCTTCGTCCCGAGACGAGATATCAAGGTCATCCTTTCCGACGTCCCGTTCACCCGGGCGATCGCCGCGTGCCAGGATTATTTTATTTATGCTCCTCTCAACAACGCCGGCCGGGCGGCGGCTTTGTGGACATCCATGGGCCATCTTCAAAACGGAGGATCCCTCCTCTTTTTTCCCCATGACGAGGTGGAGCCGGACCCGGAATCGGGTTCCGGCGCCGAGGCGACGATTCAGGACTGGTCGCACAGCATCGAGATCATCATGCGCCGGGTACCCGGAATTCAAGTCCAGGTCGTGATCGTCGGCGGCATTCTGTTGCCGCGATTCCTCCGGCATCCTTTAGCCAAAGTCCGGAAATCCGCCCCTCAACGCCAGAAACTCGCCGAAGTCCTCCAAATCATCAGCCAGTTGGCTTTTCGTAGCGAACGCCCACCGCTTCACCTGTCGTTCGGCGCGCCGATAGAGGCTCGAAGCATTCCCGACGGCCATGGCCTGGCTGCCGTACGCGAGGCGGCCGCCGGGCTTTTAGAGGAACATCTTGTTTTTTTCAAAGGATAGGGGAAAGAGAGGCTCCTTCGCCCTCAGAAAAGTCCAGGTCATCGGGATCAGGGCCTACCTGATCGCGGAGAAAATCGAACCGCTGGAATAACCGGAATCGCTTCGCCCTCCGCTTCAGGGCATCGTCAGCGTTTCGTGGGCGGCGATGAGCTTGCCCTGGATCGGCACGCCGTACGGGCAGGCGCTTTCGCAAGGACCCGGGCACTCCGCGCAGGCGGCCGCGGCGCGGACGCCCAGGGCGGCATATTCGGCCATGGCCATTTTTTCCTGTCCCTTGGCCTTGAAATAGTAGTTGTACCGGATGATCGAGTTGATCGGGACTCCCCGGGGGCAGGACGGCTCGCAGGCCCCGCAGGCGAAGCGGCAGGTCATGTCTCCCGCCACCTCGACGCATCCCTGGAGGATTTCCGCGTCCCGAGGCTCCATCGGGGCCGCGGACAAGGCCAGAAACGCCTCCAAGCCCTGGATGGAATTGATGCTCGGGCAGACGCAGTGGACATCGGGATTGTTCAGGCAGAACTTGATGGCCGCCTCCCTGGCTTGCTCCAAGCCGACCAGATTATGGCTCTTGAGGAAGGCCTCCGTTTTATTCGCCCGTTCGGCGGCCAACTCCTTCATTTTGACGACGGGAGCTGGCAAAGCGGCTCCCTTGGCCTTGTAGCGCTCCTCGACTGCCCCCAAAGAGTTCTTATCATCCTGGATGTAGAAGGCGGGATCCATCTTCATTAGGGTCGTGCCCATGTTCTTGGCTTTACAAGCGGCCAGGACTTTTTCCCCGACGTCGGGCTTGAGATAATTATAAACAAAAAGAGCGACGTCGAAGCGGCCGTCCTCGGCCGCAGCCAGGAGGACCTGGTCCATCGGATCGTCAAGCTGCCCGTAGATGCTGAGGTCGGCCCCGTGGTTGGAAAGGCCCGAAAACCGGACCCGGCCCTCCGTTTTAAGCTCCCGAATGGCCTCGTGATAGGGCTCGTGTTTCACCTGGGCCAGCGTGCACATATGGATCATGAGGCAGTCGGCATAATCCAGGCGCATCCGCTCGAGGCACTTTTTGAAACGCTCGAGGATGGCGGCCTTGTCGTTGCGGGGGTTGAAGGAAAAATTGAGCTTGGTCGTCACGAAGACCGATTTCCGGTCCCGGCCCTGGAGGGCTTCGCCGATGGTCCGCTCCGATCCGCCGCGTTCATAATGCTCGCCGGTGTCGATATAATTCATGCCCCTGTCCAGGGCCATTTGAAGGACGTTGGCGTTAGAGAGGTTTCCGGCGCCGAAGCTGACGTCCGAAACCTTCCAGCCGGTCCGGCCGAGGGTCCGGAAGGCGCGGATTCGGGGCGGTTCGGCCGAAACGCCGGCGGCCGGCGCGGCGGGCCGTTCCTGCCGGGCGGCGCCCACCGTTGCTCCGAGGGCAGGAATCGCGCCGAGCGAAACACCGAGAAATTTCCTGCGGGAAAACCCTTTTCGGGGATCGTTTTTCATTTTCAGGGGATTGTTTGACATGGTTCTCCTCTCTCCTTCCCTATGCAAAGCTCATGCCATGAAGAACATCCATGAGAACCTCGTATGAAATTTCTTCCCCAAGAGAAGCCAATCAAATTAATGGATCCTATTTTATTTATTATGAATATTTTAAGCGAATTATCGCGAATTTTATCGATTTTCCGACGAAGGATACGGGAGCTAAAAAACGGACGAATCCCGATTTACATCAATCGCCGGCCAACCCGCCGGGAAAGGATATTTACAAGGAATCGTCGTTGACCGGCCGTTTTCCTTCGGATATAGTGGCCCCGCCATGATCAACGCGCTCGTCGTCGCCCTCCTGCTCCTCGGTCAAAATCCGGCCGCTTCCCCCGAAAGAGGGGTCGTTTTCCGATCGTCGGACGTCCGGGTGAACGAGATATTCGCCTGGGCCAAAACGACCGCCCTGGGGTATGCCCACGACGGGCGAGATCCCGTCGGATTTTGGTACGAGGCCGCCCTTCCCAACCGCGAAGCTTTCTGCATGCGGGACGTGTCCCATCAAAGCATCGGGGCGGAAATCCTGGGCCTGTCCCGGCATAACCTCAACATGATGGCCAAGTTCGCCGCCGCCATCTCCGCCTCAAGAGACTGGTGCGGCTTCTGGGAGATCAACCGCCGCAACAAGCCGGCGCCCGTCGATTACCTGGACGATGAGCAGTTCTGGTACAACCTGCCCGCGAATCCCGACGTCGTCCAGGCCTGCCGGCGGCTTTTCGAGTGGACGGGAGACAGGGATTATCTGACGAATCCCGTCTTGAGCGCCTTTTACGAGAAATCGCTGACCGTCTATCTCGACCGCTGGATGCTCCATCCGGACCAGCTGATGACCCGGCCTCTTTATTTGAACACGACCCTGCCGTTCCGGGAAGGCCGGAAGTTCAACGGCGTGCGGGGAATCCCCTCTTATGTTGAATCCTTCGAAGGATTCTCGTGCGCGGGGGACCTGATCGCGGCTCTTTACGCCGCCTGCCGGGCGTATGGCAACATCCTCGCTCTGCGCGGCGAAAAGGACAAGGCCGCGGAATTCGACCGGAAAGCGGAGGCCTATCAAATCCTGCTCAATACGAAATGGTGGAACGAAAAAGAAAACCGGTTCGAAATGTTCTGGTCGCCTCTCGGGAAATTTCTCCGCGACGATAACGAGGGGGAAACGTACATCGTCTGGTTCCAGGCCGCTTCCCCTCCGGCCCGAGCGAAGGCCGCCCTGGACCGGGTTCTGTCGCGAACGATGAACGTCGAAAACCTCTCTCATCTCCCCGCTCTCCTGTACCGTTGCGGGGACGCCGAAAAAGCCTACGAAATCCTTCTTTCGCTGAAGGGCGCCAAGCGGAGCGAATACCCCGAAGTGTCGTTCGGAGCCATGGAAGGCCTTGTCGCCGGATTGATGGGCGTTCGGCCATCGGCTTCGCAAGGCCTGCTCCAGACTCTGCCGCAATTGACACCGGCGACGGCATGGGCCGAAGTCGCGAGCCTGCCCGTATTAGGGACGCGGGTGACGATCCGGCACGAGGGTTCGAAAAAGAGCGAATTCGCCAACGAGGGATCCGCCTCCCTGAAATGGCGGGTTTCCTTCTATGGCCTGCATCAGACGATTCGGGCCGGCGGAAAGGATCTCCGGGCCCTGACGGCCGTGGACGAAATGGGAAACCGCTATTCCTTCGTCGATGTGGACGTTCCGCCGGGGAAGAAAGCGGCAGCCGAAGCTTTAAGATAGACGAAATCGAGGTGTATCTCCCCCCGGAGAAAGCCCGTTTACCGCTTGAGGCTCCGGTAAACCAGCATGGTAAATTGCGCCGGGGACATGCCGTATTTCCAGTCCTGGTCGAAGGCCGCCGTCGGCTTGGCCGCGACCGCTTCGGCTTCCGACTTCCCCTCGGCGATCAGCTTCTTGACCCCGTCCCGGATCCCGGCCAGCATCGCCCGGTAAGCGGCGAGACGCACCCGGTCGGCGAGCGGACCGTGGCCCGGGATGAATTTCGTCGCCTCGTTGGTCATCGCCAGGATCCGGTCCGCGGCGGCGATCATCCCGTTGATCGAGCCGCCGTTTCCGATGTCGATATACGGGTAGCCGGCGGAGAACAGGAGGTCGCCGGTATGAACCACATTGGCTTTCTTGAAATGGTAGAGAGCGTCGGTGTCCGAATGGGCGTTGGAAAAATGAAGGGCTTCGACTTCTTCGCCGTCGAGGCGCAGGGTGAGAGCCTCGGAGAACGTCACCTCCGGGCGGGCCGCCGCCGGGTAGGCCTCCGTCTTTCCATCGATGACTTCGTGAATTTGGTCGCGGGTCATCCGGGCGGCGCCATTCTCCTGGGCGATGATGACCGCTCCGGCCTTGTGAAAGGCCTCGTTGCCGAGGGCGTGGTCGTAATGCCAGTTGGTGTTGAGGACGAAGCGGACGGGCCCCTTGTCGACTGAGGCGACGGCCGCGGCGACTTTGTCATGGATCTGGCCGAACTGGCTGTCCACGAGGACAATCCCATCCGGCCCGGTCAAAACTCCGATGTTGCCGCCGGCGCCCGTGATCATGAAGACGCGATCCGCGACTTTGTCGATCGTCACCTTGATTTGAGAAATATCCTGAGCTCCGAAAACTCCGGGAATGAGCATCAAGAAAAAAGCCGCTCCGAAAAGCGATCGACCCGGGGCGACAGACATTCGCCTTTTCATGACCACCTCCTAAAATTACGCTTCTCCCCTTTTATCTCTTCAACAATCGCCCGTCAGACAGGGAGGGATGATATGCCTCGCCGCCGCCTTCTGTCAACTCAAAAAGTCCGGAATTACTTATCCGTTCCGCCCGGCGTCTTGAAGTTGAACATCGGGATGATGTTGTCCGGGAGGACGCCCCACTGGATATTGGGGGCCAGCTTCTGGACGAATTCCCATTGGATGATCGTCGGATTCTTGGTCAGGGCCGTCTGGCGGATCTCGATGCTCCGGGCGTCGCCCTCGGCCGCGACGATCTTTTGCTCCTTTCGGATTTTCTCCTGTTCCAACTTGTTCTTCTCGGTGGTGATGTTCTCCAGGGCGATCTGCTTCTCCTCCAGGGTCTTGGCGTACTCGGCGGTGAAGGTCACGTTCCGGAGGATGAGCTCGTCCAGGATCAGGCCGTTGGCCTGGAACTTGGGCGCAATCTCGTCGAAGAGCACCTGTTGGGCTTCATAGCTCCGCTTGGTGTAGAGGTCGAAGGCGGCGAACTTGGTCGGGACGCGGCGCCCCGATCCCCGGATCTCGGTCTTGACGACCTTCTCGACGTAGGCGCGTTCGTCGCCCAGGTTCTGTAAAATCCAGGCCGCCTTGCCGGGCTGGATCATGAAGCGGGCCGTGAGGCCCACCCGGATCTGCTGCCCGTCCGAGGTCAGGGCCGAGACGATGATGTCGGGATAATCGGCCTGGCTGGATTCCGGCTGATCCGAGGCCTCATAGGTCTTTTTAACCGTCGGGAAAATGATGACCTTATCAACGAAGGGGAAGATCATGTGCAGGCCGGGATTGAGCTCCGACCGCACCGCGCCCAGACGTTTGACGACGCCGACCGTTCCGGCCTGGACCGTCACGAACGATTGGAAGACGAGCACGACGGCGACGACGACCAGGGCGACGGCGATAGTCAGCTTGGCCTTGCCCTTGAGCCAGGCCGAGAGATCCGCGCTCCCCGGCCGCCCTTTTTTGGCTAACAGGTAGCCCATGACCACGATTCCGACGACGAAGGCGATAAAATAACCGACCATGGTGGTTCTCCTTTCAGGAATATTTTAATATACGCGGAATATTCCTTTCCGTTTTCTAGCCGCTGGTTCACTTCCTCGCAACCCGGATCGTTTTGATCTCGTAAGGGGCGAGGGGTACCGAAATCGAAGTCCCCGCGCCCAAGGCCTTGCCGGCCGGACGCTCGATGAGGTCGGTCTCGGCGCCCGTCACCTCCCAGGGAAATTCGATTTTCGCCTCGACGGCGTCGCCGTGGATTTCGTAGAGCCGGAGGATAAGACCGCGCTCGGCGTAGCCCATTTCCTTCTTGACCGCCGACAGGATGACGTTGGATGGCCCGACCCGAAGGAAGGAAGAGGACTCCGGCAAGGGGCCGGCATGGGATAGCGGCACCCGGACGATCAAAGGATTGCCGAGCTCCAAGCCTTTGCGCGTCACTCCGGCCGCTTTCCAATCGCCCTGATGGGGAAACACGGAATAAAGAAGCTCATGGCGGCCGCGGTCGGCTTCCGGATCGGGCGAAGTCGGGCCGTGAATGACCGACATCCTCATCGTCCCGCCCTTGACATCGAAGCCATACTTCGAATCGTTGAGGAGGGCCACGCCATAATCGCCCGAGGCCTCGGAAACATCGATCCACCGCAAGGCCGGGACTTCCGTCCCGTCGGCCGGACGGGCGATGGAGCCATAGGGAATCTCGAAACGAGCCGAGGGAGCCTTGAGGTTCAGGGGGAAGGCCGCCTTGATCATGACGTTCCGCTCCCGCCAGTCCAAGGCCATGCGGCAATCGAGCCGAGGCAGACCGCGATAGAGAATCAAATCCTGGGCGAAGGTCGATTCGCGGAACCGGGTCTTGATCCGGAGGACGGCCCGGATGGGGCCGCGCTCGACGATTTCAATGGCCGCCCCGCCGTCTCCCGCCCTCCCGACCAGGTCTTTGAGCCCAAGCTCCCAGGCCGACATCGATTCGGGCTCGTCGGCGACGGCCTCCAGGACGTTCCCCGGCCCGGCCAGGACTTCGCGGCCGGCCGCTTTATCGAACAGGTTTTCGATCCGGCCGGTCTTCGGATCGAGGCGGACTCTCAGGAACTCGTTCTCGATCTCCCGGGCGCCGGCCCGGACGGTTTTCGGACCGTCCCATCCGTCTTTCGACGGGACGAGTCGGTAGAGCCTGTACCCGAGAGAAGGAACGCTTTCGGCCATGAACAGAACGCGAAAGACCGTCCGCTCTCCTTCCCCCCTCCTATCCAGGATCTGAACCGGGATGCTTTTCCCATTGCCGTCGGTCATCCCGACCGTACCGGTCCAAGGCCGGCCGTTCTTGGCGTCCGGCGGGACATCGACCTCGGCAATCGCGGGCTCGGTCCGTTCCCAGAACAACGGATTATAAACGACAACCGGCACGCCGGGCCCCCGCGTATCGATCATGTTCGAGATCGTCTCCAGCGAAAAATCCAGGGCCCGTTCTCCCCTTTCCCTGGCCTGGGTGTAAAACCCCTCGACCTCGTCATAGACCGGCCCGATGCTCGAGCCGTCGAGGATGTCGTGGAACTGGTGCCGGAGGACGATTTTCCAGGCCTCGTCAAGGTCGCGTTCGGGATAGTAGTCCCTGTATCCCGAAGTCACGGCCACGGCCGAAAACTTCTCGGCCGATAGAAGGAGGCTTTCCAGGCCGCGGTTGTTCTTTTTCGTTTTGGCTTGGGTCGTGTAGCAGGCCGGGAAGGTGAAATTGAGCTCGCGGCGGACGACCGGGAAACCGGCGCCCTGCCCGGCGATCATCTTGAAGTAGGCCTCGGGAGACGCGAACGCCAGCCGGGGTTCATTCGGATCGTCCCGGAATTTTTCGATGGCTTCGATATCCGTGTCCCGGGGCCCGCCGCCGTGGTCACCCGCTCCATACAGAAGCAGGAAATCCTTGAGGTCGGTGTTCTTCCGGGCCCCTTCCAGGATTTTCCGCGTCCCGTCGCGAAGATCGGCCAAATACCAGCCGGGCGGGACATAGCCGAGGACGCGCGAGCCGTCCAACCCTTCCCACCAGAAGAAATGCGTGGGGTCCGGACCGGGCGGGCAGCGTTCGAAAACGTAGGACTCGATCCCCGCTTTGCGGAGGATTTGGGGCATCTGCCAGCTATGTCCGAAAGTATCGGGATTCCACCCGACCTTGACGTCGAAACCGAACTTGTCGAGGAAATAGCGCTTGCCGTAAAGCAGCTGCCGGGCGAGCGATTCTCCGTCGGGCATGTTGACGTCGGGCTCGACCCACATCCCGCCGACCGGAATCCATGTTCCCTCGCGGATCTTGGCCGCGATGCGGGCAAAGAGCTCGGGAAAGGCCTTCTCGACCGCCTCATAGATCGCCGCCTGGCTCTGGGCGAAGGTCAGGCCCGGCATCTTGTCCATCTGGGCCAGGGTCCCGGAGAAGGTGAACCGGGCGATATCGGCCACGGTCTCCTCCCAGCGCCATAACCAACTCAGGTCGATATGGGCGTGACCGGCGAGGTGGGCCGTTAACGAGCGGGGCGGGACGGACGTCTCCTGCCCGGCGCTGAAAACGGGAGAAGCGAGAACGAGAGCCGACAAGGCTAAGAAGGGGAATAACAGGGTCCCGGTCCGGGGGGAAGAGACGCGCATCACCGGCCTCCTCAATCGGGAGATTTATAATCCAGATTGGAAAGATCGTCCAAGGACACGTAGCGGAAAACGACGCCGGCCGCCGCCACCTTGACAAGACCTACCCCCGGCGGATCCGAGCCCAGGTTTTTTCCGACCGGGCCGACGATAATTTCTTCGATCCGGCCGATCCGAACGCGGCCGTTCATGTGGCGGTGTCCGGCGAATACTTGGGTGACGGGCGACGATTCGAGGAGAGCGAGATAGTCCCGCCGGTCGGCCCGCCCGATATTCTCGTAAGCGTCGGGTTCATCGGCGTCCTTCAGGCACCAGGCGATATGCTGAAAAAGGAAGACCCTTTGCTTCCGTTCCGACGCCTTCCGGAGCTGCTCCTCCAGCCATTTTCTCTGGCGGGATTTTTCCTCCGCCAGACCGGGAGCGGGCTTGATGAGCGAGGTGTCCAAGGCGAGGCAAACGACGCCTCCGGTTTCAAAGGAAAAATAATCCGGCCCGAACCGCCGCCGGTATTCGGCCAGCGACTCAACGGTCGGCAGGTTGCCCAGGTCGTGATTGCCGGGAACTTGGTAGAGGGGGATGGAACGGTCCAGCGTTCCGGCGATGCGCCGGAACTCCGCGATCTGGGCGGGATCCCCCTCCCGGTTAACGAGATCGCCCAGGACCATGACGAACGCGGGCTTCAAACGGTTGGCCGCGGCGACAGCTTTTTCGAAGTTCCGGGATTCCCAGGAAAAATCCTTGTTCCCGGTCATCATCCCGAATTGCGGGTCGGCCAGAAGGAAAAACGTGAACCCGTCGTCCAGACGGATCGATCCCGATACGAAAAGCGCTCCAACCGCCGCCAAAACGCACAGGGTCACGGGAAGAATCGTCCGGCGGACGGGAGGATACCTCTTCACGGTCTCTCCGGCTCGCCCATCCGGGTCGGATGGGTATGAATAAAAACTCTGCGCAGCATGTCGACGTCCTCCCGCAATTTCCGTTCGGCGGCGGCCGAGATCGCCTCCGCCTCAACGACCCGGAGGTTCCCGTCGATCGTGATCATGATGATGGCCACGAGATACGGGCCGAACCGGTGGGCGTGGATTTCCTCGATATCCCGAATTCCCGGAACATCCTTCAGGGCCTCGGCGAATTGTTTCTTCAATTTTTCGCCCGGAATCGTGTCCATCAGCTCGTCGGCCGATTCCCGAAGGATCGAAAATCCCGTCTTGGCCACGATCACGGCGACCACGGCTCCGGCGATCGGATCGGCCCAGACGAAGCCGAAAAGAGAAAGAAGGATGCCGATCCCGACGCCCAACGAGGCGAACACGTCGTTCCGGTGATCCCGGGCCAGGGCTTTAACCGCGAGATTGTCCGTCGCCCGGCCGATCCGCAGGGCCTGGATCATCAGGAGAAACTTGACGAGAATCGTCCCGAAGACGATCCATAACGTGAACGCCTTGATCCCCGCGATTTCCGTTTCGCCGCGGATCATATCAAAGACCGTGTTGACGGCATCCCAAAAAATGGCCAGGCCGGTCGTGATGACGAAGGCTCCGACCACAAGCGCGGCGACCGTTTCATATTGAAAATGCCCGAACGGGTGCTCCTCGTCGGCCGGCTTGCCGGACAGCTTGACGAAAAACTTGACGACCAGGAAATAAACGACGTCGGATATCGAATTGACACCGTCGGCCAAAAGAGCCTCGCTGTGCCCGAGGATGCCGAGCCCGAGCTTGGCTGCGGCCAGCACCGCATTACAGGCCAATCCGAAATTGACGGCTAAACGCGCTTTTTTCGACCGCGCCTCATGGCCGCGAGTGGAAAGTCCGGCCGCCGGATCGGAGGTCATGGGAGGATTCTCGCGTCTTTCAGTCTACCACAGGAAGGATAAACGGGCGAGACGATGAGCCTTGCCTCCGTCAGCGGACGGGCGAAGACGGCTTCAGCTTGAGCGTCTCGATCGAAAACGGCCCGACCTTGAAGGCGATTCCGTCCTTTCCGGCCGGCAGGGGTTTCGGTTCCAACTCGATGATGTTCGTCGTCTCGGCGCCCGCCCAGCGCAGGCTTCCCCCTAAACGGACATCGGCCGTCCGCCCCTCGAGGTCGTAACAGCGGAGGATGACGCCGTTATCATCCTCGGCTTTCTTGACCGTCCCGATGAGGATGTTCCCGGCCGAAAAATTCAGGAAGCTCTCCCGTTCAGGCAGCCCGGCCTTTGATCCGGCGGAGGCCGGCAGGACGCCGCGGAGCTCGTGAGCGGCGCCGATGCCGTCCTTATAGCCGTTCCGCCATCCCGATTCGTGAGTCGTCAGGCTGAAGAAGTACCTGTGATCGCCCTCCTGGAGATACCAGTTGCCCTGGCCGTGACAGCTCCGGCGGGACGCGAGCAAAACGGCCTGCAAAACGGGATACCCGACGGGGCCGTCGGTCGGGTCGGCGTAGTCATTAACCGCTACGGACGTGGTCAAGGTGACGCCGAAGGATCCGTCTCCGGCGGAGAGGAACCGCTGGACCTCCCGCGGCCGGATCTCCGACATTTCCTGGTCATAGACCAGCGAACCATACGCCGGCCCTCCCGTGCCCTTGGCTTCGCTTTTTCCGACCTCCACCACGCCCATGGGAACTTCGTAGACGATTTGGCGGCCGGCGGCCCCGGCGGCGACCGGAACGGCCAGGCGGTATTCGCGGTACGGCGATCCGTCCCAGCCCAAGAGGGCGACTTCGCAATCGATGCGCTTGATTGTTTTGAAGAAAATCAGGCGTTCCTCGACCGTGCAATCGGACATCCTTTGGCGCAGGAGGAAGACATCCTTCACCGGGCCCGATTCGGCCGGAACAAAGGACCAGCGGGGACCGCGCCGGCCCAAGCTGTCGAAGCCCTCCATCGTCGGGGCCTGGACGCGGCCGAACTCCCCGGCGCCGTTGCCGACCGATCTCATGGTGAAAACCTCAAACCCCAGGAACTTGTCCGTCTTCAAGACTTCGCGGCCGAGGCGCTTGTCGTAAAGCGAGCGGAGCCCGCCGCCGATAAACAGGGCTTTATAAAAGGCGTTTTCATAAACGTCCGGTGAAGCGGAAACGACGGGGACGGATTTTTGGGCCTCTCCCCCGATTGTTTTCACGTAGTACGTTGCATATCCGGCAGGAGGAACGTCACGGGCGACGAATTCCACGCGTTCCGTCTTCGGATCCCGGCTGAAAGCAGGAGCAAGAATCTGGGATATCACGGCCTCGCCTTCGGCGGACCGGATCGTGAACGCGCCGGCCGGCTTGGGGATCTCGATCACGACCGGGCCCGAGCGGGCCCAAGCCTGGTCATTGAAAACCACGACGGGCGTCCCTTTGTCCGCATTCGCACGAACGCGCCCGGCGATCGACGCCTGGGCCTTGGCCAGGACGGCTTCGCCCGTATCGGCCGCGAATTCATACGTTTTCTTAAACAGCCGGTCGGTGATCTGGCCCTCCTTGCCGCCCCACCCGTGGTCGGGATAAACCGCGCATCGCCAGGCTTCGGCCAGCTCGGCCGCCGGATATCCGCTCCAGGTCCCGTCCAGCAGGGCCGCCGCGACGCTGAACATCTCGGCCGCGGGGAGGAGGCGTCCGGCCCGGCGCTGGGCCTCGATCGCCCAGTGGTGGGTCGGCCCGTGGATATACAGCCAGAGATTGGGCCGCTCGCCTTCGACCTTGGGAAAATCCGGCCGTCCTTTATCCAAAGCCTCGAAAAAGCTCCGGGCCGAGGAATACCGCATCGATGTCCCCGGCTTTGATGCGTTCCAGAGAGCGATCAGAGGCCGGTAGTCGGTCGGCTTGGAAAAGTCTTCCGAATGAAGAAGCGGCATCTCCGCCGGCCAGCCTCCCTGACGGTAGCGTGGGGCTAGGGCGGCAAGCTTCTCGGCGATCGCCTTGACCGCCGCTTCGGCCGGCTTGGCGTTGAGCAAGGCCGAGGAATTGCCATAATGGCCGGGCGAATAGGCCAGGACCGAAGTCCCGTCCGGGCTCGTCCAGCGGGTGAATCCCTCGTGGTACCGGCTGATCACCATATAGGGAACACCGGCTTTCCCCAGGATTTGTTGCATCTGCAGGGACCGGCCGGGGACATCCGGGTTGAAATAGACCCGGGCGTCACAGCCGGGGAAGTTGCGTACGATCCAGCCCCGCCCGAAATAGACCTGGCGCACGAGCTGCTCGCCGCTGAGGAGCGATTCGTAGGGTTGGGTGTATGTCGCCCCCCATTCCATCCGGCCCTCGCGCATGAACCGCTCGATCTCGGCCCGCCGGTCGGGGTGACGGTCCAGGTACTCCCGGAGGTTGAGGGCGTTCTCCATCACGAAGCGGTAGTCGGGATGCGTCCGCATCATCTCCAGGGCCGGGGTGATGCAGCTTTCGTCCCGATATTTGATGCAAGCCTCGGGGCTGTCCATCCAGGCGATGTCCTGGTGGCTCGAAGAGAGGATATGGATACGGGAAGGGGCGTCGGTCTGGACGTTCATGGAGGCTCCGGGATGGACAAGGATGGCGGCCGCCAGCAGGACGGCCGGAACGAGCGGCGGACGGAAACGGTTCATGGCGGATCCTTTCGGCCGGACGATCCGGGAGGGCGGGAGGATGATATTTCGGCCGCGAGGGAGAGTCAAGGAAGCGCGTTTTTAAAAGAGTCCGCGCATTGACTCCTCTCCGCCATTCTGCTATTCCTTACGCAAAGGGATACCCCCATGAGCAAGGTCTTCAGGATTTTTCTTCTGATCGCCATTCTTCTTCCCCTCGCGGCGTCCGCCGCCCTCCTGGATAACTGCGCGGTCGTCCGGCTGAAGGACAACGGCGGAGTTGATCCCTCCTTCGGGAAAGGCGGCGTGACTCTCCTCCCCCTCGGCGCCTATTCACGCGTGAGCCGCATCCTGGCCGGGCCGAACAAGGATTTCCTCGTCTTCGGAGAAAACCAGCTTGGCGCAAACATCAACGAAGCCAACGTCACCAAGCTTTCCCCCGGGGGAAAGACGGATCCCCGATTCGGGGCCGGGACGGGAGTCCATCCCGGGATATCCTATACGCGATTCGGCCAAGGGGGGAGCCTGGCCGCGGCCGACGCGGTCTTGGACGACGCGGCGCGGTCCGGAAAAATCGCCTTCGTCCTTCTCGGCCGCTATGGCGTAATCCTTCCCGAAGAGAACCGGATCCGAACCAATACCTTAAACCTCGGCAGGTTTTTTTACGCCGATGCCGGAGCCGACCCGTCGTTTGGAAAAGAAGGATATGTTTTTCAAAATACGGGACTGGAAAGCTTCGACCCGGTCGCGATCAAAGCCCGGCCCGGCGGCGGATTTCTCGTTGCCGGATCGGGACGCGAATCGGACGGGGGGAATGTCCTCCTGGTTTACGCGTTTCTCCCGAACGGGCAAAGGGATGAATCCTTCGGGAAGGACGGCTGCGCGTCGTCCCCTGTCCCGAGCCTCTTCAGCTACGGCCAAGCCACGGGCCTGGGGATTGACCTCACCGGCACGATCTTTGTCTGCGGGACGTATCATACGACCGATAGGACGTCCCGGATCGTCGTGGCCTCGTTTACCGCCGAAGGCCGGGTCAATCCGGCCTTCAACGCCGGGAAAACGCCAGGCTTTCTGGCGATTATGGATTGGCGGTTGACGCGGGTTTCGGCCGACGCTTTGAGCGTCGTTTACCGCCGGACCGCCGGAAACCGGCCCCTGCCGGCTCTTCGGGGACGGAGGGCGGCGCCGAATCCAGGCGGCCTTGGAGAAGAGATCGTCCTGGCCGGCGTCCGCGATCAGAATTTTTCCGGCCCGGGCGTCATGGACGCTCTCATCATCAAGCTCACGCCCGATGGGAAGTTCATCTCGTCCTTCGGGGAGGGCGGATTCAGGGCCGTTCCGGCGACCGCGATGGACGCCGGCTCCCCGCGCCTGGTGCTCCATGCCCTGGACACGGACTCCAAGGGCCGCTTCATCCTGGCCGGATGCCTGCGGCCGAAAAACGATGTCTTTAGCGGCCGGGCCTTCGTCGCCCGTTTCGATAAGGAAATGTCCTTTGACGAATCTTTCGCCCGGAAGGGAATAGCGCTCGTGAGCGCCGATCCCTCGCTCAAGTTCCAATCCGTCACGGCAATGGCAGGCCAGGAAGACGGATCGCTGCTGGTCGGCCTCAGCTTTTATTGAGCGCCTCGGTTGTCCGGTTTCGAACGGCGGCGTTCCGATTCCGGACAGCCTCCCCCGGCAAGCAACTTTCTGGGCCTGGGAGACGTAGGTCCTTATGTGGAATGAATATTGCATAAAGAAATGAAGGACGCACACAAGGAGCCTATGATGTCCACGTTCATGAGCCTCAAAGACGCCCTTTCGGCCATCGCCAACGGCGGCGAGCCGATTCTCTTGCGGGCCGCAGATATGGACTGGGAAGCCGGGGCCCTTCTCGACCGCCTTCCGGAGCGGAAGCTCGGCCAGAAGGTCCAGTACCTCCCGGGATTCTATATCGCCGCCGTCTCCGATTCGATGTGCCTAGGCGAGGTTCTCTACCGGATCAAGAAAAAACCTGCTTGAAGGAGGTTCTGATGAAAGAAGTCGTCCTTCAAATCCCGACGCTTGACGCCGAACAGAACATCGAAATCGACGTCAAGATCAATGGTCGCACCAAAACCCTCAAGTACCGCGTGGAAATCGTCGGCCTTGAAACCGACGAAACCATCGTCGAAGACCGGATCGCCCTTCTCCGCCGGGTCATCAAGGAGCATGACAAGGACTGGGAGCTCATCCAGATTGGGGCTCCTCTCCGGGACCGCATTCCCATCATGTTCCGGCAGCGGACCGGCGATCCGAACGAGAGATTTCTCGTCCAATAGCCGCCCGTCTCCCTAGCCTCCGCTCCGGGTGGGGGTCTCATTCTCGAACCCGAGGGTAAAATTCCGCCTGATGATTCCCCGCCCGAGGGTCAGATTATGAAATCCAACCAGGGTCGCCCCTCACTCGTACTTCAAAACGTCCGCCGGATTCCGGCGGGCGACGCTCCAGGTCTTGCCCAGAATGGACCCGCCGACGATGAGAAGAGACAGCAGCGTCATGAGCAGGTAGGCCGGGACGGGAACGGTCGAGCTGTAGGCGTAAAGAACCCAGACTCTCGGCCAAACGAGCAGGGCTCCGATCATGGCAATCCCCGCGGCGATCAGGACAAGGGATAAAAATTCCGTCATGAGCTTTTTCATGATGCGCCCTGCCGAGGCTCCGAGAACTTTCCGGACGCCGATATCCTTCATCCTGGCGTTGAGGATGAAGGACACCAGGCCGATCATCCCCAGGCAGGAAAAGGCGATAGTGAAGAAGCCGATGACCCGAAGCATCAAGCTGACGTTTCCCATGTCTTTGTAAGCTTCATCGAAGGCGAAATCGAGCATCCGGGCCTCGAAGGGCAGGTTCGGCGCAAGGGCGTCCCACTCCCGCTCGACAAGCGCGCGGAGCTCGGACGATGGACCGGAGCCTGCGGCCGCGATGTAGAGATAGCGGTCGGCGTTCGGATTCAAGCGAAGGACCGTCGGGGGAATGCGGAAGACCAGGTTGGTGAAATGAAAATCGCGGACAACGCCGACGACGGTTCCGGTCCGGTCGTCGACAGTCAGCCGCCGGCCGACCGGATCCGTCCAGCCGAGGCGCCGGACGGCCGTTTCGTTGAGGATCCAGCGGGCCTCCCCCGTGCCGGCGTCCTCCATTGTGAACGCCCGCCCGTCCCGAAGCCCGAGGCCCAGCGCTTCGACAAAACCGACGTCCACGGAGAAGTCATCCATCAGCCAGGGCTCCCGGGCATTGCCGCCCTCGGGGAAGACGCGCGACTGACCGCCGGCCTTGACGGGGAGCATCGAGGCGCCGCCCACGGCCTTGATGTCCGGACGGCGGCGCAGGGCGTCGCGAAGCGGGCCGATCAAGGGCCGGGACTCCGCTTCGAGCGAAACGGTCAGGACATTTCTCCGGTTGAATCCGAGGTCCCGGGTCCGGAGAAGATCGTATTGTTTTCGGACCGCGACCGACGAGAGGACCAGGAAGATCGCTATGGCGAACTGGACGGTCACCAGAATCTTGCGGGCCCGGCTTCCCCGTTTCCCGCTCGAGAAATCACCCTTGAGAACCCGGGCCGGCCGAACTCCGGCCAAAAGAACGGCGGGATACATTCCTGAAAGGATCCCCACCAGGATCGCGACCCCGGCCGTCAACAGCCATACTTGAGGATGGCGTCCCAACGTGAGCGCGGCGCCCTGCGCTTCCCCAAACAGCGAGGCATAGCCCCGTCGGAAAACCTCGAAAACGGGCCACGACAGGACCCAGGCCGCCAGGGCCAGGAGGACGGATTCGCCGAGAAATTGGGCGAAAAGATGCCGCCGCTCGGATCCGACGACTTTCCGCACGCCGACTTCCTTGATCCGTCCCAGGCATCCGGCGACGGCCAGGCTGGAATAGTTGACGCTGACGAGCAGGAGGAAGATGACCCCGAACGCGATGGCGATATACAGCTCCCCGGGGGAATTGCCGGCCAGCGGAGAGATGATATCCGGAGACCGGTGAAAAAAATCGGTCAAGGCCATAAGAGAGAGACGTTTCGGCGAATCGGGCCGGCCGGACAAGGACGAGGCGACCAGCGGCGGAAGCTTCGCTTCAAATTCGGCGGGAGGGCAATCCGGCCGCAAGCGGATGAATGTCGAGACGGTGTTCGACCGCCAGGAGTTCAGCCAGTCCTCCTGGTCGGAAGAAAAAGGGACGACCATGTCGAATTGGATGCTGGAATCGAAGGGAACGTCCCGGATGACGCCGGAGACGACGCGGCTCGGCTCCTCGGCGAATGCCAGGGTCTTTCCGATCGGATCCTCGTCTCCGAAATAGCGGGCCGCGGTCGATTCCGTGAGAACGACGCCGTTCGGATCGGCCAGGGCCGTGTCCCTGTTTCCCGTCTTCCAGGCGAAAGAGAAAAAGGAAAAGAAGCCGGGATCGGCGTAATAGACGCCGTTCTCGTTGAACTTCTTGTCTCCATGGCTCGCGATTTTGCGGGAAGACGGAGTGAAGCGGACGGCGGCCTCCACTTCGGGATAGGCTTTCAGCAAGGCCGGGGCCAGCGGGGCGGGAACGACTGCCAAGCGCTGATCGCCCTGGGTCGCGGAGGGCAGGGCCTGGACCACTCCGAAAATGCGATCCGCGTTTTTGTGGAAATCGTCATAATGAAATCCGACATACGCCGTTAGGGCGCCCATCGAGAAAGCGGCCAGGCCGAAGGCCAAGCCGACGAGGTTGATCGCCGAGGAGATCTTTTGACGGCGATATTGTCTCACGGCCGATTTCAGGTAGTTCAACGGCAGGGACAGCATTTTCGCGACTCTTCCTTTGTTTACATGATCTTAGCATAGATATAATAAGCAAGATCCATGCCAGGAGAAAGCCGCTTTTTCCCCCTGGGAAACGAAGCCGGATTGTTCTTCGCCGGACCCTTTTCGTCCGGAATCGGACACCAAAGGCGCCGCCTTGTCAACCGGCGCCCTTTCGGCGGATAATAAAAGAGGAGAGGCGCGTTGAGGAAAAGAGGCCGGTTTTATTCCGCCGCGGCCGGCGCGGCGCTCTTGATGACGGCGTTCGCGCCTGCCCTCCGTCCCGATCCGGCGGGCGTCGAGGACGCGGCCGCCCGCATCGACCGGTTGCTCGTCGAAGCCTACGCCCCGAACGTCCCGGGAGCCGCCGTTCTCGTCTCGAAAAAAGGAGCCCTTATCCTTCGCAAGGGATACGGAATGGCGAATCTCGAGCAGGCCGTCCCGGTTTCTCCCGGAACGATATTCCGCATCGCCTCCCTCACCAAAGCGTTCACGGCCGCTGCGGTTTTCGCCCTGGCTGAAAAAGGTCGGCTGGGGCTGGACGACCCCGCGTCGAAGCACCTCCCGGACTATCCCTGGAAGAAAGGCATTCCCGCCCTTAAGAATCTCCTCGGCCACACCTCGGGGATTCCTGATTTCCTGGACCGCCCGGACAGCATGCGCTGGGCCCGGGGAGAGTACACGGTGGCGGAGTTGATCGATACCTTCAAGGATCGGAACCCGAATTTCGCCCCCGGTGAACGGCTGGCCTACAGCAATTCCAATTATGTGCTTCTCGGCGCCGTTCTGGAGGCCGTCACCGGACGGCCGTTCGCATCCGCCCTCCAGGAACTCGTCCTGCGGCCGCTCGAGCTTCGGCAGACCTATTACGACGAGGAACTGACGGTTCTTCCCGGCCGGGCGGCGGGATATGAGCCGCTCCGCAAAGCGGATGATTCCCTGGACTGGACGACCTTCCGGAACGTCCGGTACTACTCGATGTCGAGCGTGTACGCGGCGGGCGGATGTCTCTCGACGGTCGACGACCTTCACGCTTTCTATCGCGGCCTGAGGGGAGGGAAACTCTTCGGGGAGGGCCTGCGGGCCCGGTTTCTGGAGCCCGTCCGGCTCACAGGCGGGACGGCGGCCGGAGGCACCATCGGGGGATGGCAGATCGACAGGCTCGAGGGGAAGACGGTCTTCATGAAAGGCGGCTCTCTCCCGGGTGTCTGCGCCTGGTTCCTCTTCCAGCCCGATGAGGATGTCTGCGTGATCCTTCTCTCCAACCGGAGCGCGGGAGAGCCCCGCTGCGGCCCGCTCGCCCTCGAAATCGCCAAGCTGGCCCTGGCCGCCAAATAGTCGAAAGAACTCGGCCGGTGGAATCGATTCCCCCGACCGGCTGACTTCCGATGAAGGGCGGTTTTTTGCGTTTTCGAGCTTTGCTCTCATGTCCATCCCGTGTTCGTCACCTGATCCTTGATGGAATTAATGTCATAAAGACGACTCCTTCGAGACTGCCGTCAAGGAATTTCTGGCGTCCGGCTCCGGCGGCGACCTTCGTTTTTAAAACGGCAAAGCCTATGGCGTCGGCCAGATCGGAGACTCCCGATGCGCGAAAAGATATGGGATAACGATCGACGCGCCTTCCTCGGTTTTTCTTCGATTCCGGCTTTCATCGCCGCCCGGTCGGTTGACAAAGATTTAAAGACGCGAATATGATTCCGCGGATTACGCAGAAAACGGAACGGAGAGCCCCGATGAAAAGAAGACGCGTTGTTCGATTTTTAATCCTGGCCGTCATCCCCGGCATTGTTCTATCGGGAATGGCTTTAAGAGGGCAAGTCAAGAAAGAGAACCTGCAGAATATGGTCCAATCCCTGCAGGCCGAAATGGATTTCCTCACCAGGAAGCGGATCGTTCCCGGCATGACCCTATCCATACGCTTCAAAGATGGAACCCATCTCTCCCTCGCCTCCGGACTGGCCGATGTCGAAACGCGAGTCCCGATGAAGCCCGATGCGGTGATGTTGTCCGGAAGTGTCGGGAAAACCTATGTGGCGGCGACCGTTTTGAAGCTTTTTGAAGAGGGGCGGATCGATTTGCAAGCCAAGGCCGGCGATTATTTGCAGGACGAGCCATGGTTTTCCAAGATTCAAAACGCCAAAGACATCACCGTCGAGATGTTGCTGAACCATACGGCGGGGATCCCCGACTATGTCTACAAGAAAGAGCTCTGGAAACGGATCAAAAAAAATCCCGACAAGGATTGGCGCGTCGACGAACGGCTGGCCTATATCTGGGCCGAACCGGCCAGCCATGCCCCTGGAAAAGGATGGGCTTATTCCGATTCGCATTATCTGATTCTGGGATTAATCATCGAAAAGGTTACGGGCAAATCCTATTATGAGACGCTCGATGAGTTGATTCTGAAACCGTGCCGGCTCACGCAGACGTTCCCGTCCAACACGCGGACGATACCGGGGCTCATTCCCGGGTACACCATGTATACGCGCATTTTTCTTCTTCCGCGCAAAGTTCTCAACGACGATCAATACGCCTTCAATCCGCAACTGGAGTGGACCGGCGGCGGCTTGGCATCCACGGCCTCCGACCTGAGCTTGTGGATCAGGCAATTGTACGGCGGCGAAGTGCTCAAACCGGAAACAAAAAAGCGGATGCTGACTCCGGCTCCGTTCGCCACGCCCCTCTTTGAGAAGGCGAAATATGGACTCGGCTGTTTTATCGGAGAAACCGAAGGAATCGCCTATTACGGCCATACCGGATTCGCCCCCGGTTATATCACTTTTGTCCAGTATCTTCCCCAGTGGGACATGGCCATGGCCTGCCAATTCAACGAAGACAGCTCTCATGAAAATCGCTCCTTGAAACGATTTTTTAATAAACTTAAGAAAGTGGTGCTCGACCATTTTTCTTCTTATCCACGGCCTTAAACTCCGAGCCGGCCCGCTCGATGACGGCCATGTCCGCGCCGGTGCTCTTGCGGGGCTCGATTTCAACGATCCGAGTGGAAACCCGCCGTTCCTCACGAAATTCCATGATTCGTTCGTTTGACATAGAATCGGGAAGGAGAATATGATTTCGCAGATTGCGGAGATACCGGAACGGAGGAGCCATGCACAAGCGCACGATTTTATTCCTGGCCGCCTTCTTCACCCTGGCGGCGACCGTCGTCAGCTTTCAAGCCCCGGGGAAGCTCCCGGACGATCCCATCGTCCGGAAGATCATCGAGATCGGTCGGGCCAACAACCAGGTCATGACCTGGAACGATTTCGCCAGCAACCGCTTCGGCGGCCGGGAAACCGGCACGAACGCCTACAACGACGCGGCCGAATGGGCCGTCTGGCAGTTCAAGCAGTGGGGACTCGAAGCGGAGCTTGACGAAGCCGGCGAGGTCCCGGTCGGATTCAACCGCGGGCCGTGGTCCGGCCGAATGATCAAACCGGCCGAGAAAGCCCTCTGGTTCGGAACCCCCAGCTTCACCGCCGGCACGAAGGGCGTCCAGCGCGGGCCGGTCGTCATCCTGAAAGCCGATCCTTATTCCATCCCGGGCCGCAACACGACACCGGAAAATATCGAGAAAAAACGGGCCGCCGTCGACGCGGCCATCGCCGAAGTCACAGCAAACAAGGCCGCCTATAAAGGCGCCTGGGTCCTGATTCCGGGCGAGAGCACGGGCTTCGCCCGCGACGGCCGGCGGGGCACGTCGGAATACGCCGATTCCGCCCTGATCCCTCCCCTAACCCGGATGATGGTCGAGGCCGGGGCCCTGGGCACCATCCAGCTCTCCAAGACGGAGCCGTTCCGGATGCTGGACGGCTACGCTGCGGCCTGGGACAAGCTCCCCGTCCTGCCGGACATCAAGCTGGCCGAGCCGCAATACAACGAGATTAAAGCCCTGGCCGAGAAGGGGGAAAAAGTCGAGCTTGAGTTCGACATCCGGAACTGGTTCAAGATGGGCCCGGTCAAGTATCACAATGTCGTGGCCATGCTCCGGGGAACGACCTATCCCGATGAATACATCCTGATGGGCGGCCACTTCGACTGCTTCAGCTCCGCGACGGGGGCCGTCGACGACGGCTCGGGCTTCGCTCCGGCCATGGAGGCCCTCCGCCTTATCACGGCTGCCGGCGGCCGGCCGAGGCGCTCCATCATCGTCATGCTCTTCGCGGCCGAGGAATCCGGCCTGATCGGATCGCAGATGTGGCTGAAGAGACATCCCGAGATGGCCGCGAAAATATTCATGATGATCAACCGCGACGGCAGCCCGAGCGCCATCACCGGGGCGTCCGTTCCCGAAACATGGTACGCGGATTTCCAGAAGATCGCCGAGCCCCTTCTCGCGCTTAACCCGAAGTGGCCGTTCAAGCTCGAGCGCGGGCTGCCGAGGGCCCATGCGACCAGCGCCGGCGGCACGGATTCCTCGTCGTTCGAGATGGTCAGCGTTCCCACCCTGGGACTCAGAAACCAGACAGATTACAACTATAACCACGCCTGGCACACTCTGGCCGACACTTACGGCGAGCTCGTGCCTTACACCGAACACCAGCAGCATTCCGCCCTGGTCACCGCGGTCGTCGCCTACGGCGCGGCCAACCTCGAAAAGATCCTTCCGCGCGAGGGCGTCTATTTGGCCGACGGCTTGTACGCTTCGTTCGCCATCGGGCCTTCGGATGCCCCGAAGCAGATCATGGCGACGCTCGATTACATCGGCGCGCCGCTCCAGACGGCCAACTTCATCCGCATCGTCGAGGGAAAGAATCCCCAGGCCGGAGGTCGGGGCCCTGGAGGCCCGCCCGCCGGAGCCCGCCCCGGAGCGCCGGGACAACCGCGTCCGGAGATCCCTCCGATCGGGACGATCGACCTCGGGGACAAGATGATCAAGGGCGTCATCGTTTCCGATATCCAGAAATCGGTCGCGATCGCAAGCCTGCCCCTCACCCCCAACCCCGTCCTCAAGTATGATGCCATGGGTATCCTGGGCGTCTCCGGGCCGAACGCGTTCCATCTGACGCTCCAGAAAAACGCCGCTCTGGATGCGAAATCGACCGCGATCGGCAAAGTCATCGCCGGCCTCGACCTGCTTCCGCAGCTGAAAAAAGGCGAGGCGATCCGGGCCATCCGGATCGTCCGGGTGGGAGGCGCGGCGCGCGATTTCAAGACCGACGACGAGGCCTTCAAGAAGCTGCTGGGACCGGGGAAATAGCGGCGAGCCGCGGCGTCGAGGGTCCCGTCCTTGTCCAGGGAGGCGATCCGGATAGGCGGGCTTTATCCCGACTCTTCAGCGAAGGCAGGGAGACGACCGGCTGGGGGCCTCAGTTCCGCGAGAACGGCGAACCGATGAAATACTTCACTCCCACGTGCAAAGCCAAACCGCTCAAATCATACGCGGCATGCCTCTGGACTTGGAGATGGCTGAGAGGTTCGTTTTGGAAGAAAGAGTCGTGAATCGAGGCCGAGCCGAATTCACAATGCCATAAATAGCCCTCATTCCGATAAGATTCGATCAGGACGTCATCTTGATAGGTTTGGACACGCTCCGTTCCTTTGAAGTCCTTCATTTTTATAAATCGATAATCGGCTTCCATCGAGAAAGAGAGTTTTTCGCTGATCCTGAAATCAAGGCCGATTCCGCCATGAACGGCAAAAGCGCCGCTCGTCGCTTCGATTTCCCCCCAGCTGATTCCGTAATCCGGCCCAGCGGGACGATCATCCCACTGGATGTCTTTGTAACCATCCAACGCGCTGAAATAGTATCCCGTCCCGCCTTTGACGAGCAAGGTCCACCGGGACCGGATAGGGAAAAACACATAGAGGTTGGAAAATACGGGGATGGCTTTCCAATCCCATTTTTCATGATAGGTGGAAAACGCGTCGGCCTGATAGCTCCCCGCATTATTGAAAAAGGCATAGCCCGCGCCCACTCCAATCCCGATTCTTTCACTCAGGAAATAAATCACTTCCAGGCTGAACTCGGAATCGGATCTCGTTTTCTTCCAATCGATGCCGGGATAACGCGCGGGATTGTTTTCCCGGCTTTGGATACAGTCATTGATGTCTTTAACGTCGATGAAGGAGAATCCTCCATCGAACCGGAGGCTCAGGCTCCCTTTTCGGTTTTCTTCGCCCCGAACGATCCCCGAAAACATCCAACAAAACAAGACGGCGACCGCGATCCTCATGGCCTTTTTGTTTATTGACGACATGGTCTTTCATCCTCCTTTTGCCGCCCCCGGCGAATGATTCACTTTTCGAAATTTTACATCAATTTTCATGCCAAGCGAAAAAGACGTGCAACCGATTGAATGCATGATAAATAGCGCACAAGAATATTCCCCGGCGTCCAAAACCTTGGATTATCGTACGAGATCTTGGATTCGTGATCGGGACTTGCGCCTTCAAGCAGCTGCGCCCTGCCGGGCGTAAATAAAAAAGCCCGCCCCGCCTTGCGGCGGGACGGGCGGGATGGACCGTGGTCCGGCTTACTTGGCCGGTTTCTTTCCTTTGTCCTTGTCCTTTTTCTTCTTCTCTTTGGGCTTGAACTCCGAGCCGACCAGCTCGATCACGGCCATGTCGGCGCCGTCGCCCTTGCGGGGCGCGAGCTTGACGATCCGGGTATAGCCCCCGTTGCGCTCGGCGAAGCGCGGGGCGACCGTGTCGAAGAGCCGCGTCGCGGCGTCCTCCTTGGTCAGGAAGCCCAGGGCCCGCCGCCGGGCGGCCAGGGTCCCGGCCTTGCCCAGGGTGATCAGCTTCTCCGCGAAGGGCCGGAGCTCCTTGGCCTTGGCGGTCGTCGTCCGGACGCGCTCCTTTTCGATCAGCGAGGTGGCCAGGTTCCGCAGGAGCATCTCCCGGTGGGCCGTGGTCCGCCCCAGCTTTCTTCCGCTTAAACGATGCCTCATTCGCCCGTCTCCTTGGGTTTATCCTTGGCCTCGCCCTTGATCCGTTCGAGCAGCTTCGGGTGCAGGTCGAGGCTCAGGCCGAGTCCGAGGTTGACCAGGGTGCTCTTGATCTCCTCGAGGGACTTACGGCCGAAATTCTTCGTCTTCAACAGCTCGTCCTCGCTTTTGACGACGAGCTCGTAAATTTTCTCGATGCCGGCCGAGCGCAGGCAGTTGTTGGACCGGACCGAAAGCTCGAGATGCTCGATCGGCTTGGCCAGGAGGTCGGCCTGGCCGAAGAAGGGAATCTCGCGCTTGGCCGTCACCGGCTCGTTGTCGGCCCGCTCGTCGACGACGTTCAGGAAGATGACGAGGTGGTCCCGCATCACCTTGGCCGCCTGGGCCAGGGCCTCGACCGGGGCAACCGCGCCCGTCGTCCAGATCTCGAGGGTCAGCTTCTCGTAGTCGATCCGCTTGCCGACGCGCGCCGGCTCGACCCGGTAATTGACCTTGAGGATCGGCGAATGGGCCGAGTCCAACGGGATCGTGTCGATGCTGTGGGTCTCGTCGAAGTTCTGATCGGCGGTGATGTACCCGCGGTTGTTGTCGACGATCAGCTCGGCGTCGAGGGTCCCGTCCTTGTCCAGGGAGGCGACCAGGATGTCCTTCTTCAGGACCTCGATGTCGCCGTCGCCCTGGAGATCGGCCGCGGTGGCCGTCCCCGGCCCTTCCTTGCGGAGCGTCATCGTCTTCGGCCCGGCCCCCTTGAGCTTCAGGGGGATGGACTTGAGATTGAGGATGATGTCGGTTACATCCTCGACGACCCCGGGAATGGTCGAAAACTCGTGCAGGACGCCCTGAATCCGGACGGCGGTGATGGCCGCCCCCTCGATCGAGGAGAGCAGGATCCGCCGCAGGGCGTTGCCGACCGTCGTCCCGAAGCCGCGTTCGAACGGCTGGGCCGTGAACCGGCCATAGGTCGAGGTCAAAGTCTCGTAATCGCAATCCAACAGCTTGGGCCGCTGAAATCCGAATTCGGTCATGGCTCCTCCTTCCGGAAACCGTGTCGCGGGCCGGGCCCTACTTCGAGTAGAGCTCGACGATCATATGCTCTTCGACCATGAGCGTCACATCCGCCCGGGTGGGCAGGGCGACGATGCGGACTTGGAGATTGTCGCGGTCGACCTGAAGCCAGCCGGGGACGGCCTTGCCGGCGTAGGCTTCGGCCACGGCTTTCAGGTCCTCGGCCTTGATCGACTGCGGGCGGAACGAGACCAGGTCGTTGGCCTTGACCATGAACGACGGGACGGCGACCCGGCCGCCGTTGACCGTCGCGTGGCCATGGCAGACCAGCTGCCGGGCGTGGGCCCGGGAGTGGGCGTAGCCGGCCACATAAAGGACGTTGTCCAGGCGCCGTTCCAGCATCTGGAGCAGGATCTCGCCGGTGACGCCCTTGGTCTGCTCGGCCCGCTCGAAGAACAGGCGGAACTGCTTCTCGGACATCCCGTAGAACCGTTTCATCTTCTGCTTTTCCCGGAGCTGGAGGCCGTAGCCGAGGATCCGGCGGCGGTTCCGGCCGTGCTGGCCGGGGGCGTAAGCCCGGCGCTCGACCGGGCATTTGTCGGTCAGGCACTTGTGGCCTTTGAGGAAGAGTTTGGTCTTTTCGACCCGGCAGAGCCGGCACAAAGGTTCGCGATATCGGGACATGAGGGCTCTCCTTAAACCCGGCGGCGGCGGCGGACGCGGCAGCCGTTATGGGGGATCGGGGTGACGTCCTTGATCGAGCGGATCTCGACCCCGCCGCTCTGGAGGGACCGGATGGCCGATTCACGGCCGGCGCCGGGCCCGTTGACCCGGACATCCAGGTATCGGACGCCGAATTCGCGGGCCTTGGTCGCGGCTTCCTTGCCGGCCAGCTGGGCCGCGAACGGCGTCCCTTTCCGGGCGCCCTTGAAGCCCACCGTGCCGGCGCTCGTCCAGCACAGGGCGTTGCCCTGCTGGTCGCTGATCGTGATGATCGTGTTGTTGAACGTCGACTGGATGTGGGCCGTTCCGTAGCCGATGTCCTTGCGGACTTTCTTTTTCGTCCTGGTTTTCGCTTTCGTCGTGGCCATGCGCTATTCCCTTCCTTATGATTTGGCGGCGGGTTTCAATTTCTTGATCGAATGCCCGCGGGGACCCTTCCGGGTCCGGGCGTTGGTCTTCGTCCGCTGGCCCCGGACCGGCAGTTTCCTCTTGTGCCGCTGGCCGCGGTAGCAGCCGATGTCGATCAGGCGTTTGATGGCGAGACTGACGTCCTTGCGGAGGTCGCCCTCGATCTTCTCCCGCTTTTCGATGATCTGGCGGATCTTGTTGATTTCCTCCTCGGTCAGGGCCTTGACCTTCTTGTTCTTGTCGATCTTGGCCTCTTCGAGGATCTTCACGGACTTGGACCGGCCGATGCCGAAAAGGGCGGTCAGACCGATCTCGATGCGCTTGTCCGGGGGAAGCGTGATGCCTGCAATGCGTGCCATGGGTGCCGTCCTTATCCTTGACGTTGTTTGTGCCGGGGATTCGTGCAGATGATCCGGACCAATCCCTTGCGCCGGATGATCTTGCAGTTACGGCAGATTTTTTTGACGGAGGCTCTGACTTTCATGTCGTGTCCCCTTCCCTTTATTTGAATCGGTACGTGATCCGTCCCTTGGTCAGGTCGTAGGGCGAGATCTCGACCAGGACCCGGTCCCCGGGGAGGATCCGGATGAAATGCTTTCTCATCTTGCCGGAGATGTGGGCCAGGATGACGTGCTTGTTCTGAAGCTCCACCCGGAACATGGCGTTGGGCAGCGTCTCGTGGACCACGCCTTCGGCTTCGAAGACGTCCTCTTTAGGCATACGGCAGCTCCTTCCGCGCCGGCGCGCCGGCCGGCGCCGGGACCCGGCTCAGGACTTCGACGCCCCGTTCGGTCAGGGCGACGGTCTCTTCGAAGTGGGCGGCCAGGCTGTGGTCCCGGGTGACGGCCGTCCAGCCGTCGCTCAGGATGTCCACCTCCCAGCGTCCCGCGGCGATCATCGGCTCGATGGCCAGGACGAGGCCCTTGCGGATCCGCGGCCCGCGCCCGGGGAACCCGAAGTTGGGAAGCTGCGGGTCCTCGTGGAGATCCTGGCCGATGCCGTGGCCGACGAACGACCGGATGACCGAAAAACCGGCCGTCTCGACGACGGTCTGGATGGCGTTCGAGATGTCCGAGAGGTGGTTTCCCTCGACGAAGCGAAGGCAGCCGTTGGCGAAGGATTCCTCCGCCACCCGGACCAGCCGGAGGGCTTCCGGCGCGACCCGCCCGACCGGAAAGGTCCGGGCAGCGTCGCCGTAATAGCCGTCGTAAAAGACGCCGAAATCGAGGCTGACCAGATCCCCTTCCCGGAGCAGCCGGGCCGAAGGCGAGCCGTGGATGACCTCGTCGTTGATCGAAACGCAAATCGATCCCGGGAATCCGCGATAGCCCTTGAAGGCGGGCTTGGCCCCGAATTCCCGGCAGCG
>Ga0316628_100000356_pt1 | contig 28566 bp, 20 predicted proteins | sample OWC_Aug_M2_C1_D5_FD_207648 | JGI IMG/M metagenome (GOLD analysis project Ga0316628, IMG submission 207648) | Wetland soil microbial communities from Old Woman Creek delta, Ohio, United States - OWC_Aug_M2_C1_D5_C | ecosystem: Environmental > Terrestrial > Soil > Wetlands | place: USA: Ohio...
CCGGTCGAAGCAGCCGGACGGATCCTCCCCTATGTCGTCACGACGCATATCAAGGACGGCGGAATCGCGCTGGCCGAAGGCGGATTGCTCACCTTCACGGCCGAAGCCGGGAAAGGCATCGTCGATTTCCGGCGGATCTTCGCGGCCCTTGCGACCCTCGAGGAAGACATCCGGCTATCGATCGAGGACCATGGCGGGGAATTTTCCATCCCGATCTTCGATCCGGAATTCCTGCGGGAGTTTCCGGACCTGAACGTGGCCGAGCTCGGCGGCCTTCTCCGCCTCGTCCGGGAGACCCAGGTCCGGATGAAGGAAGGCCGGCTGGCCGTTCTCGACCGGGCCAAATGGCCGGCCGTCTGCGAAGAACGCGTCAAGCGCGACCTCCGGGCGGTTCGAACGCTGGCTGGCGAAGCGACCGGAGAGGCGGGATGACGAATCCGGGGCGCTTCGACTTCCGCTCGGCGGAAGACTTGCTGAAGAAATCCGCCGCCCTGGGCCTCGATCTCCCCTATTCCGACGATCCGGGGATCCTTCTCCGGCCCGTCACCCTCTCCGGCCGGAAATTGAAAAACCGTTTGGTGATCCATCCCCTGGAAGGGGCCGACGCGGAACCCGACGGAAGCCCCGGAGAAAAAACGTTCCGCCGCTACGAGCGGTTCGGCCGGGGCGGAGCCGGGATGGTCTGGTTCGAGGCGGCGGCGGTGATGCCCGAAGGCCGCTCAAATCCCGGTCAGCTCCGACTGACGGCCGCGAATCTCGACGCTTTCAAGCGGCTGGTCGAACGGACCCGGGCGGCCGCCCGAATCGGGTCCGAGACGAAAACCGAGCCGTTCCTGATTCTCCAGCTGACCCATTCGGGGCGTTTTTCCCGCCCGGAGGGAGTCCCCGCTCCGGTGACCGCCCGCCGGGATCCGGTCCTTGATTCCCGCCTTCCCACAGGAATCCGGCCGGCGGTCGCTTCCGACGAGGACCTTTTGGCTCTCGGCGAGGCGTTTGTCGAGGCCTCCCGCCTGGCTTCTTTCGCCGGATTCGACGGCGTGGATATCAAGGCCTGCCACGGATACCTGATTGCGGAGCTTCTCTCGGGTTTCAGCCGCGAAGGGAGGTACGGCGGAAGCTATGAAAACCGGGTCCGCCTTCTCCTGGACACGGTCTCCGGGATCCGGACTTCGGTCCCAGCCCTTTCCGTGAACGTGAGGTTGAACGTCTGGGACGGATTTCCTTATCCCTCGGGTTTCGGGGCCGATCCCGGATTTTCCGACCGGGAAAATCCGGAGGAACCTCTTCGATTGGCTCGCGACCTGGCAGGCCGGGGGATTGAATTCCTGAACGTCAGCGCCGGGATCCCCCATTACTTGCCGCATATCGGACGGCCTTTTGACGCGCCTGTCCAGGGGGGCGCCGCTTCGCCCGAACACCCGCTCCTCGGCGTCAGCCGGCTCCTCCGATTGGCCGGGACCATTCAAGAGGGCGCGCGGCCCCTCCCCATCGTCGGAACAGGCTATTCCTGGCTCCGCTTCCTTTTTCCCGGAGTGGCCGCCGCCGTAGTCGCCGCCGGCCGGGCCTCGTTAATCGGTCTCGGACGCCTGGCTTACGCTTATCCGGACTTCGTCCGGGACCTGGCTTCCGACGGCCGCCTGAATCCGCGAAAAACCTGCACCGCCTGTTCCGGCTGCTCGACCCTCCTTCGCGCCGCCAGGCCCGTCGGCTGCGTCGTCCGCGACGCCGGAATCTACAAGTTATAAAAACGGTTCCTCGTCTCCCGGCGCTTGGATTTTACGCCGGGGTTCCCGTATAATTCGGTCCGAACACGGCGGTTTTTTCGATCCGCCGCGAGGAGGAGGAATCATGGCGAACACGAAAGCGAAGAAAGGAACCATCGGCATTCTGACCGGGGGCGGCGACGTTCCGGGCCTGAATCCGGCGATCCGGGCCGTCACCCTCCGGGCCCTCAATGAAGGCTACAAGGTCATCGGCCTGAAGCGGGGCTGGGCCGGCCTGATCGAGATGATCCGGGACAAGGAAGCCGACAACTCGGCCCACTACTGCCTCCTGACCGAGGAATACGTCAAGAAAGCCGGGCGGACGGGCGGCACGTTCCTCCACACGTCGCGAACACGGCCGAGTCATGTGCCCCTTTCGGCCGTGCCGACCCATCTCCGCGACGCTTACACCGAAAAATCGAACGATCTGACCCCCGACGTCCTGAAAAACCTCGAATTTCTCGGAATCGATACCCTCGTGCCGATCGGCGGCGACGACACCCTGAGCTACGGCGTCCATCTTCACCGGGAGGGCTTTAATGTCGTGGCCGTCCCCAAAACCATGGACAACGACGTTCCCGGGACGGATTACTGCATCGGGTTTTCCACCTGCGTCACCCGGACAATCGCCCTGTCCAACGCCCTCCGGACCTCGGCCGGCTCGCACGAGCGTTTTCTGGTCATCGAGGTCTTCGGCCGCTATGCCGGGTTCACGGCCCTTCTCCCCACCCTGGCCGCGGCCGCCGACCGCTGCCTGATCCCCGAGCACCCATTCGATTTCGATCGTCTCACGGAGCTTCTCTCCCAGGACCGGGCCGAAAATCCCAGCCATTATGCCATCGTCATCGTCGCCGAAGGAGCCGTCCCCGAGGGCGGCGACATGGTCTTCAGCGATCATGACGCCGACATGTTCGGCCACAAGAAGCTCGGGGGAATCGGCGACTTGGTCGCCCAACGGCTCAAGGAGCTTTCGCCCAAGTACAACAACGGCCGGAAAGTCGACGTCCTCAACCAGAAGCTCGGCTATCTCGTCCGCTGCGGCGAGCCCGACGCCCTCGATTACATCATCCCCATGGCCTTCGGCAACATTGCCTTCGACCTGATCCTGGAGGGCAAATCCGGCCGGATGGCCTGCCTCCGCAAGGGCGAATACGACGATGTCCCCCTCGAGGTCGTGACCAGCCACAAGAAAGTGGTCGACATCGACACCTCGTACGATCGGGACCGCCTCCGGCCGCTGTACTCCCACTTCGGCCGCAAACCGTTCCTCCTGATCGAAGGCTCCTGAGCGAAAATGAACCGGACGGAGATCCGTATCGATGGCGTTCGTTATCCCCTCGTCTCCGTCAACACTCTTGTCATCGGAAGCGGGGCGGCCGCCCTGAACGCCGCCCTGGTCCTTCACGAGCTCGGAGAGCGCCGGATCGCGATCGTCACCGAGCGCCTGGGGGCCGGAACGTCGCACGACGCCGGCTCGGACAAGCAGACGTACTATAAAATGTCCATCGCCGGCGATATCCCCGACACGCCCCTGGCGATGGCCCGGGACCTTTTCGCCGGCGGCTCGATGCACGGCGATATCGCCCTGTGCGAAGCCCTGGGCTCCCTTCCCGCTTTTTTCCGTTTGACCGCCCTTGGCATCCCCTTCCCCCACGACCGATACGGGGCTTACGCCGGCTATAAAACCGACCATGATCCCCGGCAACGGGCGACATCGGCCGGGCCGCTCACGTCCCGGCTCATGGTCGAAGCCATGGCCGGGGAAGTCCGGAAACGCCGAATCCCGCTTCTCGAGCGCCATCAGGTCATCGGACTGATCCCGAAGGACGAGGATGGCCATCGGCGCGTCATCGGAGCGGTCGCCTTGGACCTGGACGGGACGGAGAAGAAAACGCGCGGCCTGGTTCTCTTCAACGCCGCCAACGTCGTTCTGGGCACGGGCGGCCCGGCCGGCATCTACGACGCCTCCGTCTACCCCGAAAGCCAGAGCGGATCGCACGGCCTGGCTTTCGAGATCGGCGCTCCCGGGCGCAACCTGACCGAGTCGCAATTCGGGCTCGCCTCGGTCAAATTCCGCTGGAACCTGTCCGGGACTTACCAGCAGGTCATCCCCCGGTACTATTCGACCGACCGCCGCGGAAAGGACGAGCGCGACTTCCTGGCCGGGATGTTCCCCGATTTTGCGAGCCTGGCCCGGGCCGTTTTTCTCAAGGGCTACCAATGGCCCTTCGATCCCCGCAAAATATCCGGGTTCGGCTCGTCGCTGATCGATCTCCTCGTCCACCGGGAGACGGAGGCGTTGGGCCGCCGCGTGTTTCTGGACTACCGCCGGAATCCGGAAAGCCCGGGCGGGGACGGAACCCTTCCGTTCGAGCTCCTAGACTCCGAATCCCGCGGCTATCTGGAGCGCTCCGGTGCGCTCCTTCCGACCCCGATCGAACGGCTGAAAAAAATGAATCCTCCGGCGATCGAGCTGTTCCGGGCCCACGGGATCGACCTCGAGCGGGAGCCCCTCGAAACCCGGGTTTGCGCCCAGCACAACAACGGCGGCCTGGCCGCGAACATCTGGTGGGAATCCGAAATCGCCCATCTTTTCCCCGTCGGCGAAGTCAACGGATCGCACGGCGTATACCGGCCCGGCGGATCGGCTCTCAATTCCGGCCAGGTCGGAAGCGCCCGCGCCGCCCGCTTTATCGCCAAGAATTATTCCGAAGGTCCGCTCCCGGCGGCGGCGTTCGCCCTCTCGGCCGCCGGCCGAATCACGGAGATAAAGGAACGGGCCGAGAGAATGATATCGCCAGGCAAGAAAGCCTCCCTTTCGCCGGAAAAAGCCCTCCGGGAGCTCCGGCTCCGCATGTCGGCCCGGGGCGCCCAAATCCGAGATCCGCGGACGAGCGAAAACGCCCGGAACGAGGCCTGGGCTCTCTATGACCGCTGTTGTAAAAGGCTGGCCGTCCCGTCGGCCGACGGGCTTCCGGCCGCCTTCAGGGCTCTCGATCACGCCCTCACCTCGGCCATGTATCTCGAGGCGATTCATGCTTGCCTGAAAAACGGCGGGCGGAGCCGGGGCTCGTATCTCGTCCTCGATCCCGAAGGCGAGCGGCCGGCTCCTTCGCTCGGGCCGGAATGGGCGTATTCCCTCGCCCGGCCGGAAGACCCGGTGAACCGCCGGATACTCGAAATCCGGCTCGGGATGAACGGCCGGCCCGAAACGTCCTGGACCGAGATCCGGCCGATCCCGGAGTCCGACCTCTGGTTTGAAAACGTCTGGAGCGAGTTCCGGGACGGGGCCGCCGACCGCTGATCGGAAGAAGAAAGAAGGAGAGGACCGTGATGAATCGAAAACCCGTCGCCCTCGTGACCGGAGCAGGCCGGGGCATCGGCCGGGGAATCGCCCTGGAGCTGGCCGCGGCCGGCTTCGATATCGCCGGATGCGACATCCTCTACGAGCCGAAGGATACGAAGACCGGCTTGTTCGAGGTTAAAAAAGCGTTCGGCCGGATCAAGGGAGCGGTCTTCCATCCGATCCGGGCCGATATCGCGGATCTCGAGGGGCAGGACCGGCTTCTGGACGCCGTTTACGAGCGGTTCGGGCGCCTGGACGCGATGGTCAACAACGCCGGCGTCGCTCCTCTCGTCAGGGCCGACATCCTCGAAACGACGCCGGAAAGCTATGACCGGGTGATGGGGATCAACCTCCGGGGCCCGTTTTTCCTGACCCGGAACGCCGTGAGGCGGATGATCGAAAATCCTCCGCCCAAGGCCGGCGTCCACCGGTCGGTCATCTTCATCACCTCGATCTCCGCCGAAGTCTCCTCGATCCGCCGGCCGGAATACTGCCTGTCGAAGGCGGGTCTGAGCATGGCGGCCCGGTTGTTCGCCGACCGGCTGGCCGGAAGCGGCATCAACGTCTACGAGATCCGCCCCGGGATCATCCGCACGGAAATGACCGCGGCCGTTCGCGACCGCTACGACAAGATTATCGCCGAGGGCGTCGTCGTGCCCCAGGCCCGCTGGGGATTTCCGGAGGACGTGGGCAAAGCCGCCGCCGCCCTGGCCCTGGGGCGCTTCGCCTATTCGACCGGCCTTGTCCTCGAAGTCAGCGGCGGGATGAACCTGCGGAGATTATGAACCGGAGCCGATCATGAGAAAATCCGAGCGCGTCTACCAGCGTTTGAAAAAAAACCGGCTCATCGCCTTGCTCGTCCCCGCCTCCGCCGGGCAATGCCTGACCGTCTACGAAGCCCTCGAGCCGACCGGGGTCGTCCTGGAAATCGCCTTTCGGACGGGAGCGGCGGCCGAAGGCATCCGGAAAATCCTCGCCGCGCATCCCCAGGCCCTGGTCCTGGCCGGGACGGTCATGTCCCGGGCCCAGGCCGAGGAGGCGATCTCCGCCGGCGTCGCCGGAATCGTCTCGGCCGATTTCATTCCCGAGGTCGTTGACGCCTGCGTTCAGGCCGACATCATGTGCGTTCCCGGCGGATTGTCCGATGTCGGGAAACAGCTCGCCCGAAAGGCCGATGGATACGGATGTTCGATCTCCGACCTTCGGGAAGAACAGCCGCACCAGTGGATCTACAAGCTTTTCCCGGCCGTCACGGCCGGAACGAACAACATCGGCTTGGCGGAGGCCTGGCGGGGACCTTTCAAGGATCTGACCGTCGTCTATACGGGCGGGGTCAACCTGTCCAACCTGGGAGAGCTCAACGCCCGCGATCCGAACGGCGTTTTTTGCGGATCGGCCCTGACCGCCAAAGCCGACAACGCCGTCGAAACCCGGGCCGAAGCCGAGCGCTGGCTGGCCGTCCTCAAGGATACCAAGGGGAAGAAGCCGGAGTCCCCGGCCAAGCCCACTGCCAAATCGGCTTCGGTCCCGGTTGCCGCTCCGGCCGCTCTTCCCCGGGTGGTGACGTTCGGAGAAATCATGCTCCGGCTTACCCCGCCCGGTTACCGGCGATTCGTCCAAGCGGATTCTTTCGAAGCCGCCTTCGGCGGGGCCGAAGCCAATGTCGCCGTTTCGCTCGCCCGGCTGGGCCTTGCCTCGACGTTTGTCACCGCCCTCCCCGCCCACGAAATCGGGCAGGCGGCGGTGGACGCTCTCCGCGCCCGGGGCGTGGACACGTCCGAAATCCTCAGACAGGGCAAACGCGTCGGCATCTATTTCGCCGAAACAGGGGCCGCCCAACGTCCGTCCAAGGTTATTTACGACCGGGCCGATTCCTCCATCAGCCTGGCCGATCCCGGGTCGTTCGATTGGGCCCGCATTTTCAAAGGAGCGGCCTGGTTTCACTGGTCGGGCATCACCCCCGCTCTGTCCGAACAGGCGGCGCGGGCGACCGCGGACGCCGTCCGAGCGGCCAAGCGGGCCGGCGCGATGGTCAGCTGCGACCTGAATTACCGGAAGAAGCTCTGGACCGGGGAGGAAGCCCGGGCCGTTCTTACCCCTCTCATGGACTCTGTCGACGTCCTTTTCGGCAACGAGGAGGACGCGGCCGATGTGTTCGGAATCGCCGCCCCTTGCTCCGACACGGCCGCCGGCCGCCTCGATTTGGACGGCTACCGGCAGGTCGCCGGTGAGCTGCACAAGAGGTTTCATCTAAAAAAAGCCCTTTTGACGTTGAGGGAAAGCCGCTCGGCCTCGCTCAACGTCTGGTCGGGCTGCATGTTCGACGGAAAGAGTTTCCTCCACAGCCGGACCTATGAGATTCAGATGGTGGACCGGATCGGCGGAGGGGACGCTTTCAGCGCCGGATTCATCTATGCCGCCTTGACCGGCCGGGGCGACCGGGAGGCCCTGGAATTCGCCGCCGCCGCTTCCTGCCTGAAGCAGACGATTCCCGGCGATTTCAATCTCGTTTCCCGGGAGGAAATCGAAGCCCTGGCCGCCGGGCCGGGCTCGGGCCGGGTCCAGCGCTGAAGGGAGGTTTTCCCGCGGCCGGAGGATCGCGCCGGGAAAACCTTTTCATAAGATATTTCGTAATTACAAGAGAGTTTAAAGGAGGCCGCCATGCCAAATGAAGAGCGTCGTTCCAACCCCGGCCGGATTTTCTGGGGACTGGCCCTGATCCTCGTCGGAGCCCTCGTTCTTTTCTACCGCTATGACGTTTACGATTTCGGCTACCTTTTTTCCAGGTGGTGGCCGGCGATTTTCATCCTGATCGGGATTTCGATCCTCGTCGGGAACCGGTTCCGGCGCGCGGGAGCCGGGATCTTCTTCATCCTCTTTGGAACGTTCTTCCTTCTCTGGGAGTTCGACGTCCTTGAATACGACATCTGGCGGAACCTCTGGCCGGCGGCCCTGATCCTCCTCGGCCTTTGGGTCATCCTTCGGCCGGTCTTCCGGCCGCGGGCGGGCAATCCCAATGACGTCCCGCCCATTCAGGGCCATGACATCGATATCTCGGCCGTCTTCACCGGAATCAAGCGCCGGGTCGACAGCCGGAATTTCCGGGGCGGCGAAGTTACCGCGGTCTTCGGCGGAGCCGACCTCGATTTGACCGCGGCCGGACTCGAAGGCGGCAAAGCCACGCTGGAGGCCACGGCCATTTTCGGCGGCGTCAACATCATCGTCCCCCGCAATTGGCGGGTGGTCAATAACGGCACGCCCATTCTCGGCGGATTCGATTCTAAGCATATCAGCCCGTCAGAAACCGACGCCGTGGCCACGCTGTACGTCCGCGGAACGGCCGTTTTCGGCGGCGTCACGATTAAAAACTGAGAATCGGGCGGAGGTCGTGCGCAAAGCCCTGCTCTGGATCCTCGCCGTCGTCCTCACCCTGGCCGCGGCGGTCTACCAGCGGATGACCGGCCCGACCTATCCCGTGAAGGGCCGCGCCGACATCTCCGGAAACGCCCTTTCGTTCCGTCTTCCCCGAAGCGCGGAAAATATGACGGACTGCGAGATTGCGATCACAGCCGCGGGAACGGGCGTCTCCGGCCGCCTGGAATATATGCGCTTCAAGACGAACGATTCCTGGACCCGGGTCGAAATGGCCCGAAACGGGGACGCGCTTTCGGCCATCCTGCCCAAGCAACCGGCGGCCGGGAAGCTGGCTTATAAAGTGATCCTCTCCGCCGGCGGGGAAGAGCGGTCGCTATCGGGGAACGAGCCGATCGTTATCCGGTTCAAGGGCAAGGTCCCGAACGCCATCCAGATCCCCCATATCCTGATCATGTTCCTGGCCATGCTATTCTCGACCCGGGCCGGCCTGGCCGCCCTGGACAAAACGCATAATCCGCGGAAACTGGCCATTATCACCTGCGTCCTTCTTTTTATCGGGGGATTCATCCTCGGCCCGATCATGCAGAATTACGCCTTCGGGAAATACTGGACGGGGATTCCCTTGGGGACCGACCTGACGGACAATAAAACGCTGATCGCCATGGCCGCCTGGATCGCCGCCCTCGTCGCCGGGCGGAAGGGAAAGGCCGCCAGGGGCTGGGTCCTGGCCGCTTCGATCATTCTTCTTCTGGTTTACTCCATCCCCCACAGCCTGCTCGGCTCGGAGCTGGATTATTCCCGATGAGCGGACTCAACCTTATTTTAAAGTAAAAGTCACCGTCACGGTAAAAATACAGCCTCGCGGTTTGCCGCCGACGAGCAGCGGCTTATAAATCCACTGCTTGACCGCGTCGATCGCGGCCTGGTCGAGGAGCGGGATCGAACGCAAGACCTGGATCGTTTGAACCTTGCCATAAACATCGGTCGTGACCTCGAGGATCACGATCCCGCTGACCCGGGCTTGTCGGGCCGTTTCGGGATATCGAGGTTCCACGCGTTTCACCAGTGTCGGCGGTTGGATATCGTCGATCGCCCGGACGGGGGGAAGAGCGGCGCCTTCCTCAAAAGCCTTGTCCGAAAGGTCGGCCTTGATCACACCGCCGACGACGCCTCCCGTGACGCCTTCGGCAACGCCGATCTCAACCCTTCCTTCGACTCCGCCCGGGGCTCCGCCGATAATGCCGCTCAGAACCGCCTCCGGCTGACCTTTGGCCGGGTTCGGATTGAAGACGGCGGCGAGCAGGACGGATTTTTTAGCCGGGAAACCTCCGGTCAACGGCAGCGGGCGGGGTTCGAATTTCCATTCTTTGAGGGCTTCTTCCGCGGCTTTGTCCAGGGCCGGATGGACCGGACGAATGACGCGGACGGAGACGACGATCCCCTTGTCATCGACGGCGGCCTCGAGGATGACGGTTCCTTCCGCCTTGGCTTTCCGGGCTTCCTCGGGATATTTGGGCTGAACTGAAGACACGACCCGCATCATCTCCCCGCCGTCGGCCGGGATCATTTGGCGCGAGGCGATCGGGACGGATCGTTTCCCATGCAACGTAAAGCGGACCGTCACCGTAAAGATGACTTCGCGCGGCTTTCCGTTGATGATCATGGGCTCATAAACCCACTGACGGACGGCATCCATCGCGGCCTGGTCCAGGAGCGGAATCGAGCGGAGGACTTTCACGTTCTTGACCCGGCCGTAAATATCGGTCATCGCTTCCAGGATGACGATCCCCTCGACTCTCGCCTCGGCCGCGATCGGAGGATAGTCAGGCTCCACGCGCTTGACCAGCTCCGGCGGTTTGATCTCTCCGATCGCCTTGACGGGGCCCTCGGCCGGAATGGGCGGGGCCACCGGCTCCGCCGTGACGTTTTTAACGTCCTTCAAGTCGAAACGCACAGTCACGGTAAAAACAAAACCGCGCGGTTTGATGTCGATGACCATCGGCTCGTAGACCCATTGACGGACGGCGTCGATCGCGGCTTGGTCCAGGAGAGGAATCGAGCGGAGGACCTTGACCGACGCGACTTTTCCGTAAATATCGGTCGTCGCCTCCAGGACCACGGTCCCTTCAACCCCGGCTTTCCGCGCGGCAACGGGATAAACCGGTTCGATTCTTTTGATCAGCTTCGGCGGCTGGATATTATTCCCGAAGGATTTGAGGGCCACGTCGGTCGCGACCGGCCGGCTCGGGAGAACCGTCCATTCCCCGAGCTGGATGGAGATAAAGTACGGATTCCCCCGGATGTCCTTGAATCCGAAAATCGTATAGGTTTCCTTCGGCAAGCCGGCTTCGGTGGAAAGAAGGTTGCTCCGCGTCCCGTCGTTCTGCTCAAAAACCTCGATTTTGAACTTCCGGGCGGCGACATCGGTCGCGGTGACTTCCAAGGAGAGATCGGCTTTTTTCGGGATGCGAAATTTGATATAAGCGGGACCGGTGCGGCCTTTTTCCAATGACATCGAGCTGGAGGAGGAAATGACGACCGAGGCGAGGTTGAAGGCCTTCTGTATCCGGAGGGCTTGAGCGACCGGATCCTCGTCCCATCCCCCTTTCTCGGTGACATTGGCCGGCGTGAACGACGAGGTGACTGTTTTCGAAGGCGGGGTCCCGGCGTCCGTCGCGCCTTCGAAAATCCGGATGTTGATGATCCCTTTTTCCAAATAGGCGGAATCGCCTTGCGGAACGCCTCCAAAAACGGCCGCTCCCAAGACGAGAATAAACGCCGCCGAAGCGCCTAAGATCCTTTTCATGATTCGCCTCCCTTGCGCGGTCTTGGCTCGACCCAAACAAGGATCATCCGGTCCTCGGGAATCTCGATGACATAAGCGTCGGCCGGCCGGCCGGCGATGCTCGCGGATTGGATCTGGAGAGGATCCGACGGAGGAACGGTTCCCGCGGCGTAATCCACGCCCATGGGGCCGAAAGCGCTCAGGGCCAGAAGAATCAGCGCCGCCGCTCCGACGATCCCGCCGGCCGCCGCGGCCCAGCGAAGGAACCTCAGGGCGGGGCCGGACGGAGGAGGAGCCGATAAAAAGGCCGCCCCTCTTTCGGCGACGGCTGTCGGGGCCGGCGACATATCCATGGCTTTCCGGACGGCGGGCCAGATCCCGTCCAAGCCGCTCAGCTGGTCCGCCTGGACCAGCCACTTCCGAGCGGCCTCCCTGTCGACCAGGCGGGCCTGGCAGGAGGGACAGCGGTCGACGTGGCGGAAGACCGCATCCCGGACCTTTCCCCGGGGAAAAACCGAAACCGCGAGCTTAACGAGCGCCCAATGTCCCATGTCTCTTCCTTTCTTCGATCAAAGCCTTCAGTTTCCGCCGGGCATGAAACAGGTACACCCGGGCGGTGGAAGGCGCGCATTCGATAACGGCCGCGATCTCGGCCGTCGACAATCCCTCATTGGCCCAGAGCGTCAGGGCGGCCCGTTCCTTGGGGCGGAGGGCTTCAAGCATCCGGGGATCGACGATCCCGCCGGAATCGAAGCGGCCCGGACGGTCCGCGCCCTCCGGCTCGGAATCCCGGACCGCTTTCTGGAAGAACTGGCTGAACCGCTTCTTTTTCCGGATCGTGTCCAGGCAGCGGCGGTGGAGAATCATGAAGATCCAGGTCCGGAAACTGCGGGCCGGATCGTAGGTCGCCAGGTGGCGATAGACCTGGACGAACGTGTCCTGGCAGGCATCCTCGGCATCCTCGCGGTTGCCGAGGATGTTGACAGCCAGGGCCATGACTTGAGACTTGTAGGCATACACGATATGCCGGAACTCCTCCCGCCGCCCCGCCAGGCAGGCGGCGATCAGCTCAGCCTCGTTCATAAAATTCGAATTTCCTTGTTTGCAAAGAATACGCCGGATCTCCGGCAACTGTTTATAAGGATATCCCCGGCTCTCAAAGGCTGTCAAATTCGATCCGAGGGATTGGAAAAACGCGACCGGGCTATTCGTACCGCAAAGAATCTACGGGATTGGCCGAGGCCGCTTTATAAACTCGGGATCCAACCGTGAGGACCGCAAGGGCAAATGATAAAACGAAAGATAGAACGAATATCCCGATGTCCATCTGCGTCCGATAGGCAAAGCCTTGCAGCCATCTCGTGAGCACGATGTATGCGGCCGGCAAAGAAATGAAATTCGCCGCGAGGATCCACATGAAAAAATCTTTTGATATCAAAATAATAATGGGGGAGATCCCCGCTCCGCAAACCTTTCGTATGCCGATTTCCTTCACTCTTCGTTCCACGGAAAACATCGTCAAACCGAACAATCCCAGATGAGCCAGGAAGAGGGCCATGCCGGTAAAAAAAGACACGCTGATGCCCAACCTTGTCTCAGAGCGATAGAGCGCAGCCACGTCATCGTCGAGGAACGCGTAGGAGAAGGCAAAACCCGGCGAAATTTTTTTCCATTTCTCTTCGATGACCTGAATCGTGTGATCGATCGTGCGGGGGTGAATCTTGATTGACAGATACAGCTGATCCTTTGGATTCGATCGAATCGCAAGGGGCTTAATACGCTGGTGCACGGGAACGAAATGAAAGTCCTTGACGACGCCGATGATGACGCCGATATCGTTCCCGACCGCAAAACGTCTTCCGACGGGATCTTTGAGTCCCATCGCGCGGACGGCCGTTTCATTGACGATATAGGCTTGCGTCGAATCGGAAGCGAAATCATTTGAAAAATTCCGGCCCTGGACAATCGAGAGGCTAAAAAGATCAAAAAAATCACGATCGGCTTTGAGATTATGAAAAAGAATCCCCTTTGTTTCTTTCATTCCGGCCCAGACGGCATTGTTCCCGGACCGGATATTGGTAGGCAACCACGAGGAAACCGCCACCCTTTCGACGGCGGGATCTTTAAGCAATTCCTGCTTGAATACATCGATTCCTTTTTTCATATTCTCATTATCATGGCTCACCCGAAGGGTTACGACGGTTCCCTTCAATTGCCCGAAGTTGATGTTCATTATGTATCCGACTTGTCGATGAATGGTGAGCGTCGAGACGACAAGCGCCGTTGAGATGGCAAATTGAGCGACAACGAATATTTTCCCGGAAGTCCGGCGTTGGGCCAATCCTTCGATGGTGCCGGATTTCATAAATCGAGGCAATCTCAGGGACGTCATATAAAGAGCCGGATAATAAGCGGAAATCATACATATCAAACAGACAAGGCTAATGGCCCCAATCCAAACAGGGAACTCTTTCAAGAGGGAAAGGTTAAAATCGGCGCCCGTCATTTTATTGAGATAAGACGACGCGAAAAGAATCACGAGGAAGGCGATGATGAAGGCGATGACGGTCGTGAGCAGGGTCTCGCCGACAAATTGCTGAATCAACTGTCTTCGCTGAGCTCCGACGACTTTGCGAATTTGGATCTCGGCGGCCCGGGCGGAAAAACGTGCGGTGCTCAGGTTAATATAGTTAAAGCACGTGATCAGGATGATCAACAAGGCGATGCCAGAATAAATATAAACATACTTCATCTGGCCGTTCTGAGATAAATCACCGGGGAGATTGCCGCCGAGGTGTATTTTCGTGAGGGGTTGCAGGAAATAACGGTAATCCTTCATCGATTCCGGCGTGTTTTTGAGAAGATAGGTTCCCATGATTTTTTCGAAAGCCGAGGGATCGGCGCCTGTCCTGAGTTGGATGTACGTCTGATAGTTCAGGCTGGTCCATTGATTGACATAGACCGCGTTTTCGCCCTCAAGGACAAAAAGGGATGGAAAGGAAGCGAGAAAATCGTACCGGAAATGGGTATTCGTGGGAACGTTCCGAAAGACGCCGGAGACCAGGAAGTCATGCGTATTGTTATAGCGGAGAATTTTTCCCAAAGGATCCTCGGCTGGAAAATACTTGCCGGCCATCTCTTCCGAAATGACGACCGACAGGGGGTTATTCAAAGCCGTTTCCTTTTGGCCTTGGAGTAATCGGATCGAAAACACGGAGAGGAAATCCGGATCGACGAAATAGAACATTTTTTCAAAAAAAGCGCGATCTCCGTAAGCGAGCGATATCCCTTCGGATTTCTCCGCGACCCTTGAAGCGCCGGCCACTTCGGAAAATTGAGCCTTGAGGGCCGGGGCCATGAGGGCGGATGTCCAGGTGATTTTATTGGAGTTCATAAACTCCTGAGGCCATTGGGTTATAACGCGATAGATGTCTCTCGCATTCGCATAATGCCGGTCATAGCTGAGCTCATATTGGATCGCGATGACCAGAGACAGGGAACAGAGAATCCCCGTGCTCAATCCAGCGATATTGATGATGGAATAGCGCTTTTGCCGCCGGAACCTCCGGGCCGCGACCTTGAAATAGTTCCAGCCCAAGGCCGGCAGGAAACGGGAGGGATGCCGGAAGGGACGGCCATGGGCCCGTTGCCTGATCTTTTGATATTCACCCGCGAGGGCGTCTTCAAAATCGGGATCCCCTGCCGCCATTTCGAAGGACGCTTTCTCATCCAACCCTTGGTCAATGAGCTTCCTTATTTCATCTCGGATATGGGATTCCTGCTCGGCCACGTCACCCTCGGTCAAATGGGGATTGCGGCGCATATTCTTTCGCCATTTCTTGAGTTCGCTCTCCAGGTTGAACATCGTAAACTCCTCGGGGCTCCCGGATATCCTTAATCGAGAGAAGGCAATGGTTTCCAGAGCGTCGACAGAGCCTGGACGACGCTGCGCCATTGGCGTCTCTCTCTATCAAGTTCCTGGCGTCCTTTTTCCGTTATGCGATAGTAACGACGCATTTTTCCCTCTTCGAACATCACCCAGCGGGAAAGGAGAAGGGCTTCCTCTTCCATGCGCCGGAGGACGGGATAAAGCATCCTGTCCGACCAGGCCAGACTTCCGCCCGATATCTGCTTCACTCTCTGGATGATGTGATAACCATAGTCCTCTCCAGCCAGAAGAACCGAGAGGATGATCGGTTTTGTGGAAGCCGCAATAAGGGCTTTGGAAATCATATTATACTCCTTGATAACGGATACCCGTTAATATTGGGTAGCAAGAATTATGCCATGGCCGGAGACATCTTTTTCTTCGCGGATATGGGCGCCGTTTCTTTCTAATGGCGAGCACCATGTCCGTATTCGCACAGGCGCTGTCCGCTCCGGAACAAACCGTATAAATTTCGAAAGGGGATTAGTGAAGCGTCGGATGGGCCCGTCCGAATCTCCGGGTGAACTTCCTATCGTTCAGACCTCACCCTCCAAGCCCATTCCAAAAAATCGCGTCAACCGATTAGGCGGGGTCGCCGTTTTGACAACCATTGCCGCCGTATCCCGACGGGCTCACTTGATCTTCTCCAGCAGCTCGGCCGACTTGGCCTTGAGCTGGGGATGCTCGGCGGCCCGTTCGGCCGCCTTCCGGGCCGGCTCCATTTGGCCGGCGTTGAACCAAGCGGCCGCGGCGTTGTAGAACGCCGTCGCCTTGGTCGCTTCCGAGATCCGGAGCTGGGTTTCCTTCTTGGCGACCATCTTGGCCTTGCGGGCCTCGGGCAAGCTGGCGGCTTTGATCTCGTCGATCTTGGCTTTCAAGGAGCTTTCGTTGGTGATCAGGATCGCGGCCGCTTTCTCGAAGTATCCGGCCGCCTCGGTCCATTTTTCCCGGGCCTCGGCGATCCGGGCCAGGCCGAAAACGGCTTCGTGGTTGGACGCGCTATAGACGAGGGCTTCCTTGAAGTCTTTTTCGGCCCGGTCCAATTCCCCTTTCTCCAAGGCGATCGTCCCGGCCAGGCCGAAGACTTCGGAATTCGTCGGCAGCGTGCCCTTGGCCGCTTCGATATGGATCTGGGCGGCGCCCAGGTCCTTGAGAGCGTGCTGGTTCCAGGCCGACCAGTAGTGGGCTTCCCCTTGGAGGTAATACTGCATCTGGATGATCCGGTCCAGCACCCCCAAGGCCTCGGCGTAACGGCCGAGCTGGGAGAGACAGATGGCCTTGGTCAGGTAAGCGTCGCGATATTCCGGGGCTTGGGCCAGGGCCTTGTCGCAATAGACAAGGCATTGCTCGAACTCCTCCGTATAGAAATACACTCCGGCCAGGAGGATGTTGTAGTACGCCGATTCGGGGATGTGCTCGGCCGCGACCAGGAGGGCCTCCTCCGCCCCGAGAAGCTCGCCGCGCGAGAGGGCCGCTTCCCCGAGGAAGCCGAACGCCTCCCAGAACTCGGGGTCGGTTTTCAGGATCTCTTCGAAAACTTCCGGAATGATCGTGGGACAGAAGGCCGCCCGGTACTTGATCAGAATCGATCCGGGATGGGCGGCCTTGATCGCCGCCCGGTCGTCGAACTTGTCGTATCCCGATTTCCGGGGACACTCGGTGGCGAGATAAACATAGGCGGCCAGCTCATCGCTTCCGGTGCGCGCTTTCAATTCCGCGTACAGGCGCTCGGCGTCCTCGCTCGGGACGGCCCCGAAGATGGTGGTGGAAATATCCCTGACGGCGACGACCCGGGGATTGATCCGGGCGGCAATCTCGGGCCAGGCCCTGTATCCGGCGAGGCTTTGGTTTTCCCGAACCAGCCGGCCGATAGCGTTGACGGATTCAGGATTGGAAAGCCCGAGCTCTTTTTCCCGGAGGACGAGAAGGAAGGCCGCCCGGAAATACTCGGCGGCGATCCGGTTGCGCAGGGTCGAACGGGCGTAAATGCCGGCATACAGGCGGCAGGCCTCCTTCAAGGCCGTATAGGAGCCCCGCCCGGCAAGGGAGGCGGCTTTGTCCACGGCTTGGAGGTCCTCGGAGGTCGGAGCGGAAGTCCTGACCGATTCCTTGACCGCAGGGCCGCAGGCCGCGAGAACAAGGGCTAAACTCAGCACGAGAATCGTCTTTTTCATAAATACCTCTTGTGCAAGGTTTACGCCGCGGCGGCGCATTTTGCTTATCCGCCGCGTCCCGCTCACTCCCCCGCTCTCATCGCCGATTCAGTGTAGAACGAACCCGAAGGCGAATCAAGAATCTCCGGTCGGGGCGGGTTTCTTTCCTTCCCGCGGCGGTTCCATTATACTTTTTCCCATGACGCTATCCGGCTTTCGGTTCCGGTCCGGGCGGGCGGCCGTTCCCGCCGCCGTCCTGGCTTCGATTCTCGGCCTGGGATCCGCGGCCGCGGCCGGACGGACCGCGGCTCCGTCATCTTCGTCGAACATCCTTCTCATCACGATCGACACCCTCCGTCCGGACCGCCTGAGCTGCTACGGCTCGAAGTTCCTCAAAACGCCCGCCGTCGACGGCCTGGCCGAACGCGGCGTCGTTTTCGAACGCGCCTTCGCCCACGCCTCGATCACCCTCTCCTCCCATGCCAATATCCTCCTGGGCACGACGCCGCCGTTTCACGGCGTCAGCGACAACTCCAAGAACAAGGTTCGGGAGGAATTCCTGACCCTGGCCGAACACCTCCGCGCGGCGGGTTTCGCGACCGGAGCGTTCGTCGGAGCGTTCCCCTTGGATTCCCGGTTCGGCCTGGACCAGGGCTTCGATGTCTACGACGATCTGTTCCCGTCCCGGTCTCCCAATCCCGCGCTCTATTCGGAGCGAAAGGCCGAAGACGTCCTGGCCGCGGCCAAGGCCTGGATTTCGGGCCGGACCGGCAAATGGTTCTGTTGGATCCATCTCTTCGATCCCCACGCGCCTTACCAAGCGCCGGAACCGTACGGCGGCCGGTTCCAAAACGATCCTTATTCGGGGGAGGCGGCTTATGTCGACGCCGCCCTGGGCTCGTTTTTCGCCTTCCTGAAATCCCGCGGCATCGAAAACCGGACGCTGACCGTCCTCACCGCCGACCATGGCGAGTCCCTGGGCGAGCACGGCGAGATGACCCACAGCTTTTTCGCCTATAACAGCACCATTCACGTCCCGCTGATCATCGCCGGGCCGGGAATCCCGGCGATGCGGACGCCTCTGCAAGCCGGCCATATCGACCTTTTCCCGACGATATGCCGGTTTCTGGGAGTTTCCGCCCCGCCGGGGCTCCAAGGCCGGCCTCTCCAGCCCGTCTGGGAAGGAAAAAGCTTTCCGGCCCGCCCGATTTATTTCGAGGCCCTCGACGCCCATTTGAACAGCGGCTGCGCCCCGCTCCGCGGCTACATCGAAGGCGGGGTGAAATTCATGGATTCCCCCCTCCCGGAATTGTATGACCTGGAGAAGGATTTCGACGAAACCGAGGACTCGGCCCCCCGGACCGACCTGGCCGCTTGCCGGAAAAAGATGAACGATCTGCGGGCGTCCCTGTCCGCCGGAGCACCTTCGCCGAAGTCCGGGTCGGTCGACAGGGAAACGCGGGAGAGGCTGCGCAGCCTGGGGTATCTCGTCGGATCCGGGAAATCGTCCAAAACGACATTCACGATCAACGACGACCTGAAGCGCTTTCTCCCTTTCCAACAGAAGCTCGAAAAAGCGAATGTGACCGTCCGCGAGGGCGGAACGGCGGCGGCGATCGTCCTCTACGAGGAGCTGATCCGGGACCGCAAGGATTTCATCTCCGCTTACACCTCGCTGGCCCAAACGCTGATCGGGGCCGGAAGGATCGAAGACGCTCTCGGCGTCCTGGATGCGGGATATCGGGCCAATCCGGAGAATTACGAGATCCTGACCGCCTACGGGACGGTCCTCATCCAGGCCGGCCGGCCCGATCCGGCGATCGGTCTCCTGGAGAAGGCCCTCCTGATCATCGAAGATGACCCGGAAGTCTGGGATAACCTGGGTTTGATCTATTATGCCAAACGGGACTACGCCAAAGGCGAGGAATGCTATCGCAAGGCGATCGCCCTGGATCCCACGTTCGCTTTCGCCTACTCCAATCTCGGCATTCTCTTCATCACCCGGAATTCCGGACCGAACCGCCGCCCGGATGATCTCGCCGAAGGCCTGGCCAGCTTGAACAAAGCCGTGGCCCTAGATCCGACCATGAACCTAGCGTTTCGGGCCCAGGGCATCGTCTTGAAGGCCTCCGGGAAAACCGCCGAAGCGGCGGCGGCTTGGGAAAAAGCCATCGCCCTTGATCCGGAGGATAAATTTTCCGCTCTCAGCCTGGCCACCGCCTGCCTCGAATTGGGCCGGAAAGACCGGGCCCGGGCGATTCTCGAAGGCTTGCTGAAAACGTTCAGCGCCGTTCTCTCACCCGAAGATCTCGCCCGAGCCCGGGCGATGCTTGAACAAAGCCGGAAGGACATGGAGGAATCATGCACCCCAAGCGCAACGTTCGTCTCGTTTCTCTGACCGTTCTCGGAATCATCGTTCTCGGCGGTTTGTTCGCGGCCGGGCAAAATCCGCCCGAACCCTCGGCCGCCCAGGCGGCCGGCCCGCGGCCGATCGGACTTCGGGATATTTTCGCCTGGCGTTCGATCGGCGGAACGGTCGTTTCCGACGACGGCCGGTGGTTCGCCTGCCGGATCTCCCCCCAGCAAGGGAACGGCGAGGTGATCTTCAAACGGACCGACGGAAGCAAGGAATACAAGTTCCCGGCCGGGGAAGGCCGGGGCGGAGCGGTGGCGATTTCGGCCGACGGGCGGTACGGCGCGTTCATCGTCAATCCGGATGCGGAGGAAGCCCGTCGCCTGCGCCGGGACCGGAAACCCATGCCCCTCAAGGCGGTTGTCGTGAACCTGGCCGACGGAGAAAAAGCGGAATATGACAAAATCAAATCGTTCTCGTTCTCGATGGAAAATCCGGCCTGGATCGCCCTGCACAAGTCGGCCCCCGAGAGCCAGGGCCGGGAGAAGGAGAAATGGACCGGCTCCGACCTGATCCTGCGGGAGCTTCAGACGGGGAAAGACCTGGTCCTGGGCAATATTTCGGAATTTGCCTTCGATAAGAAAGGCGGCCGGCTGGCCCTTCTCGTCGACGCTTACGGGATGTCCGGAAACGGAGTCCTGATCCGCGATATGGCCAGCGGACAGATCGCGACGCTGGAATCCGACAAGGCCTCGTATCAACGACCGGTCTGGACGGAATACGGAGAAGCCCTGGCCTGCCTCAAGGGCCGGGAGGACAAGGCGTTTGAGGATAAATTGTACACGGCCGTCGGTTTCTCCGATTTCGGCCCGGCCGGACCGCGCAAAACCGTCTACGATCCGAAGGACGATAAAAGCTTCCCGGAAGGGATGAGCATCAGCCCAGACAGGGCGGCCCGCTGGACGGAAAATCGGGACGCCCTGCTCTTCGGAATCCACTCGCTCAAAAAGAAAAGCGCCGAGGCGGGACCGGCTCCCGAGGCGGCCGGCCCGGCCGTCGGAGCCGAAACCGACGAAGACGTCCCCGATCTCGTCCTCTGGCACGGCGGCGACAAGCGCCTCCAGTCCCAGCAGCAGGTGGAAGAGGGGGACGACAAGTCCTTCAGCTATCTTTCCGAGTACCGGGTCAAGGACAAGAAATTCATCCGCCTGGCGGACGATGACGTCCGCGACGTCATCCCGGCCCCCAAGGATCTGTATGCCATCGGCATGGACATCCGGGCGTATGAGCTCGACGGAAATCTCGACGGCCGGCAATACAGCGATGTCTACGTCATCGACCTGGCGACCGGAAACCGGACCCTGGCCCTGAAAAAAAACCGCTGGATGACCCTGCCCTCGCCCGACGGCGCCCGGTTTCTTCATTACGACGACGGCATCTATTTCGTCCATGACATGGCCGCCGGGAAGTCCGTCCCGATTACGAAAGACGTGCCGGCCAATTTCGTCAACGAGGACAACGACCAGAACATCAAGAATCCGCCCGACAGCCTCATCGGCTGGACCAAGGACGGCCGGACCGTCCTCCTGTCCGACGGCTGGGACATCTGGGCCGTCTCGATCCAGGGCGGAGTCGGCCTCAACCTGACGGTCAACGGCCGGGCCCAAGGCATCCGCTATCAGCGGCGCCTGCGGCTCGATCCCGAAGAAAAGGGGATCGACCTGGAGAAGCCGGTATATCTCCTGACGTACGGGGAATGGACGAAAAAAGCGGGGATTTCGGTCCTCGAAAAGGGCGGATCCAAGCCGAAAGTCCTGCTGTGGGACGACGCCGGCTTCGGCGCCCTGCTCAAGGCCCGGAAGGCCGACACCTATCTTTTCACCCGGGAGACGTTCAACGCGTTTCCGGATTGGCATGCCGCCGGCCCGGCCTTGAACAACGCCCTCAAGCTGACCGAGGCCAACCCCCAGCAGAAAGACTTCCTCTGGTCGAGCGGCCAGATCCTGATCGATTACAAGATCGATCCCAAGAGCGGAAAAGACAACCGCCTGCAGGGCGCTCTCTTCCTTCCGGCCGGTTACGAGAAGGGGAAAAAATACCCGACGATCGTCTATTACTATGAAAAAACGTCCCAGTCGTTCAATCGCTACACCGCGCCGACGGCCAACGGCTTCAATAAGTCGGTCTACACGAGCAACGGCTACGCCGTTCTCTTTCCCGACATCACCTACAAGATCAACGATCCGGGGATGAGCGCGGCCTGGTGCGTCCTGCCCGCCCTCGACGCGGCCGTGGCCACCGGCGTGGTCGACCGGTCCAAGGTCGGGCTCCAAGGTCATTCCTGGGGAGGCTACCAAACCGCCTTTCTCGTCACCCAGGCCGATTTCGCCGCGGCCGTGGCCGGAGCGCCCCTGACGAACATGATCTCGATGTACAGCTCGATCTACTTCAACTCGGGCAGCGGAAACATGGCCATTTTTGAAAGCAGCCAGGGCCGTTTTTCAGGCGGCTACTGGGACAACCTCGAGGCCTACCAGCGGAACTCGCCTGTCTACCACGCGGCCCGGGTCCATACGCCCTTGATGATTCTCCACAACGACAAGGACGGGGCGGTCGACTGGAACCAGGGCATCGAGTACTACAACACGCTTCGCCGGATGAAAAAGCCGGTCATCATGCTCCAGTACGTCGGGGAAAACCACGGCCTGGCCAAACCGGCCAACCAGCGGGATTACACCGTCCGGATGAAGGAGTGGTTCGATCACTGGCTGATGGGCAAGCCCGCGCCCGCCTGGATGACGGAAGGCGTCTCCCGTCTCGACCTCAAGGATCATCTCAAGGAGCGGGCCAAGCTCTGGAAGCCGGAGGAGAAGAAGGAGCCGGAGAAGAAGGACGAAAAGAAGGACGCCGGCCCGGCGGTCAAAAAATAGGAAGGGGAAATGGTTTCCTAGAAAGAGGAGTGCTGGCTGTCGAGGCGCCAAGGTTTGAAAAGGAAGCGGGGCTCGAAAGATCCTCTCCAGCCAGCATCTGGATTATATAGGAAAAAAAATCTAAAAGTCAAAAGTCAAGCCCCGGAAAAAAATTATTTTTGAGACAGGAGGCGGGCGACGAGCTCGAGAAGGCTGTCCGTTTTGATCGGCTTGTCGACGAAATCGTCGGCCCCGGCGGCCCGGGCTTCGCGGATCAGGACAGGGTTCTTCAGGGCCGACATCACGACCACCTTCGTCCCGACCAGGTCCGGATCGGACTTGATCTGCTGACAGACGCCGATGCCGTCGAGGATGGGAATCAGGAGGTCGGTCAGGACGAGGCCGGGCTGTTCCCATTTGACGAGAGCGACGCCTTCCTGGCCGTCATGGGCTCCAAACGTCTCGTAGCCGTTCCGGGCCAGAAGCTCGGTCAGGAGCTTCCGCGTCACCTTGTCGTCGTCGATCACCACGATTTTCTCGGGCATGGCCTTCCTCGCCGGACAGGGGTATTGTAACCGAATTCCCGGGCTCTTTTCCAGCAATCCCCGGAAGTTTTCCCCTCCCCTTGACATATTAGATTTTCTTTATATAATGTAATTGTTATGAATAAAACGCACAGGATCCGGAAGGCGGACGCCGGAGAAGCGGAGACTTCGGCCGCCGCGGCCCGGTTTTTCAAGGCCTTGTCCCACCCGGCCCGGATTCGGATCGCGGCCCGCCTCCTCCGGGGCGATTGCTGCGTCACCGAAGCCCGGGCCTGTCTCGAGCTGTCCCAGCCGAACGTCTCCCAGCACCTCAAGATTTTGAAGGACGCGGGACTGATCGTCGGCCGGCGCCAGGGGGCGAAAATCTGTTACCGCCTGGCCGATTCCCGGGTCGCCCGGATTCTGCGCATCCTGTTCCCCGAGGAGAACGAATCATGAGCAACGTCAAGGACACGAACGAAAAGGACTTCGAATCCGAAGTTCTGAAATCCGCCAAACCGGTCGTGGTCGACTTCTGGGCTCCCTGGTGCGGCCCCTGCCGGATGATGGCCCCTGTCATCGACGAGACGTCCCGAAAATTCGAGGGATCCGTCGAATTCCGCAAGCTCAACACGGATGAAAACGGCGGCCTGGCCGCGTCGTTCAATATCATGGCCATCCCGACCCTGATCGTGTTCCACGGCGGCAAGGAAGTCGACCGGATCGTCGGCCTGGTCACCCCGGCTCTCCTGGAAAGCAAGATCAGGCCCCTGGCCGCGGGCCCCTCGAACTGAGGGCGTCTCCCCGGCCTTGACTTCAGCCGTTTTTAATCTATATTATTTCTGTAGGATTAATACAATAGAGGAGAAGGCCGTGCTTAACCGGACGAAAATCGCGATTTTGGCGGCCGGACTCCTTTTGGCCGGAGCCGGATGGAAAGGCGCCCGAGCCCTGTTTTCGGAGGGCGCCCTGCCGGCGATTTCCGCCGTCATCCCAGGAGACGCCGCCATGGCCCCCACGGTTCAAAAAACCCCCGAGGAATGGAAAAAATCCCTTACGGCCGACCGATACAAGGTCATGATCGCCTGCGGGACCGAGCCTCCCTGGAGCGGGACCCTTAATGATTTCTGGGAGACTGGGACGTATCATTGCGCCGCCTGCGGAGCGCTCCTTTTCCGGTCCGACGCCAAATACGAGCACGGCACCGGCTGGCCGAGTTTCTTTGAAACGGCGGCCTCAGGCGCCCTGGCCTATCTCGAGGACCGCTCGGCCGGAATGGTCCGGACCGAGGTCCGTTGCGCCGCCTGCGGCGGCCATCTCGGCCACGTCTTCGACGACGGTCCTCCCCCGACCGGACGCCATTACTGCATCAATTCGCTGGCCTTGGAATTCCGGAAAGCGTCTCCAGTTGCCTCCTCCTCGCCGAGCGAAACGGCGACCTTCGCCGCCGGGTGCTTCTGGGGCATCGAGGAAAAGTTCGCGAAACTGCCGGGCGTGCGGGAAACCGTCGTCGGCTACACCGGCGGGCATACCGCCCGGCCGACCTACGAGGAGGTCTGCACCGACACGACCGGCCACGCCGAGGCGGTCCGGGTGAGCTATGATCCCTCCCGGATCTCCTACGCGGACCTCGTCCGGGCCTTCTTTACCTTCCATGATCCGACCCAGAAGAACCGCCAGGGCCCGGACGTCGGAACCCAATACCGCTCGGCCATCTTCGTCCAGAACGACGAGCAGAGAAAGCAGGCCGAGGCGGTCAAGGCCGAGCTCGAAAAGTCGGGAAAGTATCGGAAGCCGATCGCGACCGAGATCGTCTCCGCCGGCCCGTTCACCCCGGCCGAGGAATACCACCAGAAGTACAACCAAAAAAACAAGAGGACCTGCTCTTATTAATCCGGGCTATTCTTTTCCGGATTGTGTGGGTGAAAAAATGAAGAATAATGGACGGAGCGAACATAGTCCGGTTTAGGCTTTTCTCGATGTCAGGCTTTGCAGTCCTACGTGAGCCTTGCGAATTAGGGCAGGATTGGGAAGGCGGCTCGGAAGAAGCCGCTACTTGTCGGCAAGGCCGACCGAGCACGAGAACCTGGCAAAGCCCAGGCCGAACGATGATGTTTGAGCCCTCACTCAAACAGCCGTTAGATATTGGGGATGAGGGCGAGTTCCATCGGAGCCAATCCAGACGAATCGAGAAAGGCCGTCCCCGTGTCAAAAGATCGACTGCGGATTTGCACAAAGCTTAGGAAAACCGGACGAGTGAGCGAAGACCATCATTTTTCGAGCACCCACACAATCTGGAAGAGCACCGCCGGCGCCATTCCCGTTGAATCATGGCCCGCCTTCGGGTAGAGTAGTCCCCGGATTCAAGGGGCCATGCCGCTATCTTCTTCCATCGAAATCAACGACCGGTTCAAGGAAGCTCTCGGCTGGATGGAAGACTCCGCCCGCTCCGTGTTCATCACCGGAAAGGCCGGAACGGGCAAGTCCACCCTCCTCGAATACTTCCGGGAAACGACCGGAAAACGCATCGCCGTCCTCGCCCCGACGGGAGTCGCCGCCCTCAACGTCCGCGGCCAGACCATCCATTCCTTCTTCGGATTCAAGCCCGACATCACCTTGGAGAAGGTCCGGAAAATCAGCACTAAGCGGTTCCCCGAGAAGGCGGCCTTGTTCAAACGGCTGGACGCCGTCGTGATTGACGAGGCCTCGATGGTCCGGGCCGATCTCCTGGACTGCGTCGAAAAATTCCTCCGCTTGAACGGTCCCAAGGCCCGCCGGCCGTTCGGCGGCCTGCAGATGATCTTCATCGGCGATCTCTACCAGCTTCCTCCGGTCGTCAGCGGCGCCGAAAAGCATCTCTTCACCCTCCATTATGATTCCCCTTATTTCTTCTCGGCCCATAGCCTCCTCAAAGACGGCTTCCGCCTGGAGTTCGTCGAGCTGGAGAAAATCTACCGGCAGACCGAGGCCGACTTCATCGGCCTCCTCAACGCCATCCGCAACCGCTCGGTCACGGCCGGGGAGATCGAACGCCTCAACGGGAGGTTCGATCCGGAGTTCGTCCCGCCCGAGGACGATTTTTATATCACCCTGACGAGCACCAACGACCTGGCCGCGGCCCGGAACCGGGAAAAGCTCGACCGCCTCCCCGGCCGCCTTCACGCCTATCAAGGCCTGATCGACGGCGAATTCGAGCGCTCCTCGCTTCCGACCGACGAGCGCCTCGAGCTGAAGGTCGGGGCCCAGGTCATGCTCCTCAACAACGACGCGGCGGGGCGCTGGGTCAATGGATCGATCGGCCGGGTCGCCGATGTCTTGCGGGAGAAAGGCGAGGACGACCGGATCGTCGTCGAGCTTCAGGACGGCGGGGCGGTCGAAGTTAAACCCAACATCTGGGAGCTCTTCCGGTTCACCTTCGACCAGGAGAAACAGGCGATCGTCAGCGAAGCCGTGGGGGCCTTCACCCAGTATCCCTTGAAGCTGGCCTGGGCCATCACCATCCACAAGAGCCAGGGGAAAACGTTTCCCAAGGTCATTGTCGACATCGGCCGCGGGACCTTCGCCCACGGCCAGGTTTATGTCGCCCTCAGCCGCTGCACGAATTTCGGCGGCCTGGTCCTGAAAACGCCCATCGGCAAATCGCATATCCGGACGGACTGGCGGGTCTCCAAGTTCCTCACCCGGTTCCAATATGACCGGTCGGCCGAACGCCAGTCCTACGCCGATAAAAAGAGGCTCATCGAGGAGGCCATCGGCGAAAACCGGGATCTCGACATCGTCTACCTCAAGCCGGACGACACGAAAAGCCGGCGGCGGATCCGCCCGGAATCGATCGAGCAGATGGCGTACGCCGGGAAAACCTTCGAGGGCGTCCGGGCCTACTGCCACGAGCGCGAGGACATGCGGACCTTTAAAATCGACCGGATGCTCGAGGTCAAGCGGATCTGAATTTTCTGCCCATCCCTCCATCGGTGTCCGCTGGAGACGTCGGGCGGAAATCGTCCTCTCCCGCGGACAGCCTGTCGCTTGAGAAGGACATAAACTCATTGGAAATAACCGGAGTCAAGGGAGAAGTTTTGGTATAATTCTTGCTATAAAGTCCTTAAAAAGGAGGGGTATCATGCCGCTGTCACGCGACAAGGGACTCCGCGCCATCGGCGTTATTCTCCTGACAGTTTTCGGCCTCGTGCTCCTGTCCGTTCCGCTCGCCTCCGCCAATTTCTATATGGTGGTCTATGAACTCAACCGAATCCTCTGCCCGATTCAAGGATCCTCGCCCGCGTTTGACGACTCGGATCTGGCCATATTCTCCGACCTGGGAAACGTCAAGGTTCTCGGCCTTGGCGAAGCGACCCACGGGACCAAGGAATTCTTCGAGATGAAGCACCGGATTTTCCGGTATTTCGTCACCAACCACGGCACCCGCATCTTCGGTTTTGAATGCGACTTCGCCGAATCGATCTATCTGGACCGGTATGTGACGACCGGCGAAGGAAACCTGAAAAGCCTGATGAGCTCTAAAATGCATTTCTGGACCTGGCATACCGAGGAAGTCATGGCCCTCCTCGAATGGATGCGGGCGTATAATGACGGCCGCCCGGAAGAGGATAAAATCCATTATTTCGGTTTCGACTGTCAGTACACCGACCTGCACGTCCCGCTCCTTCGCGAATACATCCTGAAATTCCTCCCTGCCGTTCCGCTCGAGATTGAGGCCGTTTTAGCCGAAATCCAAGCGCTTACAACATCGAGCTACCAAACCATGGAATCGAGCCGGCGGGACGCCCTGATCGCGAAGCTGGCCGTCGTCGACGACGTCTTTGTCTCCCACGAGGCCGAAGCATGCGCGGCGTTGGGGGAGTTGGATTTCCATATCGCCAGACAATTGGTCCGAACGGCGAGCCAGGCGATCGAAGTCACCTATGCCGTTTATCAAGGCGGTTTTTATCCTCGAGACAATTACATGGCCGAGAACGTTCTTCGCCTGCGGGAATTGCTGCCTGGAGACGTTCCCATGGTCGCCTGGGCGCATAACGGGCATATCGCCAAAGACGCCTACTACTATGGCACCGGTACCAACAAACAGTCCATGGGGTATTTCCTCCATCAAGCCTTGGGAAAGGATTATCAAGCCGTCGGATTCAGTTTTAACGGCGGTTCGTTCATGGCTTTTGGACCGTACGGCTTCGGCGTCCAGGCCGTGTGGCAGGATCCGCCAATCACGAGTTATAACCATCTCTTCAATTATCACTGGAAAGGAAATTTCATTCTCCGTTTCGACCGGTTGAATCCGGAGGGAAGTCTGATGATCTGGATGCGCCCGCTTCGCCCTTTGTTAGTAATCGGGGCTAAATACAACAGCTATTATTTCGAAAACTATTTCAGAATCATTCCCCTTCTGGATCATTTCGATTTCATCATCCACTTCAA
>Ga0316628_100000357_pt1 | contig 28556 bp, 22 predicted proteins | sample OWC_Aug_M2_C1_D5_FD_207648 | JGI IMG/M metagenome (GOLD analysis project Ga0316628, IMG submission 207648) | Wetland soil microbial communities from Old Woman Creek delta, Ohio, United States - OWC_Aug_M2_C1_D5_C | ecosystem: Environmental > Terrestrial > Soil > Wetlands | place: USA: Ohio...
TGCTGAGCCTGTGAGGCGGGCGCACAAGGGGGGCCCTCGCCGACGAGGGCCCTGCCCGACACCCATCCGGAGAGGAGCCGAGATGAACTGGCTGCGATGGAGGAAGAAGCGGAGGCCGTCGCCCCGAGGCACCGCCCTGACGGTCGCGGCTCCCGTGGTGCTCTTGGCCCTCTTAGGATTCGGCGCCCCCGCCAGGCCGTCGCTCGTTGAGTATCGCTCTCCCGCTCAGGACGTCCCGCGCCGCCGGGCCGTCGAGCTCCCCGTCCCAGCGGTCGACTCCGATGAGGCCGTCCTCGGCCGTCCCCTGGCTCTGGCCTTCGACGCGGACCGCCTCTACATCGCCGACGCCCTGGACTGCGCCGTCAAGATCTTCTCGAAGGACGGCCGGTTCATCCGATCGTTCGGCGAGAAGGGCCAGGGCCCGGGCCAGCTGTCCTTCCCCTCCGGCGTCTGCGTCGCCGGGGACGCCGTGGCCGTCGCGGACAAGCTCAACTTCCGCATCCAGCTCTTCGATGTTCGGGGCGGCGCCCGCGGCGGCTTCAAGCTTGGCTTCGCGCCGGACCGCGTCATCTTCATCGGCGAGGGGCGCCTCGCCGTTACCGCCAACCCGACCGGCCGGAAGAGCGGTGAGAGGCTTGTCCGCGTCTTCGATCTCGACGGCACGCCCGTCTGGTCGGGCGTCGAGGCCAAGACTACGTCCGACGCCGTGAGCGACGCCTTCCGCAACATGATCCTCATCTGCCCGGCGGAGACGTCGGGCTTCTATCTCATCTTCCGGAGCGGGGACCGCTCGATCCGCCGCTACGCGGCCTCCGGGGCCCTCGCCGGCGCCGTCCCTGTCGACGGGCGTCTTGTCTCGAAGTCCGTGACGGTCCCGACCGCCCGGGGGCCGCTCGAGCTCGCCGGCTTCTGCTGGGCCGCCGCCGCCGACGGCGGCTTCCTCTATCTTTCGGCGCCCGAGCTCCTCGATGGAAGGGACCTCGGTCCGGGTCGATCGATCTTCGTCCTCGACGCCGAGGGACGTCCCCGGTCGATCATCGACCTGCCGTGTCCCGTCCACCGCTTCGCCGTCGCGGGCGGACGCCTTTTCGCCATCGACGAAGAGGGCGGACTCAGGATCTTCGAGGTCGGCCGATGAGCCCGGCCTTCCCTCTCCTTACGACCGTCGCCCTTTGCGCCGCCGGACTCATGGGTCCCGCGGCCGAGCCGGTCGAGGTGCGCATCTGCGCCGGCCTCGACGAGGCCGTCCCGCCCGGCTCGGGCCCCGTCGTCCTCATCTTCTTCTCCATCGAATGTCCCGTCTGCTACGAGGAGCTCTTCGAGACGCGCTACCTCATCGACCAGGGCGGCTGGCCGGTCGCGGTCGTGGGGGTGGCCCTCGCGCTTCGCGACGACCTCGAGGCCTTTCTCGAAAAGCACGCCTGGACCTCGCCCGTCGTCCTCGATCGCCGCAAGGTCCTGTTCCGTCGGTACAAGGTGGACGCTGTCCCCTTCAAGGTCTTGTTGGCGGGAGGCGAGGCCGTTTATCGGGACGATCCCTATCTCGGTCCCGAGGCCCGCCGGGAGGAGCTCGCGAAATGCCTGACCCGTCTCTTCTCGCGCTGACCTGGCGCGTCAGCCGCCGGCGGCTTCTCGCGTCCCCGCCGGCGATCGCCGCCGGCCTGGCCTATCCGGCCCTCATCGCCTGGATCGGGCTCAGTGATTCGTACGCCACCGCGTCCAGGTTCTTCATTTTTCTCGTCCCGCACGTCTTCCTCCTGGCCGCCCAGGACACCGTCAGGACCGACGTCGAGAGCGGGGCCCTCGAAAGCGTCCTCTTTCTCGGCGGCCGCTTTCGCCGATTCCTCGCCGCCAAGGGCCTCGTCCTGGCCGCCGCGGCGGCGGGCTATACGGCCTGCCTTTTTGTCCTGCTTGCGGCCTGGGGCGCGGTCGCCGGCGGGCTCGGGCCGGACCTCTTTCTCCGGTTCGGGCTGGCCCTCGTCGCCGGGGCTTATTACGCGGCCCTGGCCGGCGTGCTGAGCCACTTCCTCAAGTCGGGCTCGAACGTGCTGGTCGTGCTCCTCGTCCAGGCCGGCGCCGTCATGGCCCTCGTTTTTTCGACGACGGCCCGGACGGGGATCCTCGATTATGCCGCCGCCGGCCGCTTCCCCGGCCTCGGGCCGAAGCTCGCCTTCGGCGCCCTCGCGGCCGTCCTGCCCAATGTCATCGTCTCCGGAAGGCTGCCCCTGTTCACGGCGGAGGTCGTGATCCTGCTCGGCCTCGCCCTTCTCGCCGGGAAGCGGCTCAGGGAAAGGCTCGAGCTCAGGAAGTAAGAAAGGAGGCCCGATGATCGAGGCCCACAAGCTGGTCAAGAGGTTCGGGCGCGTCGAGGCCCTCCGCGGCGCGAGCTTCAGGACGAAGAGGGGGGCGATCACGGCCATGCTCGGCGAGAACGGGGCCGGCAAGACGACGGCGCTCAAGGTCGTGCTGGGCTTCCTCCGCCCGGACGCGGGGACCGTGACAGTCGCGCCCGGCCGGGTCGGCTACGTCCCCGATCGTCCGGCCTTTTTCCCCTGGCTCGACGGCTGGACGATCCTTGGGCTAGCCGGGACGGGGCGGGGCGGAGGGGCCCCCGGCAACGGCCGCGACTTCGGCGCCTCGGTCCTGGCCTCGGCGCGGAGCCTGCTCTTCGACCCGGCCCTCCTCCGTCGCCGGCCTGCCGCCTACTCGGCCGGGAACGCCAAGAAGTTCGCCTACCTCCAGAACCTCGTCATGGGCCCCGACCTGCTCGTCGCCGACGAGCCTTTCTCGGCCCTCGACCCGCCCTCGATCAAGTGCGTCCGCGAGATCTTCTGCGCCCTGAGGGAGGCCGGGAAGACGGTCCTCCTCAGCTCCCACATGCTGGCCGAGATGGAGAGGATCGCCGACGCGTTCGTCGTTTTACGCCGCGGCGAGACGGTCGCCCACGCCGGTCTCCGCGAATGGCGGCTGATGCGGACGGCCCGGACCGCGCCCGACCTCGAGTCCGTGTTTCTTCGACTGTCGGGTCCCTAAGCGGCGACGAATGGGGGACTGTCCCCGGAAGCGCTTTGCCCTCAGATGACCGTTCCGTCCGGGATGACGGCGTCCTTGGGCACGACGGTGATGCCGTCGACGATGCAGTAGCTCTCGGCCGTCTCGTCCGCGACGCCTCTGGCGTTGACGAGCTTGACGCCGTGGCCGATGCGGGCGTTCTTGTCGACGATGGCCTCGCGGATCTCGCAGTCGCGGCCGATGCCGACGTCGGGGACGCCCCGCTCCCGGTTGCGGGCCATGGCCTCGCGCGATTCGTAGTAATCGGCCCCCATGATGACCGCCCGCTCGAGCCGGCTGTTCTCGCCGATCCGGGAGCGGATGCCGACGATGGCCTCGCGGATGCGCGACCGGTCGACGATGCTGCCCTCGCACAGGATCGCGTTCTCGACGTCGGAGGCGAGGATCTTGGAGCCGGGCAGGAAGCGGGGATGGGTGAAGATCGGCCGCTCCTCGTCATAGAAGTCGAAGCGGGGCAGGGGCCGGGTGAGGTCCATGTGGGCGTCGAAGAACGAGCGGATGGTCCCGATGTCCTCCCAGTAGCCGTCGAAGAAGTGGCCGTTGACCTTCCGCTCGCCGATGGCCCGGGGGATGACCTCCCGTCCGAAATCCTTCGAGTCGGTGCGCGCCAAGAGCTCGCGGAGGACGCGCTGGCTGAAGAGGTAAACGCCCATCGAGGCGAGATGGGTCCGGCCGTTCGCGGGCGTCCCGAAGCGGGCGAAGACGCTCTCCTCGACCCGCATCCGCTCGACCGACTCCGGGTCCTTCGGCTTCTCGCTGAACTCGGTGATGCGCCCGAGGCCGTCGACCTTCATGACCCCGAACTCGCCGGCCCGGTCGGCCCGGACCGGGGTCACGGCGATGCTGATCTCGGCCCCTGAAGCGAGGTGGAAGTCGGCGAACTTGCGGTAGTCCATGCGGTAGAGATGATCGCCGGAGAGGACGAGGACGAGGGCCGACTCGTCCTTGATGAAATCGAGGTTCTGGCGGACGGCGTCGGCCGTGCCCTGGTACCAGTCCCGGTTCTCGATCGTCTGCTGGGCCGAGAGCAGGGTGATGTAGTCCCGGTGGAAGCTGTCGAAGCGGTAGGTCGTGAAGATGTGGCGGTGGAGGGACTCGCTCGCGAACTGGGTCAGGACGAAGATGCTGCGGACGTCGGAGTGGATGCAGTTGGAGATCGAGATGTCGATGAGCCGGAACCGTCCGGCCACCGGCACCGCCGGCTTGCTGCGGACCTTGGTCAGGGGATAGAGCCGGCTGCCTTGGCCCCCCGCCAGGATGACGCTGACGATCTCCACGCCGATCCTATTTGGCGGCGTTCTGGACCGGCGCGAGGTCGTCGACGATCCACATGCCGCGGCCGTTGGTGGCGATGACCAGGGCGTTGTCGCGCGGGTGGATGGCGATGTCCCAGACGTAGCTCGTCGGCAGGTTCGATCCCAGCACGTTCCACGTCGCGCCGCCGTCGCGGCTGACATAGACGCCCGTGTCGGTCCCGGCGTAGAGCATGTCCTTGACCTTGGGGTCCTCGCGGACGACGTTGACCGGACCGCCGGGGATGCCGGCCCCGATCGAGACCCAGGTCTTGCCGTAGTCCGCGGACTTGAAGAGATAGGGATTGAAGTCGTCGTCGTGCCGCCCGACGAGCGTGACGTAGACCGTGGCTTGGTCATATTTCGAGGCCACGATCTTCCAGACGTGCTTGTTGAAGGGCAGCCCCGCCGTGATCTCGGTCCAGCTGTCGCCGCTCGTCTTGGTCACCCAGACCCGGCCATCGTCCGTGCCGGCGTAGAGGAGGCCGAATTTGAACGGCGACTCATCGATGGCCGTGATCGTGGCGTAAGGGATGGCGTAGGGCCATTTTCCCTGCTGCTCGGGGTTGGCGTAGGTCAGGTCGGGGCTGATCCGCTCCCAGGTCTCGCCTTTGTTCATGGACCGGAAGACGTACTGGAAGCCGTGATAGACGATCTGCGAGTTGTGGGGCGAGAGGGTCGTCGCCGCCAGCCACTGGCCGCGGAAGGGGGGCTCGCCCTCGGCCGGCTTGGGATAGATCTCCTTGCTCGTCCAGCGGCCGTCCTTGTAGGTCGAGCGCTCGAGACGCCCGTAGAACGACGAGGAATACTCGGTCGTGGGATCGTCGGGATCGACGGCGATGAGCGTCCCTTCGCCGCCGGGCGCCGTCTCCCACCTCGGCTGGTTCTGCTGGCCGAAGCCGCGGCGCCCGCCGGTCGCGCCCTGGCCGGGCCGGCGGAGCGGGATGAGGCCGCGGTATGTGCCCTGGTCCTGGACCGAGCCGTAGGCCCAGAACGGCGTCGAGGTGTCGAGGGCGACGTTGTAGAACTGGACGGCCGGGATGCCGTCGTGGAAGTCCCGCCAGGTCTTGCCGCCGTCGTAGGAGATGTTGACGCCGCCGTCGTTGTTGTTGATGAGGTGGTTGCTGTCGTTAGGGTCGATCCATAGGCCGTGATGGTCGCCGTGGAGGCCGACGTAGTTCAGGCCCTGGTAGGTCTTGCCGCCGTCGGTCGACTTGGACAGGCCCAGGCCCATGATGTAGATCGTCTCGGTCGAGTTCGGATCGACCCTGATCTGGCCGAAGACCCAGCCGTAGGTGCCGCCGAAGCGGTCCATGTTCGGCGGGCTGACCTTGCGCCAGTTCGCCCCGGCGTCGTCGGAGCGGTAAACCTCGGCCCCGACGATGCCCCGTCCGAGCGGCCGGCCGTAGGAGTCCTTCTCGCCGGGCTTGGGCTCGGCGCCCGGGGCGTGGTTGTCGACGTAGGCGTAGAGGGTCGAGGGCACGGTCCGGCAGAGATCGATGCCGATGCGGCCGGTGAGGTTCGTGTCCGGCAGGCCGTTGTTGATGGGCGTCCAGGTCTTGCCGCCGTCGGTCGTCTTGAACAGGCCGTCCCCGCCGCCCGGGACCGGGTCGCTCCAGCGCCGCCGGATGCGGTTCCAGGTCGCGGCGTAGAGCGTGTCCGGCGCCGTGGGGTCCATGACCAGGTCGTTGGCGCCGACCGATTCGCTGACGTAGAGGACCTTCTGCCACGTGGCGCCGCCGTCGGTCGTCTTGAAGACGCCGCGGTCGGGGTTCGTCGTCCACTCGTGGCCGGTGGCCGCGACATAGACGATGTTGGGGTCCTTCGGGTGGATGACGATGCGGGCGATGGTGTACGTGCCCTCGAGCCCCATGGACTTCCAGGTCTTGCCCGCGTCGACGGACTTGAAGACGCCGAGGCCAGCCTCGGAGGCCCGGAAGATGTTGGCCTCGCCGGTCCCGGCCCAGACGGTGTTCGGGTCGGACTCGGCCACGGCCAGGTCGCCGATGGAGAGCGTCGGCTGGTCGTCGAAGACGGGCTCCCAGGTCGTCCCGGCGTTGACCGTCTTGAAAACGCCGCCCGTGGCCGCCCCGGCGTAGAAGACCGTCCGGCTGCCGGAGGGCACGGCCACGTCGGTGCAGCGGCCGCCGAGATCGAAGGGGCCGATGAAACGCCAGCGGACGTCCTTGAAAGGCGAGCGCTGCTTCATGGCCTGGTACTCCATGAAGGCCTTGATGCGGAGCGCGGGGTCGGTGCTCTCGATCTTTTTCTGGCCCTTGGGCGTGGTCTTGCCTTGGGGGGCCGCGGTGAGGAGGCCGGCGACGACGATGAGCGCCGCCGCGGCGAAGGCGAGGATCGAACGCTTGCTCAGACGCATAGGGAACCTCCGGGGATCGATCATGGCGAGGGCCTAATATGCCACATATCTCATCGGCGACACAAGTTCCCATTTTTTCTGCCGCTCCGGATCCAGGAGATCACGCTGGAGCCCATTAAGAGAGGACTTTGAGGAGGTGGTAGTCGAAGTCGATCTCGGTCCGCTTGGTGTCGCCGGCGGCGCCGAAGGGCAGGAACTCGACCTTGCCGCCGACGAGATGGACGAGGCCGCCCGTCCGCCCCTCGACGAGGGATTCGACCGCCGCGTGCCCCAGCCGGGCGGCCATGATGCGGTCCATGGCCGTCGGCCGCCCGCCGCGCTGGATGTGGCCGAGGACCGCGATGCGCGTCTCGAGCCCCGTCGCGTCAGTCACGGCCGAAGCGATGGCCGAGGCCGACGACCGCCCCTCCGCGACGACGACGATCCAGCTGGCCTTGCCCTGGCGGCTGCCCTCGCGGATCTCCTCGCACAGGGCCTCGATCGGCACGTCCCGCTCCGGGAGGAAGACCTCCTCACAGCCGCCGGCCAGGGCGACCTGCATGGCGATCCAGCCGCACTCCCGGCCCATGACCTCGACGATGAAGATGCGCTCGAGCGACGTGGCCGTGTCGCGGAGCTTGTCCAGCGCGTCGAGGGCCACGTTGACGGCCGTGTCGGCCCCGATGGCCAGCTCGACGCCGGGGACGTCGTTGTCTATCGTGGCCGGGATGCCGACGACCGGAAAGCGGTAGCCCTCGGCCAGGGCCCGTGCCCCTGCGAGCGAGCCGTTGCCGCCGACGACGACGAGCCCCTCGATCTCGTGCGCGAGGAGGTTCGAGATGGCCTGCCGCTGGCCCGCCTCGGTCTTGAAGGCCTCGGCCCGGGCCGTCTTGAGGATGGTCCCGCCGAGACCGAGGATATTGGACACGGACCGCCTGTCGAGAGGCGTGAACTCGCCGTTCATCAGCCCCTGGTAGCCGCGCAGGACCCCCTCGACGACGAGCCCCTCGGCCACAGCGGTGCGGACGACGGCCCGGATGGCCGCGTTGACCCCGCCGCAGTCCCTGGTCAGGAGGGCGATCTTCTTCATGGGGGGATTATAACAAAAACCGGCGCCGAACCCCGCCCGTATGATAGAATATCGTATCAAAGGAGAGTGATCGCCATGGCCAATAACAAGAAGTTCTTGGGTCTCGGCTGCCTCGCCGTCGTCCTCGTGGGCGTTCTGATCGTCGTCTTCTACGCGACCGGCGTCTACAACAGCCTCGTCGGCCTCGACCAGAAGGTCCAGGCCCAGTGGGGCCAGGTCGAGAACGTCTACCAGCGGCGGGCCGACCTCATCCCCAACCTGGTCGAGACGGTCAAGGGCGCGGCCGCCTTCGAGACCAACACCTTCACCGCCGTGACCGAGGCCCGGGCCAAGGTCGGCCAGGTCCAGATCAACCCCGGCCAGCTGACCCCCCAGTCGTTCCAGCAGTTCCAGGCCGCCCAGGACAACCTGACCTCGGCCCTGTCGCGCCTGCTCGTCGTCGTCGAGAAGTACCCCGAGCTCAAGGCCACGGAGAACTTCAAGGAGCTCCAGGCCCAGCTCGAGGGCACGGAGAACCGGATCGCCGTCGAGCGGATGCGCTTCAACGAGGCCGCCCAGGCCTTCAACACGCGGCGCAACCGCTTCCCGGCCGTCATCATCGCCGGCCTCTTCGGCAAGTTCGCCGAGAAGCCGTACTTCAAGTCCCAGCCCGGCGCGGAAACGGCGCCCAAGGTCAAGTTCTGATCCGGGACCCGGGACGGGCTTGACCGTGCGTTTCACCTGGCGCCGCCGGCCGCTCGTCGTCCTGGCCTTGGCCGGGACGATGGCGGCCGCCGTCTGCGCGGGCGTCGCCGCGGCCGCCGCCGCGCCGTCCGCGCCACCCGCCCTCCTCGCCACGTCCGCGCCATCAGCCCAGTCCGCGTCCGCGATCCCGCCGGCGCCACAACGCTGGGCCACGGACGAGGCCGGCTTCCTCTCGCCTCAGACGGTCCAGGCCCTCGACGCGCGACTCGAGGACTACGAGCGCCAGACCGGCCATCAGCTCCTCGTCTGGATCGGCCGCACTCTCCCGCCGAACGAAGTCCTCGAGGATTGGGCGGTCCGGACCTTCGCCGCCTGGAAGGTCGGCCGCAAGGGCCTCGACGACGGCCTGGTCGTGTTCATCTTTGCGGGTGACCGCAAGATCCGCATCGAGGTCGGCTACGGCCTGGAGGACAAGGTCCCCGACGTCTACGCCTACCGCGTCATCAACAACATCCTCGCCCCCGGCTTCAGAGCCGGACGGCAGGACGAGGCCGTCGAGGCGGCCGTCACGGCCCTCATCGGCTACATCTCCGGCAACGAGAACGCCGCCGGCCGCGGGCCCGCCACTCCGCGCGTCCATTCGGCCGCCCGCAGCATCTTCACCGGGATCATCGTCCTCATCGTCATCATCCTCTTCATCACCAACCCGTCGCTCGCCTTCTGGCTGCTCTTCAGCATCCTCGGCGGCGGGGGCCGGGGCGGCCGTGGCGGAGGCGGCTGGGGCGGGGGAGGAGGCGGATTCAGCGGCGGCGGGGGCTCGTCGGGCGGCGGCGGCGCGTCCGGCGGCTGGTGAGTCGCGGGGGGAGGCGGCCATGAGTGTCAACAGCCGGCGTAAGCTGATGAAGACGATCGACGTCGAGCGGGTCCAGGCGGCCATCGCCGAGGCCGAGCGCGAGACCTCGGGCGAGGTGCGCGTCTCGGTCGCCCGTTTCTTCTGGGGCAGCGTCCACCACGCCGCCCGCCGGGCCTTCGCCCGCCTGGGCATGGCCCGGACGAAAGACCGCAACGCGGTCCTCTTCTTTGTCGTCCCGGCCCGCAAGAGGTTCGTCGTCTTCGGCGACGCGGGCATCCACGCCAGGGTCGGCCAGGAGTTCTGGGAGTGCGTCGCGGGCAAGATGTCCGACCACTTCAAGAAGGGCGAGTTCACCGAGGGCCTCGTCGCGGGCATCGAGGAGGCGGGCCGCGAGCTGGCCGCCCATTTCCCCTACGACGCCAAGTCCGATGTCAACGAGCTCGCCGACGACGTCGATTTCGGCAAGTCCTGAAGAAGGCACCGGGTTTACGCATTACGCAGTCCCAGGCCATTTGCGTAATGCGTAAACCCGGTGCCTTCTTGTTCTTCGCTTGCCGGGCCGAGTTGTGATATAACCGCCCCGTAATCTCGAGGGAGGTCAAATGAAAACGAAAATGCTCACCCTCACCATCATCCTCTTCGCCACCGTCATCGCTTTCGCCGCCTGCCAGAAAGGCGCGGCCAAGCTGACCTATCCGGCCACGAAGACCGTCGACCAGGTCGACGACTACTTCGGGACCAAGGTCGCCGATCCCTACCGCTGGCTCGAGGACGACAACGCCGAGGACGTCAAGGCCTGGGTCCAGGCCGAGAACGCCGTGACCTTCGGCTACCTCGACAAGATCCCCTTCCGGCCGAAGATCAAGGCCCGGCTGACCGAGATCTTCAACTACCCGCGCTACTCGTCGCCGTTCCGGGCCGGGGAGTACTACCTCTTCACCAAGAACGACGGCCTGCAGAACCAGTCCGTCTATTACATCCAGAAGGGGCTCGACGGCCCGCCCGAGGTCTTCATCGACCCGAACGCCCTCTCGCCAGACGGCACGATCCGCATCGGCATCGCCGGGATCTCGAGCGACGACCGCTACATGGCCATCTCCCGGAGCGAGGCCGGCTCGGACTGGTCGGAGATCCGGGTCATGGAGATCGCCACGAAGACGGAGCTCCCCGACCGCATCAAGTGGAACAAGTTCTCCGGCGCGGCCTGGCAGGGCGGCGGCTTCTATTACAGCGGCTACGAGAAGCCCGCGCCGGGCGACGAGCTCAAGGCCAAGAACGAGTTCCAGAAGGTCTACTTCCACAAGCTCGGCGACCCGCAGGAGAAGGACGCGCTCGTCTGGGAGGACAAGGCGCACCCGCTCCGCTACGTCAACGCCTGGACGACCGAGGACGAGAAGTGGCTCTTCCTCATCCTGTCCGAGGGCACGAGCGGCTCGGAGGTCTGGGTCCGCGACCTCGCGAAGAAGGGCGCGCCGTTCACGCTGCTCGTTCCGGGCTTCGCCTACGATCCCTCCCCGCTCGAGGTCGTCGAGGGCAAGGTCCTCGTCCGGACGAACGAGGACGCCCCGAACTTCAAAGTCGTCCTCATCGATCCCCAGAAGCCGGGGAAGGAGAACTGGACGACCGTCGTCCCCGAGAAGACGGAGGTCCTCGACGGGGCCGGGACGGCCGGCGGCTACATGTTCTGCAGCTACCTCAAGGACGCCAACACCAAGATCTACCAGCACAAGCTCGACGGCGCGCCCGTGCGCGAGATCGCGCTGCCCGCGCTGGGGTCGGCCGGCGGGTTCGGCGGCAAGCGCGACGAGAAGATCCTCTTCTACACGTTCACCTCGTTCACCTACCCGCCGACGATCTACAAGTACGATCCCGCGACCGGGACGTCGGACGTCTTCCGGAGGAGCGAGGTCAAGTTCGATCCCGAGGCCTACGAGACGAAGCAGGTCTTCTACGCGAGCAAGGACGGGACGAAGGTGCCCATGTTCATCGTCCACAAGAAGGGGCTCAAGCTCGACGGCAAGAACCCGGCCTTCCTCACGGCCTACGGCGGCTTCAACATCCCCATCACGCCGGCGTTCAGCTCGGCCATCATCGTCCTCCTCGAGAACGGGGGCGTCTTCGCCGAGGCCAACCTGCGCGGCGGCGGCGAGTACGGCGAGGCCTGGCACAAGGCCGGCATGCTCGACAAGAAGCAGAACGTCTTCGACGACTTCATCGCCGCGGCCGAGTACCTCGTCCGGGAGAAGTACACCTCGACGCCGCGCCTGGCGATCGAGGGCGGCTCGAACGGCGGCCTGCTCATCGGGGCCGTCATGACCCAGCGGCCCGAGCTCTTCGGCGTGGCCTTCCCCGAGGTCGGGGTCATGGACATGCTGCGCTACCACAAGTTCACGGTCGGCTGGGGCTGGGCCGTCGAGTACGGCTCGAGCGACAAGGAGGACCAGTTCCGCTATCTCTACAAGTACTCGCCGCTCCACAACCTGAAGCCGGGCGTGTGCTATCCGGCGACGATGGTCACCACGGCCGACCACGACGACCGGGTCGTGCCGGCCCACTCGTTCAAGTTCGCGGCGACGCTCCAGGCGGACCAGGCCTGCGCCAAGCCGGCCATCATCCGCATCGAGACGCGCTCGGGCCACGGCTCGGTCAACCTGAGCAAGGCCATCGACAGCCAGACCGACATGTGGTCCTTCATGTTCTACAACATGGGGATCACGCCGATCTACAAATAAAGAAAAAGAAGGGGTCAAACCTTTAATTCTTTAATTCTTTTCTCGACCGGCCGATTCGGGCAAATCAGGGAATTAAAGAATTAAAGGTTTGACCCCTTCTTCTCTTACCTGATGTCGAGGGCCTTTTCGAGCAATGCCCGGTATTTGTCCATCAATTCCTTGTTGAGGTCGTTCGGCGGCGTCGCGTCGGCCGGCAGGAACGGCTTGTAGGGGTGGGTCTTCGAGTACTCCTCGAACTCTTTCTTGAGCTTGCCGAGTTCCTCGGGCTTCGTCAGGAGGTCGATGGCCGAAGCGGCGATGGCCTTGGCCCCGGCGTTGAGGCCCTTCCAGGCGGTCGAGCCGTAGAAGCAGGCCACGTTCGACCAGTGATGGCCGATCGCGCCGGGCACCGAGCCGGGGAAATCGATGCTGGCGGTGGGGGCGATGAGGGTCACGTCCCCGACGTCGGACGAGCCGCCGCCGGTGAACTCGCGGCCGCCGCGCGGCGCCTCGAGCTCGTCGACCTTGGCCGGCAGGCCCTTCTCCTCGACGCCCAGCTCCTTCTGGAGGGCCTTGGCGAAGGCCTGCTCCTCCTCGCTCCAGGCCGGCATGCCGATGAGCTCGATGTTCTTCTGGAAGAGCTCGGCCGCCGCCTTGTTGGCGTGGCGCTGATGGATGGCGCTCACGACCTGCATGGACGAGAGCTCGACCCCGGCGGCCAGGGCGCCGGCCTTGGCGCAGTTGATCACGCGCTGGTACATCTCCTCGAGCCGCTCGTCGGTGTTGCGGACGTAATACCAGACCCGGGCCTTGTCGGGCACGACGTTGGGCGCCTCGCCGCCGTCCAAGATGACATAGTGGAGGCGGTGCGAGAGCGGCAGGTGCTCGCGCAGGAATTCCGTGGCCACGTTCATGATCTCGACGGCGTCAAGGGCGCTCCGCCCGACCCACGGCGCGCCGGCCGCGTGGGCCGTCTTGCCCTTGAAGGTGAAGATCGTCGAGTAGAGGGCGTTGCCGCCGACGCCGTATCCCGTGCCGAAGCTGCTCGAGCTGTGGTTGTCGATGACGGCGTCCACGCCCTCGAACAGCCCGGCCCGGATCATGTACGGCCGGCTGGCCACGATCTCCTCGGCCGGCGAGCCGAAGACCTTGATCGTGCCCTTGAGGCCGTAGGTGGTCATGGCCTCCTTGACGGCGATGGCCGCCGCGGCCGCCGCCGTGCACATCGCGTTGTGGCCGCAGCCGTGGCCGGGCGCGCCCTCGACGACCGGGTCTTTTTTGGGCACCCGCCCCTTTTGCGAGAGCATGGGCAGGGCGTCGAACTCGCCGAGAAGGCCGATCACGGGCTTGCCCGAGCCGTAGGTGGCGACGAAGCAGGTCGGCATGCCGGCCAGGTCGCGCTCGACGGTGAAGCCGGCCGCTTCGAGCGTGTCGGCGAGAAGCTTGGAGGAGCGGAACTCCTGGAGGCCGAGCTCGGCGTACTCCCAGATCGCGTCCGAGATCCGGCCGAACTTCTCCATGGCCTCGGGGCGCGCGAGCCAGTCGAGGACAGCCTGTTTCTCCTTGGCGAGCTTGGGCTTCCCCGGGGCGCCGGCGGCCGGGCCTGACGCGAGGCCGAGGACCAGAAGAACGACGAGCGATGCCGTGCCGAGCCTGTTTCTCATATCGCCTCCTTCAAGACGGGGTGGCCCGTCTTTTCTTCCCTCTTATCTCTTAAATTTATCCAGCAGCTCCGTGTAGCGGTTCGAGAGGTCCATCTCGCGGCCGTCGATGTAGACCTTCTTGATGTTCGTCCGCATCTCCAGGATGTCGCCGTCGGCGAGGACGATGTCGGCCGCCTTGCCCCGCTCCAGGCTGCCCATCCGGTCGGCCACGCCGAAGATCTCGGCCGTGTTGATGGTCACCGCCTTGAGCGCCTCGGCCTTGTCCAGACCGAACGCGGCCGCCTTGGCCGCGTGGTAGGGCAGGTCCTTGGCGACGCTCGCGCTCGACGACGAGAAGGCGATCTTGACCCCCGCCTTGGCCATGATCCCCGGGTTGCGGAAGACGGCGTCGTAGCCGTCCTCCCAGACCGGGGGCATGTCGTACATCGACCCCAGCACGACCGGGATCCCGGCCTTGGCCAGGTCGCCGGCGCACTTGAAGCCCTGCTCGACGCCGTAGAACACGGCCTTGAGCCCTTCGTCCTTGACGAACTGGATGGCCGCCCGGATGTCGCGCTCGCCGTGGACCGAGATCATGGCCGGAATCTCGCCCCTCAGCAGCGGCGTGAGCGCCTCGTACGTCTCATTGAACTCCGGCAGCCGCAGTTGGGCGTTCTTCGCCGCCGCGTCCCGCATCTTCTGGTAAGCCCGCGCCCCGCGGAAGAGCTCCTTGAGCTCGGCGAGAAGCGTCGGCCCATCCGCCCTCGGCTGGGCGCCCATCCGCCCGCCGCCGAAGCCGCCGCGCCCGCCCCGCAGCCCCGGGAGCTCGATCTGCATGGCCGCGCTCTCGTCCACGGCCATCTCCCGGTTCGTCCGGCCGTCGAGCCGCAGCAGGCAGCTCACGCCCGCGACCACCCCTCCCGACGGCGCGACGACGGCGGCCGTGATGCCGTTCGACCGCGCGATCGGGATGTGCATCGAATCGTAACGGACGGCCTCGACCGCCCGCGCCTGCGGATTGATGCGGCCCGTCTCGCGGTTGTCGACCGTGGCCGCGACGCCGCTGATCTCGACGAGCCCGAGCGACGAATAGCCGTCGATCATCCCGGGATAGGCCCGGAGCCCCGCCGCGTCCACGATCTCCGCCCCGGCCGGCGCCGCCACGTCCGCTCCGATGGCCTCGATCTTCCCCTTCCTGATGACGATCGTGCCCTTGGCGATCTCGGCCCCGACGACCGGCACGATCCGGGCATTGACGATGGCGATGACTTTATCCTGCGCCCCGGCCTGCGCCTGCCCCGTCGCCTGCGCTTGCGCCGTCAGGAACGGTGCAACGATGACGATCACGATCGCCGCGACGATAGCCCGGCGTGTCATTGGTCACCTCCCTTGTCCCGAGGCGCCGCATCTTTTTTGGCCGCCTCCGCCGCCTCGCGCTCCTTGACGAGCCCGTCGCGGTCGAAGTACACGTCGCCATCGATGATGGTCATGTCGCATCTCGTGTAAGCGCTCATGGGGTGCTCGCTGAAGATGGCGATGTCCCCCTGCTTGCCGACCTCGAGGCTGCCGACGATCTTCTCGACGCCGAGCTGGATGGCCGGGTTGATGGTCACGAGCCGCAGAGCCTCGTCCTCCGTCAGCCCGCCGTACTTCATCGTCTTGGCCGCGTCGTTGAAGAGCCGGCGGATGCGCTCGCCGCTGTCGGAGTTGATCGAGACGAGGACGCCCCTTTTCGCGCAGTAGCCCGCGTCGTAGGCGATGCCCTCGGCCGCCTCCATCTTGTAGGCCCAGCTGTCGGCGAAGACGGAGATCCCGATCCCCGCCGCGGCCAGCTCATCGGCGATCTTGTAACCTTCCCAGATGTGCTCGAAGCACTGGACCTTGAAGCCGAAGTCCTTGGCCAGCTGCATGAACTCGAGCGTCTCCGTCGCCTGGTAGCTGTGGCACCGCGCCACGCGCTCGCCTCTCAGGACTTCCGCCAGGACCTCCATGCGCAGGTCCTTCTTCGGCGGCACCAGCGTCCGCGGCGGGTTCTTCACCGCCGCCGCCTTTTCGTACCTCGCCCACTGGGCCATGTAGTTCCTGGCCTTCTCGAACTCGCGGCGGATGATGGCGTTGGCCCCCATCCGCGTCGCCGGGTAGCGCTGCGTCTGCCCCGGCTGGACGGTCCGGCCCGATTGCTTGACGTTCTCGCCCAGGGCGAACTTGAGCGTCGGCAGGGCCTCCCGAACCACCAGCTCCTCCGATGGCCGGCCCCATTTCGTCTTGATGACCACGTTCGGGCCGCCGATCGGGTTGGAGCTGCCGTGCATCGTGTGGGCCATGGTCACGCCGCCGCTCAGGGCCGTGAGGATGGCCGTGTCGTCGGCGTTGATGACCGTCCCGACGTCGGCTTCGGGGGTGATGGCCTCCGAGCCTTCGTTCGTGCCGGAGAGGGCGATGTGCGTGTGCGAGTCGATCAGGCCGGGCACGACGTACCGTCCCGCCGCGTCGACGACGCGCACGCCCGGCGGCGCCGTGATGTTCGGCCCGATCTCCTTGATCACCCCGCCGACGACGAGGACGTCGCCCTTGGCGATGACGCCCTTGGTCACGGTCAGGATGACGCCGTTCTTGATGAGGATGCTGCCGCCGTCGCCTCCGCCGGTGGCCGCCATGGCCGGCAGCACCAAGGCCGCGACGAGCGCCGCGAGAACGATCCTTTTCACTTGGCCACCTCCGCGTACTTGAACAGGATGCCGTCGACGAAGACCTTCGCCACCTGGGCCCCTTCGTCGAGGATCTCGCCCTTGACGAGGACGACGTTGGCGATCTTGCCCGGCTCGAGCGTGCCCAGGGCCTGGTCGAGGCCGAGGTAGCGCGCCGGGACAACGGTCAGGGCCCGCAGCGCCGCGTCCCTCGCCAATCCCGCCTTGATCGCGGCCCGCACGTTCTTCAGCACCGACGAGCCGTCCGGGTTCGCCCCCGAAACCAGGGCGAAGGCGACTCCCTCCTTGGCCAGGTTCGCCGCGTTGGCCGGATAGATCTCGGCCTCGGCCTTCTTCCGCGTCTCCTCGCCCTCGTTCGCGTACAGGCTCGACTGCGGCGGCCGAAAATCGACCGCGACGAGCAGCGGCACCGGGTTCTTCTTAAGCACGTCCGCCGCGCGCCAGGCTTCGTTGGCCCCGGCGAGAAAGGCGTTGAGCTTGAACTCCGCGGCGATCTTCAGGGCCCGCTTGATGTCCTCGGCGTTGTTGCACTGGAAGACGACGGGCCGGCGGTCGCGGACGAACGGGACCAAGGCCTCGAGCCGCGGGTCATACTCGGTCCTCTTCAGCCCGGCCGGGCCCTTCGCGTACTGCGCGTGCCGCGCCGCGTAGTACTCGGCGTCGATGAAGCTCTGGCGGATGTGGGCGATCGTGCCCATGAGGCTCGACGGGTAGGCGCCGCGCTCGGTCGTGAAGTTGATGTGGAGGGCCGCGCCGTTCCGAAGGACCATCGGCCGCAGCGCCTCGCCGTTGAGGTTGAGCACAACGCTCTGGCCCTCGAAGATGCCGCGCACAGGGGCCGCCAACACGGTCGTGAACCCAGCCCGGTGGAAGCTCTCGAGCGCCGGCTTCTTCGGCTTGAGCTGGTCGAGGACGAACGCGCCCGGTCCTGGCGGAAAGGGATCCGGCTGGGCCGGCTGCGTCCGGGCCTGCATGAACTCCTCGTAGGAGGACGGCCCCTCAGGCCGCATCGGCATCTCCAGGAACGCGTTCGAGAAGGCGGAGATGAGGCCCGGGTAGGCGATGAGCCCATCGGCCTCGACGATCTCGGCGTCCTCCGGGATCTTGATCTTGTCCACGGGTCCCAGCGACTCGATGAGCCCGTCGCGGATGACGAGAGCGCCCTTCTCGATGACCGGCCCGGCGAGCGGGACGATCTTGCAGTTGCGGATGGCGTAGGTCGGCCCGACGTCATCGGCCGGCGGCGGCGGCGCGCCGAGCATGACGGCCGCGAATGCGACCATCGCGGAGATCGCGATCAAGACGGGGGTTTCGGAGCCGCGCGCGAAGTTTCTCATGGGCCTCCTTCTCGAAGGTCCGGGTATACAACAAATGGACGGAGAGGGTCAAACCCGGCGGCGGGAGGCGCGCGCCGGGCCCGACAAATAAAAAAGGGCCCCGCCCCTTCGATGAGAGGCAGGGCCCCGGAGGATGCGGAGCGATCCGGATTTATCTCTTGATCCGTCCCAGCGGCGCCTCTTCTCCCACGCGGCTCATGATCCCCTTCGGGCCGTAAACGACGTGGTGGGCGGCCATCTGGCCGCGAACGAAGTTCACGGTCCCATCGAGCTCGCTCATGACGTCAAATTGAAGCAGACTGTAGTAAGACAGGTAGAGGATCTGGTAAACCTGATCAGGCGTCGTTCCCAGACCGTACAGCGCATTGGCCAGCTCCGACAGGTAGCCGCTCAGGTTGACGATCACCCCGTCGAGGGTCGACGCCGACGCGAACAACCCGGCGTACAGGTACTCCCGCTCCTTGAAAAAGCCCTCATAGGATTGGAGCAGGAAGTCCGCGGCGGCATGGTTCAGCGGCGCGGCGGTCGTCTGCGAAAAATCCGACAGGAGCTTGCCATAGGCCTTGACCATCAGGCCCGGCATGGACGCGTCGCGGGCCGCGGCGGCCGCGGCAACCCGGCCGGCCAGCGAGGCGTCTGCTTCCCAGATCCTGACGTCGATGATGTACTCGACGATGTTGTGGCAGAGCTCGATCCTCAGATCGTGGTACTCCGGGCCCGTCCCGATCCCCAAGGCGAGCCAGATGTTGACGCCCGGGGCCACCTCCGTGCTGGCGAACACGGTCTCTAGAACGTGCGCCAGGCCGACGACGTATCCCTGGCTCGCGTCGGCCAGCGAGGCGACATGAGCGATATAGTCGGCGCCCCAGACGCCGTTGTGGGCGACGAAGCCGAAGGCCAGCTCTTGCTCGTTGGTCCCCTGTATGCCGTTGCCGGACATGTGCCAGACCCTCATGAAATCCTTGTGGGTCTCGTTATAGAGATAATCGTAGTAGGGGCCGCCGATCAGATAGTTGACGAAGTCGGGCGCGGTGATGCCGTAGAGCTCATTGGCGCTGGCGCTCCCCGCCCCGCCCTTGAGCTGCTCCATGATGTAGGCGTGGCCCAACACGTCCCAGGCCGAGGCCGTCATGGCCAGCGACAGGACGAGAACGATGCCGATCAAGATTTGCTTTTTCATGATGCCTCCTTAGCTCTCAGCTCGAATAGAATTTCCCCGATGAAAAATGGAAACAGGAATGACGTAGATACCCGTAACCCACCTCCTTTTCCCGAAACCAAGACGGAATATGCCCCCTTGTCCGCCTCGAAGTCAAGCCCTTTTCGCATGTCACAAGCTCCCTCGCGTTCCGGCCTCATTTATCGCCGATCCCGAGGCCTGAGTTGTCAAGGAAGTGTCAAGAATGGCTCAAGGGAGAGTCAAAAAATGGCCCCCCAGACTCGTCCAATTTCACAACCGGGGACACGTACAAAGAGTACAGGTCCCCACCGTCCGGCGCTCCTCTGCCCCCAGACTGGGGACACGTACACAGAGTACATGTCCCCCTCCGTTTATGATATAAAGGAAGCAACCCTCAGGTCGAAAGAGAACGAGAGAACCATGGTCCGCGTCCGATTCGCCCCCAGCCCGACGGGCTTCCTCCACATCGGGAGCGCCCGGACGGCCATCTTCAACTGGCTCTACGCCCGCCACACCGGCGGCAAGTTCCTCCTCCGCATCGAGGACACCGACCTCCAGCGCTCCGAGGCGCGCTTCCTCGACGAGATCCTCGAGGACCTCCGGTGGCTGGGCCTCGAATGGGACGAGCCGCCGCTCTTCCAGAGCCAGCGCTTCGACGTCTACCGCCAGAAAGCCGACGAGCTCGTCACCGCCGGCAAAGCCTACAAGGACGGGGAGGCCGTCTTCTACAGGGTCGCGCCCGGCCGCACCATCGCCTACGATGACCTCATCCACGGCCGCATCTCGGTCGAGACGGACACGATCAAAGACCAAGTTATCATCAAGTCGGACGGCTCGCCGACCTACAACTTCGCCTGCGTCGTCGACGACTCCCACCTCGCGATCACCCACATCCTGCGCGGCGACGACCACATCTCGAACACCCCCAAGCAGATCATCTTCTACGAGGCCTTCGGCCTCACCCCGCCCCGCTTCGGCCATATGCCGCTCATCCTTGGCCCCGACGGGTCCAAGCTCTCCAAGCGCCACGGCGGGGTCTCGGTCGAAGAGTACAAGCGCGAGGGCTTCCTGCCCGAGGCCTTGGCCAACTACCTCATCCTCCTCGGCTGGATGCCCAAGGACGGCCAGGAGATCATGCCGCCGGACACGGCCGTCAAACTCTTCGAGATCTCGGAGATGAACGACGTCCAGGCCAAGTTCGACCTCCAGAAGCTACGCTGGCTCAACGCCGAGTACATCATGGGCTCGCCGAGCGCGCGCCTCGTCCCGCTCCTCAAGCCTTACCTCGAGGCGACGGGCATCCCGGCCGCCGGCGTCACGGACGCTTACCTCGGCCACGTCCTCGACCTCTACAAGGTCCGCATCAAGACCCTGAGCGAGTTCCCGGCCATGACCGACTGCTTCTTCCGCGAGGACTTCGCCGTCGACGAGGACGGGAAGAAGCACCTCGCCGCGCCTGAGAGCCGCGAGTACCTGCGCCTCCTCGCCGACCGCCTGGCCGGGCTCACGGACTTCTCGCACGCCGCGATCGAGGCCGTCTTCCGCGAGTTCGCCGAGTCGCGCGGCATCAAGGTCGGCCCGGTCACCAATCCCGCCCGCGTCGCGATCAGCGGCAAGACCAAGGGCGCCGGCCTCTTCGAGATGATGGAAGTCCTCGGCCGCGAGCGCGTCGTGGCCCGCATGAGGGGAGCCGCCAATGGCGCATAATTTCATCCGCGACATCATCGACGAGCACCTGCGCGCGGGCCGCTTCACCACGGTCCACACCCGCTTCCCGCCGGAGCCGAACGGCTACCTCCACATCGGCCACGCGAAATCCATCCACCTCAACTTCGGCCTGGCCCGCGACTACCACGGCCTCTGCAACCTGCGCATGGATGACACCAACCCCGAGACCGAGGACATGGAGTACGCCAACGCCATCAAGGAGGACGTGCGCTGGCTCGGCTTCGACTGGGAAGACCGGGAGTTCTACGCCTCGGACTACTACGAGCGGCTCTACGACTGGGCCGTCGAGCTCATCAAGAAGGGCGTGGCCTACGTCTGCGACCTCTCCGTGGACCGGGTCCGCGAGTACCGGGGCACGGTGACCCGGCCCGGGACGCCGAGCCCCTGGCGCGACCGCTCGATCGCCGAGAACCTCGACCTCTTCGCCCGCATGCGGGCCGGCGAGTTCCCGGACGGCTCGAAGACGCTGCGGGCCAAGATCGACATGGCCTCGCCGAACATGCTCCTCCGCGACCCGCTCATGTATCGCATCCGCCGCGAGCACCACTACCGCCGGGGCGACGACTGGTGCATCTACCCGACCTACGACTGGGCCCACGGCCAGAGCGACTCGATCGAGGGCGTCACCCACTCCATCTGCACCCTCGAGTTCGAGGTCCACCGGCCGCTCTACGACTGGTACCTCGACCAGCTCGGCGTCCACCACCCCCAGCAGATCGAGTTCGCCCGCCTCAACCTGAGCCACACCGTCCTCAGCAAGCGGCGGCTCCTCGAGCTCGTCGAGAACGGGCTCGTCGGCGGCTGGGACGACCCGCGCATGCCGACCATCTCCGGCTTCCGGCGGCGCGGCTGCACGCCCGAGGCCATCGCCAATTTCTGCGACGTCATCGGCGTGGCCAAGGACAACAGCATCGTGGACATGCCGCTCCTCGAGATGTGCGTCCGCGAGCACCTCAACAAGACGGCGCCGCGGGCCATGGCCGTGCTGCGGCCGCTCAAGGTCGTCGTCACCAACTACCCGGAAGGCAAGGTCGAGGAGTTCGAGGCCGTCAACAACCCCGAGGACCCGGCGGCCGGGACGCGCCGGGTGCCCTTCTCGCGCGAGCTCTGGATCGAGCGGGACGACTTCATGGAGAACCCGCCCTCGAAGTTCTACCGGCTCTCGCCGGGGAAAGAGGTCCGCCTCCGCTACGCCTACTTCCTCAAGTGCCAGGAGGCGGTCAAGGACGCGGCCGGGAACGTCGTCGAGCTCCGCTGCACCTACGACCCGCAGACGAGGGGAGGGGACAATCCCCCCGACGGCCGCAAGGTCAAGGCCACGCTCCACTGGGTCTCGGCCAAGCACGCCATCGAGGCCGAGGTCCGCCTCTACGACACGCTCTTCACCGTCCGCGATCCGATGAACGTCCCCGAGGGCGCCGACTGGAAGACCTTCCTCAACCCCAAGTCCCTCGAGACGGTCAAGGGGGCTAAGCTCGAGCCGGGCTTGGCCTCAGCGGTCCCCGAGAGCCGCTGGCAATTCGAGCGCATGGGCTACTTCTGCGCCGACCGCCGCGAATCGAAGCCCGGCGCCCTCGTCTTCAACCGGACCGTAACCCTCCGCGACGAGTGGACGAAGCTCGTCAGCGCCGGCCGCGAGAACAAGTAACCCGGCCCGTCCCGGCTCAGGCTTTCCTACCGACCGCGAAGATCCGCTCGTTGGCGATCTCGAAGTCGTAGGGGTTTCTCTTTTCGATGAAGTCCAGCCCGAAGCCGGCCCGCTCGAAGTACCCCGCGATCTCGTCTTCCGTGAAGAGCGAGAAGTAGATCTCGGTCTCGATCCCCAGGAGCTCGCGCCGAAATCCCTCGCCCGACCCCGCCTTGACGGCGACAAGGAGGGAGCCGCCCGGCTTGAGGACGCGCCGGAACTCCAGGAACATCCCGCCGATGGACGCCTTCGGGGCATGGATGATCGAATAATAGGAAACGACCCCGTCGAAAGACTCCGCGGAGAACCCCAGCTGAGCGATATCCCCTTGAACGATAGGCATCTCAGGATTATAGGCCCGCGCCAGCTCGACGCAGCGGTCGGCGATATCCACACCGACGACCCGCAGCCCTTTCTCGAGGAGATACCGCCCGATATGGGCGGACGGTCCGCAACCCGCGTCGCAGAGAACGGCGCCCCTGGTGAACCGGGCGGCGAAGGCGTCGAGCAGTCCCCGGTCGTATTCCTTCTCCGCCATCTCGTTGTGGAAAAGCTCGTGATAGGCCTGGGCCGCCAGGTTGTAGGCGTGACGCGTCTTGTCCACGGCGGGCCCTCGGACCCAAGATAACATCGCTCCGGCCGGGTTTCAATGTCCGGTCCAGGCCTGTCAATGCAACTTGAATATGTCCTGTTCTGAGCATCATCGTGTTGACAGCACGAGCAGGAACCACTGTAATGGTCCCGAATGCCAAGGATAAGAATGCGCGGGAAGGGATGGCCGGTCCTCATCTTGGCCGCGGCGCTCCTCGCTTCGAGCTGTATTTATACCGGCAAGAGCAAGACCTACGCCTCGCTGCTCGAAAAGGGCACCACGCGCGAGATCCAAGACACGCTCGCGGGGACGATCAGGTCCAACGCCGAGATCATCCGGGAGCTTCAGCGCGGACCGGCCAAGGACTGGCTGAGATTCGTCGTCGTCGGCGACAGCGTCTCCAAGCGGAACCGCGAATACAAGGACCTCCTGGCGAGCATCGCCGCGCTCGACCCGCCTCCGGCCTTCGTCGTCAACCTCGGCGACTTCACGCGGGACGCCCCCGAGCATTTCAGCTTCTATTTCGAGACCATCGTGGGCTATCCGCTCCCCATCCTCCACGTCATGGGGAATCACGAGGCGCAATACCCGGCGGAGATGTTCTTCCGGGCCGTCTTTGGGACAAGGGATTTCTTTTTCGACTATGGGGACATGCGCTTCATCTTTATGGGCTCCGAAAAGCTCGGTTTTACCCGCAACCGCCTGGATTGGCTGGAAGACACGCTCAAGGACGACGTCCCGGCCAAAAAGATCTTCGTCTCGCACGAATTCATGCTCGAGGCCTACAAAGAGGTGCTCCACGGGATCGTTTTGAGCTTCGTAGAGAGGATCAAGGGCACGGACAAGGTCCTCGAGCTCCTGGACAGGTACGACGTCCCCCTGGCCATGGCCGGGCACATGCACAGGTATTACGAGAAGATCTACAGAGGGACCGTGATGGTCGTCAGCGGCGGGGGAGGGCAGCACGCCTTTTTCGAGCCGAAGGCCAAGCAACCGCTATCGACAAAGAAGGCGCACTTCACGATCATCGACTTGCCCACCGGCCCGGGACAGACGCTGCGGCTGGCCATCACGGCCATGGACAGGCGCGGCAAGCCCCTCTTCCCCACATCCTTCTATTGGTGGGGGACGGACGGGGACAACGGCGGACCGTCCATGCGGCCCATGCCGTACGCGGCCCTGGAGGACGATCCGACGGTCCCATCCTATGTCAGGAACCTTCGCCAGAGATCCTCCCGGAAAGTCGACTAGGAAACCTTTCCGCTGCCGGCGGCGTATTTTAGGGCGTGGGGCCGTTTCGCATCCGATCAAGCTTTCCCCAGGGCCGCCCGGCCCATTTTCGCCATCTCCGCCATATCTGAGGAGGGATCCATGAAGACCGTCAGCCGGCGAGATTTCCTCAAGACCGGCGCCACGGCGGCCGCCGCCACGGCCGCGACGCCGCTGCTGGCCAAGGGGTGGTTCGGCCTGCCGCCCGGCGCCGAAGCCCCGGGCTATTTCGAGAGGGAGTTCGGCGTCACCGACGCCCTCTGCCGCAAGGTCCTGGCCGAGGCCCTGGCCAAGGGCGGCGACTTCGCCGACCTCTACTTCGAGCACACCCTCAGCAACTACCTGATCCTCGAGGACGGCAAGGTCAACCGGGCCGCGAGCGACGTCGCCCTCGGCGTCGGCATCCGGACCGTCAAGGGCGACCAGGTCGGCTACGGGTTCACCCAGGAGCTCGGCGAGAAGCCGATGCTGGCCGCGGCCGCGACCGCCGCCACCATCGCCTCGGGCTCGGGGCGGGCCCCGGCCGGGCGGTTCTCGCCGCTCACCCTCGCCGACCGCTACCCGCTGAAGACGCTCTTCACCGCCGTCGCCCTCGGCTCCAAGCTGCCGCTCGTCCAGGCCGTCAACGACCGCTGCTTCGCCCTCTCGCCCCTCGTCGTCAAGGTCAACGCCGCCTTCCACGACCAGCAGAAGCGCATCCTCATCGTGACGAGCGACGGCGTGAAGGCCGAGGACCTCCAGCCCCGGACCTATCTCGCCGCGACCGCCGTGGCCGAGAAGAACGGCCGGCGCGAGCGGGCCGGCTGGAACTTGGGCGGCCGCCGCGACTTCTCCTACTTCACTCCCGCCCTCATCGAGGAGCTGGCCAAGACCGCGGTCGGCCGGACGCTCGTCCTCTTCGACGCCGTCCAGCCCCCGGCGGGGGAGATGCCGGTCGTTCTCGGCCCCGGCGTCACCGGCGTCCTCCTCCACGAGGCCATCGGCCACGGCATGGAGGCCGACTTCAACCGCAAGAAGATCTCGACCTACTGCACGATGATCGGCCAGAAGGTGGCCGAGCCCTTCGTGACCATCGTCGACGACGGCACGGTGCCGAACCTCCTCGGCTCGATCAACGTGGACGACGAGGGCACGCCCGGCCAGAAGACGGTGCTCGTGGACAAGGGCATCCTGACGAGCTACATCCACGACCGCATCTCGGCCTCGTTCTACGGGGTCAAGCCGACGGGCAACGGCCGCCGCCAGAGCTACCAGGACTACCCCATCCCCCGCATGCGGAACACCTACATGGAGGCCGGCCCGGCCTCGCGCGACGACGTCGTCAAGGCCGCGGGCAAGGGCATCTATGTCGAGGGCGTCAGCAACGGCCAGGTCAAGATCGGCGAGGGCGATTTCGCCTTCTTCGTCTCCGAGGGCCGGATGATCGAGGGCGGCCGGCTCGGCGCCCCGATCAAGGACGTCAACATCATGGGCAACGGCCCCAAGATGCTGGCCGCGACAACCATGGTGGCCGACGATTTCGAGTTCGACCGCGGCGGGGCCGGCGCCTGCGGCAAGGGCGGCCAGTCGGCCCCCTGCGGCTTCGGCCAGCCGACCTGCCTCATCAAGTCCCTGACCGTCGGCGGGACCCGGGGCTGAGGAAAGGAGAGCGACGATGAAACAAGAGCTGTACGACCTCGCGGCCTGGGGCCTCAAAGAAGCCAAGGCGGCCGGCGCCGGCGCCTGCCGCATCGGGATTGACGCCGAGCGGACCGTCCAGATCAGCTACCGGGATCGCAAGCCCGAAACGATCAAGGAGGCCTCGACGAAGGGCCTGAGCCTCGCGATCTACGTCGATGGCCGCTACTCCAGCATGAGCACCTCGGACCTCCGCAAGGACGCCCTGAAGGACTTCATCGGCCGGGCCGTGGCCCAGACCAAGCTCCTTGCCGAAGACCCCTTCCGGACCCTGCCCGACCCGAAATACTACGAGGGCCGCCAGGCCATCGACCTCGAGCGGGTGGACCCGGCCCAGGCCGCGCTCACCCCGGAGGACCGGCACGCCTTCGTCAAGGCCATCGAGGCGGCCTGCCTCGAGGCCGGCGGCGACAAGGTCATCTCGGTCACGGCCGGCTCGACCGACGGCCACGCCGAGTCGCTGGTCATGACGAGCAACGGCTTCGACGGCTACGACGAGATGACCTATTTCGCAGGCCAGGCCGGGATGAGCGGCAAGGACGCGGGGGACCGGCGGCCGGCCGAATACGGCGCGGCCTTGGCCCTGCGGCGCAAGAGCCTGCCCAAACCCGAGGAGATCGGCGCCGAGGCGGCCCGCCGGACCCTGGCCCTGTTCGGGGCGAAGAAGCTCAAGACCGAGACCCTCCCGGTCATCATCGAGAACCGGATCGTCTCGCGCTTCGGCGACGGCTTCATGGGGGCCCTGTTCGGCCGCTCGATCCAGCAGCGGCAGAGCTTCCTCGCCGACAAGAAGGGCCAGAAGGTGGGGAGCGACCTCTTCACTTTCATCGACGATCCCTTCCTCAAGGGCTCGCTCGGGTCGCGGCTCTTCGACAACGACGGGATCGCGGCCCGCAAGCGGGTCATGATCGAGCGGGGCGTCGTCAAGGACTTCTACATCGACTGGTACTACAGCCGGAAGCTCGCCGTCGAGCCGACGACCGGGAGCCCCTCGAACGTCATCGTCCCGCCCGGGAAGCGGTCCGTGGCCGAGATCATGAAGGACCTCGGCCGGGGCGTCCTCATCACCGGGTTCATCGGCGGCAACTCCAACTCGACGACGGGCGACACCTCGATCGGCATCGTCGGTCAGCTCTTCGAGGAGGGCCGGCCCGTCCAGGCCGTTTCCGAGATGAACATCGCCGACAACCATCTCAAGATCTGGCACCGGCTGGTCGAGGTCGCGAACGACCCCTATCCCTACGGGTCGAACCGGACCCCGAGCCTGGTCTTCGCGGACGTCGTCGTGTCCGGCCTGTGACGCTCCGCGCGTGTCTTAAGTTTTGGGGCGGGTCTCCGCATCTAGTAATCGACCTGCTGTGCCGAATTCCTCGATTCCGCAGACGGCAGCCGCGTTTCGAACTTGAGCGTCACTGTGAGTGATTGTCCGGAAGGAACCTGGACGTTAGTCATCTCCCTGCGCTTGAAGCCTTGGAGCTCGGCGATAATCGAGTAAGTCCCTGCGTTCAAAGATCTGAAATGAGCGATTCCCCGTTCATCGGTGACTGCCTGTTGCCGGTACCCATTCTTGCCTGTAAGCGTCACCGTGATCCCAGGAAGCGGGACGTTTTCCGCGTCGGTCACTTGGACTGTGAGACTCTCAGCCCCAGCTATCACGACTTCCTGAGATTTCCGTAGCTCTTGGAGCTGTATGGCATACGTTCTGACCTCTTGCGACAAGTTGGGCGGGGTTCCTGGAACCTCCGCGGCAAGATTGGCCTGGGCTTGAGGAATTCCATGTCTGGAGAACTCATCTTGGAGCTCAGACAGTTCTTTGAGCCGAATGCTTTTCCGCTCCGTTTCAATATAGTTGGGGTCGGCCGAGAGAAGCGTGACTCCTTCCCGCCAAAGCGCGAGGGTGTCTTTCTTTACCGCCTCGAGCGGCTCGTCAATCTCGAGCCTCTCTGTCGTCCGCTTGGCCTCGGCGAACTTCCGGAACCACTCTGAGTTCTCGTCGATCCCTCTGACGGGGCTGGCCGTGACGCTCAAGACAACATAGGAATTCCCCGTAAAAAGCCCCCAGGTGCCGTCCGCCTGCCTCAGCTGAAGCACATTTCTCTCTGGATTGAACCGGATCTCATCGAAGGCGGCCTCAACGACCCTTCTCAAGTCTGCATTCTTTTTCTCAGTGCCGCTGATGATCACAAAATACCCTTGCTTGAGGGAGTCGTTTCTGAACTCCGTCTTATCCGCATATATGACGAACCCGCTGCTCATGCTCAGGACGTTCTTGGGGTCGCTGTCCGTGTAGGGAGACGCGAGGAATCTCTGCACGATCGATGTCGCCAAGCCCATCTGGGCGACGCGGGCGGGAGAGAGATCCAACGCGGTCTTGATCTGCGGGTCCGCCAGAACATCGAAGACTCCCTTAAAAACGTTTTTGCCGATGCCGGAAAAACCCACTTTGATGGCGATTCTGTCCGAAGCCGCCGGGGACAGCACGGCCAGCAGATCTTGCACCGGGAGGTCTTCCTCCGCCTTGCCGCTCGACCTCTGCCATGTCAAGTTTACCGTCAGCGCCTGCACCCTCTGCTTGTCGATATCGAACGAGACGCTCGAGTTGACGACGATCTTCCTGATATTTTCGAGGAATCCCGACCGATAAGAGACGTGGGCTCGCGCGATACGGATGGAGATA
>Ga0316628_100000358_pt1 | contig 28545 bp, 26 predicted proteins | sample OWC_Aug_M2_C1_D5_FD_207648 | JGI IMG/M metagenome (GOLD analysis project Ga0316628, IMG submission 207648) | Wetland soil microbial communities from Old Woman Creek delta, Ohio, United States - OWC_Aug_M2_C1_D5_C | ecosystem: Environmental > Terrestrial > Soil > Wetlands | place: USA: Ohio...
GAGCTGGAACAGGCGCATCAGCTGGGGTCCCAGCGGCATCATCAGCACGAAGTCGAGGATCTGCATGAACTGGATGCCGGCGAGCAGCCAGACCATGCGCCGCTCCTGGAGCGAGCCGGGCTCGGTCGTCACGAGGAGAACCCATGCTGCAGCTCGAGCCGCTGTTTCGCGCCGAGATCACGCTGGCGCCGGTACAGGAATTCGGCGCAACGCCGATGGGACGCAGGCGCATTATCCCGATCACCGGCGGGACTTTCTCCGGCGCGCGGCTTTCGGGCAAGGTGCTGCCCGGCGGCGCCGACTGGCAGGTGATCCGGCCGGACGGCGTCGCGTTCCTGGACGCGCGCTACACCATCGAGACCGCCGACGGCGCCCTCGTGTACGTGCGCAACCGGGGCTACCGCCACGGCCCGCCCGAGGTGATCGAACGCCTGGCCAGAGGCGAGGCCGTCGACCCGGCGCTCTACTACATGCGCACCACGCCGTGGTTCGAGACCGGCGACGCGCGCTACGCCTGGCTCAACCGCATCGTCTGCGTGGGCAGCGGCGCGCGGCTCGCCGCCGCGGTGCGCATCGATTTCTACGCCGTAAAATGACGCGCCATGACGGATAAGGAACGGCTTGTGGTCGGCCTGGTCTCGGTCAGCGACCGCGCCTCCAAGGGCGTGTACCGCGACGAGGGCATTCCCTCGCTCAAGGAGTGGCTCGCGAGCGCGATCGCCGCGCCTGCCTGGCGCGACGAGACCCGCCTGATCGCCGACGAGCAGCCGGAGATCGAGGCGGCGCTGAAGGAGCTGGTCGACGAGAAGGGGTGTCATCTGGTGCTGACCACCGGCGGCACCGGGCCCGCAAAGCGCGACGTCACGCCGGAAGCGACGCTCGCCGTCGCCGACAAGGTGATGCCCGGCTTCGGCGAGCAGATGCGCCAGATCAGCCTGCAATTCGTGCCGACCGCGATTCTCTCACGCCAGGTCGCCGTGATCAGGAAGCAGGCGCTGATCATCAACCTGCCGGGGCAGCCCAAGTCGATCAGGGAGACGCTCGAGGGCCTGAAGGACGCGGCGGGCAAGCCGCAGGTGCACGGGATATTCGCCGCAGTGCCCTACTGCATCGACCTGATCGGCGGGCCCTACGTCGAGACCCACGAAGCGGTGGTCAAGGCTTTCAGGCCCAAGTCCGCCATCCGCCCCAAGCCCTGATCAGCGCCGCTCGACCTGGCTCTGGTCGATGGTTTCCATCGCCCGCCGCCTGAAGTCGAGCGGCGAATCGATGTTCGGGATCGGCGTCTTGCCTCCCCCGGTGCCGTTCACGACGACGGTTCCGAAATCGAAGACTCTGCCCAGGATGCTCTGATCGACGTTGAAGCTTTCCACCTTGCTGTGGTTCAGCTCGACCGTGTGCCTCACGATCAGGCCGGTCTTCGCGATCACGCGCTTGGAAGTAACCGCGAGCTCGGTCGCCATCTTGGCCACCAGCGCCTTGAGCAGCCAGTAGAGGGCGACGAGCAGCACGATCCCCCCGATGATCGGCCCGATGGCGTGCGGGATCTTCAGGCTGCTCAGCGCCACGCCGAGCACGAACAGCAGCGCGCCGGGCACGAAGATGAACCAGTGGATCTTGGCCTGGTAGACGATCTGTTCGCCCGGCATCAGGTTGCCGCTTACGTAGCCCATCGCCGCTCCCGTGCTCTTCGTTTCTCGAGATTCCGCAATCAGCGCGTCGTGGCGGTGAGGCCGCCGTCGACGACGATCTCGGCTCCGGTCACGTACTTTGCCTCGTCGGAGGCGAGGTACAGCGCCGCGTACGCAACGTCCCAGGCGTCGCCCATGCGGCCCATGGGCGGGCGCGCATGGCGCCGGGCGATGAGCGCGGCGGCGTCGCCCCCGGCCTGCTGGCCGGCCAAACGCGCGGTCACCAGCGGCGTGTTCATCAGCCCCGGGATCACCGTGTTCACGCGCACCCCGTGCGGCGCGTAGCGCACCGCGGCCACGCGCGAGAAGTGCTGCAGCCCGGCCTTCGACGCCGCGTAGGCGGCGAGCTCGTTGCCGAGGTGGCGCAACCCCGCGATCGACGAGAGATTCACGATCGAGCCGCCGCCCTGCTTTACCATGATCGGCGCCACCATGCGGATCGACAGATAGACGTAATGCAGGTTGTGGTGGAACTGGGCGTGCCAGTCCTCGGGGGCGATCTCCTCCGGGCCGCCCGGGATGCTGCCGCCGACGTTATTCACCAGCACGTCGATGCGCCCGAACTTCGCCAGCGTGGCGTCGACCACCCGCCGCAGTTCGGCTTCCCTGGTCACGTCCGCGGCGAGCGGGAGCATCCGCCCGCCCTCGCCCGCCACCAGATTCGCGGTCTCTTCGGCGGCCGCCAGGTTCACGTCCGCCCCGACCAGCTGCGCGCCCTCGCGCGCGAACACCGCGCAGATGGCGCGCCCGTTGCCGACGCCCTCGCCCACCGAGCCCGCGCCCAGTACCAGCGCCACCTTACCCTTCAGCCTGTCGGTCATCGGCGAATTGTGCCTGATGCACCCGGTAGTGGTTACTTCGTTTCCGGCGTGACGCGAAACCAGGCGGCGTAGAGGGCCGGGACGAACAGGATGGTGAGAACGGTGGCGACGATCAGGCCACCCATGATGGCGAATGCCATCGGGCCCCACAGCACGCTGCGGGTGAGCGGGATCATGGCGAGCACGGCGGCCGCCGCGGTGAGTGTTATGGGGCGGAAGCGCCGCACGGCGGCCTCGCGGATCGCGACCCAGGTCGGGCTGCCGGCACGAATGTCCTGCTCGATCTGGTCGACGAGGATCACGGTGTTACGCATGATCATGCCGCCGAGCGCGATGGTGCCGAGCATGGCGACGAAGCCGAACGGCTGGTCGAACACGAGCAGCGCGATCGCGACGCCGACGATGCCCAGCGGCGCGGTGAGCACGACCATGAAGGTGCGCGAGAAACGCTTGAGCTGGATCATCAGCAGCCCCAGCACGATGGCGAGCATCATCGGCATGCCGGCGGCGATCGAGGCCTGAGCCTTGGTGTTCTCCTCGTAGGCGCCGCCCGCCTCGACGCGGTAGCCGGGCGGCAGGGACTTCCTGATGTCGTCGAGCGTCGGGTTGATCGCCATGGTCACGTCGGGCGCCTGCACGCCGTCGACGATGTCGGCGCGCACGGTGAGCGTCGGCTCGCGGCTGCGCCGCCACAGGATCGGCTCCTCCAGCGTCTCGTGCACGTGCGCGAGCTGCGCCAGCGGCACGCTGGCGCCCGAGGCGGTCGGCACCGGCAGCTCACCGAGCGTTTCGAGCGTGCCGCGCTGGCCCTCCGGCGCGCGCAGCACGACGTCGATCAGCCGGTCGGCCTCGCGGTACTGGCCGATGGTGACGCCGGTCACCGCCCCCGCGATCGCGCGCGACACGCCGGCCGAGGTCGCGCCGAGCGCGCGCGCCTGCTCCTGGTCGACGTCGATGCGCATCGCCAGCACCCGGTCTCCCCAGTCGAGGTTGACGTCGAGCGTGTGCGGGTTGGCGCGCACGCGCTCTGCGACGCGCTCGGCGATCGCCTTGAGCGCGGCCGGGTCGTCGCCCATGACGCGGAACTGCACCGGGTAGTTCACCGGCGGGCCGAGCGGCACGCGGCTGACGCGCGCGCGCACGCCCGGGAAGCCGTGCTCGAAATCGCTGCGCAAGCGTGCCAGCACGCGCTCGCGCGCGTCTATGTCATAGGTGAGGACGATGGTCTGCGCGAAGTTGGTGCGGAACAGCTGCTGATCGAGCGACAGGAAGAACCTCGGCGAGCCGTTACCGACGTAGCTGACGTAGGTGGCGACGTCCTTGTCCTTGGCGAGCAGCGCCTCGAGCTTCCCCGTCTCGCGCTCCGACGCGGCGATCGAGCTGCCCTCGGGCAGCCAGAGCTCGACCATCAGCTCGACGCGGTTCGACGACGGGAAGAACTGCTTCTCGGTGAGGCCCATGCCTATGGCGCCGAGCACGAAGATGCCGACGGTCGCAACGATCACGGTTTTGCGGCGCACGATGCACCACTCGATCACGGCGCGCAGCCGGCGGTAGAAGGGCTTCGCGTAGACGTCGCGCGGCTCCTCGCCTTCGCCCACCCGGTGCTCCTTGAGCAGGTACGAGCCGATGAACGGCGTGGCGATCACCGCCGCGAACCAGGAGATGACCAGCGCCATGGTGGTCACGGCGAAGATGCTGAACGTGTACTCGCCGGTGGTCGACTTGGCGGTGGCGATCGGCAGGAAGCCGGCCGCCGTGATCAGCGTGCCCGAGAGCATCGGGAACGCCGTGGTGGTGTAGGCGTAGGTGGCGGCGGTAAGCTTGTTGAAGCCCTCCTCGAGCTTGCGCGCCATCATCTCGACGGCGATCATGGCGTCGTCCACCAGCAGGCCGAGCGCGATGATTAACGCGCCGGTCGAGACGCGCTGCAGGTCGATGCCGAACCAGTACATCGCCAGGAAGGTCGCGGCCAGCACCAGCGGGATGGTGAGCGCCACCACCAGGCCGGCGCGCGCGCCGAGCGACAGGAACGACACCAGCAGCACGATCGCCACCGCTTCGCCCAGGGCGGCCATGAACTCGCCGATGGCTGTCTTCACCACCGCCGGCTGGTCCGAAACCTGCTCGAACTCGATGCCCACCGGCAGCTCGGTCTTGAGGCGCGCCATAGTGCGCTTCAGGTCCTCGCCGAGCTTGAGCACGTCCCCGTTGCTGACCATGGAGACCGCGAGGCCGATTGCCTCCTTGCCGCGAAAGCGCATGGTGGTGATCGGCGGATCGACGTAGCCGCGATAGACGTGCGCGATGTCGCCCAGGCGGATCGTGCGCCCGTCGGCCCGCAGCCTGAGCGCGGCGACGTCGGCAACCGAGTCGAGCTGCCCCGTGACGCGCAGCGAGACCGAGTGCTCGCGCGTCTGTACGCTGCCCGGGTCGACCACCGCGTTCTGCGCCTGCAGCGCCTGGGCGATGGCCTGCGGCTCGACCCCGAGCGCCGCGAGGTTCTTCGGCGGCAGCTCGACGTAGATCTTGTCGTCCTGCACGCCGATCAGCTCGATCTTGGCGACGTTGGGCAGGCGCAGCAGCTCCTGGCGCACGCGTTCGACGTAGTCGCGCAGCTCCGAGTGCGTGAACCCGTCCCCGGTAAAAGCGTAGATCGAGCCGAACACGTCGCTGAACTCGTCGTTGAAGAACGGGCCGATCGCCTCGGGCGGCAGCGTGTATCGGATGTCGCCGACCTTCTTTCTCACCTGGTACCAGATCGCGGGAACGTCCTTCGGCGCGGCGGTGTCGAGCAGCTCGAGGACGATGAGCGACTCGCCCGGCTTGGAATAGCTGCGCGTCCACTTGAAGTACGGCGTCTCCTGGAGCTTCTTCTCGAGGCGGTCGGTGATCTCGCGGTCGACCTGCTCGGCGGTGGCCCCCGGCCAGAGCGTGCGCACCACCATGGCGCGAAACACGAAATCGGGATCCTCGCGCTGTCCGAGCTGGAAGAACGCCGCCGCGCCGCCGATCGCGATCACGATCACGAAGAACAGCGTCAGCTGGCGATGCTTGAGCGCCGCCGCCGACAGATTGAAGCGCGACTCCGTCATCCGGTGCTAATTCCCGTCGCGCAGCACCCGCACGCGCTGGCCCGGCCTGAGAAGCTGCGCTCCGGCGCTCACGATCACGTCGCCCGGCGCGAGGCCCGATGCGATGACCACGCGATCTCCGGCGACGCCGCCGGTCTTCACCGCCTGCAGCCGCACCACGCTCTTGTCGTCGACCAGGAACACCTGCGGCGTCTCGCCCTTGGCGTAGAGCGCCGAAAGCGGCACCTCGATGCGCGCCTCGCCCGCGCCTGCGGTCACGCCGACGCGCGCGCTCATGCCGAGCTCGACCTCGCTTCCGGGATCGACGATCGTGGCGCGCGCGCCGTAGGTGCGCGTCGCCGGGTCTGCCGCGGGCGAGAGTTCGCGCAGCCTGGCGTGCCAGTGGCGCCCCGGCCGCGAGTTCAGCGTCACGCTGAACTCGTGTGCCTGCTCGACCATCGCGAACTGGCTCTCTGGGACTGCGAAGGCGACCTCCAGCTCCCCCGGACGCGCCAGCCGCGCCACGGTCTGCCCGGCGGCCACCACCTGCCCTGTCTCGGCTTCGATCGCCGTGATCACCCCGTCGCTGTCTGCGGGCAGCGTGGCGTAACCCACCTGATTGGCGGTCTGCCGGTGCTGCGCGCGCACCGCGTCGAGGCGCGACTCGGCGGTGGCGAGCGCGCTGGCGCGCCGGTCGAACTCGGCCTGGCTGATGAACTTCCGCACGCGCAGCTCGCGGTAACGCTCGAAATCCGACTTCGCCAGGTCGCGCTCGGCCTCGACCGCCGCAAGCTGCGCTCTCGCCGCGGCCTCGGCAAGCACCAGATCGGCGGGATCGAGACGCGCGATCGGCTGCCCCGCGCTCACCCGCGCGCCGACATCGACCAGGCGCGCCACGATCTTGCCGCCGACGCGAAAACCGAGGCGCGTCTCGTGCCTTGCCCGCACCTCGCCGGCGTACTCGACGCTGCGTGCCGCGCTTTCGGCGCCGATCCTCATCACGCGCACCGGGCGGATCTCCTCGGGCTTGTTGCCCGCGTCCTGGCCGCAGGCCGCGAGCGCCAGCGCCGCCGCGGCGGCGGCGCCCGCAATTCGTCTCATCACCGCGCTCATTCTCCTGCTCCCCGCCCGCGGCGTTCGACCGCCTGCCACAGGTCGACCAACGCCGCCATCAGCTGCTTTTGGAAATCGATGCGGAACATGCGCATGTCAGGGCGCTTCATCACGTCGCGCAGGCACGCAGGCGCATCGGCGAGCTGCCACAGGCCGACCATCAGCGCGTGGCTGTTCATCAGCAGCGCGAGGCCCTCGCCCTGCGCCAGCCCGGGGTAGACCGCCTCGATGCGCGCACCGAGCCGCGCAAGCCGCGCACCGAGTGCCCGCTTGAACGCCAGTGCTGCTTCCGCCCCGATGTTGGTTTCGAGCATGCCGCGGCAGGTCGCGGCGAGCGGCAGGAACTCCGGGTGCGCGCGCAGGAAACGCAGCGTGGCGCGCGCCATTGTCTTCGCGTCGACCGCGGGCCCCGCGAGCGCGCGCTCCAGGGCGTCGAACAGCTTCTGCGTGCGCTCGCCGTGCACCGCGAGCAGCACTTCCTCGCGCGTCTCGAAATAGAGATAGACGGTGCCCTTGGCGAGGCCGGCGCGCCGCGCCAGCTCCTCGACCGTGATCGCGCCCATCGGTGCGCGCCGCAGCAGCCCTGCCGCGGCGCGCAGGATCGCGTCGCGGCGCTGTGACTTGTCCTCGGGCAGAACGGCCCGGCGGCGGATGGCGGCGGGTGGCATGCGGGCAGTTAATGACTCGCAGTCAGTTCGGCGCGACTTTAAATGACCGCCGGTCATTAGTCAATTGCGGGCGGCAGGAGGCCCGGGAGCGACTCGTTGCCTACGGCGGTGGCACTTGGCACAATGGTGGCTGGCGGCCCGATCAGCCTATGCACTTCCTCATCGTCGACGAGTCACCGGAGCTGCGCACCGCGCTCGGCATCATGCTGTGCACGCGCTGGCCGGATGCCGATATCGACCTTTTCGACCCTTCCGAGCACGACGCCCTGCGGGACGCGCTCGCCAAAGGGGGGGTCTCCGGCCTGCTGCTGCAGGCGCCGTTTCCCGGCGAGGACGTGGTGGCGCTGATCCGTTCGATCTGCAAGGACCCGAAAGCGCCGCCCGTGTTGCTGCTCACCGAAAAGGGTAACGAGGAGCTGGCGGTGCGCGCCATGAAGGCGGGGGCCACGGATTTCCTGCCGCGGCACGGCCTCACCGGCCCGCTGCTCGGGCGGCTGGTCGAGGACGCGCTGCAGGAGCACGACGTGCACGGGCGCATTGCGGCGGAACTGACCGCCCGCCAGAAGACCACCACGGTGCCGATGGACGCGCGCAACCTGCGTGCCGCCGCGCGCGGCGGCGAGCAACTGGTGACCGGCTACCGCATCCTGGGTCAGATCGGCGAAGGCGGCATGTCGCGCGTGTATCTCGCCGAGCGCGAGCACGACGGCCTCGAGCTGGTGCTGAAGCTCCTCGACCCGGGCCTGTGGGACGACAAGACGTTCCTGCAGCGCTTCGTCCAGGAATACAAGATTGTCGCCGGCATGCAGAGCGAGCACGTTGCGCGCATCTACGACCAGGGGTTCGCGGCCCGCCACCCGTACATCGCCATGGAGTACTTCCCGGGCGGGCACCTGAGGGCCAGGATGCAGGGTGGCATCGCGCCGCTCGATGCGGCGCGCATTGCCTCGCAGATCGCCCGTGCGCTAGACGCGATCCACGGTCACAACATCGTGCACCGCGATCTCAAGCCGCAGAACATCCTGTTCCGGGCCGACAACCGGCCGGCGATCGTAGATTTCGGGCTGGCGAAGAACCTGTCTTCCGATGCCGACCTGACGCGCGAGGGCGTGGTGTTCGCCACCGCGCGCTATATGAGCCCCGAGCAGTGCCTGAGGCTGCCGGTCGATGCGCGCTCGGACCTGTACAGCCTGGGCGTCATCTTCTACGAGATGCTGAGCGGCCGGAAGCTCTATGAGGAATACAGCGACACGGACCTGCTGCGCATGCACATCTCCGGCCCGCTCCCCAAGCTGCCGCGCGCAGTGGCCGGCTTCCAGCCGGTTCTCGACCGGCTGCTCGCCAAGCGGCCTGAAGACCGCTTCCAGACCGCGCGCGAGCTATTCGCCACCATCGCGGTATGAAGTTCAACCCGGGAGAGCAGCAGTACCTCGACCTGCTGGCGGAGCTGCTGGAGCACGGCACGCGCAAGTCCGACCGTACCGGCACCGGCACGTTGTCGGTATTCGGCCGGCAGATGCGCTTCGCGCTGCACGACAGCTTCCCCCTACTCACCACCAAGAAGCTGCATCTCAAGTCGATCATCTACGAGCTGCTGTGGTTCCTGCGCGGAGACAGCAACGTCAAGTGGCTGCAGGAGCGCGGCGTCACCATCTGGGACGAATGGGCTGACGCCCACGGCGAGCTCGGGCCGGTGTACGGCTACCAGTGGCGCCACTGGCGCACGCCCGACGGCCGCGAGATCGACCAGATCGCGCAGGTTCTCGACTCCATCCGCAACAATCCCGATTCCCGGCGCCACATCGTGACCGCGTGGAACCCGGCCGACATCGGGCGCATGGCGCTGCCGCCGTGTCACGCACTGTTCCAGTTCTACGTCGCCGATGGACGGCTTTCCTGCCAGATGTACCAGAGGAGCGCCGACGTGTTCCTCGGCGTGCCGTTCAATATCGCCTCGTACTCGCTGCTCACGCTGATGATCGCCCAGGTCGCGGACCTCGCCCCGGGCGAGTTCGTGCTGACGCTGGGCGACGCACACCTGTATCTCAACCACCTGCCGCAGGCGCGCGAGCAGCTGGCGCGCGCCCCACGCCCGTTCCCGCGCATGCGAGTCGATCACTCGGTGCGCGACTTGTTCGCGTTCGGCTACGAGCACTTCACGCTGGAAGGCTACGACCCGCACCCGGCGATCAGGGCACCGATCGCTGTCTAGGCCCGGCGAGCGTGCGGACCGCGCGCGCCGCGCGCCGCGTTCAAAAAAAAATGGAGGGACCGATGACGAGCGTATTAGGCAAAACGAAAGCGAACTGGGCTTTCAACCTCGAGGACGACGCGCAGGGCATCCGGCGCAAACTAGGTGAAGGCATCGTCACCCGGATCTTTCCCGGCGAGCATGCGATGCTCTCCGTGGTGCGCATCGCGCCGCACTCGACGGGCACGGTACACAGCCACGCGCAGGAGCAATGGGGCGTGCTGCTCGAGGGCCGCTGCGTGCGTATCCAGGGAGGCGAGGAGGTCGAGATGCGCGCCGGCGACTTCTGGCACACGCCGGGCGGCGTCGAGCACGGTATCCGCACAGGCGCCGAGGGCGCCGTGGTGCTCGACATCTTCAGCCCGCCGCGCGAGGAGTACCGCAGGGGAGGCGAAGGCTTCGGCACTGCAAGCTGAAAGCGCCGCGATGAGCGGTCCGGTCGCCATCACCCTCGCAGTATTCGACCTCGGCGGCACACTGATCCACGACACCGCGGACGTCGCGGCGATATTCAAGGCAGCGCTCCGGCGGCACGGCCTGGACGTCGATGACCGGCAGCTGCTCGCTTGGCGCGGGGCCGCGAAACGCGAAGTGATCGCTCACCTGGCTGCCGGCGCTCGCGCCGCGCCGGAACGCATCTACGGCACGTTCCAGGAACTGCTCGTCGCCGCGTTTGCCGGGAACGGTGTGCGCAGCATCGCCGGCGTCGAGCAGGCGCTCGACCGCCTCAAGCAGCGCGGCTTGCGCATCGCGCTCACCACCGGGTTCGACCGCCGGGTCACGGATGGCCTGCTTGCGCGGCTTCCCTGGAAAGCCATGGTGGACGCCGCGGTGTGCGCCGACGACGTTGCCCAGGGTCGACCGGCGCCCGACATGATCTTCCGCACCATGGAGCAGACGGGCGTGCAGGTCGTGCGCGAGGTGCTCAGCGTCGGCGATACGGACAACGACCTGCTAGCCGGCCACCGTGCAGGGGTAGGGGCGAACATCGGCGTGTTGAGCGGTGCGCACGATCGCGCGCGGCTCGAGAAGGCGCCGCATAGCGCGCTGCTCGCGAGCGTGGCCGACTTGCCCGCGTGGCTCGCGCGGCATGCCGCTGCGGAAAAAAAGAAGGCCCGCCGATAGGGGGAAGTGGCGGGCCCAGGGGAGATGGTGCTGCAGTACTCGTGGTTGAGGTGATTCCTCCGATAGGTTCGGTTGAGTCAGGTGCCTCGCTTAAAAGCCGCCGCCGGTGAACAGCTGCAGCACGAACAGAAAACCCGCGCCGGCAAAGGTGTAGAGCACGACATCCGCGATGCGGTTCTTCTCATTGGGCGATGCCCACTGGCGTGCAAACCAGCCGAGCGCGCCGACGAACAGCAGCGCGGTAATCGCCGCGAAGCCAACCGACACCCCTTGACCGAGGGTTCGCGCAAGCCACCCGTCCGGCGCCGTGAGCTTGATGATCGAGCCGCACACGCCGATCACCACCAGCGCGAGGAGCCAGAATCCCGCCACGGTTTGCAGAAACACGGTGGTGTCCTTGAATTGCCTGATGTCCTGCAGCATGGGGTTCCTCCGGTTGGTTTCCTTGACGATTCCCTACATTCTCTGCAACCCTCGTGCCATACGAAATAAAAGCTTATAGCTCAGTGGATTGCGCGCGGTTCGTGAACAAATTCGCGGTCGTCCGAAGCCCTCGAAACGTCTGCCTGCGGCGACGAAAGAAGTCACGCTTGCCGGATGTCCTTGAAGCGCCGGATGTTTCCCTGTCGCCGCACGGCGACAATCCAGCCGCCGGTTAAGATCGCAACGCATGAAGCTATCCATCCTCGACCAGTCGCCGGTCATCAGCGGCCTGGGCGCGCGCCGCGCGATCGAAGAGACGCTGGCCCTCGCGCGGCGCGCCGACACGCTCGGCTACGAGCGCTACTGGCTCGCCGAGCACCACGCGATCGGCGCCCTGGCCGACCCCTGTCCCGAGGTGCTGCTGGCGCGCCTGGGCGCCGAGACCCGGCGCATGCGCGTCGGCACCGGCGGCGTGCTGCTGCCCTACTACAGCGCGTTCAAGACCGCCGAGGTGTTCAGGATGCTCGAGGCCCTCTATCCGGGCCGCATCGACCTCGGCATCGGGCGCGCACCCGGGGGCGACGCGCGCACTGCGCAGGCGGTGGGCGGGGGACAGTTCCCCGACGCGCGCGACTTCCCGGAGCAGGTCTGGCAGCTGGTCGGCCACCTCGATGGCACGCTCCCCGCGGAGCACCCGTTTCGCGGCCTGCGGGTGCAACCCGAGGTGGGCACCGCGCCCCAGGTCTGGCTGCTCGGCTCGTCGGACTACAGCGGCGCGCTTGCCGCGCAACTCGGGTTGAGCTTCGCCTTCGCGCATTTCATCAATCCGCACGGCGGGGACGCCGTGACGCGCGCCTACCGGGAAGGCTATCGGGCTTCCGCGCGCGAGCCGCAGCCGCAGGCGATCGTGTGCACCTTTGCGATCTGCGCCGAATCGGATGAGCAGGCCGAGCGCCTCGCCGCGTCGATCGACTTGCGCCGCCTGCATATGGCGCTCAACCTGGACACGCCGGTGCCGACACTCGAAGAGGCGCTGCGTCACGAGTACAGCGAAGAGCAGCGCCGCTACGTCATGGGCCAGCGCGCGCGGGCGATCATCGGCGGGCCGGGAAAGTGCCGCGGCGAGATCGAGGCGCTGGCGGCGCGCTACGCGGCCGACGAGGTGATGGTGCTCACGATCACCGGCGACTACGGCTCGCGGCTGCGCTCCTACGAACTGCTCGCGGAATCACTGCTCTAGCGCGACTTGAACGGCTCGCGGCGCGGATCGTCGATGTCGAGCGTCTGGAAGTTGCTTTTCGGCACCTCGACCGCCGCATCGAGCAGCTTGACGATCGCGCCGTGACCGCGCGCCTTGGCGTAGTCGGCGGCCGTGAGCCCCTCGCGGTTCCTGGCGCGCGGCTCGTCGGTGAGCGGCAGCAGGATCTCGACGACGTCCGTGAAGCCGGCCTCGGCGGCGGCGTGCAGCGGCAGGTTGCCCCGCATGTCCGCGACATTCGGGTCGGCGCCCGCGTCGATCAGCGACTGCACGGTGCGCGCATTGCCGCTCAACGCCGCCCAGTGAAGCGCCGATTCGCCATCGTCGTTGCGCGCCTTCGGGTCGGCGCGCGCCGCGATCAGGAGCGCCACGAAGTAGGGATCGGGGTTCAGCGCGGCGAGATGCAGCGCGGTCTCGCCATGGTTCGAGCGCGCCCTGGCGCTTGCGCCGGCGTTGAGCAGCACGCGCGCGAGCTCTTTCATGCCCTTCTCCACGGCATGGTGCAGCGGCGTTTCGCCGTTCGCGTCGCGTGCGTTCACGTCTGACTTGCGCCGCAGCACGAGCCCCTCGGCGAACACCTCCTTTCCCTCGTCGATCGCGGCGAACAGCGGATCGGTCGGCGGCGCTGCCTTCGGTTGCGCGGCCGCAGGAAGCGCCGCCAGGAAGGCAAGCGCGAGCACGAACGAACGCATGCGCCGCATTCTAGCGGCCAAGCGCGCGCCCCAGGAGCTGCGCGAGGTGCAGCGTCTCGCGTCCCGCGAGATCCTCGATCTGCTCGCGGCACGAAAAGCCGTCGGCGACGATCGTCGCGTCGGCGCCGGCCGCGCGCAGGGCGGGCAGCAGCGCCAGCTCGGCGATGCGGCGCGAAGCCTCGTAGTGCCGGGGCTTGAAGCCGAAGGATCCCGACATGCCGCAGCAGCCGGTGTCGGGCGCCGCCACCTCGAGCCCCGCTGCGCGCAGCAGGCCCCGCTCGGCCGCGTTTCCGCCGAGCGCCTTGTGGTGGCAATGGCCGTGCAGCAGCGCGCGCCCGCCGATCGGCGGCGGCCGCCAGCCGCGCGCGCGCAGCAGCTCGGCGAGCGTCACCGCCTGGCCCGCGAGGCGCTCCGCGCGCGCATCGCCGGGCAGGAGCTGGCGCATCTCGTCACGCAATACCGACAGGCATCCGGGCTCGAGCACCACCAGCGGCACGCCCGCCTCGATTCGCGGCGCCAGCGCCGCGAGCAGCTTCTCGAGCGACGCGCGGGCGCGGTCGAGCATGCCGAAATCGTAATACGGCCGACCGCAGCAGATCGCCTCGCGCGGCACCTCGACCGCACAGCCCGCGGCCTCGAGCACCTCCGCGGCCGCGCGCGCGGTGTCCGGGCGAAAGTGGTTGTTGAAGGTGTCCGCGAACAGCATGACCGGATCGCCTTTCCGGATTGCGGGGCGGAACTGAGACTTGAAGGTGCGCCGCGCGAAGCGCGGCAGCCGTCGCCGCGCCGCAACGCCGGCGACGCGCTTGGCAAGCGCTTCCAGCCCCGGCGTCTGGGTGAAGAAGTTCACCAGCCACGGGGCGTGTGCGGCACGCGGCGCCCACTCGCCGATGCGGCCCATCGAGTAGGCCTGCACCGGGCGCATGCGCTTCTCGTAGTAATGCGACAGGAACTCGGCCTTGTAGCTCGCCATGTCGGTGTGCGTCGGGCAGTCGCTCCTGCAGCCCTTGCACGCGAGGCACCAGTCGAGCGCGTCTCTTATCTCCTCGCTGTCCCAGCCATCGGTGATCACCTCGCCGCGCAGCATCTCGTTCAGCAGCCGCGCGCGACCGCGCGTCGAATAGCGCTCCTCGCCAGTGACGCGGTAGCTCGGGCACATGGTGGCGCCCGTCTTCGCGCGGCACTTGCCCATGCCGATGCAATGCTCGGTCGCGCGCGTGAAGCCGTCGCCGACCTCCGAGCGGAAGGCGAGCCGGGTGGCGAGCGTCACCGGACGGTACTCGGGTCCAAGGCGCAGATGGTCGGTGGCGCGGTTAACCTCGCCCTGGGCGCTTACCAGCTTGCCGGGGTTCATCCGGTCGTCCGGGTCCCAGATGGCCTTGAACTCGCGCAACGCAGCCATCAGCTCGGGGCCGAACATCGCGGGCAGGAACTCGGCCTTGGCCTGGCCATCGCCATGCTCGCCGGAGAGCGATCCTCCGTACTTCACCACCAGCGCCGCCGCCTCGCCGAGGAAGCGCCGCCAGTGCGCCACGCCTTCGGGGGTACGCAGCTCGAAGCTGATGCGCGCATGGATACAGCCGTCGCCGAAGTGCCCGTACAGCGACGTGCGGTAGCCGTAGCGGTCTATCAGCGCCTGGAACTCGCGCAGGTAGTCGCCCAGGCGCAGCGGGTCGACCGCCGCGTCCTCCCAGCCAACCACCGGATCGGGCCCCCCGCCCCCCAGCGCGAGCGCGGTGGCCGAAGCGCCGGTCTCGCGAATGGTCCACATGCGCGCGATCATCTGCGGGTCGTCGATCAGCCAGGCGGCGACGTCGCTGCGCGCGGAGAGCGCCGACTCGAGCGCCCGCGCCTGTGCCACGGCCGCGGCGCGGCTGTCGGCGCCGAACTCGCACATCAGCCAGGCCCCGCCCGCGGGCAGCAACGCGACATCCTCCAGCTTCAGGCCGCGCTCGCGCAGGCCGCCGATGATCTTCTCGTCGAGACCCTCGCAGGCGATCGGGCGGGACGCGAGGATTTGCGGCACGACATCACCCGCCAGGTAGATGTCGGCAAAGCCGAGCAGCAGCAGCACGCGCTCGCGCGGGCTCTGCACCAGCTTCGCCTCGGCTGCGAGGGTGAAGGCGCAGGTGCCCTCCGAGCCGACCAGCGCGCGCGCCACGTTGAAGCCGTTCTCGGGCAGCAGCTGATCGAGGTTGTAGCCCGACACACGGCGCTTGATCTTCGGGAAGCCGGCGCGGATGCGGTCGGCGTAGCGATCGGCGAGCGCTTTGAGGCGGGCGTAGATCTCCCCCTGTCGCCCGCCCGCGGCGATGATGCGCGCGAGCTCCGCGTCGCTCGTCGGTCCGCACCAGAAACGCGCGCCGTCGTAGGTCAGCACCTCGAGGCGCTCGATGTTCTCGACGGTCTTGCCCGCCATCACCGAATGGGGGCCGCAGGAATTGTTGGCGATCATCCCTCCGAGCGTGCAACGCGAGTGCGTCGCCGGGTCCGGCGCAAAAGTGAGCCGGTGGCGCTCGGCGGCGTCGCGTAGCGCGTCGCACACGACGCCGGGCTCGACCCGCGCAAGCCGCGCCTGAGGATCGACCCAGACCACGCGATCGAGGTACTTGGAGCAGTCGATCACCACCGCGACATTGACGCTCTGGCCGTTCTGCGCCGTGCCACCGCCGCGCGCCAGCACCGGAGCGCCGTGCGCGCGGCATACCGCCATCGCCGCCACGACGTCCTCCGCCGAGCGCGGCAGCACCACGCCGAGCGGCACCTGGCGGTAGTTGGAGGCATCCGCCGAGTACGCGGCACGGGCCCCGGCGTCGAAGCGCACTTCGCCGGCGACCGTGCGCGCGAGCTCCGCCTCGAGCGCTCGCAAATCGGTCATTGCAGCGTGGTCGGGTCGAGATCGGCAAGCACCGGCGGCACCGGGCAATCGAGCGTCGCGGCCACCATGCGCACCAGCTCCGCCTCCGCCAGCGTGATGTTGCCGTCGGCGGACGCCGCATCGAGGCAGGCCTTCAGCACACGCGGCTTGGCGAGCGGCGCAAGCAGCCGCAGGCGCTCGAGCGATGCGCTCACCCGTCCGGTCGACAGCTCGGCCGTGGGCAGCGGCTCTCGGACGTTGAGGCCCAGATAATCGGCGCCCCTGGCATACGCGGCGCCGGTCTCGGCGAGCGCCGCGTGCGCCACCAGCGACAGCACCACGCGCGCATCGTCCTCGACCTCGGCGACGCTGCGGTACTTGCCCGCAACCGGGCGGCCGGCGCCTTCGCGCAGCTGCTGCCTGAGCATCGTCGACAGCACGAACTCGCCGAGCGTCACGCGCCCGTCGGCCTCGACGACTTTCGCCACGTCCTCCACCAGCGCGTCACGCTCGACCTGCTTGAGCGTTTTCAGCACCGGGAGCGCGATTGCAACGAGCGGCAGCGCGTGCGCGCGTCCGAGTCCGGCTGCGAGGGCTTCGTCGTACGCCGCCTGGACGGCGCGCGCCATCTCTTCCCCGCGGCGCCCGCGCACCGCCTCGAGCTTGACGCGGCGCGCCGCGTCGTCGCCGACGATCGCCAGCGCGAACGCCACCTGCTGCGCGCCCTCGGGGCTCGCCAGCCGCTCGCGCAGCGACGCGGGAATCGCCGCCAGCAGGCGGCGCGCGAAATCGACGTGCTCGGGGGTGGGATTGCCCACGGAGGCCGCGACCGCCGCCACCGCGGTAGCTTGCGCCGCGCCGCGACCCCAGTCGGTGCCGATGGTCTTCACCACGTTGCCCGCGCCGTCGAGCACCGCGATCGGCCTCGCGCGCTCGGGTTCGCGCTGCGCGCGGTAGCGCGCGCGCTGGAACCCGGGCCGCACGCGCCGGATGCGCTCTTCGATCGGCGGGTGCGTATCGAACACGGCGCCCATCCAGTTCGACACGCCCTGCGCGAAGAACATGTGCGACAGCTCCTCGGCATGCACGTCGTTCACCAGCGTCGTGCGCTGCGAGGAGGCGATGGTGTCGAGCGCGCCGGCGATGCCGTCGGGATTGCGCGTGAACTGCACGCTCGAGGCGTCGGCGAGGAACTCGCGCTGGCGCGAGATCGCGGCCTTGATCAGCCGCCCGAATTCCAGGCCGAGAAAGCCGATCAGCGTGAGCGCGATGCCCACGAATACCAGGATGATGCCGGCGCCGCGGTTTTCGCGGCTTTCGCGCGCCATCGTATTGGCGGTCGCGCGGATCAGGAACTCGCCGAACTGGGCGATGCACACGATGCCGAACAGCACGCCCATCAGCCGCACGTTGAGCCGCATGTCGCCGTTCAGGATATGGCTGAACTCATGCCCGATGACGCCCTGCAACTCGTCGCGCGACAGCGTCTGCAAGGCACCCTGGGTCACCGCGATGACCGCTTCGTTGGGCGAGTAGCCCGCGGCGAACGCGTTGATCCCCAATTCGCGATCCATCACGAACGCGGGCGGCACGCTCACGCCCGAGGCGATCGCCATCTCCTCGACCACGTTGAGTAGGCGGCGCTCCTCTGGGGTCGCGTTTGCAGAATCGACCAGGCGTGCGCCGACCATCTCGGCCACCGTCACTCCGCCGTCGGACAGGCGCCAGACCTTGTACAGCGTCGCCCCGAGTATCACGAGCAGGGTGACGCCGGCGCCCCAGGCGTAGACGGCGACCGGCACGCCGTGGCGCATGATTTCCAGAAACGCCCCGCCTAGGTGCTTGCCGTCGATCACCACGTCGACGGTCGGCGGGACGCCGCCGTACATGATCGCGAGCGCATAGGCCGTGCCCAGGCCGAGGCACACCGCGCCCGCCACCGCGCCGACCGCGACCAGATACAGGAACACCAGCAGGCGCGTCGTGCGCCGCGCGAGCTCCTGCGACTCGAAGAAATTCAAGGATTACTTGAAGGACACTTTGGGCGCCTGCCGCTCGGCGGCCGACTCGGTCGCCTGGAGCAGCTCGGCCGGGCCGAATCCGAACATCCCGGCCATCGTGTTCTCGGGGAACGACTCGCGCCTGGTGTTGTACTCCATCACCGCGTCGTTATAGGCCTGGCGCGCGAACGCGACCTTGTTCTCGGTGCTGGAGAGCTCTTCCTGCACGGCGAGGACGTTCTGGTTGGCCTTGAGGTCGGGATACGCCTCGAACACGGCGAGCAGCCGCCCGAGCGCGCCGCCCAGCACCCCTTCCGCCTGCGACAGGCCCTGCATCGCGCCAGGCTCGCCCGGCGCGCCGGCGGCGCGCTGCGCCGCGCTGACCGCCGCGCCGCGCGCCGCGATCACCGCCTCGAGGGTGCCGCGCTCGTGCGCGATGTAGCCCTTCGCCGCTTCGACCAGGTTGGGGATCAGGTCGTAGCGCCGCTTGAGCTGAACGTCGATCTGCGCGTACGCGTTCTTGAAGCGGTTGCGCAGCGCCACCAGCCGGTTGTAGATCGCGATGACGAACACCACCGCCGCGACCACGACCGCGATAAATATCCAGCCTCCCGTGCTCATTTCCCCTCCCGAAGTGCCATCGTTCCTCGGCTACTATAGCGCATGCGCGCCTTGCTCTGCCGCGCCTTGCGCGCGCGGCCGCACGAGTTGCCCGCGCTCGGCTGGGCTTTTGCATATTTTTTCTTTCTGCTGGGCGGCTACTACATCCTGCGCCCGGTAAGGGACGACATGGGCGTGCTGGCCGGCGTCGGCCGGCTGCAGTGGCTGTTCACCGCAACGTTCGCCACGATGCTCGCGCTGACGCCGCTGTTCGGCTGGCTTTGCCGCAGCCTGCCGCGCGCCCGCCTGTTGCCGGCGGTCTACCTGTTTTTCGCCGTGAACCTGGTCGCCTTCTGGGCGGCGCTCGATGCGGGGCTCGCGCTGCGCGCGCTGGCGCCGGTGTTCTTCGTCTGGCTGAGCGTGTTCAACCTGTTCGTGGTGTCGGTGTTCTGGAGCTTCATGTCGGACCTGTTCGACGCCGAGCAGGCCGCCCGCCTCTACGGCGCCGTCGCCGCGGGCGGCAGCTGCGGCGCGATCGCGGGCCCCTCGCTCACGGCGCTCGCCGCGCAGCAGCTCGGCACGGCGAACCTGCTCCTGATCAGCGCCGGCCTGCTGGTGGCGGCGACGGCCTGCATCGCGATGCTGGTCAGGTGGGCGCGTGCCTATCCGCGCGCCGGCGATCCGCCTGCGCAGGCGCCGATCGGCGGCTCGATCGCCTCCGGCGTACGCGCAGCCATCGGGTCACGCTACCTGCTCGGCATCTGCGGCTACCTGCTGTGCTACAGCGTGCTTTCCACCGCGCTTTATTTCGCGCAGGTCGACATCGTCGGTCGCGCGATCGCCGACTCGGGGGAGCGCACGCGCCTGTTCGCGACGCTCGACCTCACGGTCAACGGGCTGACGCTCATTGTGCAGGTCTTGGTGTTCGCGCGCCTTGGCGCGGCGCTCGGCCTTGCGTGGATGCTGGCGCTGATGCCGCTCGCGTCGCTCGCCGGCTTCCTGTGGCTGGGCGCTGCGCCGACGCTCGCCGTGCTGATCGCATTCGGGGTCACGCGGCGCGTGGGCGAGTTCTCGATATCCAAGCCCGCGCGCGAAGAGCTGTTCACCGTGGTGCCGCGCGAACAGCGCTACAAGGCCAAGAATTTCATCGACACGGTGGTATACCGCGGCGGCGATGCGCTCGCCGGCTGGCTGGTCGGCGGCCTGCGCGGCCTGGGATTGGGGCTATCCGCGCTCTCCTTCCTCGCCGCGCCGCTCGCGCTCGCCTGGCTGGCGGTCGGCCTGTGGCTGGGCCGCCGACAGGAACGCTTGCGCCGCGCGCCGGTCTAGAATGAAGCCATGTCGCGCAGCGATTTCTCCCCGGGGCGCCGGCGCGCGCTCGGGCTGCTGGCCGGAACGGGCGCCGCGCTGACCATCGAGCCGCACATGTCGCGATCCGCCGAGCCCGCCCCGATCACGCGCCCGATACCCTCGAGCGGCGAGCGGCTGCCCGTGGTCGGCCTGGGCACCTGGCAGACCTTCGACGTCGGTGGCGACGCGCAGGCGCACGCACCGCTACGCGAGGTGCTCGCGCTGTTCGCCGCGGGCGGCGGCAAAGTGATCGACAGCTCGCCGATGTACGGCTCGAGCGAATCGGTCGTCGGCGACCTGGTCGCCGAGCTCGGGCTGCGAGCGAAGCTGTTTCTCGCCACCAAGGTGTGGACCAGCGGGCGCGAAGAAGGCATCCGCCAGATGGAGCAGTCGTTCCTGCGGCTGCGCGCGCAGCGGCTCGACCTGATGCAGGTGCACAACCTGGTCGACGTCGCGACTCATACCCGCACGCTCGAGGCCTGGAAGCAGGCCGGGCGCGTGCGCTATGTGGGCATCACGCACTACACCTCGTCGGCGTATCCCGAGATCGAGCGCTGGCTGAAGAACGGCCGCTACGACTTCCTGCAGATCAACTACTCGCTCGATGAGCCGGAAGCCGCCGAGCGGCTGCTGCCGCTCGCGCAGGAGAGGAAGGTCGCCGTGATCGTCAACCGGCCGTTCGGCCAAGGCAGCATGTTCCGCCGCACGCGCGGCAAGGCGCTGCCCGCCTGGGCGCGCGAGCTCGGCATCGCCAGCTGGGCGCAGTACTTTCTCAAGTGGATCATCGGCCACCCCGCGGTCACCTGCGCCATCCCCGGCACCGGCAAGCCCGAGCACATGAAGGACAACCTCGCCGCCGCCTACGGCGCGCTGCCCGACGAGGCCGCGCGCAAGCGCATGGCCGAGCACTTCGAAGCGCTGTGAACTACGAGCAGACCCGCGGCGCCTTCCGCTGGCGGGTGCCGGAGGCGTTCAACTTCGCCGCCGACGTGGTCGACGCCTGGGCGCGCGATCCCGCCGCATGGCGAACGTGCTGCGCGCGGGCGGGCTGCGGCAGGGCGACCGCTGCGTGGTGATGCTGCCGCGCGTACCGCAATGGCAGATCGCGATGGTCGGCTGCCTGCGCGCGGGCGTGATCCCGATCCCGTGCATCGAGATGCTGACGCCGAAGGACGTGCGTTTTCGCGTCGCGCACTCGGGCGCGCGCGGCGAGATCGTGAAGGCCTACATCGTGCTCAAGCCGGGACGCGCGGCGAGCGCCGCGCTCGCCGCCGAGCTGCAGGAGCACGTCAAGCGCGTCACGGCCCCCTACAAGTACCCGCGCGAGGTCGAGTTCGTCGCCGAGCTGCCGAAGAACGCTTCGGGAAAGTTGCTGCGCCGCGTGCTGCGCGACGCCGAGTACGCGCGCGCCGGAGCCGCGTCTCAGTCGTAGCCCGGCGGCGGCTCGAACGCCCGGTACTCGCGCTCCAGCAGCTGCGCGAAGCCGATGCTGCGGTAATCGGCATACTGCGGGCCGACGATCTGCACGCCTACCGGCAGGTTCTCCGCGGCGAGCGCGATCGGCGCCACGGTCGAGGGCAGCAGCGCGGCGCCCGAGTAGCCCGCCCAGAACATCTGCGTGGTCGAGGGCTGCGGCTTGCCGTTGACGGTGATCATGCGCTCCCAGCGCTCGCCCTGCTGGTTCTGAGGGAAGGCCGGCGTCGCAGCGGTCGGGCAAAGCAGCACGTCCCAGTCGCGGAAGAACTGCGCCCAGGCGAGGCGCATCTGGTGGCGGCGGTTCGACCAGCGCAGCCATTCCCGGTGCGGCATGAGGTTGGCGCGCGCGGCCTGCGCCTCGTAGCTCATGTCCTCTACGGGTCGCTTGCGCGCCAGCTCCTGCCAGGTCGCCATCTGCTGCGCCGTCTGCCGGCTCGAGGTGGCTGCGCGCAGCAGCGCGACGTAGACCCGGTGCGCCTCGTCCGGATCGAAATCGGGGCGCGCGCGGTCGGACACCTTGGCGCCCTTGTTCGCCAGCCAGACGCCGAGGCGCTCGATCTCGCCGGCGACGCTCGCATCCACTTCCGCGGTCGGGTGCGAGGGCATCAGCGCCACCCTCAGGCCGCGAAACTTGCGCAGCACGGGCTTGGCGAGCGCCAGGCGCCAGCCCGCGGCGTCGATCGGGTCCGGGCCGGCGACGATGCCGAGCGCCAGGCGCAGATCCTCGGCGCTCCGCGCCAGCGGCCCGACCGCCGAGATGTCCGCCGGATGTACCGATCCCGGCAGCGCGTGGCCGTTCATCGCGCAGATCCCCCAGGTCGGCTTGTGGCCGTAGACGCCGCAGTAGTGCGCGGGCCCCCTGATCGACGCGCCGATGTCGCTGCCGAGCTCCAGGCCGGTGAGCCCGGCGGCGAGCGCGGCGGCCGAACCGCCCGACGAGCCCCCTGGCGTGCGCGACAGGTCCCAGGGATTGTTCGTGGTGCCGTATATCGGATTGAACGTCTGCCAGTCGGCGAGCTGCACCGGCACGTTGGTCTTGCCGAATACGATCGCGCCCGCGGCCTTGAGGCGCGCCACCGCAAGCGCGTCGCTGCGCGCGACGTTGTCGCGGAAATCGGTGATGCCGTGCGTGGTCGGAAAGCCGGCCAGGTCGAACGACTCCTTGACCGTCATCGGCAGGCCATGCAGCGGACCGGGCCGGCCGCGCGCCCGGTCGGCAGCGCGTGCCTGCCTGCGCCCGGCGTCGAGGTCCATGACGCAGATCGCATTGAGCGCCGCGTTGTGGCGCTCGATGCGCGCGGCGTAAAGGTCGAACAGCTCGAGCGCGCCGACGCGCCTGGCGCGCAACGCGCGCGCCAGGCGGCTAGCCGACCAGAATGCTTCCCTCAAGGGTCTCGCGATGCACCTACTGAGCGCACTTGCCGACCTTGAGCTCCTTGCAGGGGTCCTTCACCTGCGGAATCGTCTCGAGCACCTTGACGTGCAGGCGGTCGCCCTTCGCGACGACTTCCTCGACGTGCTCGTTCTGCACGACGTCGCGCGTCTCGGGATCGATCATAATCGGCCCGCGCGGGCTGTTGAACTTCCAGCCCTCGAGCGCCTTCATCGCCTTGTCGGGATCGATCTTGCCGTTCAGCGTCTTGACCACGTGCACGATCGCCGCCATACCGTCCCAGCCCGCCACCGCCATGAAATCGGGCGTCGAGCCGGCGCCGTAGGCCGCGTGCCAGGCCTTGACGAAGGCCTTGTTGGCCGGGTTGTCGTAGTCCGCAGCGTAATGACCCATCACCACCATGCCCTCGGCCGCCTTGCCCATCTGTTGCAGCTTGGTGTCCTGAATGATGTCGAGCGGCCCGATCAGCTTGACCCCGGCGGCGCGCAGGCCCAGATCACCATAGGTCTTGACCAGCGCGGCCGCGTGCGGCCCAGCCGGGACGAAGACGTAGAAGCAGTCGGGCTTCTCGTCCTTCACCCGCTGCAGGAACGGCGTGAAGTCAGGTACCTGTGCGGGGTTGCCCATCGGGATTCTGTCGATCACCTTGCCGCCGGCACCCTCGAAGCCCTTCTCGAACGCTTCCAGGCTGTCCTTGCCCGGGGGATAGTCGGTGTAGCCCACCGCTGCGGTCTTGCAGGCAAGCGACTTCGCCGCATAGCCGCCCATCGGATAGGCCGCGTGCCACATGGAAAACGAAGTGCGCACGATGTAAGGCGACAGGTTGGTGATCCAGGCCGTGCCTGCGTTCATGATGATCATCGGCACCTTGGCCTGCGTCACCAGCGGCGCGCTGGCGATCGCGTCGGGCGAGAACACGAAGCCCGCGAGCATGTCGACCTTGTCGCGCGTAATCAGCTCCTGGACTTCCGTCTTGGCGACCGCGCCGCCCGGATTCTTCGAGTCGCGCTTGATCAGCTCGATCTTGTGGCCGCCCAACTCCTTGTGGTGCAGCTTCAAGTAGAGGTCCATGGCGCGCATGATCTGCTCGCCGTACTCGGCGTTCACGCCCGAGAAGGTCATCACCACGCCCACCTTCACCGTCGCGGCTTGCGCCGCGGGTACCGCGAGCGCCATCGCCGCCGCGCCCAATGCCATAGCCCTAAGCAGTTTCATCTTGTCCTCCTCCTTAAGTCCCCAACGAAAGATTATATGCCGCTCTCATCCTCCGGCAACGCCGATCAGCCCGTCGAGGCGCGCCCGGTCCCGCCCGAGCGCCTCGCTCGAGCCGTCGTAGACGATGCGGCCACGGTTCATCACCAGCGTGCGCGGGGAAAATGAGAGTGCCACGCGCGTGTTCTGCTCGACCAGCAGGATCGTCAGGCCTTCCTGGTCGCGCAGCCGCTTGAGCGCCCGCATCAGCTCATCGACGATGATGGGTGACAGGCCCTCGGAGGGCTCGTCCATCAGCAGCACCTTGGGGTTGCCCATCAGCGCCCGGCCGATCGACAGCATCTGCTGCTCGCCCCCGGAGAGCTGGTTGCCGCGATTCGCCTGACGCTCGGCAAGCTGCGGAAAGAGCTCGAACACGCCCTGCGCCGTCCAGCGGCGAGCGCCGTCGGCGCCCGGCCGGGCGGCCACTTCGAGGTTTTCGCGCACGCTGAGCGACGGGAATACCTCGCGCTCTTGCGGCACGTAGCCGAGCCCCGCGCGCACCCGCCGATAGGGCACGAGGTGCGTCACCTCGCGCCCGCCGAGCCGGATCGCGCCACGGTGCAGCAGCGTGTGCCCCATGACGCTCTCCAGCAGCGTCGACTTGCCCACGCCGTTGCGCCCGATCAGGCTCACGCTCTCGCCGGCACGCAGCTCGAACGCGAGGTCCTCGAGCACCACGGTCTCGCCGTAGCCGGCCGAAACGCCCTCGAGCGCGAGCGCGGCCTCAGCCATGAGCCTCCTCGCCGAGATAGATCGCGCGTACGCGCTCGTCGGCCGCGATTTCCGCCGGCGTGCCCTGCGTCAGGATGCCGCCCGCCACCAACACCGTGATGTGGCGCGCGAAGCGGAACACGACGTCCATGTCGTGCTCGATGATCAGCACGGCGATGTCTTGCGGCAGGCTGTCGACGACGTCGAGGATGAGGTGGCTTTCGGCGGAGGGCACGCCCGCCGCGGGCTCGTCGAGCAGCAGCACCTTCGGGCGCTGCCCGAGCGCGATCGCGATCTCGACCAGGCGCTGCCGGCCGTAGGGCAGCTCGCTCACCCGCCTCAAGGCGTCGTCCTGGATGCGCAGCGCCTGGAGCAGTCCGAGCGCCTCGTCGATCACCTCGCGCCCCGCCCCCGCCGGCCGCCACAGGTTGTTGCAAGCTCCGGTGCGCTCGCCCACGGCGAGGCACACGTTCTCGAGCACGGTGAGACCGCGGAACAGCTGGTTGATCTGGAACGTGCGCGCGATGCCGCGGCGCGCACGGCCGGCCTGCGACAGGCGCGTGACGTCCTCGCCGTGCAGCAGCACGCGGCCCGCCGTCGGCCTGAGCACGCCGGTGAGCAGGTTGACGAAGCTGGTCTTGCCGGCACCGTTCGGGCCGATCAGCGCATGGCGCGCGCCGCGCTCGAGGCTGAAGTCGATGCCGCGCGCCACCTGCAGCGCACCGAAGTTCTTGTGCAGGCCGCGCGTCTCCAGTACCGGCGGGCTCAGCGCCACAGCCTCTCCAGCGCGCGCCAGGCGTCCTCGAGCAGTCCCAGCAGGCCGCGGCGCGCGAACAGGACGGTCAGCACCAGCACCAGGCCGACGCCGAACTCCCAGAATTCCGGGCTGAGCTTCGCCAGGCTGTCTTCCAGCAACATGTATATCGCCGCCCCGAGGAAGGCGCCGTAGAGGCGGCCGGTGCCGCCGAGCACCAGCATGATCAGCACCGTGGCCGAGCGCTCGAAGCCGAGTGCGCTCAGCGAGACGAAAGCGTTCGACTGCGCGAACAGCCCCCCGGCGACGCCCGCCATCGCCGCCGCGACGGTGTACACGGTGACCAGACGCCGGTGCACCGGCGAGCCGACCGCATGCATGCGGCGCACGTTCTCGCGGATGCCGATCAGCGCCTGGCCGAAAGGCGAGTAGACGATGCGGCGCGCGACCATGAACAGCACGAACAGCACGGCGAGCGCGTAGAGATAGTAGGTGTGGCCGTAAAGGTCGTACTCGAAGCGGCCGAAGAGCGGCTTGATGGCGATGCCGGTGACCCCGTCGTAGCCCCCGGTAAGGTCCGCGCGCGCGTTGCCCAGCTCGTAGAGCATGATCGCGGTGGCGAGCGTCAGCATGAGCAGCGCGAGGCCGCGATAGCGCAGGAGAACCCAGCCGGAAACGAATCCGACCGCGGCGGCGCACAGGCCGGCGACCGCGAGCCCGGAGAGCGGCTCGCTCCAGCCGAGCTTCGCCGACAGCAGCCCGGCGGCGTACGCGCCGGTGCCGAAGAAGGCGGCGTGGCCCAGGGTGACGATGCCGGCGTAGCCGAGGATCAGGTCGAGCGACAGCGCGAACAGGATCGTGATGAGGATCTGCGTGCCGAGCGCCATGTAATCCGGAAACGCGAAATAGGCCCCGAGCGCGATCAGCCAGGGCAGCGCCTCCGCGGGGCGCAGGCGGTGGCGCCGCAGCAGAAACTCGGCTGCCGCCGCGCTCGCGGGGGCAGCGGGCTCAGTCCCGGCCATAGAGGCCCGCCGGCTTGACGAGGAGCAGCACGATGGTGGCGGCGTAGATGAAGAACGCGCCGCCATCCGGGTAGAGGTACTTGCCGGCGTTGTCGGTGATGCCGAGCATGAGCGCCGCCGCCACCGCGCCCTTGACGCTGCCGGGACCGCCCACAGCCACCACGATCAGGAAGAACACCAGGTACTGGATGGCGAAGGTCGGCGTCAGGCCCATCAGGTTCACCGCCAGGCCCCCACCCAGCGCCGCGAGCCCGCTGCCCAGCGCGAAGGTCAGCGAGAACAGGCGGTCGACGTCGATGCCGATCGACTGCGCCATGCGGCGGTTGTCGACCGCCGCCCGGATCTTCGCCCCGAGGCTGGTGCGCTCGAAGCCGTACCACAGCGCGGCGACCATCACCGCGCCCACCGCGACCATGAACACGCGATACGCGGCGAGCGTGCGAAACCCCAGATCGACGCTGCCCGTGAGGTAGCGCGGCATCTTGATCGGCTGGGGCGACGGCCCGTAGACGTAGGTAAACGCCGCGATCGCCATGAACACCAGGCCGATGGTGAGCAGTACCTGGTCGAGCTCCCCGGCGCGGTACAGCCGCGCGTAGAGCAGGCGCTCGAATACCACGCTCGCCGCGCCCACCAGGACGAACGCGCACACCAGGGCGAGCTCGAACGGCAGGCCCATCCTCGTCATGAGACTGACGGTGACGTAGCCGCCCGCCATGGCGAAGGCGCCGTGCGCCAGGTTGACGAAGCCCATCAGCCCCATGGTCACCGACAGTCCCACGGAGATGATGAACAGCACCATGCCGTAGGCCAGCCCGTCGAGCAGGATGCCGACGGCGACGCTGAGGAAGTGCGCGAAGCTCACGCGGCGCCCGCGAGGTGCCGGCCCGCGAGCCAGCCGAAGGTCATCGCCGGCCCGAGCGTGATTCCCGGGCCCGGATAGTTGCCGCCCATGATCGACAGCGCGTCATTGCCTGCCGCGAACAGCCCCGCAATTGGACGCTTGTTCGCGTCGAGCACCTGGGCGTTGCCGTTGGTGACGATGCCGTCGTAGGTGCCGAGGTCGCCCACCACGACCTCGACGGCGTAGTAGGGAGGCCTGGCGAGCGGCGCAACGCAAGGGTTCGGTGCGATGTCGGGGTCGCCGTAGAAGCGGTTGTACGCCGTACTTCCTTTGCGGAACTCCGGATCCTCGCCGCGCGCGGCGTCGCGATTGTATCGCTCGACGGTCGCCGCGAGCGCCGTGCCGTCGATCCCGGCAGCGCGCGCCACTTCGGCCACGGTATCGCCGCGCCGCAGGTAGCCCGAGGCGAGGTGCGGGCCGAGCGGCAGCGGGCGCGGCTTGACGAAGCCCAGGCCATAGGCGCGGATCGCGCGGTGGTCGGTGACGAGCCACGCCGAAGTCTCGCCCGCGGCGAGCAGCGCCTGGATAAAATCGTGGTACGAGTTGCCCTCGTTGACGAAACGCGTTCCTTTCTTGGTCACGGCGATCACGCCGGGCTTGGCGCGGTCGATGAAATGCGGGAACAGCCCGAAGCCGCCCGCCGCGCGCGGCACGCGCGACACCGGCACCCAAGCGGCGGCGTTGGGCAGCGACTCGTCGATCATCGCGCCCACGGCCGCGGCGAGCCGCAGGCCGTCGCCGGTGTTCGACTCGGGCGCCGGCGAGTAGTGCTCGCGGTGCGGGAAGCGCCGCGCGCGCCGCTCACGGTCCTGCGGGAAGCCGCCGCAGGCGAGCACCACGCCGCGGCGCGCCGCCACGCGCAGGCGCCCGCCGTCGCGCTCGAGGATCGCGCCGCATACCGCGTTGTCGCGTCGCTCGAGCTCCCTGGCGGGAGAGGACGCCCAAAGCTGCACGCCGCAATCCATGGCCGATTTCAGCAAGCGGCCGGCGAGCGCGTTGCCGTTGGTGAGCCTCACGCCGCGCCCGTGCACCAGCTTCGCGACGCCGTGGCCGAGCAGGCGCCGCGCCACGAATGCCGCCGACTCGAGCGACTTCGACCAGCGCATGA
>Ga0316628_100000359_pt1 | contig 28490 bp, 16 predicted proteins | sample OWC_Aug_M2_C1_D5_FD_207648 | JGI IMG/M metagenome (GOLD analysis project Ga0316628, IMG submission 207648) | Wetland soil microbial communities from Old Woman Creek delta, Ohio, United States - OWC_Aug_M2_C1_D5_C | ecosystem: Environmental > Terrestrial > Soil > Wetlands | place: USA: Ohio...
GCCCGGAGCATCCGGCGTCCTGTTGAGGAATGCCGCGTAGAGGTCGGTGACAAACTGCGTGTCGGTCGTGTTCTTCAAGAGGTATTCGGAGGAATTGAAGAAGACCTTCGCGAGGGCGGCAAATCCTTCATTGACGCTTATGCCGAGCGACACTGTCCGGTTGATCTCGCCTACCCAGAACTCAACGCCGCCCGGCTCGGGAAGTCTGTTGAGGATGTTGATATAGTAGGACCTCACCAGCCATGCGGTATCGCTTATGAAGGTTACGGCAATCGTGCGGTCGGTACTCACCGGGTTGAAGGTGTAGCTGGTTTGGGCCAGGCAGTCAGGTGCACAGACCGAAGAGCCGTCAACAGCCACATCTAATATACGATAGCCGGTCTTTGGAGTTATGAAGAACGTCTGGCTCGCAGAGGGAATGAGAGTTAGGAAACCAGAAGGCGTCATTGTCCCGCCTGCATCGGCAACGGAAGTCCCGAAAGTCGAGAACGACGCGGTGATGAGGACGGACCCGTTGTTGATCACGAATGTGGCAAGTATCGTATGGTTCGCCGCTATTCCGGTGAAGGTGTACGTGGTAAGAGGCCCTTGCGACACTCCGTCCACTGCCACGTCGACGATACGATAGCCGGTGAGAGGGGCTATTGTAAACGCCTGGGTGTCACCGGGGTTGAACGTGAGATTGCCAGAAGGCGTCATGGTCCCGCCTGGGCTTGCCGATGCGATGATTGTGAAGGTGTTCGGCACGAACGTCGCATCGATGGAATGGTTCGCCGACACGTTCGTGAAGGCGTACACAAAGGGGTCCGTCGTTATCGGCCCCACGGTTGCCCCGTCAACGAGCACGTCGCCTATGCGGTAGCCGGCCGTCGTGGCATGGATCGAGAATGACACGGAACCGCCATAGTTGACCGTCTGGGGAGTGCCCGGCGTAATGGTCCCGTTCGGCCCCGCAGACGGCGTTATGGTGTACTGGTTGATAGCAAAGGTGGCGCTTATGGTGTGATTAGTCAGCACGTTTATGAAGGTATAAATGTCAGGGCATGCGGCAGGACAGCCTGCCACCGGCGTACCATCCACTACTAAATTCGTAACGTGATAACCGACGTTCGGCGTTATGACATAGGTCTGGTTTCCGCCCTGGGCAACAACTACCGTTCCCAAAGGCGAAATGGTCCCGTTGGCACCGGCGGATGCGGTTATAGTGAATGTATTGGCGTTGTACCGCTCGTCTGCGCCGCTGTCGACACCCCCGTTCGGCCTGTTCTGGCCGTCATAGTCCTCCGAGAGCTCTGCGATGCCGGTGATGGCGCCGTTGCTTCCGTGATCGATGGCCGAAGAGGCGTTGCGGATGTGATAATCTCCGGTGATGGTGAGAGGAGTGAAGATCACCTGGATCTGATTGCCTCCTTCACCCGGCGCCGCGGCGGCCAAAAGCTGGTTGAAATAAGGCGAATTGAACAATGGATCGCCCTGGGTATTATTGGTCCCGCCGCCGTTATATCCCGTTATGTTGGTCAGGACCGAATTACGGGGATCGAGCTGCAGAAGACCCGTAGTGTCTCCGAATACCTGGAGGTCCCAGTAGCCGTTGATCACCGGGGCCGTTGCCGAGGGGCTCGGGACAAGCCCGCCCAGGACATTGTTCCCCTGCCGTGCGTCATAATAGAACGAGCGGTTCTGCCAGAATATGTTGTTCTGGAGGGTCGGGTTCGAGAAGGTATTCAGCCCGACTACCGCCTGCAGGTCGGCGCTGTTCATGTTCGCCACAAGGCCTGCTCCCTGGGGAACGCTGCAGGTATTTGGCAGCGCACCCACGCAGCCGGGGTTTGTTCCTACTAAGAAGGCGTTGGCCCCTGTTGCTGTGCTGTCGTTGCGGGCTATCGTGTTGTTGATGATCCTGGCGTTCACCGTATCTTCCAGGAAGATTCCGCCCCCAACGTACCCCGCCATATTGTCGACGATCATGTTGTTAAAGATATTGAGGTTATAGTCAGGGATCGAGGCGGAAAGCTTGTCCTGACCGTTGACGAACGAGGCATAGATGCCGCCGCCCAAGCCTGAACCTGCGAGGTTGCCCTGGATAAGATTAGCGTTGATCGTCACGGATCCGGTTCCGAAGGAAAGGTTGCCGGCCGCGCCGAGAGGGGCTGGTTCGCCTTTGATCATGACGCCGCCGCCGCTGCCGCCGGTGGCGCTTCCGAAGGTGGCTTCATTGAAGACGATCTTGTTGAAGGCGATTACGCCGTCCGGGCTCAACCCGAAGTGGCTTATGCCCGCACCCTGCTGGGTGGTGAAGTTTCCGCAGATGAAGTTATTGGTTATCGAATAGTTGTCGGACCCGTTGAAGAGGGTGATGCCTCCTCCGGCGTTGAAGCCGCTTCCGGCGTTTTCCAGAACATGGTTATTGTGGATGTTCACGTGATCGTTGAAAGAACTCTGGTATCCGCCGGCTGTAGGCAGAAGGCCTGCCGTGCCCAGGCGTATTCCGCCGCCGAAGGACCCGATATTGTTTAAGATCCTGTTGTTGGCGATCTCGAGGTAATGGGCGTAGCCGTTTACTAAAATGCCGCCGCCCTGGCCGGCCGACACTATCTGCAGGCCGTCGATCCGGGCCTTTGTTCCGGCGGTGAAGTCTCCCTCAAGCGGTATTACCATTATACCCGGGGCGGTGTCGCTCACAAAGGTAGTGTCCTCGCCGGGTACGGTAGAGACAGCGCCGGTAGTAATAAGCCCAGCCGGGCCATTTAACTTATTCGTCCACGCGGTCAGTCTGCCCGGAGGAAACGGCGCGGCGTTGATGATCGAGGCGAAGGCACCGAAGCCCTGGAGCTTCACGTTCTTCCACATGATCACGTTTTCGAGATACTGTCCCGGTCTCAGGAGGATGAGGTCACCGGTTGCCGCAGCATCGATGGCGTCCTGAACGGGCGCGCCCAGAGCCGGTAATACGTAAGTAGGAGCAGGCCCTCCGATATTGAGGGTCGTCCCGATAACTGTGGATTTATTATTGTCGCCTCTCGTGACGACTACCTCGCCGGTGGTGGCACCGCCGGGCACTGTCCCGGTGATCTCGGCGCCGGACCAGGTGAGGCCGGTAAGGGCCACACCGCCGACGGTAACTGTACCCGTCGTCGCGCCAAATCCGTAATCACGGTTGATGGTCGGGCTGCCGCCGACAAAGGGGACGAAATCAGGGTTGGGAACAGCGACGGTCCCTAATGAATAAAGGGTGATGCTGGTCCCCGTAGCTGAAACATACGGTCCTGAGCCGGTTGCCCCGGTGGCATCTCCGTTGTCATTGATCAGTTTGATTACAGGCGTACCGTCAGGGAATTCGCAGTCGAGAGTACTGTTTGTAGCCCCTGTAAAGGCTGCCGCAGGGATGAGCGGGGTGTCGAGATAAGTCGACTTGCCGGGCCAGAAATCGAGTGTATAACAGCTCTGGCTGAACCTCGGGTCGAAGAACGGATCGGGAAGGAATGTCCCGTCCGGCTGTTGTATCAAAGGATGGTTCAGACATACCCTCAGCATGTTGGGTGAAACGCCGGTGGGTATGGGCGGATTGATCGTATACGTCGAAGGTACACGGGCATTGTAAGCGCCGAACTCGTCGCTGTAGACACGGGCCACCTCGTTCCCCGTGAAGTCCTGGAACGAGATCGGCAGCCACATCGGAGTGGATTTTTCCGTAAAGACAGGGTTGTTCGGATCGATGACAATGGCAAGGTCGTTAGTCAAGAGGCCGACCGCCTGGGCAGATATCGGCACGCCGTTTGTTGCAAACATATGGAAATCAGCCGCGGCATTCTGTCTCTCAGCTACAACTACCTGCTTCATATTGCAAAGAGGAGTCTCAAAAAGACCGGGGCAGGCGGCAGTGTTGAATGCTCCCCAGGTCGGACTGACAGAGAAGGTGGGCTCTGCCGCATCGGGGAATAATGATAGTGTGTCAGGGACACAATGGTGTGTCCCGGTGTTTGCAAATGATCCGACGCATGCCGCAGGGAGGATGAGCGGGGTTGGCGTGTATGCATCCCCAAAGACGACGTTCCTGTCTTCTTCCTTCTGGATGACATATCCGGGAGGAGGGACCGCTTCGACGATGTATGTACCTGCCGGGATATTGTTTCCCGTCAGGAAACCGAAGGCGTAGCCGCCGTCAAAGACGCCCGGCCTCACCTGGTTCCATGTCCTCATGGTCTCTGCGCAGTCTATGATCGGCCTTGGTGACTGGCCGGGGAAAGTAACATACTGGGTGGGGCCGACACAGCCCGTGGGCAGGTTGTCGTCCCAGCTGTCGGTAGCGGTAACAACAAGTGCATCGCCGCTGCAAAAGACAGTAGTTGGGCCTATGTCTGTACTGCATCTGCTGATATCCTCGGGTCCCTTGGCGCAATTGACATTTGGGCCAGGCACGCAAGCGGGATCAGACCAGCCGAAGGGATAGTTGTCCACGTCGGCCAACTGAATGCCCGGTACGCCGTCGATATCGTCTATTATGCCGTCAGGTCCCGGCAGCAAGGTGGTGTTGTTCAGATAGTCCTGATAGAGGTTGAACACGACCCTCGGTATCCCAACTTCCCAGGTTTCGGCTGTGCCGAGCCTCGGGTTTTCCTCAGCCCTGGTGGTACCGTTAAACGCTATGCCGGCGATGCCGCCATTTTCACCCGGTCCATAATTGACCTTACCGAAGTTGACGACGTCGACCTGGTCCGCAAAGAGCATATGCGCTTCAAGGAGAACAGGTCCCAGCTCAGTCCGGTATCCAAGGCCGCCGTTTTCGGGCTGCGGCTGGGGGGTATTCACACTGCCGAACGGATAGATAGGAAGCGGCGCAAGAGGGCCGCCGTTGTCCACCACCATCGTCGCGCCCGTAGGTTTCAGCCTTGTGTAATCGACTTCCTGGACCAGATACTTAAAGAACGGGAAGACCTCCTTGAGCTCATAGTCTCCGTTGGCCATTGTCAGGGTCGACTGATAGATGGAGGCGTCCCTGAAACGGAGGTTGATCACCTGCTGCGAAATGCCGACTTCGTCTCCGGCTGCCGCATTGTTGCAAGCGGCTGTGACGCAGTCCCTGAAGCCGTTTTGGTTCGTGTCATAGAAGACAGAGCCCTCGATCGTGCCGAACCAGTCGTTCACCGGAACGTCTCCCATCGCAACTGTGCCGCCGGTAGAAGGAACCACTACGGTCGTGAAGTTGAAGATGATGTCGAGGGGAAAGTCCCATGTCACGAGTTGATAGGTCCCGGGGGGCACGTTACTGATCGTGAACGTGCCGTCTTCATTGCAGGGTGCGACATAAACAGCTGAATTTGTCCCGCCCACAAGGGTGTTCAGGCCGTTCCAGCACTCACCGACGGGGTTTCCCGGATAGGCCAGCAGCGAAGGGGGGCGTTCCGAATGGTTATGGACGATCCTGCCGGTTATGGTCCCTGTGGAACCTCCGGGAGGAATGGGCAATGAGGCCAGGTTATCCATCGGCTGAACAAACCCGTAGAAGACGTGCGGGAAAGCGGGCCCGAACTCTACCAGGAGGGCGGGCTCTCCTGCCGCCACCCATGCATCTATGCCGGGAGTGCCTTCGATGGTGTTGTCCTGGATCCAGGGCTTACCGAGATCTCCGGGGCAGACCGAGCTGTCCGGAAAGACCTTGCCGGGCGTACAGGGGACTATTCTTACGCCGTATTTCCCTGGGTTGATGTTTTTAATCAGCGCCTGACCGGTGGAATCCGTGAGGATGACGCCGGTGCCCATGGTGGCTACATTACCCAGGTTGTCATATGTCGTACCCAGAGGGTTTCCAAAAGCGTCCTGGGACATTGTTCCCAATTGGTCGAATACGAGGACCTGGAAATTCTGGAGACCCGACTCGAAGGGGACATCCGCGGCATTGTTAATGGGTCTGATATCATGGAAGACAAGGACAGAGATCTGTGCTGTAGGGATTGGATGTGTCTTGAGGACCACCTTGACAGTGTCTGTCGCAATATTCAGGGGCTTATAATTTTTGCCGCTGATGATATATCCGGGTGTGGTTGTCAGTGGCATGACAGATATCGCATAGCGCTTTAACGGGTCGAGAGCAGTGCCGTTAATGTCCGTGGTAATAATCGAATCTGCGCCCGACGGAGAGTTCCCCTCCTGAACAATCGGCGCATAGGTCCGGTGGATATTAATCGACATTGGCAATTGCTCAACCGGGGTGATAGCCGGGGGATGGACACCCGGCGTGACCGCAAAGGTCGTGTCCTCCTCGATGAGGTAACGGTAGCCTCCGGCTATGGCTGCTCCGTTTTCATCCACTACCTGCAGGGTAAAGGCGCGGCCGTCAGTCGCGAAGAACAGGATGGAAAACAGGGCGAGAAAAAAAATTGACCTCCATTGAACAGCTTTCATTGGATACCCCTGTGCCTTGCTTCTCATAGAAACCTCCTTTTGTTTTTTACGTATCCGAAAATATTTATGCAATACCATAACCCCTAAATCTTTACATCGCTGAATCCGATATATCTTTTTGATGATGCCTGTTGAGGGAAAACCACGTTCAAATGCTATCTCCAACCCTGTCTCTTTTCAAGTATGCAAAATTTCCCCCCCCCCCCATAAAAATTCATCACTCATATATTGCAAATTATGCCGACCAGGCACAATAGGTATTTGTCCTTTTTTTTTGTAGGTGTTTTTCCTACAAGATTGACGCGCTTTGATAATTTCCAGTGGACTGTGAAATACTCCTGTTAACGCCGTCGTAAGGAGCTTTTTGCGACGGGGTTATAACCTACTGATTTCTTTAACAGAGCGATTGCCTCGCCTTGTCAGCAAAGACAGTAAAAAGACTTTTTTCAGCAGGCTCTAAAGTTGTAGTTATAGGCGATCTTGTAAATTGGCAAAGGGAAACAATTTTTTTATGCTTCAAGCCGGAAGATAAGAGGATTTATCAGAAAATCAAAGGCTAAGAACACAGGTTTGGATTATTAGCGGACCTGTCAAACCATGGCTTTCAGGTACTCCGTCGTGATTGCAACAGGCCCTCCGCACATCCTGGGCGAACCCCGGTCCATCCATAAGACACTGTTACAGAGTCTGCTGACATCTTCCATGGCGTGTGAGACGAAGAGCATCGTGACGCCCTTTTCTCTGAAGCGTGAGATCCTTTCCTTGGATTTTTTTTTGAAATGTTCGTCGCCCACGGCGAGGATCTCGTCGATGATGAGTATATCGGGGTCAACCTCGGTGGCGATCGAAAAACCGAGTCTGGCGATCATACCCGAGGAATATGTTTTGAGGGGGCTGTAAATAAAACCACCGAGTTCGGAAAAATCCACGATAGCCTGAAACTTGTTATCGATCTCCCTTTTAGAGAGTCCGAGGATCGACGCATTTAGATATATGTTTTCGGAGCCGGTAAGTTCCATGTCAAACCCTGCGCCCAGTTCTATGAGAGGGGCGATTTTGCCGCTCACGGAAACGTTCCCCTTTGTAGGCTTGAGCACGCCCGCGACAACCTTCAGGAGCGTGCTCTTCCCCGCCCCATTTGAGCCGATAATGCCGAGGGTTTCACCTTTTCCAACCTCCAAATTTACGTCCTTCAAGGCCCAGAAATCTTCATAGCTTGTCTTTTTGCCCTTTAGTCTATGGATGAGATATTCCTGGAGCGTCTTTGGTTTTTCCCTGGAAAGACGGTAACGGACCGAGACGTCCGTGATCTTTAGTGCGGTATCACTCATTCCCGTGCCCCCGGGATTTCTCTGCCCATGATTACAGATGGTAAACCACCCTGTCCTTATATCTGCCGTAAAAAAACCAGCCGGCAGACAACGCCGCGAGTGAACACAAAAATGCATAGAGGAGTTTTTCATAAAAAAAAGGGACATCCAGATATAAAATACCCCTGAAGACACTTATAAAATAGTACATGGGGTTCAGATGAAAGATGAGCCTGAACCGTTCAGGGACTATCGACTCAGGGAAAAATACAGGGGTCATGTACATCCAGGCGAGCAGGCCGACTTCATAAATATAAATCGTATCATGAAAGAAAACCGTGAGCGTAGAGAGGATGAGCGAGACGCCGAAACAAAACATCCCCATGATAATGACTACCAATGGAAGCATGATGATACGGTTCCCCACATGGGTGTCGGTCAGATAAAAGATGAAGAAGAGTGGGACAAGGGAGAAGACGAAATTAACAACGGCGGACATCACTACGGAAAGCGGGAAAATGGCCTTCGGGAGATATATCTTCTTGATAAGATTGCTGTTGACAAGCAGGCTTGGAAGGGCCGTGGACGTACTATGGGAGAAGAAGTTCCAGAGAATGATCCCGGAGAGAAGATACGAGGTGTAGTTTTTTGTTGATACTCTAAAGACCTCGGAAAAGACCATATTTAGTATGAGCATCATAAGCAGAGGGTTAAGCATGACCCATAGGAATCCGATAACGGACCTCTTATAGCGTACCTTTATGTCCCGCATTACGAGATTTCTGAGGAGTTCCTTATATCTGAGTATGTCGAATGCTTCGCTCTTATATGTTGCCATTTCAGTGCCTTGGTAGAATATTATACAGCATCCACCCTGTCTTGTTCCTCATGTCCCTAAATCTGTGAAACCCTCCCCTTGGCTGTGCTAAACTCATACATGGCTCCACGTTTGGGAACAACGCCATGGCGGAGGCTGAGCTGCCAGTGAGAATACTGCTTAATACGAAGATGCTTATGTGCGCGCATAAGTCGGGGATTGGCTATTACGTCTTCAACCTTAGGAAAGAGCTTCTAAAGGCCGGGGTAGATGTTGTTCCAACTCTTGACGACAGGTCAGTTTCTCTCATGAGTTCTGTAGGCAAAACGTCTGCCCGCCTGAGGGCTTCGTTCGGGAAATTTTATCCCCCCTTCATCAAGCGGGTCGGTGAGGCGGCTTACAGATACCTTCACAAAAAGGACACTGCTGTGTCTGCATACGATCTTTACCATGAGACTAGTCTTGAACCGATGCCGGTTATACAGACACGAAGTGTATGCAGTATCTATGACCTTTCAGTCATGCGTTTCCCCGGTTTTTTCCCCGAAGATTTTGCCGAACGCGCCCTGAGGAATATGATTAAAAATGCGTCTGAGGCCAGAAGGATCATTGTCAATACTTCTTTTATAAGGGAAGAAGTGCGGGAAATATTGAAGGTCCCGGACGAAAGGATCGATGTGATCCCGCTGGCAGCTTCGGATTTCTGCGGAGAGGTCCTTCACCCTTCTGTGCGGTCGGAGGATATAAAAAAGTTTACCGAGAAAGATTACGTTTTGTTCGTAGGCACCGTCGAACCGAGGAAGAACCTGAAGACCTTGATAAAGGCCTTTAAAGAAGTCAGGGCAAAACATGACGTGGCGCTTATCATCGCCGGGGGGTTCGGGTGGCTCTATGACGACATTATCTCTTATCCTGAGAAATTGGGGCTCGGAAAAGACGTCATTTTTACGAAATATGTAGACGAAAGGACGATTCTTTCTCTCTATCAGTTTGCGTCAGTTTTTGTGTACCCTTCCGTTTACGAGGGATTCGGCATGCCTCCGCTTGAAGCCATGGCTTGCGGCGCCCCTGTCGTCGTCTCCGATATCCCGCCACACAGGGAGGTATCCGGAGATGCGGCCCTCTATTTTACTTCTGAGGACCACGGAGCGCTGTCAGATGCGATAGTGCGCCTGTTATCTTCGGAATCGTTGAGGACGGAGATGAGGCAAAGGGGTCTTCGGAAGGCTAATGAGTATTCCTGGCGGAGGGTCGCAGCTGATACGATCAGAACATATGAAAAGGCCCTGAATAATTGAAGATAGGCGTCAATGCAACATTCCTCAGCGAAAAACCGACAGGGTTAGGGGTTTTTACACAAGAGATATCACGGTATCTTTCGGCTGTGAGCAAGGATTTCGTGGTGTTTACATCTGCTGCGGTCGAGGGGGTTCCCGAGGATTTCATCTGTAGAGTCCCGCTTTCGATCAGGGGCTCTCTCAGATTCCGCGATAACCTCCTGCGGTTTATGTATCTGAACATTCGCTTGCCTTTGCTGTGCAGAAACAGCAAGATTGATGTCCTCTTTTGTCCGATGATAGAGTTCCCGTTCTTCCCCCTTGTCCCGGTTGTTGTTCATATTCATGACCTTCATCCAATACTGTTTTCCGCCCAGTTCAAGCGTGCCGCCGCCCATTTCAGATTTGCACTGAAAAGGCTGGAGAATGTCGCCGGAAGAGTGACTGTCTCGTCCGAGGCCGTGAAGAAGGAACTTCTTGCAGCTGCACGAATAAGGGAAGAGATTATCGATGTGGTCCCCCTTGCCTATAGCCGGGACCGGTTTTATCCGAGAGGACCTGAGGGAAGAGATGTTTTCCTCGAAAAATATTCGCTGAATGGACGTTACATCCTCACCGTGGGAAATCTCTTCCCCTACAAAAATATGGACAGACTGGTGGAGGCATTTCTCGCAATCAAGGGAAAGATAGAACATTCACTCGTCATCGTCGGGAGAAAAGATTATGCAGCCGGGCGACAGGCAAATGACGAGAGGATACTGTATACCGATTATGTACCGGACGAAGACCTCCCGAAATTTTACTCGTATGCGGACCTTCTGGTGCATCCCTCCCTGAGCGAGGGCTTCGGGCTTACGCCCCTCGAGGCAATGGCCTGCGGCACCCCCGTCATTTCCTCCACCGGAGGCTCACTTAAAGAGGTCATAGGGGATTCCGGGATGTTCTTTGAGCCCACTGATACCGACTCTATGGGGCGTCTGATCGTCAAGGTATTGGGTGACGGTGACCTGAGAAAACGGCTGGTCGAAAAAGGGTTTGCGCAGACACTGAAATTCTCGTGGGAAAAAACAGCGGCAGGGATCATAGAGTCGTGCAGGAAGGCGCTGGAAGAGAAAAGGTGAAGATACTCCATATACTTTATGAAAGCAAGGGTGACTATTTCGGGATCGGCGGCGTGGGCATGCGCGCATACGAGATTTACCGGTACTTGAAGGAACGTCACGACATCACCCTCCTGTGCAAGAGATATCCCGGCGCCAAAGACGGGGAGATAGACGGGTTGAGGCACATCTACCTTGGGACCGAGAGCAGGAACCTGACGAGGACGCTCCTGTCTTATGCCTATAAGGCGGCTCTTTATATTAAGAGAGAGGGGGAAAGGTTCGACGTTATCATCGAGGAGTTTTCGCCTGCCATCCCCACTTTCCTCAATTTTTACAAAAAAAGGCCTGTGGTGCTGCAGATCCAGGGGTATACCGGGACAAAATATTTCGGAAAGTACAACCCGTTATACTCTTCTATACTTTATGCCCTCGAACGGCTGAGGCCTTTATTTTACAGAAATGTCCTGATCGTATCGGATGTCACGCGGGAGAGGCACTCCCTGGACCAAGGCCATACCTTTGTAGGGATGATACCTAACGGCATATCGCCGGAACTCCTCGGCTGCACGCCCGAAAAATCGGACTATGTCCTATTTATTGGCAGGATAGACATCCACCACAAGGGCCTGGATATTCTACTGGATGCCTACAAAGAGTTCTTCCCCTATTTCCCCGGGATAAGACTGGTTGTTGCGGGAGACGGCAGGGACAGGGAAAAATTCCGAGAGGAACTGGGTAGACTTCCGGAGCAGATAAGAAAAAATATAGAGCTGCTCGGATGGGTCTCGGGTGATGAGAAGAAGGAGGCATTGCTCAAGGCGCTGTTTGTGGTCTTCCCTTCACGATATGAAGTGCAGCCCATATCTATTCTTGAGGCGATGGCATGCGGCAAGGCGGTCGTTGTGAGCGATATCCCCGAATGTTATTTTGTCACTCAAAAAGGAGCCGGTGTCGCCTTCAAATCAGGAGACCCGGCCTCGCTGGCCGTCTGCATGAAAGGAATGGCAACAAGCAACAGGCTTGCGGAGATGGGGCTGAAGGGAAGGGATTGGGTCAAGGATTTCACCTGGGACAGTGTGGCGGAACAATACGAAGATTTCCTGCTCCAGGCCGTGGAACGGCAAGACCGTCATCTATGAGAGATGCCCCTATTCTGTGTAGATGACCGCCTTGACCTTTTCCTTGTCTCTCACTTCAGCAGCTAATCTGGCCGATTCCTTCCTGTCTGAGGTATTTCCGATCAGCACCCGGTAGAGAGTCCCGTTGTCTTTGCCGGTGCTCTTCATCACGAAGGTGTTGTATCCTTTAACTTTAAATTGTTTGGCGAGGACCGCAGCATTCGTTTCACTCCTGAACACGCCCAGCTGGACTGAATAGGTCTTCTTCCCGGCTGTTTTAGATGAGGCCCTTTCAGGGGAGGTCGCAGATGCAGGCACTGGCGCCGGCTCCTTCTTTACGGCTGTTGAGGGGACCGTGGAAGGCGAGGGCGGAGCCGCCTTTTTGGCCTCAGCCGGAGGCGGAGGGACCGCCTTACTTTCCGTAACGGGTTGTTGTTTCTGCTGCCCACTTTGTGAGACCGGTGACTGGGCGGTGGTTTGAGCGGGCGAAGGAGAAGACGCCGGAGCGGGAGTTTCGGTCTTTGGCTTTGCCGCGGCACTCATGGGTTTTACGGGGACGGACTTTTTCGTCCCCAGCCCCGGTATCAGCCCGCTGTAAAAGAAGAAGCCTGCAATACCGGCAATCACGATGACCAGACCGGCGACTACTACCGGCAGGCTGCTTTTCTTTTTTCTGCGACCTTTTCTCCCTCTGGAGATAAATGTGTCCTCAAATTCCGGAGCGACTTCCTCAGTGGAACTGCCGCTCCTTTCCAGCTCTTCATCAAGCTCGGCTATCCCGGACATCTCAGGGGCCTCAGGACCGACGTCTCCCCTTTGCTGCCAGTCAGGACCCTTTAAGAAATCAGAAGTGCCGCTCTCTTCTTTTTCGGACGCCTGCTCCTTTTCCTTGACGCGCAGCACGATGGGGGCCTTCGCGGCAAGGACCTTCGCGGTTTTTTCAAGGAGCTGGTCCGCAGTGCAGGGGACATCAAGAAAATCGACGACCCCGAACGAAGCACTGCCGCGCTTGTCAATTCTGCTGACCAGGGACGTCAGCAGGATGATAGGGACCTTTTGCAACGACTCGAATTCGTGGATCGTTTTGCATATTTCAAGACCTGCCTCATCGGGATTTACGAATATGAGCGAAGGGCTGACTTTCTGCGCCATTTCCGTACCGACGTCACCGCCGGGGACCGCAAAAACAAGATATCCTTCCGATTCAAGAGTCGACGCGATGAGTTGCTCTGTTTCGCTGTCTGCGTCGATCACGAGGATTGTTTTGCTTGCCATGTTACTCCCCCTTCAACTGGTTATCGGTATTCAGAGGACCTCAAAGAGGTTCCCAGTACTTGGAAGGCATGTCCTGCGCGAGCTTGAGCGCACCGTTTGATCCGGCAAAAAGGGGCTCTTCGACGCATGACACCCTGCATGGGCCGTATTCTTTCAGGGCGTCCTGCAGATATTCTCGGAGACCCCTGATAAGGCTGCCGCCTCCCGCCAGGACGATGTTGTTTTTTATCCTTACCTGGAATTCCGGATCGAACCGCGCGATCATCTCGGTCGTGGTCTCGGTGAGCGCCGGAAGAATGCTTTCGCAGGCCCGTTTGACCTCGTTCTTGATATCGTGCATGACCGGCTTGCCGTCGACGGGTATCTCTGCCCTGATCTCCTCGGCCGTGTTTCCAACAAAACTGTATTTTTCTTTGAACATGCGCACCATGTTCTTGTTGAACTTCGAGTTCGGATACTTCTCGCTCAGATAACTGAAGAGCTGGTCGTCGATGTAATCGCCCGCGGTCAGAATGGTCTTTTGGTCTTCCTCTGTGGGGATCGCCCCGTGCATGATGCAGAAATCCGTCGTGCCCGCGCCGATATCGATGACGAGCGAGTTGTTCAACAGGTTCATACCGTATGCCACCGCAAAAGGTTCGGTCACGACCATCAGCGCATGGACGAATTCCGTCACGGCCTTTCTGATGGCGAGTTTGTTCACCTTCAGGGTATCGGCGGGAACCCCGACCACCGCGTGGATCTTCTGTTCCGGGGAAGGGTCTGCGAGCTCGATGAGGTGTTTTATGATCTCCTTGACGGCCTCTTCATTTTTGTCGATGCCCTCTTTTATCACGCCGTGCTCAAGAGGCCTGCAGACGTCGAGGGAAAGCCTGTTCTGCAGGGCCTCGGCGCCGAACAGCACCGGCTTGCCGACCACCTGCATCGAGATAAAGTCCTTGGGCCACCCCACGAAACTCTCGATCCACTCCCTCTTGCTGTTGCTTGCTGAGATCGCGCTCCTCGATGTGCCGAGGTCGATCCCGACAAACATGATGTTATCTTTTTTCTGCGGATCCGTTTGCCTCATAGCTCATTTCTCCTTTATTTAGGTAATCCAGTATCCCGGCCTCAAGATAATGGGCGATGTTTTCCCTGTGTCCCGGGGTGTTGAGCAGCCGTTCCTCCTCCTTGTTGCTGAGACAGGAAACCTCAGCCAGCACCGCAGGTATGTCCACCCCCAGCAGGACAACGAAGGGCGCCCTCTTGACCCCGAAGTCATAGGCGTTTCCGTTATCTTTCTTAAAGTTCAGGAAAAGTTTTTTCTGTATCGAATATGCAAGGCCTCTGGACTCCTGCGTCTTCAGCCTCTCGCCCAGTTTCTCGATGATCTCCCTGAAATCGCTCAGGCCGTACTGGGAACCGGCGTTCTCCTGCTCAGCAAGACGCTGGGTGCCGGTGTCGGAAGAGGGGCCGAAGTAATAGGTCTCGATTATGTTGATCGGCTTGTGAGGAAGATAATTCAGATGAATGGATATGAAGAGGTCCGTCTTCTTCGACATGGCCAGATCGACCCTCTTGTTGAGGGGCAGGGTGACGTCCTGATCGCGGGTCATAAGGACATGGTAGCGGCCGTATTTGTCGAGGCGATCTTTCAACCGCTTTGCTATATCCAGGCTGATGTCCTTCTCCATTGTGCCCATTATTCCTTTTGTGCCGGAGTCTGCGCCGCCGTGTCCGGCGTCTATCATGATCGTTCTTACCCCCAGCCCGAAGGTGCGGCTGACGGACATATCGGGGTTGGTGATAAAGGCCCTGAAATCGGCCGCGTTCGCCTTGGGCTCCGGAGGAAGCGCCCTGTTTCTTATCTCGCCGGCGGTCAGCTGTCTCTCCGAAAGGAAGGAGTTGGAGACATAAGAGCCGTGGACTAGAATCGCGACCGTCGAAATGAGCAGGGTCAGAAAAAACTTGTTGAGGACAAAAGGTCTTGCGCGTGATGCGGACCAGTCCCCTTTGCCTATGATCCTAAGGTTCTCTTCATAAACGCCCCTCAGCATCTTCTGCTTTATTTTGAGGTCGGTTCTTTTCCGCGAAAAAATAGAGATCATAACGTTAGCAACACTTTAACAATTTGCAGGAAAAAATTCAATGGTATACGCGGGTTGCAGGAGGAAAACTCAGGGGTTTCTTAATCTAAGCTTTATAAGGTCCTTCAGCATCTGGAGAGAATCAGTGACAGGGTTAACCTTTGAGGCAGGAGAATTGAGCCATCTGATAGGCACCTCTTCGATCCTGAAACCCGCCTTTTGAGCAAGATAAAGGATCTCTACGTCATAGGCAAAGCGGTCAATCGAAGCGCGTCCGAATATGTCCCGGCCACAGGCGCCGCTGAAAAGTTTAAATCCGCACTGGGTGTCTTTAAAATTCATGGAAAGCAAAGACCGCACAAATGCATTGAAAGTTTTTCCCATAAACTGCCTCCACCAAGGCTGTTTCACCACGATATCACTCTCCGCCAGGGCCCTCGAACCGATGACGATATCGCAGCCCGCATCATAATGGGCAAGCAGCTTCTCCATTTCTTCAATGGGCGTCGAGAGATCGGCATCGGATACAAGAATGATGCCGCCGGCAGATATCATGACCCCCCGTCTTATAGCATAGCCTTTACCCTTGTTCGGCTTGTAGCCCTCATAGCGCAGGGAGGCCGTTTTGTCTTTCTCCCTGAGAACGACTTCGCGCGTATCGTCCCTGCTGCCGTCATTTACGACGATGATCTCAAAACCATGAAACCGGAGTCTGCAGTATTCGTCTATCCTAGCGATCGTAGGCAGAATGCGCTCCGCTTCATTATATGCAGGGATTACTATTGAGATGAATTCTTTCCTTTTACCCGGTATTAACATTAGTCCTTTGCTTTCTTTTTTTTAATACAGCTACTATCATTATCAGTACTGTGAATAAAATGCCACAGATCGATATCAACAGACCATTCTTAATACTTTTCGGCTAAATACAAGCGCGATTTCTTTTCTGCTGATCAGCAGGTTTGGTGCTCGTGACGCAATAATTTATCCTGATAGCCTCCATCTTTGCCCGACGTCTATGCTTACCGTCACGCCGGATGCTACGTATCTTAACACAAGAAAAGATGAGCATTCACTTCAGTCAGGGTCTTGATTCTACTGGTGGGTACTCAATGATCCTTGTGGTTCCTATCCCGAGCGGCTTGCGCGTGCCGTCCCTTGCGTATTCATTTGACATCCGCTATCATAACCAATCATTTTTTGAAGGATCGTATGGGGAAATATCTTATCGAAGAGAATAAAGTCAACAGAGGCCAGATGCTTCTTTTTCCTCTCGCTTTCGCCTTCGTCAATTCCTTTGTCTATTATTTCATCAGCCAGGAAAGATATATCTACTTCTGGGATTATTACCACTACTGGGCAAAATACCAAAATCTCGGCGATCTAATGATACACTCGCCGCTGAAGGCCTTCTCGGAAATTTGGCGCACACTTCGGTACGAAGATTATAACCTCCTGCCCGTGCTTTTTCTTATGCCGATTCGTCTTCTCTTCGGGACCAGCAGATTAACTTATGTCCTCGCGGTCGCGAATGTGTACGCTTTCCCGGCGGCAGTGCTCTCGGCTTTCCTTGTCACGAGGATCGTCTCATCTGACAAAAAAAAATCCTATATCCCCATTGGGATGGCATTGGCAACATCCCTGCTTTTTCCGCAGTACTGGATACCGGTTTTGTTCGGCTTCCCCGATGTGGCCGGAGTTGTGGTCATTTATGTGATATTCCTGCTTGTGGTGATCCGACCTTTCGAAGAGCAAAAAATGGCAAGTCTTGTTCTTTTGGGTGTCCTGCTCGCCTTTTTGATCATGTTAAGACGTTGGTATGCATACTGGGTCGTCTCATTTTTTGTTGCGATTGCGGCTCAAAGACTCCTGGCACTTTTCCCGCGCCATCATTTCCGTATTCGAAATTATCTGCCGGCCGCGAGAAATCTTATCATCGCCGGCATGATATCTTCGGGCTTTTTTCTCCTTGCGGCAACGCCGATAGCAAAGAGGATGATAACGACCGACTACGCCGACATATATTCCGCCTATAAGATGACTGATGCAATCATTCCTTTTTTAAAGGATTTGTCCTTTCACCTTGGGCTTTTCACATCATCGCTATTCGCGGCCGCGCTTGCCTTCGGCATCGTACAAAGAAGGAGCAGGGACTTATCTGTCTTTCTTTTATTTCATCTCGTCTGTGTTGTTTTTCTTTTCTCCAGGGTACAGAGTTTCAGCGTACAGCACTATTATCTCATCATTCCGTCCATGGTACTGTCTATATCCGTCCTTGCGGTTTCGGTGTCGAGCTATCTTCATAAGGTTGCGGCAAGATCAATCGTTCTCGCTGGCTATATCGCTGCGCTCGCCCTGCAGTTTTGGCTCGTATTTGTTCCTCAATCGTCCGGCCGCATAGACGGTATCGCGCCGATCTTTTCACGTGACAGGCACTATCCAATGGTAAGAAACGATTTGGGGGAGATACGCAAGTTGCTTGATGCGTTGGAGACAAATTCTCACGGTGGTGAAGACGGAGTCTACGTCATCGCAAGCTCGACCATATTCAGCGACGACATCTTAAGAAACGCCTGCCGTGCATTTGATTATCCACAATTATTCTGTAACAGGATCCTCGGCTCCAGCCATGTGGATAAAAGAGACGGCTTCCCGAAAAATTTTCTCTCCGCTGGCTATGTTGTGGTCGCGGAACCTGTGCAGTATCATCTCAGGCCGGAGGACCAGCGGGTCATCGGCATTCTCGCCGAACAAATGCATCTGAAGAGCGGCATTGGTTCGTCTTTTGACGCACTAAACTATGAGTTTCTCCTCGATAATAATGTCAACGTGCACATTTACAAGAAGATGAAGCCATTCGACAGCGATGCCCTGCAGCAGTTGGAATATCTGTATGTAACGTACTACCCCGACAAGAAAGAGATTTTCACGATCCCAGGAATTCACAAGGGGTCCGACTGAAGAATGGTGCCGTCGTCTCCCACGGTGACAAAAAAACCCGTCCCCATATGTCATGGCTAGCTCTATCTCGCGAATAGACTTTCCCTCCTGGCATGTCAAATTTTTCGACTTTCAAAAACTGTGGCATTGTTGCCGAAAATTCCATATCGAAAATCATACAGTTTGTGCATGATCGTCCTATATCCGAGCTTACTCAAGTTAAGTATCATTTCGAGTGAAAAAATATTGTAAACAAGTATTCCGTTTGGGTTGAGTGGATCCAAATGGTACATAGGGTCCATATGATGAACTATGTGGTTATCTATTATTTCAGCTCTTTTTTCATCAAAGTAATGGGTTTGATAAAAAGGAACTGTAAAGATATGCACGCCCCCCGGCTTTAAGATCCTGTGGATTTCTCTAAATGCCTGGTAAGGATCCGGTATATGCTCGAACACATCAGAACTCAAAACAACATCAAATTTATTGTCTTCAAAATGTGTTTCCAATAAATTCACATGCAAAGTTCCATTAACCATTTCTCCTGACTTATATGAGTCGCCGAAGTATTCGCTCGAAATATAGTTAATATTATGCTTGAGCGAGTTGTGAAGTCCGCCGGATGCTTCAGCACTAAGAATTGATGCCGCAGTTGTTATCTTTCCGATATTTTTTATCTTGAGGTCTTTTCTCAGTAGATAGCATATCTGCCTTTTTCTGTTACTTGCCCCGCATAACAGACAATTGCCGAATTCCCTGTGGTTATCAAGATATCTTCTGAAGTATGCTATCCGTCCGCAGGCCGTACATATCCCTATGGACCCGAATTTAGAGGCAATATTTTCTATCGTGTTCGGTCCTCTGTCCGGAATCGGATATAAAATCATAGCACCTCAACTATACATTGAATTCTTGATCTCATAGCATACCATGCGCAATTATTTAACAGGGTCTGACTGGATGATGGTGCCAAACTCGCCTACAGCCACAAAAGTGCCGTTGCCATAGTTCACCCCATTCAATGGATTACTTGTTCCGGAGCTTCTGGATGTCCACATTACTGCGTCCGGCGACGTTATGATAGCGCCATCTTCCCCCACAGCCACAAAAGTCCCATTGCCGTAGGCCACGCCATGCAAATTGGCAGTTATTCCGGAGCTTCTGGATGTCCACGTTACTGCGTCCGGCGACGTTATGATAGCGCCATCTTCCCCCACAGCCACAAAAGTCCCATTGCCGTAGGCCACATTGTTCAAATTAGCAGCTATTCCGGAGCTTCTGGATGTCCATGTTACGCCATCAGGGGAGGTCAGAATGGTGCCCATCCCTCCCACGGCCACAAAGGTGCCATTTCCATATGTCACACTCGACAGGAAAGTTGCTCCCGGCGTATCGGAGCTTCTGGCTGTCCATGTTATTCCATCAGGGGAGGTCCAAATGGAGTAACTCGCCGGAACGGTGAGGGTAGCCCCTACGGCCACAAAGATGCCATTTCCGTATGTCACACCACCAAAAAAATTAGTAGTTCCGGAGCTTCTGAATGTCCATGTCGAGCCATCTGGAGAGGTTGCGATACTGTACCCCCCTACGGCGACGAAGGTGCCTTTACCGTAGGTCACGCCACTTAAATAATAAAAATTTTGAGAATTCTCGGAGTTTCTTAATGTCCATGTTACCCCGTCAAGTGAGGTCATGATGGTGTTGGCGGCGGGATACCCTATGACAACAAAGGTGCCATTGCCATAGGCCAACCCGCGCCACCCATCAGTTATTCCGGAGATTCTGGAAGACCATGTTACTCCATCAGGGGAGGTCAGAATGGTGCCGATCACTCCCACGGCAACAAAAGATCCATTGCCGTAACTAACCGCATACAAAATATTAGTTGTAACGGGGGAGGTTCTGGGTGACCATGTTACTCCATCAGGCGAGGTCAGGATGACCGGGTACCGAGCGCCGTGAAGGCCTGCAAGAAAGCCTACAGCCACAAAGATGCCATTGCCATAGGTTACCGCGCGAAGTTCACCTGTTCCGGAGCTTCTGGATGTCCATGTTACTCCATCAGGTGAGGTTAGGACAACGTCAGCCCCTACGGCCACAAAAGTGCTATTGCCATAAGTTACACCTCTCAAATAAGCAGTTGTTTCGGAGTTTCTGGACGTCCATGTAACTGAGTCCGGTGACGTTACGATAGTGCCGTTATCCCCCACGGCCACAAACGCCCCACTTTCATAGGTAACCCCATGTAGCGGATTATTTGTTCCGGAGCTCCCCGATGTCCATGTTACTGCATCTGGTGCGGTAATTATAGTGCCGCTATCCCCCACGCCCACAAAAGTCCCGTTGCCATAGGTCATCCCATTCAACGGCTTACTTGTTCCGGAACTTCTCGATGTCCATGTAACTGAGTCCGGTGACGTTACGATAGCGCCATCTTCCCCCACAGCCACAAAAGCGCCGTTTCCATATGTCACTCCTTGCAAATTGGCAGTTATTCCGGAGTTTCTGAGTGTCCATGTTACTGAGTCCGGGGACGTTATAATGGTGCCTCTGTCTCCCACCGCGACAAAGATGCCATTGCCGTGGCTTACCCCATTAAGCGTATTGCCCTGCGGCAAAGGATTCCGCCAGTGCCAGTTAGCAAGAGGGTCGGCCGAAGTTTTTATATCGACCGACAGGGGGGCTGACGCCGAGGCATGCGTACTGTCCGATACGTAAATATTCAGCATGGCTGCACCGATGATAAGGGGTGTGCCGGTTATTAAACATTCAACGCTGCCGGTGGTCGGGTCCGAATAACTTACGGAAGCCGACAAGCCGGAGGCGTTGGAGACAGAGCAGGAATATTGATAAGGAGGCGTCCCGCCGGAGGCGGTCACTGAAACGGTCTGGATATAAGGCATATTAACGGTGGCCTCTGGAAGAGATGTCGGAGTAATGTTCAGGATTAATTGTGTCGTGCCGGACCCGCTACCACCACAAGCACTAAGAAGACCCGTCACGCATGCAAACAAGACAAATATAATTAATCCCCTTTTCATATCCCCTCCAATTTATTCCTATGTCTTCTTTTTCGGGGTCTGCCCCGGGAACTGGTCTTTTATTTTTTCCACTTTATGACAAACAGTAACACATAAAAAACCTTCCGTCCATTTTCTCTGAAAAACTCAGGATTTATAATGTTGCAACAGCCAGTCAGCGTATTTCCTCAAACCCTGTTCAAAACTTATCTTCGGCGACCACCCAAGCGATTGCTTCGCGCGCTCGACGGACAATACATTTTTTGGAACATCGAATGTCCGGCTGGGCGTGTAGTGCCTCACAGTTGTTCGGCCGGTTACAGTTTCGATGTGGTCCAATACTTCATTGAGGCTAAGGCCCCGGCCGGAACCGATGTTAAACACATGTTCGTCACCCGTTGGGGCGAGCGCCGCTATAAAGGCATCCACGACATCGGCAATGTATATGTAATCGCGCACCACAGAGCCGTCTCCCCAAATTTCGATAGACTCGCCCCGCAACGCCTTGCCGAGAAAAACAGAGACAGCCCCCTGGCTGGCTTGGATGCGCTGTCGCTCACCATAGGGGTTTGAGATACGCAAGACGGTGTAATCGAGACCGTGTAGCTGCTTGAATAGACCGAGATACTTCTCAATTGCTAGCTTGGTGATGCCGTAAGAGCAGATTGGATCAGTGGGGTGCGTTTCCGGAATAGGCACTTGTTTTGGCACGCCATACACCGTCCCTCCCGAGGAGACAAAAATGACTTTTTTTACACCCGCCTTCACCGCATGGGTCAGCAAGCGGACTGTCCCCAGTAAATTAGTTTCCACATCGAACACCGGGTCTGCATTCGAGGACTTCGGCAGGGTCGTCGACACAAAGTGGTAACAGATGTCGCACCCCTCCAACGCCTCAACTACATCGGCTTCGCTAACCAGGTCTCCCTCGTAAAGCTCGAAGTTAGGGTTGGTCAAATGGCTATCCCCTAGCGGCGCCACATGTGGCCGGTCGAAACAGCGCACGAGATATCCTGCATGTAGCAGGGCATCCACCAGGTGTGAACCCATGAAGCCCCGTCCCCCTAAAACTAGACACCGCTTAGGCGTGCCTGTGGCGACAATTTCGGAATTGCTCAACTCTGGCCTTCTTTTCCCAGCATGGAAATATCTACCGTGTCGTTCTTAGCAGCTACCAAGCAACTCCTGTAGACCGCCTCATATTTGTCGACCATCGAGCCCGTGTCAAATTTGGCAGCGGCCAGGGGAACGCGGTGCAACAGTCGCTGATATGCTTCAGGGTCATTTGCCAGCGCAAGGATGATTTGCCCTACAGCCTCGACTGGGATCTGCCACTCCTCTAAGTCAAAAAGCTCGCCAGCCAGCCCCTCATCGGAATCCAGCATGTAGCGGATCTCTCCGACGTCACTGGCGAGAAAGGGCTTGCCGGCCTGCAGACAGTCGATCAGCACCAGTGGAAAACTTTCCCCCTTAAACCGCGACGGCAGAAAGCCGATATCACAGGTTGCGAAATAATCCCGGATATTCGGACGGAAACCGAGAAAATGCACAAATTTGTGCGGTACCCGCGAACGCAGTCGTTCGAACTCCGCACCTTCGCCGATCAGCAGCAGATGAATTTTGCGGCTGGAGCGCGCATGCGCCCAAGCCACTGCGGCGATAGCCTCCTCCCAGCCTTTTTCCGGCATAGCACGTGAAACCAGGCAAAGCATGAAATCCTCGTCACCCACGTTAAGCTCGGCCCGCGATACAGGCGTAATGGCGGTGGGCGGGAGTGCGTTATTGATCCTGCAAAATTTCTTTTCATCACGGAACCCCTGAGGAAAAGGCCCAAGATTCTTTTCGGCCGTGTAGACAAAACAGTCGGGCCGACGTGCCAGCAACGGCATCAGGTGCTTCAATTGTGCCGGCGGCATCATTTCATACATTCCGTGCGTGGTGCTGACTTGCCTGACATTGTGATGATTCAGCAGGAGCGTCGCCAAAGTCACATCAACCCAAGCGTGGTGCGAATGTACTATCTCAACTCCCATATCCGCGAACACCGCATCCACTAGATCCAGTCGCTCCAGTTCAAGCAGGGGAATGCTACCGGACAACATACGCCGAACCCCGGGCTCCGTTGGCTCATTGCGACAATTTAGCAGCGTAACGGCATAACCTCTGCAATGTAGTAAATTGGCCAAAAAAATTGGAAATGTTTCCCCACCGCCTGCGGTCAGTGCGTAAACGGCCATTACCAGGTTTGGTTTTCTGGCCGCAGATGTCTGCCATACCCTATCCAGGCTATATAAAGCCTTGAACTCGGCTTCCCGTAAATTGCCATGTCGGACGCACCAATGTTGGTAAAGGTGCCTTTCCTGCTTTTCCAGGCAGGATTGCTCCAAGGCATAGTTTTGCACCAGGTGCCGGGCGACTATCTCAAACTCCTGATAATAAAGATTTTCATTCTGGGCATTGACCGATGTATTGAGGGGATGCTGACGATAGTAATTGGTCGCATCCGGGCTGTAGGCGACCAGACCGCCACGGATTAACGACAGGTAAAACATCCAATCCCCGCAGAGGCGCATTTGTGTCCACTCAGGATTGTCAAACAGCGCCATCTTGCCTGGATTACGAAACACTGCGCCACTTACATTGGGCACCAGGTTTTTGATGGCCCAGCCGTTTTTCACTAAGGTATTTGCGGACTGGATGAACGGCTTGTCCCAAATGGCCAGATCCAGGTCCGACAGATACTCATCCGCAGTCCAAACCTTTGTAGGTGGCTCTCCGCGCATAAAATCGCTGCGTGCGAATGCCAGCATGACAGCCGGGTTCTGGAAAGAGCGTACCAATTCTTCCAGCAGGTTTGCCGAGCAGTAGTCATCGCTTTCTGCGATCCACACGAGTTCCCCGGTCGCAAGCTCCAGGCCTTTTTTCCATTGGTTGAACACCCCGCCGGAATTCACTTCATTGAATCTGCAGATGGTCCTGCCCGGGTAGCGGTCGGCATAATCGCGCAGGATCGTCACGCTTTCGTCACTGGAACAGTCGTCAAGTAAGATCACCTCGACGTTGCCGTAAGTCTGACCATAGATCGACTCAAGCCGCTTCGGCAGATACTTCGCGTGATTGAAGTTCGGCATGATGACAGAAACTTTAGGCATGAACTTCGGGTCTGGTTGCGGCACTTCACCATACAGTGCGACCGATGACAGCTTTTGGTGGCTGTCCGAGTCGGAGTTAAACACAAGAATGCTGGCACGGCGCACAACCCCGCTAACGCCACCGCGCTTCAGCACGCCTAACGCACGGCGGACGGTCGACGGCAATGACCCGCCGCAGTAGGATACTGCGCGCGGAACCGCGCGGCACAAGGTGCCGGCCATTGCCAGGGGGCGACGCACGCGCTGCAATGGAGAAATGGAGTTAAGATCTCCTTTTTCCCTTGATCCAAGCAGAATATCTCTGATCCGGTAATATCTGATCAGGAATTTCCAGCCTCTGGAATTAAAGATGGAGTCCAACCTTGACTGAAGGTCTGCTATTTGGGCGTCCTTCTCCCCTATAACTGTCTCAAGGTTCACTATTTGGGCGTCCTTCTCCCCTATAACTGTCTCAAGGTTCCCTACTTGGATGTTCTTCTCCCCTATAGCTGTCTCAAGATTCCCTATTTGGGTGTCCTTCTCCCTTATAGCTGTCTCCAGATTCCCTATTTGGGTGTCCTTCTCCCTTATAGCCGCCTCTAGATTCCCTTCAAGATTCCCTATTTGAGTGTCCTTCTGCTGAATCAGTGTTTCAGCAATCTCTACCAGATATGAGTTTTCCAATATTTCCCCGTTAGTCACCGCTTCTTTAGCAAGTGACCACTCAATTATATTCTGACTTTTAACGATGTCTTCATCGGTGGCAGAAGAGGAATATTTCTTATGAATAATTCTAGCAGTCTCCAGAAACGCCTTACGGTTATTGCTTGTTATTGTTGTTCCATCAGTTCGCATACTGACCTCAGCGGTTACTTTTTTAATGTGACAAAAATCACTATATTGAGAAAGCCGTAACCACAGATCCCAGTCTTCATGAGCCTCAAGCTTTTCATCAAATAATCCTGCCTTGCGAATCAAGTCCTTTCTGAACATTGCATTAAGCATAGGAATGTAATTGGCTATCAATAATCTCTGGCGATCAAAATCCTGACTATAAGGGACTTTTTTACTGACAGGCACATATCTATCTGTTTTCCATTCCTGAAATACAAAAATTGAATCCGTATATGCAACCTTATGATCGTTATTCACAAGAAAATCCACCAGCGTTTCAACATGCTCAGGATAAAACTGATCGTCATCATCGAGAACCCCAATATATTCGCCCCTGGCGTTCTCTATTCCGACATTGCCAGCATGTGAACGGCCTGTGTTTTTTTCAAGTCTTTGATAGTTAATCGATATGTCCCCAAGGACCCCTTTAAGCTCTTCTATGTCGAGATCGCAGCCGCCGTCGTTGACGAGGACGACCTCTATCGGCCGGTAGGTCTGCGCAGCGATGCTCCGCAAGGCTTTTTTAAGCAGCGTTGGTCTGTCTTTTGTTCTGACGATTATCGATACTAAAGGGCTGCTTTCTTCCAATATATTGGTCCTCATAAATAGAGTTCTCTAGACTCCCTCTGGAAGCCCCGCGCAGGTTTGACGGCAACATAATATCCTTAAATTCCCTGTAAATCCGTGTCCTTTATTATAGTGGATAGGACCAAAAGATTTCCATGACCGTCAAGTCGGCAAAAGCGGGGAAAAAGGCGTTAGAATGCCCCTTCTCTTTTTATGACGATCCGGATCGTCTTAATAATTATCACGAGGTCGAGCCAGAGGTTCCAATTCCGCACATACCAGGAATCGAGTGATATGCGGTAATCGTAGCTTGTATTGCTTCGACCGCTTACCTGCCAGAGTCCGGTTATCCCGGGCAGGACGCAAAAACATAACTCGGCCATGTCCTTGTAATGCACGTCTATTTCCTCCTGCGTCACCGGCCTCGGTCCGACAAGGCTCATCTCGCCCTTTAGAACGTTAAATATCTGGGGCAGTTCATCGAGCGAGGTCGTCCGCAGGAACCTTCCTATCCTTGTCACCCTGGGGTCTTCGCTGAGCTTCCAATGCTGTTCCCATTCACGCCGTGCCTCAGGGTCGCAATCAAGAAGGCCGTGCAGCCTCTCCTCTGCGTCTTCGTACATTGTCCTGAACTTATAACAGCTGAAGGTCGCGCCCTTTTTCCCTATGCGCTCCTGTGAGAAAATGGCCTCACCCCTAGAGTCAAGTCTGATCAGGGACGCAATGACGGCCATCGGTATCGATAAGAACGGCAGCATAAGTACACTCGTGATCATATCGAAACACCGCTTGATAAAGATGTTGAGCGGGTTGGAGAGGTTGTTCTTCATCTCGAAGGCAAACGCCTCTTCATGGAAGAAATGCTGAAGGTTTGTCCCGGTTACGGCGATGCCGAAAATGTCCGGCACGAAAAGGATGCGCTCGACTTTATGCTGCAGGCCGTTGATGAGCCCTTGCAGCCGTTCCTTGCCTGCCCCTGGCATTGCGATGAAGAGGTCTTCGATATTGCAACCCTTTATATATTCGGCTGCCCTGTCTATGCCCCTGTGGACTTTTATCCCGTATATCCTTGTTCCCTGTTTCTCGGGGTCGTCGTCCAGGAACCCCAGTATTTCATAACCGTAATTCGGTTCTTTCTTCAGGGCCCTCACTATCAGTTTCCCCGTTTCTCCGGCACCCAGGATAAGGACCCTGCGTTTGAGAAGACCGAACCGTCTAAGGACCTTCTTTGAGAAGGTCCTTAGGAGTGGGAAGACCATGAGCGAGGTAATTCCCATCACGACTACGACCGTCCTGGACATATCTTCTCCCAGTTTCCCTATTGACGAAACGGTGAAGACGCCGACTGTGGAGAAGAAAGAGACTTTCCATAGTGTCTTTATCTCGTCCCAGAAGGAGAACCTTTTTGTATAGATACCCTCATAATATAAAAAGAAAAGCCAGACGAGGAAGACCCACCAGATATCGGAAATACCAGTGAAGGGAAGACCTTCAGGGAAGCCGGAATACAAAAGAGGCAACACGTCGGTCCTGGCAAAGACCGCGATACGGAATATCGCAAGGACAGTAAGTACATCGATAAAAAAAACCGCGAGTACTTCCGCAGCGGATTTGACTTTATGTATGGCCCTAATAATTGCCTCCAACAAGCGTTGCGGTGACCCTGCCTACAGCCACCTTAGTCTGCATTTTGACGGGGACGCGTTTATCGTCGTCCGTGAGCCAGATATACATGTCGCCTCTTTTGTTGAAGATGCCCTCCGACTTCAGAAGCGGCTTTATGACAACGGTATCGAAGCTCCCGAGTTTGGTGCCGATTCTTTCCTTTCTGATGACCTGGACCTCCACGTTCCACAGCTTCTTGTTGTCAAAGACATCCACATATACGGATTTACCTACTTCAGTCTGTAGCGTTCTGACATAGTAAAAGCTGGAAAGCGGGTCGAAGGTGTTAGCCGGTATCTCGACGTCCTTTTTCTCGCCGGTCGAGTGGTCTGTAAAAGAGGCCCTGTGGTTGGTGCAGTCGAAGACGACCTCTTTGTTTCGCCTATGTCTGCCTTCCCTGATCCTGACCCTGTAATTCCGGGGCGTGCCGATCACCGCACGAAGGCCGGGCATTGAGAGTTCAGCCTCGATTTTGTCGTCCACCGTGTAAAATACCGAAACCCAGTCGGCCGACCGGGCGGTCGATACGATCCTCGTTTTTTTATTTTCGCTGCTGACCTCGAGGGTCGCAGTCCCGGTTTTTATTCCGGCCCATGTGAGGTCATAAACAAGCCTCTCGGGCACCTGGAAGCCTGAGGCGTAGGTTAAGACTGAAAAGACAAAAAAAAGCGCCAATAGGCCGACAGCCGCGTATTTTTTCATATCAGAATTATAGCCCCGGCCGGAGACTTCATGAGACCTCCTGGAGAATTGCAGATTTTTTCTGCTATATTAATACTATGTTTGTTATTCCTGCAATAGATTTAAAAGACGGATACTGTGTGAGACTTCAACAGGGCAGGAAAGAAGCGGTTACCGTCTATTCCAAAGACCCAGTCCTTACCGCCAAGAGGTGGGAGGCCAGC
>Ga0316628_100000360_pt1 | contig 28486 bp, 25 predicted proteins | sample OWC_Aug_M2_C1_D5_FD_207648 | JGI IMG/M metagenome (GOLD analysis project Ga0316628, IMG submission 207648) | Wetland soil microbial communities from Old Woman Creek delta, Ohio, United States - OWC_Aug_M2_C1_D5_C | ecosystem: Environmental > Terrestrial > Soil > Wetlands | place: USA: Ohio...
TGGCCGGGCCTGGGGAAAGAATAGGTCGAGGCCTTGCCGGCGAAATCCCCCGGCGGCAGGGGCCGGACGCCCCTGATCATCTGCTCCTTGACGACCACGGACCGGACGTCCTTGCCGCCGCCGATGATGACATGAATGCGGTTCTGGGGCGAATCGGCCACGACGAGGCTGCCGTCCTTGTCGAAGCTGATGGCGTCCGGCATGATGTACTCGCCCGGCCCCTGGCCCTTGCGCCCGATCGTGGCCAGGTACTTCCCGTCCGGGCCGAACTTCTGGACGCGGGTGTTGGCGGCATCGAGGATATAGATGTTGCCGTCCTTGTCGACCGCGACGTCACTGGGGTAGTTGAAGGCGAAGTGCTCATCCTCGGTGTCGACGTCGCCGATCTTGCGCACGAGCTCAAGGGCGACCTTGGGCGTCTTCCCCCAGACGCCGCCTTTCTCGTTGTGAACGACGCGGACGCCGTCGACGGTCTCGATCTTCTGGGCGAAGACCGCCGCGGACAGGACGAAGAGAACGATCGCCGGGGCGATCGCGCGCAGGGGCTTGCTCATCGAGCCTTCATTGGGGTCGGCCTTATTGGACGATGCTGACCTTGGTGTCGTGGGCCAGCGTGATGTGGCCCTCGATGATGACCGTGTCGCCGGCGGAGACGCCCCAGCCGGGCTCCTTGCCCGGCAGGACCTCGGCGAAGCGCTCGTTCTCCAGGCCGACCTCGATGTAGCGCCACTTGGCCACGTCCCCCTCGACGGTGAAGACGAGCTTGCGCCCGCCGCGGACGAGGATGGCCTGCTGGGGCACGAGCAGGCGCCCGGGGAAGATCTCGGTCGGGAACTCGACCTCGGCGTGCATGCCGGGCTTGATCTCCTCGGACGGGTTGTCCATGGCCACGTAGACGCCGCAGGTCTTGTCCTCGGCGTTGATGATCGGGCTCACGGCCTCGATGCGGCCGCGGAAGGTCCGGCCGGGGAAGGCGCTGAAGCGAAGGTCGACCTCGCGGCCGGCCACGACCTTGCCCACCTCGCTCTCGAGGACCTTGGCCTTGACCTTGAGGCGGCTGATGTCGACGAGGGTGAAGAGCTCGCGGCCCGGGTCGATCCGCTCCTTAGGGGAGAGCTTGATGTCGGTGACGATGCCGGAGAAAGGAGCGCGGATGCGCGTCTTCTCGACGTTGAGGCGGGCCACCTTGACCTCGACCTCGGCCTGGGTCAGGCCCTTGGTCGCGGCCTGGACCTCGTCCCTCTTGCGGCCGGCCTCGATGAGGGCCAGCTCGAGCGCGGCCTGGGCCTTTTCGAGATCGGCCTGGGAAGCCACGCCGCTGTTGAAGCCCTGGGAGATGCGGTCGTAGTCGGACTGGGCCTTGGCCAGCTTGTCAAGCACCGCTTGCGGCGTCGGCTGATCGGTCACCGCGAACTGGCGGTCGAGGAAGAGCTCCGAGAGATAGCGCAGGCGCTGGGCCTCGGCGCTCTCCAGGCGCAGACGGTATTCGCGGTCGTCGAGCTCGACGAGCAAGTCACCCTCACGGACGTGCTTGCCCTCGGTGGCGTAAAGGTTCTTGACAGTCCCTCCGACTTCGGCTTTCATCGCGATTCGCTTCTCCGTGAACGCCTCGCCGGGGGACTTGAGGGTCATGACCAGGTCGCCGATGACCGCTTTGGCGACCTTGACCGGGAGCGGGGCCGCCTCGACCTTCTGGTCCGGGGACTGGGTGCTGGATGAAGAGGGCGGGGAGGACGTTCCCGCCTGATCGCCGGTCTTTGCCGGCCCTTTACGGAGAACGGCGAAGTAGACGCCGGCCGCCACCAGGACGAGGACGAGAAAGCCGCCGAGCACGGCCTTGGGAATGCGCATCAGCCACCTCCTGATATGTCGAGCCAGAGGCGTGAGTTCAGCGAGGCGAGCCTGGGGCTTTCCCGGATTCTACGATTTGACGACGGAATGTGCAACTTTCGAGCCAATTCCGGAATAAACCCTCTCATAGATAAGGACCCCGGGCGAGCCCAAAAATTCCCGGGTCCTCGAAATATTTACGCCGGTCCGGCCGGGGGCGTTGCGGCGGGTGCGAAAAAATTAGCACGCCAGGCACATGTCCCTTCCCGGGATTTCTGATAAGATGACGGCGAAAGGCAGGCCGCGGTGCTCGTTCTCGCTATCGAGACCTCATGCGACGAGACGTCCGCGGCCGTCCTGCGCGCCCGGGATTTCGGGACATGTACCCCGGGTACGCGTCCCGATTCTCCGCTGGGGGCACGTACCTCCGGTACATGTCCCCAGCCCGCCGCTCCCGAGATCCTCAGCAACATCGTCCTGTCGCAAGACGAAGTCCACGCCCCCTACGGCGGGGTCGTGCCGGAGCTCGCCTCGCGCCAGCATATCAAGTCCATCCCGGCCATCGTCGGCGAGGCCCTCGGCCGGGCGGGCGTCGGGCTCGAGAGAATCGACCTTTACGCGGTGACCCAGGGGCCCGGCCTGATCGGCTCGCTTCTCGTGGGGCTGTCCTTCGCCAAGGGCCTAGCCTATTACCACAAGAAGCCCCTCGTCGGCATCGACCATCTTGAGGCCCATCTCGAGGCCTGTTTCCTCGAGGATCCTGCCATCGCCTACCCCGTGCTGGGGCTCCTTGTTTCCGGCGGACACACGGCCCTCTATTGGATGGCCGAGCCGCTCTCGTACGAGCTCCTCGGCCGGACGCGCGACGACGCCGCCGGCGAGGCCCTGGACAAGATCGCCAAGTTCCTCGGCCTCGGCTATCCCGGCGGCCCGGTCATCGAACGGCTCGGCCGCACGGGCGACCCCAAAGCCTTCCCCTTTGCCGTGCCACGGACGAAGGACCGCAGCCTGGACTTCAGCTTCAGCGGGCTCAAGACGGCCGCTCTCAAGACGATCCGGCAGAACGGCATCAGCGCGAACCACCCCAGGCTGGCCGATTTCCTAGCCAGCTTCGAGGAGATCGTGGCCCGGTCGCTCGTCGATCATGTCAAGGACGCGGCGGACCGCGTCCAGCCCAAGTCGCTCATCCTGTGCGGCGGCGTGGCCCGCAACACGCGCCTGCGGGCCCGCTTCCAGGATTTCGCCCGAAAGGCAGGCCTCGAGGCCTACGTGCCGTCGCCCAAGCTCTGCACCGACAACGCGGCCATGGTCGGCGCCGCGGCCATCAAGCGCTATGCGGCCCGCCCCGAGACGGCCATGGACCTCGACCTTGACGCCTTCGCCCGCTAATCAGTCCCTTTGCTTTCCGGATATTTCCCAGACCCGCTCCTCCGAGTCGCTCCGGAGCGGGTCTGATGGTCGCTTCGAGGACTCCGCTCCCCGCCGGTCCCCCGAATTCCCGGCCCCGTTTTATCGGACGTCGTAGCGGATGAAGGCCACGTATGCCCCGGCGAAGAGGACGACCGCGAGGCCAGCCAGGACCGCGAACGGCGGCAGGGCGGCCTGGAGACGTCCCCCGAGCCCCTCCTCGACGTAGCGGAATCGCGGCGCGTCGGACATGTCGACGGCCGTGTTCCAGACGTCCGCTGTCGGCTGCTTGGCCCTGAGCTCGTCGACCTTCTTCGGCCGATAATCGTCATAAAAGGATTTGCTCCACAGCCCGGACAGCCGGCCGAAATGAGCCATGTTCCTCGTCCCCGTCGACGATAGGTCCGTTGCCAGATAGTCGAAGTCGGCCAGGGGTGAGATCATCGAGATCGTCCGGGCCAGCCCGGTCTGGGCTTCTTCTTTCCTCCGCAGGTCCTCCCACAGCGCGCCGGCCTTGGCGCCCTGGATGCGGTTCGCTTCGTCCCAGGCCTTCTGGACCGCCGCCCGTCCAGCCTCATAGGCCTTCCGGTAGAGGGGATCCTCGGCCACCCGCTTCTTGAGCTCGGGTTCCGTCAACTGCTCGCCGAGCACGGGATATTCCTTGAGGACCTCGGCCCGGTACTGGGCCTGGAGCTTCCGCCCGAGATCGTCCCGGTCGACGTCGGTCAGCCGCGACGCCTCCCGGGCCACCTTGATCCGTGACGGCGCCGGCGAGAGGAACGAGGCCACGTAGGGGCTGAGGTTGGGCACGACGAGGACGAGGAGCGTCCAGACGAAGAGCGAGGTCATGATCGACGAGGCGCTGGAGCGGTGGATCGACGAGACGAGGATCCCGATCAAGGCGAAGACGCCGCTGTAGAGGACGGCCCCGACGACGATCAGGGCCAGCGCGGCCCCATCGACGCCGCTCCAATCGACCCGTGGGTGGAGCAGGATGACGAGCATGCCGGCGGCCAGCGAGACGACCAGCGGCCCGACGAGGGTCAGCCCCGCGCCGGCGGCCTTGGCCAGGACGATCTTCGAGCGCGGCAGGCTGTTCCCCAGCATCAGCTTGAGCGTCCCCTCCTCCTTCTCGCCGCTGACCGCGTCATAGGTCAGGATGAGCGCGACCAGGCTCATGAGGATGGTGACGATGAAGGTCAGATCGATGAGGGGGAACATGACCGGCAGCGGGTCGTCGTCGAATTCCTCTACGTTGACGTCGGCTGTGAGGCCCCGGACGAGGGTTTGGAACGGAATGGGCGGCTGGGTCGGCTGGAGGACGTTCTGGATCCTGTTGAAGTGGGCGTAGGTGCGGAGGTAGCGGTCGATCGCCGCCTGCCGGGCCGAATATTCGTCGAGCTTGCGGACGTAATCCCCCGTCAGGACCGTCGCCGTGACCACGACGAGGACGAACAGGATGACGAAGCTGGCCAGGAACCGGAACGACAGGAGGTGGGCCCGCATCTCTTTGAGGATGAGCGTTTTGAGCATCGCGTCACCTCACGTCGTAGCGGACGAAGCCGGCATAGGCCAGGGCGAAGGCGAGGATGTTGAAGACGAGGAGCCAGGCCGCGTCGAAGAGCGCGCCCGCGGCGAAGACCTCGCCGAGCGGCCGGGCCCGGTAGACGAAGGCCGCGTATTGGGCCTCCCGCTTGCCGGCCATCCGGTTCGCGATCATCTCGTCGATGATCGAGTTCTTGTAGCGGACGACCTCGGTCTTGAGACGGCTCTCCTCGTCGATGCCCGTGCCGGCGATCCCGGTCGCCGCGTCGAGCAGGCTGGCCGCCGGCGAGAGGCGGTTGATGTTCCGTGAAAGGCGGACCAGGCGCTCGAACTTCAGCCGGTAATCCTCCTCCATCCGGTCGTTCTCGCGGCTGATCGTCCGCCAGCGCTCGGCGAAGTCCCCCGTCCCGGTGATGGCGAGCAGGACCTCGCGGGTCCAGGTCTGCTGCCGTTCCTCGCTCAGCGCCTGGACCGAAGGGACGCTCACGAACCGGCGGGCGGCGAGCGTCCCGAGATTGGGGAGGACGAAGACGAGAAGGGCCCAGACGAAGAGGAGCACGATGAGCGAGGTCGCGGCCCGCCTGGTCAGGGCCGAGACGAGCATGCCCAGGCTCAGGAAGAAGGCGAGGTAGAGAACGGAGAGGGCCAGGATGAGCCCGAGACGCCCGAGCTGGCCCGCGGAGAAGCGGACGTCCGGATCGAAGAGCAGGACGGCCGTTCCGAGCAGCGTCACGAGGACGAACGGGACGGCCAGGCTCGCGAAGTTGCCGAGCCATTTGCCGGCGAGGACCCGGGCCCGGGACACGGGGCCGCTGAGCAGGAGCTTCAGAGTCCCCTGCTCGCGCTCCCGGCTGATCTGGTCGAAGCCGAAGAGCAGGGCCACGAGGGAGAGGACGACGCGGACGACGTAGAGGAAATCGGGGGCCGGAAAGAACGAGTAGATGACGTTCCCCGATGACTGGCCGGCCCGGACCGTGACGCCGATGACCCCGATCTCGAAGGAGCGGGTCATGGCGGTCTCGAGGCCCTTGGCGAAGATCGACAGCGGATTGGGCGGGACGACGGCGATGGGCGCGCCGGGCTGGGGACGGATGACCTGGTAGTCGGCCATCCGCGCGGCGAAGTCCCGGTGCATGATGAACAGGCTCGTGGCCACGAGCAGGACCATGAGCAGGAGGACGATGAAGAACTTGTAGCTGAGCAGGTTCGAGACGATCTCCTTGCGGGCGACGGTGCCGATCATCCTAGGCCGCCTGCGGGACGGGTTCCGACTCCATGTAGTCGATGTAGAGGCGGTTCAGGTCCTCGTTCCGGAGCTCCTCCCGGGTCCGCTCCATGACCAGGCGGCCTTCCCGCATGATGCCGACGCGGTCGCCGATCTCCTTGGCCCGGAAGATGTCGTGGGTCGACATCAGGACGGCCTTGCCCTCGGTCCGCAGCTCCGACATGATCTCGAGGAACTCGGCCGCGGCCTTGGGGTCGAGGCCCGAGGTCGGCTCGTCGAGGAGCACGGCCGGGGCGTCCTTGACGATGGCGATGGCGATGCCGAGCTTCTGGCGCATGCCCTTGGAGAAGTTCTTGACCCGCTGGTCGAAGGCCTTCTCCTCGAGCGAGACGCGGCCCATGGCCCGGTAATAGTCGCTCTTCGTGAGCGCCGTCCGGCCGCCGAGCTTGGCGAAGAAGTCGAGGTTCTGGCGGGCCGTGAAGTTGCCGTAGAGCATGACGTTCTCGGAGACGAAGGAGACGTACTTCTTGGCCTCGAGGGGGTCCTTGCCGACGTCGATGCCGTTGATGAAGCAGGTTCCCGCCGTCGGCGGAATGAAGCCGAGGAAGAGATTGATCGTGGTCGTCTTGCCCGCCCCGTTGGCCCCGAGGAGACAATAGATCTCGCCGGGCCGGACCTCAAGGTTCAGGCGGTCGAGGGCCAGGACGCCGTCCTCGTAGCGCTTGGACAGGCCTTCCGCCTTCAGGATGGCTCTCTGCTCCTCCATGTCTCCTCCTAAAACCCCTGTTCAGAAGCGGCCTTATTTGTATGCACTTATGTATGTACAGATTCTAAATTAGCCTATCCGGCGAACGTCATATCCTCCGGCGGCCGGCGATCCGCCCCGATCCGGCGGGTTCCGCCGCCCTCTCCCATCTATACTCGACCGAGGCGGCTTTAGTTGTGTCCGGGCCGAAGATTCATCGCCGGGTCAGCTTGATGCCGAAGACGACGATGCCGACGAGGAGGCCGACGAGGAGCAGCACCAGGGCGCCGATGCCGAGGACGTTGGCCTTCGAGGAGATGTGGATGCGGACGATCTTGTCCTCGGACTCGACCCGCCGGTTTTCCGCCAGTGCGTCCGTCCGGATCTTCGGCTCGTAGTCGCCGACCGAGACGCCCTCGGGCGGCAGGAACTTGATCTTGACGACCTCGTCCTTATTCTGGTCGAGCGTGGCGATGAGGTCGGGCGTGATCTCGACCCGCCAGTTCAGCGGCAGCTCGCAGAAGACGCGGATATTGTTGAGTTTCCGCGTGCCGGTGTTGCGGATGGTCACGTCCATGCTGATCGTGTCGCCGACCTTGATCTCGTGATAGAGATTGACGGCCTGGACCTCGACCTTGGGCACGCCGCGGGGGATGAGCTCGAGCTTGACGTAGCCGGCCTTGAGGCCCTCGATGGCGTCCGTCCCCAGCCCGGCCTCGCCGGCCGCCGCGGCCAGCCCCCGCAGCTTCTCCGTCTGGTCGCTGTCGAGGGCCAGGACGAAGAACTCGAGCGGCTTGTCGAGGACGACCCGCTCGTCCGGGTTCTTGGGCAGGTAGAGCTTGAGCTGCAGCTTGAGGCTGGTGACGCCCTCGCTGAACTTGATCTGCGACAGCCGGGCGCTCGTCGTCGGGTCGCTGAACTCATAGGTGATCTGGGTCGGGAGGTTCACGGCCTCGAGCTTGAAGACGTTGGCCTCGCCGCTGAACTTCTCGAGCGAGAGGTCGTAGGTCGCGGTGCTCTCGAGGTCGGCCTCCTGGGAGAACTGGGCCGAGTTGACCGTGACCATGTTGGCGCTTATACCCTTCTGGAGATAGACGGACGTTGTCTCGGTCTTGCCCGAGTAGGAGACGTTGACGTCGAGGTTCTCGACGTCCTTGAGGAGCTGGAAGGTCACCTCGCGCTCGGTCTCGATCGGGAGCGAGGTGACGGTCTTTTCGTAGGGATCGGAGATGACCTTTCCCTCCGAGAGGAGCGAGACGTAGACGTCCTTGAGCTCTTTCATGAAGTCGAGGGGGAAGAGGTCCTCGGCATTGATCTTGAGGTTGGCCAGCTCCTTGAGCTCCTTGGAGGAGTAGCGCAGGGTCACGCGGACGAATTTCTTGCCGCTGCGGTCCTGGAACTTGACCGCGCTGGCGACGGAGATGCGGGCCTCGCTGCCCATGAAGTTGATGAGGGCCTGCTGGTAGTCGACCTGGGCCTGAAGATAAGCCGTCTGCCGCTGGGCGAAATCGGCCTCGGAGGTGAGCCCTTCCTCCTTGAGCTTGAGGTAGCGGTCGAAATCGGCCTTCTTGAGCTCGAGCGAGAGCTGGGCGCTCTTCAGGCGCAGGAGCTTCATGTTCTGTGATTCCTGGGTCTGGGCGGCGGCGAACGAGAGGATGAGCAGGACCGCCGCGGGGATGGCGAGGAGCCGGAAGATCTTCATCGACGAGCCTCCATGGACCGGCCTATCATAACGCAAACAGGCCTCAGGGTCATCCCGATATACGGTCCCGCCCGCCTGAAGGTTATGGGGAACGATTTTTGGCCCGGCGCGTACTATAATAGGCGGCTGTATTCTAGAGTTCGGAGGACACCATGACCATGAGACGCCTGTCCGGCGCGCTTGTCGCGTTCGCCTTGCTCGCGGGCCTCGGCTTCGGCCAGGAGCCCGAGGGCCTCAACCTGACCCTCGAGGACGCGATCGTCCGCGCCCTCAAGAACAACCTCAATGTGGCCGCGGAGGTCATCAGCCCCGGCCTGGCCTCGGAGAACGTCTCCCTGGCCAAGCAGTTCTATTCCCCGACCCTCCAGTTCGACCTGAGCGGCGACCGCTACGAGCAGCTCTCGACCTGGTCCCTCCAGTCGACCGGCGCGTACATCAACAAGTCCACGAACGCCTCGACCTCGGTCCTGCAGAACATCCCCTTCGGCGGCCAGCTCCAGGCCTCGGTCAGCTACGCGTACTCGAAGAACAACCAGCTCTTCCAGAGCTACAATCCGTCCTATACGGGCCGCCTGAACTTCATCCTGACCCAGCCGCTCCTAAAGAACTTCGGCTGGCGCGTCAGCCGCCGCCAGATCATCGTCGCGGAGAACACGTTCGAGGCCTCGCGCAGCCAGTTCAAGGACGTCCTCATCACGACGATCTATTCCGTCGAGCAAGCCTACTGGAACCTCGTCTTCAGCGTCGAGAACCTGAAGACCATGCGCCAGTCCCTCGAGAGCGGCCGCGACCTCCTGGCCAAGACGAAGCGGGAGGTCGAGGTCGGGACCAAGGCCCCTATCGAGGTCCTCAACGCCGAGGCCACGGTCGCCCGCCGCGAGGCCGACATCCTGCAAGCCGAGGCCCTGGTCAAGCGCAACCAGGACCAGCTCCGGACGCTCCTCAACCTCGGCGCCGATCCGGCCGGCGCGAGGCAGGACATCCTTCCCGCCGACCAGCCCGAGTTCAAACCCTTCGCCATCACGCTCGATGAGGCCTACACCCAGGCCCTGGCCCGCCGGCCCGATCTCGACACGTCCCGGTACCTCATCGACACCAAGGCCGTCAACCTCCACTTCGCCAGGAACCAGCGCCTGCCCCAGCTCGACCTCCAGCTGACCAAGGTGAGCCCCGGCATCTCCGGGCAGCAGTACATTTTCGATCCCGACAATCCTTTCCTGCCGCCCGTTCTAGGCCCCGCCGGCAGCGCCCGTGAGGCCTTCCGCGACGCCTTCAAGTTCCTCTACAACAACTGGACGGCCGGCGTGACCCTGACCATCCCCTTCGGCGACGTCCTCGGCAAGGCCGCCCTCGCCTACGCCAAGCTCGATCTCCAGCAGGCCCAGGCCCAGCTCAAGACCCAGGAGCAGCAGATCTTCCTCGAAGTCAGCGACGCCGTCCGGACGCTCGAGACGGCGGCCAAGGCGGTCGATGCCTACCGTGTCGCCCGCGAGCTGGCCGAGCGGCAGCTCGAGGCCGAGATGAAGAAGCTCAGCGTCGGCATGTCGACGAACTACTTCGTCCTGACCTACCAGGACTCCCTGGCCAGCGCCCGCTCGGCCGAGATCCAGTCGCTCGTCACCTACAACATCGCCAAGGCCAACATCGCCAAGGTGACCGGCACGACCCTCGAGCAGCGCAACGTCTCGCTCGCCGATTACATCAAGTGAGCGGGCGGCGGGTCTGCCCCCGCAGGGGACTGTCCCTCTTTCTTCCCGGCTGTGCTAAGATAAACCGATGAGCGTCTTCCTGATCGACGCGGGCCTGGCCTGGCGCGACAGCCAGAACCAGATCCTCCATGTCGCCCGTGAGCTCCGTACGCGGGGGATCGAGGCCTATCTCGTCGTCGAGCCCGGGAGCGAGCTCTTCCGCCGGGCCTCCTCCGAGGGCCTGCCGACGCTGCCGCAGCGGATGCGCGGCCGGCTGGCCTGGCTCGTCCGCCGGAGCCTCGTCCGGGAGATGCGCGCCCACGGCTGCCGCCTCGTCCACGTCCATGAGACGCTCGGCGCCTCCCTCGGGCTCGCGGCCGCGGCGGCGGCCTTCGTGCCCGTCCGCGTCATGTCCCGCGCCGCCGATTCTTCGCCCCTCGAGGGGCGGCTGCCGCTCGCCTCGATCGACGCCTTCATCGCCGAGACGGGCGCCGTGAAGTCCATCCTCGTGCGGGGCGGAGTGCCCGACGCAGCCGTCGAGGTCATCCCTCAGGGGGCGGATTTCACCCGCTTCACCACCCAGCCCCCCGATGATCTCGTCCGCCGCGATCTCGGCCTCGGACCGGACGACTTCCTGGTCGGGGCCGTTCTGCCGCTCGAGGACGAGCGTGGACAGCAGGCGCTTCTCGAAGCGGCGGCCATCGCCAACGCCCAGGCGCCCAAGATCAAGGTCGTCGTCCTCGGCGAAGGGGCGCTGCGGCTCGATGCCGAGCAGGAAGGCGGCCTCCCGGACATGGGCGGCGTCCGCTACTTTCTCGGGTACAACGACCGGACTCCCCGCGTCCTGGCCTCTCTCGACATGTTCGTCGTCTTTTCCCATCTCGACGGCCTCGGCAGCCGTCTCATCGAGGCCATGGCCTGCGGTCTGCCCGTCGCCGCGGCCGACGTCGGGACGGCCCGCGACCTCCTCCTCCACCGGGAGAACGGGCTGCTCGTGCCCGCCCGGAACGCCAAGGCCCTGGCCGACGCCATCCTCAAGATCTGCTTCGACCGCAATCTGGCCGCGCGCCTGGCCGCCAAGGGGCGCGAGGCGGTCCTTGAAAAATACTCGGCCGAGGCCATGGCCCGGCGGATCATCGGCGTCTACGAGTACCGGGCCCATCGCAAGGGCCTCAAGCTTGCCTGAGGCCGATCCTTCCCTGCGGCCGGATGGTCCGGCCCCGATTGTGGTAGAATCTCTTGGGGGGTAAGGGCAAGGAATGAGCAGGATCTTCCTTCTTTCCCCTGCCCATTGCCGGGGACGCCGGGCCCAGATGATCCTTCGCCCGCAGGCCCGCTTCGACCTGGCCCGCAGGCTCCAAGGGAAAGGCGCCCCCTTGGGTGAGTTGTTCACCTTCCTCAGCGGGCTCTATTTCCGCGGCAAGCTGGCCTATGCCAAGGCCTTCGCCGACCCCCCGCGTTCCTGCCCCGGCGTCCTGGTCGTGACCCCCTGCCGGGGCCTCCTCCCTCCGAGGACCCTGATCTCGGCGGAGGGTCTCCGCGAGTTCGCCGCGACCGAGATCGGTGCGGGCATCGAGGCCTATGCCCGTCCGCTGGCCCGCGACGCCCGCCGCCTGGCGCAGCGCGCCGGGCCGAGAACGGAATTCGTCCTTCTGGGAAGCATCGCCACCGACAAGTACCTGGGCGTCCTGCTCAAGGGCTTCGGCCCGCGACTCGTCTTCCCTCGCGATTTCGTCGGCCGCGGGGACATGAGCCGCGGCGGGCTGATGCTGCGCCGGGCCGAGGACGGGGATGAGTTGGCATACATCCCGGTCGAGGGGGCCGTCTTGCACGGCAAGAAGCCGCCGAAGCTCCCCCCGCGCCGCTATCCCAAGCCGCCGCTTCGAAAGGGGAAGGGGGCGAGCTGATGCCGTCTTCGGTCGCGAAACCTGGTCGCCCGGCCCGCGGCACCGGCCGCATGACTTTACGCCGCAAGTGGAGCGAGCCGCCGGTTTCGATCCCGGACGATCAGGACGAAGCCGTGCTGGAGTTCGGCGTCGGCCGGACGGTCAAGCTGACCCACCTGCGCAAGCCGTTCTGGCCGGAGCTGGGCCTCACGAAGGGCGACCTCCTCCGCTATTACCTCCGCATCTCTCCCGTGCTTCTGCCCCATCTGCAGGATCGGGCCATGGTCATGAAACGCTACCCCAACGGCGCGGCCGGAGAGTACTTCTTTCAGAAGCGGGCGCCGACGCCGCGGCCCAAGTGGATCGAGATCTGCTCGATCGAGCACGCGTCGGGGAACATCATCGACTTTCCGATCGTCCGCGACCTCGCGACGCTGATGTGGATCATCAATCTCGGCTGCATCGACCTCAATCCCTGGTATGCCCGCTGCGACGACGTCTATCGCCCCGATTACCTCCACTTCGACCTCGACCCCGTGCCACCGGCGCGATTCGGCAAGGTCCTCGAGACGGCGAAGATCGTCCACCGCGCGCTCGACGCCCTGGGCATGCCGAACGTGGCCAAGACGACCGGCTCGAAGGGGATGCACATCTATGTCCCCATCGTGCGCGGGCCCCTTCAAAAACAGGTCTGGACGTTCGCCAAGAAGCTGGCCAAGAGCCTCGAACAGCTCTATCCCGGGACGATCACCGCCGAGTACCGGATCGAGAAGAGGCCGCCCGGCCGGGTCCTCGTCGATTACAACCAGAATGCCTGGGGCCGGACCCTGGCTTCGGTGTATTCCGTGCGTCCGAAGCCCCGGGCGACCGTCTCCGCGCCGGTGACCTGGGCGGAGGTCGAACGGGGGATCCGCATGGAGGATTTCCGGATCGACAACATGCCGGGGCGGGTGGCTCGCCGCGGCGATCTCTGGAAGATCCTCCTCGCGCCGAGTAAGCGTTTTGACCTGAGGTCCGTCCTGGCCTCCAAAGAGAGCTCCCCATGAGATCCCTCAAGCTTCCGATCGAGCCGCCCTACCCGGTGATGGACGCCGAGCTCGTTCACGAGCTGCCTCGCGGCGGCGAGTGGCAGTACGAGCCGAAGTGGGACGGCTTCCGCTGCCTCGCCTTTCGCGGCGGGGACCGCATCGAGCTTCAGGCCAAGTCCGGCAAGTTTCTGACCCGCTTCTTCCCCGACGTCGTAGCCATGCTGAGGTCCGTCCCGGCCTCCCGTTTCGTCATCGACTCCGAGCTGGTCATTCCGGTGGACGGGGCGCTGTCCTTCGAGGAGCTCCAGCTGAGGCTCCATCCCGCGGAGAGCCGCGTCCGCAAGCTGGCGGCGGCGCACCCGGCCTCGATGATGGCCTTCGACCTCCTCGTGGATGACGCGGGCCGCCTGCTCGCGGGGAAGCCGCTGCGGGAGCGACGGAAGGCCCTCGAGCGCTTTCACGCGGCTTTCGCCAAGGACGTCCGGAGGCTCCGTCTCTCTCCGGCGACGACGGACCCGAAGCGGGCCTTCGAGTGGCTCCGGCGCGCGGGCGCCGCGCTCGACGGGATCGTCGCCAAGCGGCTGGATCTCGGCTATCGCTCGGGCGAACGGACCGGCATGGTGAAATACAAGACCATCCGCAGCGCGGATTGCGTGGTGGGCGGCTTCCGCTACCTCGAGGGGACGAAGGTCGTCGGCTCGCTCCTTCTAGGCCTTTACGGCGAGGACGGCCTGCTTCATCACGTGGGCTTCACGTCGTCCATCAAGGACAAGGATCGCAAAGCCCTGACGGCCAAGCTCGAACGGCTCCGCCGGCCGCCCGGCTTCACCGGCCGCTCGCCCGGGGGGCCGAGCCGTTGGTCCACCGAGCGCACCGGCGAATGGGAGCCGCTGAAGCCTGTCCTCGTCGTCGAAGTGGCTTACGATCAGTACACCGGGGGCCGCTTCCGCCACGGAACAAAGTTCCTGCGCTGGAGGCCCGACAAGGGCCCTTCGCAGTGCAAATTCGATCAGGTGGAGAGGAAATCCCTGACGCTCGCCGTCCTCGAGCTCGGAGGTCCTTGAATAGGAGGGACTAGACCTGCCGGGGGGCCGAAGGATCCAGGCTCGCGCCGCAGGACGGACAGACCTTCCAGCCTTCCTCGACGGGCTTGCCGCAGACCGGACAGGTCTTCTTCAGGCTCCTGCCGCAATGGGGACAGAACGCGTAGCCCGGGGTGACCGGCTTGCTGCAGCCCGGACAGGCCTCGGGTGGGCAACAGACAGGCCCGGCGGCGCCGCCCTGCGCCGGCCTGCGGACAGGGGTCTCGGAACGAACGATGGCATAGATGAGCAACCCGATGACGTTGCCGATGAGGACGAGCAGCAGCCAGAGGATGCCGCTCATGCCCCTCTTCTCGGCGTCCCGGTAGACCCAGATGAGGACGGCGCCCCAGAGGACGATGAACGCGACCGGCAGAAGGAAGAGGGCGAACCTGCCCATGGCCCCGAACCCGTGGAAGAAGCCGCTGACCGACGGGCCGATGTCCCCGACGTGGCGGGAGAGGCCCGGGATGACGCCGAAGGGGAGCAGGAAGAAGATCGACCGGAAGGCGAGAAGACCCAGGACGACGATGATGATCACGAGGGCGATCGTTTTTCCGTTGTTCGAATTCGCCATGTTGACCTCCTCTGATTCACGCGCTCTGCGATGCGCTCCGCCGCGACCGGACCGCCCGCAGGACGACCGGCGCGAGAAGGAGGGTGATCGCGTTCTGAATGATGACGATAACAGCCGCCAACCCGGCCACGGGCAGGTCGGCCAGGGCCATGTCCGGAGTGACGTCCGCCAGGGAGACGGCCAGCCAGAGGCCTGTCACGACGGCCGTGACGGCCAGGGCCGCGATGACCCAGGCCGGAACGGCGGCCGCCCGGCCCTCCCGGCCGCCGGCCATCATCCGGCGGGTCCGGCGGACCAACGCCTCGGGCGGGGCCGGCCAGCGGACGGCCGCGATCCCTTCTCGGATGGCGGTCCGGTCGGCCGCGAAGCCTCGGCACCGCCCGCAGCCGCGAAGATGATCTTCGACGAGGCGCTTCAGATCTTCCGGAAGGTCGCGGTCCTCGGCCCCGATGAACAGGCGCTCGATATCCCGGCAGTCCAGCTTGGTCGTCATGGCCGGCCCTCCTCGCACGCGGCCTCCGGCTCGCGGGTCGTCCGGAACTCCGCGAGCTCCCTGCGCAGCCGCTTGATCGCCCTGTGAAGGAGCGTTCGGACGGTCGCCTCGGGGATGCCGAGGATCCTGGCGATCTCCTCGTGCTTGAGCCCTTCGATATCCTTGAGGACGAAGACCCGGCGCTCCTTGGCCGGGAGCTTGCCCATGGCCCGCCGCACGCAAAGCCGGATGTCCGATCGCGCCGTGCCGTCGTCGCCGGCCCGCCCCGGGACGTCCCAGCCCTGGTCGGCGTCCGCCGCCCGCTCGGCCATGGATCTCGACCTCTCGAGGAGGAAGAGCCGGCGGACGCGCCGCTTCCGCAGCAGGTCTTTGTGGGCGTTGGCGGCGATGGCGAACAGCCAACCCTTGATCTCGGCCCCGGCCGGCCCGGCCCCCGACGCGTCGGCCCTGATCGCCCGCAGCCAGGTCTCCTGGAACAGGTCCTCGGCCTCCCCGGGGTCCCTGGCCAGGGCGAGGGCGAAGCGGTAGACGTGCGGCGTGTACATCTCGTAAAGCTCGTCGAAGGTCATCTTCGTCGGCCTTCACCCCATAGGACGCGCGGCGGCCGGAAACGTTTTGGGTGGCCTTCTCCCTCCGCGGGACGCGGCCCCAATCGCGGCGGCGTTTCGGCGGCGATCCCCTAGGCTTCGGCTGTAAAGTGCTCGGCCAGGATGTCCTGGGCTTCCTTGGCCCGGCTCGCGGGGACGAGGAGGGCGGCGACGCCCAGCCCGTCGACGGTCATCCCGAGCACCTTGCCGTAGGACTCGCAGCTGACCCGCGCGGGGATGCCGAAGGATTCGAGCATGTTCTTGAGGATCTCCGCCTCCATGACGCCGTTGCTTCTGTGGACGGTGACCCAGTTCATTTCCCGGCGTCCTTGATGGCCTTGATGTAGTCCTCGATCCGCTTCCTCAGCACGTCCTGCTCGACCTTGGGCAGGACCGCCTCGAAAACGGCCCGGGCCTTGGACGGCTCGCCGCTGTTGTAGAGAGCGATGCCCAGGTTGATCTGGAGGTTGACGTCGCCCGGGGCCAGGACAAGGCCCGCTTGGAAGCTCCCGGCCGCCTCGGCGAAGCGGTTGAGCTGATTGAGGACGACCCCCTTGAGGTTGTAGGCCCCGGCGTTCTTGCCGTTCTTCTGGATGGACTTGAGGGCGTAATCCAGCGCCTCTTCGTAGCGGCCGTCGCCGTAGCAAAGCTTGCCGAGCTGATAGGCCGTGCCGTATCCGCCGCCGATCTCGTAGGCCTTCTTGAACGCCGCTTCGGCCTTGGCCGTCTCCTTGAGCTCGACATAGGCGAGCCCGAGACCGTCCAGGACCTCGGCCGATTCCGGCTTGATGGCCAGGGCCTTCTCGTAGGCCTCCGCGGACCGGGCGAACTCGCCCTTGTTGTAGTAGGCCGAGCCGAGCAGATGCCAACCGTCGAAAAGGCGCGGGTCGAGGGAGACGGCCAGCTCCCCATAGCGGATGGCCTCGTCGGTCAAGCCGTAGCCCAGCGCGGTCTTGCCCAATTCGTACTGGTACTGGGGATCCTTCTCCTTGTTCTTCGTCCGTCTCTGGGGCTCGGCCGCTCGGCCGGCCGGCGCGGCGCAGGCGAGGGCCGAGAGGACGGCCGCGAGCGACAGGGCCGTCACGGTCCGGGCGATCTTGCGGCAGCGGATCATGGGGGCCTCGATCAATTATGATGGCACATCGGCGCGGGCCGGTCAAACGCGGTCCCGGCTTGCCCGGGCGCGCCGTTCCGCTTACAATAGAGCCGTCGACGACCCATGGACAAGATGCCGCTGACCGACGAGGACAAGGCCTTGCTGCGCCGGCGCGAGGCCGAGATCCTGGCCCGCATCGAGCGATTGAAGAGCACGATGCGCGAGACCAAGGCCATCGACACGCTGGCCTTCAAAAGCAAGCTATATCAAGAGGCCCAGGACGAGCTGCGCCGCGTCCAGGACAAGCTGGCCGGCCTTTCCGAAGACTGACCGTCCGGTCCGCCAGTCCCCGCGAACCTACTTGACGGTGAAGGCCGCCCTCGTCTCGTTCCCTTCCGCGCCCGTCTTGGACTTGGCCGCGATGACGAGCGTGTGGGGGCCGGGATCCAACCTGCCGAAATCGAGCCCGACGAGGCACGTCCGGAGCGACTTGTCCTGTCGGGTGTCGAGCAGGGTGACCGGCACGTCCGTGCGGGCCTCTCCCTGGATGTCCGCCGCGGTGATGTCGAGCTCGAGGCCCGGATTCCCCAGGGACAGCCGCAGCGCCGCGAGGATTCTCTGCGGGCCCGCCGCGAGCGGGCCGAGGACGGGGGCGTACTTGGCCGGGTCGTAGCCGAACAGCTTCGACAGGGTCGTTTCCGGCGTCGGCCCGAGATCGGCCCATCCCGGCTCTTCCCGGACGAGCAGGGGCGCGTCGATCCAGACGGAGGCGGGCACCGGATCGGCGAACCGGATCGAGGCCGAGCCTCGCACGGCCGATCCCGTCTCGGCGTTCTGGATGATGATCCGGCAGGCGTAGCGCCCCGCCTTGACCGGCACGGCGAAGGTCTGGACGCACGGCCCCAGCCCGCCCTCGGGCGGCTTCAGCCGGAAGCTCTTGACCGCGGACTTGCCCTGCTCTTCGTCGTAGACGAGGAGGTAGGCCTCGGCCCTCCGGCCGATGACGGTCTCCGCCGTCCCCTTGGGAATGGCGACGTAGGCGACGAGGTTCGGCCAGCCGCCGAGGAGGGCCGGCGAAAGGCCCATGGGCACGTCCGGCGGCAGCTGGCTCAGGGGATTGTCGCTGAGCGCCAGGTCGGTCATCTGCAGCAGCCTCTCGAAGCGGCTGTACTGCTCGAACGGCTTCGGATTGTAATAGCCGTTCTGGCTGACGACCTTGCAGCCGGGCCGCGTGACCCTGACCTTGATCTTGTGGAAGGCCCCGTCCCACGCGGCCGGGACGCTGTAGCCCAGAACATAGAACGCGCTGGTGATGTCCGAGACGGCGGTCATGGCGCTCTTGGTGTCCGTGGCGTTGCTGAAGTACTTGCCGCCGCTCTCCCCGGCCAGCTGGATGAGGGAGTCCTTGCCCGTGAGCTCCCGGTTGGCCGTCGAGGCTCCGAAGGCGTTGTTGATGTCCATCTCGCCCGCCGTCGGCGTGCAATCGATCGCGTAGATGGGGCTGTTCGCGCTCTTCAGCTCTTTCAGGGCCGCCGCGAACTCCGTCCGGACGCCGGTGTTCGATTGGGCGCTGTCGTAGGCGTTGAGCTCGGCCATCATCTGATCGACATTGCTGGGGTCCATGTTCGGCACGTTCATGCCGCGGCGGTCCCCGTAGATGAGGGCCCGGCTGATGCCCGACGAGAAGAGGATCAGGTTCTTCCAGCCGGGGACGTAGCGCAGGGCCCGGGCCAGGTTGGCGAAGGTCTCGGCGAATTGCCGGGCTTGATCGGTGTACCCCTGGCGCCGACCCTCGTCGACGGCTCCGCCGGTCTGGGCTCGGGCCTGCTCCTGGAAGAACGCGTCGGCCGTGGAGCCGCCGCCGCTCGACGAAGACGGGGCGCCCGGAGCGGCCCCGCCGGTCTCCCGCATGTGACGGAGCTCGTCCTCGTAGAGCAGGTTGGTCAGGCTTTCCGCCCTTCCGACGACGGCGCGGAGGCCGAAGGCGTCGATCAGGCCGCGGACCCGGGCGTGATCCATCGAGAGGTACTCATGGATCGTCAGGCCGCGCGCCGCCGAATACGAAAGGACCCCGACCTCGTCCTCGGGCTTGATCGCCGCGTCCATGAAGTGAAGGGCCGCCTCCCGGGCCTTTCGAACGCTGCGGGCGTCGGTGAAAGCGAAATCGAAGAAAAAGAAGAACTTGCGGTTGAGTCGAGGCCCCTCGACGGGCCCTGCCGGCGCGAGATCGTCTCCCCCCAAGACGTGGTTCTCGAAGTGGGTCACAGGCATCTTCTGCCCGTTGTCGGTGACCTCGAAGTCCGACGCGGAGAGATCGGTGACGGGCCGGCCGTCCTTTGTGGTGACGTAGGCCTGGAGCAGCTTCAGGGCCACCGTGACCTCCTCGCGGATCTGGCCGCCGGCCTGGCCCCGCCGCCCGGCCCCTCCTCCCGGGCCGGCCGGCGCGCTCCATACAAGGAGACCGAGCGCCGCGCCTCCCGCCAACAGTCTCGTACCCACCCGCTTCATGATCCCAGGCTTCGGACCCATGACGCCTCCTTCGGCGGAAAGGCCTCGCCGCCGCGTCCGTCGTCGTTCCGTTCCCCGGCCCGTTTCCCAGCGGGCTTTGTCCGAATTATGGGTCCGCCGGCGCGGCATGTCAACCGGCGCTGGCGGGGCATGATATAATCTCGGATCGGGAGCGCGAACATGAAAGGAATGGCCCGTCCGGCGAGACGAAAGCCCATGAGATCCCGCCGGCCCGCGGACATCGTCCTCCTCGTCCTGGCCCTCGCGGCGATCGGCGTTTTCGCGGCCACGCGCATCATCGGCGGCCGCGACGGGGCCGGCGGCCGCGCGGCCGCCAACGGCAACGGCAACGGCGCCGCCTCGGCCGCGATCGGGCCGGACGGCGCCGCTTCCTCCGGCGAATTCGCCGACCTCGAAACCGGCCCCGACGAGTTCGAGGCGGACCCCGGCGACGAGCCCCTGGCCGGGCCGGCCATCGTCTCCGATCCCTACGCGGCCCGCCCCTTCTCGCCGGTCGACGACGCGCGCCTGGCCGCCCTCCTCGATCCGGAGATCGAGCGCTCGCTCAAGGCCGGCCGCATCCCCTCGATGGCCGTCGTCTGCGTCTCCGGCGACCGCATCGTCTGGACCCGGTCGGCCGGCCTGGCCAACGTCCGGGTCAAGACGCCGGCCGCCTGCGACACGGTCTACCTCATCGCCTCGACCTTCAAGACGATGTCGGCGACTGCACTGATGCAGCTCATGGAACAGGGCAAGTTCAAGCTCGACGACCGGGTCAACGACTATCTCACGGACCTCAAGATCGAGGGCGAGAACAAGCGCTTTCCCGTGACCTTCCGCCATCTCCTGACCCACACCTCGGGATTGCCGACGGATTTCGGGCGCCACGCCGTCTGGGACGAGACCTCGCCGCCGGCGCTCGCCGAATACCTGAAGGGGCGGCTCAAGCTCTGGCGCCGGCCGGGTACGCGCGTCCTCTATTCGAACATCGCCTTCACCCTGGTCGCCCACCTCGTCGAGAGGTTCTCCGGGATGCCGTTCAAGGACTACATGCGCCGGATGATCTTCGGCCCGCTCGAGATGCGCGACACGGCCTTCGAGCCGCGGGCCGACATGGCTGAGCGCTTGGCCATTCCTTATATGCCGGTGCGGCGGCGGAGCGGCATCTTCCGGCCCGTCGATTGGGTCAAGGCCGACGCCTGGCCGGCCGGCGTCGTCTACGGCACGGCGATCGACCAGGCCCGCTGGCTCATGACCGCGGTCAACGGCGGCGTTTATAAGGGGAATCGGATCATCGCCCCGGCCACCTTCAAGGAGATGACGAAGAGGCAATACGACCGTTTTGCCGGACCGATCAACGGCGGGTGGCTGAACGAGACGTCGGGCTACGGCCTGGCCTGGTGGGTCTCCACGCTCAACGGCCAGACGATCATCGCTCATAGCGGCAGCGTCAACGGCTACACGGCGTTCCTGGCCGGGAACCTCGACAAAAAGACGGGCATCGCCATCCTGACCAACGGCAACAAGGCCCACCGCTGGCTCTACGCCCTGGCCCTCAAAGCGCTCGCCGCGCTCTAGGGGCTGTCCCGGGCCCCCGCGTTGACTCTACTTTCCCCCGGTGCTATCCTCGGGGCGCTTGGGGAACGCGACCACGGGGGATAGCGGTGAGATGCTCCCGGTGCGGCTTCGGGAATCCTTCCGACACGCGGTTCTGCGGCCGCTGCGCCGCCCCTCTTCCGCTCGAGAGCGCCCCGCCGGCGGGCACCCAGACCATGATCGCGCCGGTCCATGAGCTCGCCACCGGCTCGACCTTCGCCCGCCGCTACCAGGTCATCGAGGAGCTGGGCCGCGGCGGCATGGGCCGCGTCTACAAGGTCTTCGACACCGAGGTCCGGGAGAAGATGGCCCTCAAGCTCCTCCGGCCCGAGATCGCCGCGGACCCCGAGACGATCGAGCGTTTCCGGAACGAGCTCCGTCTGGCCCGGACCGTCTCCCACCGCAACGTCTGCCGCATGCACGACCTCGGGCGGGAAGAGGGGACTGGGGCTTACTTCATCACCATGGAGTACGTCCCGGGCGAGGACCTGAAAAGGCTCATCCGCAGTCTCGGCGCCCTGCCCTTGGCCAAAGCCGTGACGATCGCGCGGCAGGCGGCCGAGGGGCTGTCCGAGGCTCACCGGCTCGGCGTCGTCCACCGCGATCTCAAGCCCCAGAACATCATGATCGACCGCGAGGGGGCCGTCCGGATCATGGACTTCGGCATCGCCCGGTCCGCCGGGGCCAAGGGGATCACCGGGGCCGGGGTGATGATCGGCACGCCTGAGTACATGTCGCCCGAGCAGGTCGAAGGCCGGGAGGCCGATGCCCGCTCGGACGTTTACTCGCTCGGCGTCGTCCTGTTCGAGATGCTGACCGGCCGTCTCCCCTTCGAGGCCGATACGCCGCTCGGCGTCGCCGTCAAGCAGAAGAGCGAGCCGCCGCCGGACCCGCAGACCCTCAACGCCCAGATCCCCGAAGACCTTTCGAAGGTCGTCCTGAAATGCCTCGAGAAGGACAAGGCCCGGCGCTTTCAAGGCGCGGACGAGCTCGTCGCGGAGTTGGCCCGGATCGAAAAGTCCCTGCCGGAAACGACCCGCCCCCTGCCCGTCCGCAAATCACAGACGTCGAAAGAGATCCGTGTCCGCCTGCCGTCGAGGAAGGTCTGGATCCCCGCCGCCGCGGGCCTGGCCCTCCTCGCCGCGCTCCTGGTCTGGCAGTTCGTGCCCGAAAGCGGGAGCGCGAAGCGCTTCGTCGCTGTCATGGGCTTCAAGAACCAGACAGGCGACTCCGGCCTCGATTATCTCCGGGAGGCCATCCCGAACCTGCTCATCACCAGCCTCGAGCAGTCGAAGCACCTCCGGGTCATGTCGTGGGAACGGCTGAAGGACCTTCTCAAGCAGGCCGGCCGGGACCCCGCCGCGGCGGCCTTCGAGGAGGAGGCGGGCTTCGACGTCTGCCGCCGGAGCGGCGTCGAGGCCCTCGTCGTCGGCTCCTTCATCAAGGCCGGCGAGACCTTCGTCACCGACGTCAAGGTCTACGACGCGGCCAGCCGCGACTCGCTCAAGAGCGCCTCGGCTCGGGGCGAAGGCGTGGCCAGCATCCTCAAGTCCCAGATCGACGCGATCAGCCGCGAGGTCGGGCGGGGCATCGGGCGGCCGTTGCTCAAGCTCGAGCCGCCGGCCCGGCCGATCATGGAGCTGACAACGAGCTCTATGGAGGCCTACAACCTGTTCCTCCGCGGCCGGAGCGATTACGAAAAATTTTATCACGCCGAGGCCCGGAAGTTCCTCGAACGGGCCATCGCCATCGACCCCGAGTTCGCCATGGCCCACCTCTTCCTGGCGCTGGCCGCCAACAAGCTCTACGATTTCGGCCTCGGCGAAAAGGCCATGGCCGACGCCTTCCGGTTCTCGGCCAAGGCGAGCGAGAAGGAGCGGCTGACGATCGAGGCCGCCTACGCCGAGACGATCGAGCGGGACCCGGACAAGCGGGGACGGCTGCTCCGGGAGCTCGTCCGGAAGTACCCCGACGAGAAGTACGCCCTCTTCGACCTGGGGCGGCTCTATATGGAGCGCCTGGATTACGGGGAGGCCGCAGGGGTGCTGAACCGGGCCCTCGCCCTGGACCCTGAGTTCGCCTGGGCCGTCAACCAGCTGGCCTACGCCAAGGCCATGTCGGGCCGCTTCGACGAGGGCCTCCGTCTCTTCGAGCGCTACGCGGCGCTCAGCCCCGGCGACGCGAACCCGCTCGATTCCATGGGCGAAACCTATATCCGGATGGGCCGGCTGGACGCGGCCGAAGCGAAATTCCGCGAGGCCTTGGATCTCAAGCCGGATTTCTACCTCTCTTGCGGCAGCCTCCTTTACATCGCCTGCCTCCGCGAGGATTATGCGGAGGCCTATCGCTGGCTCGACGAGTTCGACCGGCTGGCCCCGACGCCGTCGGCCCGGTTGGCGGCCGCGTGGGCCAGGGCCTTCACCGAGTACTTCCTCGGCCGGTCGGACGCCGCCCTCGGCCGCTACGCCGCGATCAGGGCCGAAGCCCAGGCCGCGGGGGACGGGCATGCCGCCGCGAACGTGGATTGGATCACGTCGTTCATCCATCGCGACCGGGGCGAGGCCGAGGCGGCGCTCGCCGACTACCGGCGCTTCGTTGACTATCGGGCCGGGTCCGCGGGAGGTCTGTCCGCCCTCGACGTGTCCGGCCGGGCCTTCTTCGAGGGCTGGGTCGATCTTGCCGCGGGCCGGCCCGCGGACGCCGCTCGCCGGGCGGCCGAGATGGAGCCTCTGCTCAGGCGCATCGATCCGGCCGACGCCCCTCTGGCGACCTTCCTCTACCGGCTGCTGAAGGCCGAAGCGGCGCTGGCCGGAGGGGACGTCGATCGGGCTGTCGCCGCAGGGCGGGAGATCGTCCCCCTCGACCTCGTCCGCATGGATTTCGAAGCCGTCCCGACCTACAACCAGCCCTGGCTCAAGGACGTCCTCGCCAGGTCCTACTGGAAGAAGGGCGACCTGGCCGCCGCGGGCGCGGAATACCGGAAGCTGACGACCATCGACCCTTCGAACCAAGTCCGCTGGTTGATCTCGCCGCTCTACCATTACCGTCTCGCCCAGGTCCTCGAGGAAGAAGGGGACAAGGCCGGCGCCGCGACGGAATACCGGAAGTTCCTCGAATACTGGAAGGACGCCGACCCGGCCCGCCCGGAGCCGGCCGACGCGCGGAGGCGCCTGGCCGGCCTGGCCTCAGTCCCTTGACGGACGGCCCAGTCTCATGCCGAGGGTCAGGCCCGCGGCGATGGAGTCCTGCCCGCCCGGGAAGATCAGGTAGAAGATCGCTCGGGCGGGACCCAAGGAATAGCCGATCTGGGCCTTGGGCATGAGCCAGCCATGATCGGCCTCTCCCTCGATCCCGCTCCCGGGCCAGTCGGATACCCGGTAGACGACCCCGCCGCCGAGGACGAGCCGCCGGAGCTTGAGGTTCGCCGTCAGGCCCGGCACGACGCGGACCTTCCGGTTGAACGTCTGTCCGACCCACAGGGAGAGGTCGGGATTGAGGGAGACCGGTCCCAGCCGGAGCTCCAGCTCGGGGCCGATGTTGAACCATTTCGGGTAGGCGAAGAGATTGACGTAGCCGAGGTCGAGGTAAAGCTGGAACGGCCCCTGGGTCCGCCGCCCCTGGGCCGAGGCCCGGGGCGCGGCGACGGCCAGGAGAACGACCAGCGTGAGAAGGGTCAGGCCGAGGATCTTTCTGCGCATGTTCGTTGGCTCTCTTTTCGAAGCGTCCGCTCTATTATACCTCGGCCGGCGGGTCCGCGTTGCGGACGCCGCTAGGAGCGCGGCCGCTCGCCGACGACGGTCAGGCTGAGGACCTTCGCGCCGGAGTCCCGGTAGGCGGCCAGATCGTCGCGTCCGATGTGCTCGAGCAGATACTCGTCCGGCAGATCGAGCCCGTGCGAGGACTTGACCTCGACGGCCCGGAAGCCCGCCTTGGCGATGATCCCCATGTAGGCTTCGCGCGAGAGCGCCCCGGCGACGCAGCCGACGTAGAGCTCGGCCATCTCCTGGAGCTTGGCCGGCAGGGTCCCTTGGATGACGATGTCCGAGATGCAGAAGCGGCCACCCGGCTTGAGGACCCGGAAGATCTCGGCAAAGGCCTTCGCCTTGTCCGGGACGAGGTTGAGGACACAGTTGCTGACGACGACGTCGGCCGAGGCGTCCTCGACCGGCAGGGCCTCGATGTCCCCGAGGCGGAACTCGACGTTGGCGAAGCCGCGGCGGGCGGCGTTCTCGCGGGCCTTGGCGATCATCTCGGGCGTCATGTCGACGCCGATGACCCGTCCCGCCTCGCCGACGGCCGCCCGGGCGATGAAGACGTCGTTGCCGGCCCCGGAGCCAAGGTCGACGACGGTCTGGCCCGGGGCGAGCCCGGCGAACTGGGTCGGCAGGCCGCAGCCGAGGCCGAGGTCGGCCTCTTCGACGTGCCCTTCGAGCTTGTCGTAAGCGTCCTTGATCCCGGCCACGTCCTCGGCGTAATAGGTCGCGGCCGAGGGCTCGGCAGCCGGAGCGCAGCAGGGGCTCGAGAGGGGAGCGCAGCCGCAGCTCGGGGCCGGCCGGACCTTGTCAGGGACCGCGCCCGGGGCCGGCGCGTCCTTGGCGATCCGTCCGTACTTCTCGCGGACGAGCTCCTTCAGGCGCTCGGCCTCTTTGTCCTTCTTCTTGAAGATGGTCATGGTCTCTCCTTTCTTGGGGCGGGTCCGGAGATCCGCCGGAAAAATTCGATGAGCATGTCGCGGGCCTCGGCCACGGCCTTGGCGTCGAGACAGTAGCAGGTGCGGGGGCCTTCGACGTCGCCCCGGATGAGACCGGCCTCGCGAAGCTCCTTGAGATGCTGGGAGACGGTCGACTGGGCCAGGGGCAGCCGGTCGACCAGCCCGCCGCAGATGCAGCCCCGGCGGCCGCCCAGGATCTCGAGGATGCGCAGGCGGACCGGGTGGGCCAGGGCCTTGGCCACCCCGGCAGCGCGGACGAGCCCGGGTTCGAACGGTTCTGTCTTGGCTTGGGCCATGTTCGCTCCTGTCTTCATCGTATATCGTAAATATACGATTTGATGGGCCCGTTGTCAAGTGAAATCTTCAGAACGAACGGGCGCGACAGGGGTCAGTAGCTCCAGTTGATGCCGGCGCCGATATAATCCGCCTGGTACTTCTCCGACCCGTGACTACTGTAGTGCTCCTCCGCGCTGTAATGGTAGTGCCCGTATTCCGCGATCAGGTTGAGCTTCCGGCCGACCCGGACCTTGAGACCGCCCCCATAGTGGGTGGCGCCGTTGCCGCTGAACGACGCGCCGGCGCCGGCGCGGACGAACGGCCGGAAGATCCCGAGCGGCGCGCTCACGGCGACGTTGAGCGAGATCGGGATGTCCCGGGTCACGTAGTCGAAGCTCAGGCCGAAGCCAAGGGCGCGGGACAGGCCGAACCACCAGAACGACTTGACCAGGCCGATGTGGCCGTTGCTGACGTACCCCCCCGTCAGGACGGATTCCCAGCGGTTGAGCCTGGCCGGCTTGGCCTGATCGGACTGCGGGGCCGCTTGGAGCTCGGCCGGCAGGACCGCGACCGCAAGGACGAGGATTCGGATGGCTCCCCAATGAAAGACCCGCATGACCGCCCCCTTTGGCGGCCGGCCCTCACCGGTGGTACAGGACCTTGCCGCCGACGATCGTATAGAGGACTTCCGTCCCGGGGATCTCGTCCTCGGGACAGGTCATGATATCGCGCGACAGGACCGTGATGTCGGCCAGCTTCCCGGGAGTGAGCGAGCCCTTGAGGCCTTCCTCGAAGCCGGCATAGGCGCCGTTCCAGGTGTAGGAGCGGAGGGCCTCCTCGCGGCTCATCCTCTGGTCCGGAAAGAAGGCTGTGCCGTCCTTGAGCTTGCGGGTGACCGCGGCGTAGAAGTTGGCCATCGGATCGATGGCCTCGACCGGGACGTCGGTGCCGTTGGCGATGATTGAGCCGGCGTCCATGAGCTTTCGCCAGACGTAGGCGCCGTCGCCGGCCCGCTTCTCGCCGAGGCGCTTGAAGACCCAGGGCGCGTCCGAGGTGCAGTGGACGGCCTGCATGGCCGGGATGACCCCCAGCCGGGCGAAGCGCGGGATGTCGGCCGGATCGAGGTGCTGGGCGTGCTCGATCCGCCAGCGGACGTCCTTCTCGTCCGGGTGGGCCCGAAAGGCCTCCTCGTAGATGTCGAGCGTCTCGCGGTTGCCGCGGTCGCCGATGGCGTGGGTGGCGACCTGCCAGCCGTTCTCGATGGCGAACTTGGCCGTCGCTCTCATCTCCTCGATCGATTCCGTGTTCAGGCCCGTCGAAGCCGGCAGGTCGGCGTAGGGCTCGAGCAGCCAGGCCCCGTGGGCGCCGAGCGCGCCGTCGATGAGGCGCTTGATGGTCCGGACGGTCAGATGGTCGTCGGCCGCGCCGATCATTCGATAGGCCGCGCCGCGCTCCGCCAGGGCCTGGGTCCCGGCGCTGAGCATGACGTAGAGGCGGACGGGGAGGGCCCCCTCCTCGGCCATCTTCTTGTAGACGTCGACGGTCCTCAGGCCGGCGCCGGCGTCATGGAACGACGTGACCCCGTGGGCCAGGCACTCTGACGAGGCGAGCTCGACCAGACGGCGGGTCAGCGCGGCCTCGTCCTCGGGCGAGCTCCGGGCGGCCCTGTAGCGGACGAGGCCCTGGGCGTTCTCGAGAAAGGCGCCGATCGCGCGGCCCTTGGGGTCGCGGATGATCTCGCCCCCGTCCGGGTTCGGGGTTCCATCCGTGATCTGCGACAGCGCCATGGCCTTGGCGTTGGCCAGCGAGGAGTGCCCGCTGGCGTGCGTGAGGAGGACCGGATTGTCGGGCGTGACCCGGCTCAGGGCGTCGTGGAACGGGAGGCCGTCGACGTTGGGCTCGGGTGCCCGGTCCCATTTGTCCTGGTGCCAGCCGCGGCCCAGGATCCACTCGCCGGGCTTGGCCGACCTGGCCGCCTCGCCGACCAAGGCCACGATCTCCTCCCAGGAGCGGGCTTTGGTCAAGTCGAGGTTGATCTTCGATTGGCCGAGCCCGGTGAAGTGGCCGTGGCTTTCGATGAGCCCGGGGATGGCCAGGGCGCCGCCGAGGTCGATCGTCTTCGTCCCGTCGCCGACGAGACGGCGGAATCCCTCCGGATCGGTGCCGAGCGCGGCGATGCGGCCGGCGCGGACGGCGATCCACGAGGCCGCAGGCACGTGCGCGTCCACGGTCACGATCCTGCCGTTGATGAGAATGAGATCCGCCGTCTCCTCGGGCTGCCGGATGCGGCGGTTGACGGTAAAAAGGATGATCAGGACGGCGAAAATGAGAATGAGGTACCCGTAGCGGCGGTTCTTCGAGGCCATGGCGAAAATCCCTCCCGGCCTGAGCGATAGCGGCGACAGTTCATTATATCCATAATCGGGGACACAATACTATTTTCCGATTTCAAAATGGGGGACATGATACCTATTTCCTATATTCCGGCACCCAGTCGGAATTCA
>Ga0316628_100000361_pt1 | contig 28460 bp, 21 predicted proteins | sample OWC_Aug_M2_C1_D5_FD_207648 | JGI IMG/M metagenome (GOLD analysis project Ga0316628, IMG submission 207648) | Wetland soil microbial communities from Old Woman Creek delta, Ohio, United States - OWC_Aug_M2_C1_D5_C | ecosystem: Environmental > Terrestrial > Soil > Wetlands | place: USA: Ohio...
TCGAGGTGAGCCGGGCGCTTCCTGCCTTCGATGAAGGCATCGAGCTCGTGCTCCTCGGCCGACTCGTCGTCCATCACGACGTCGGCATCCGACGACGAGATCTCTTCGACCTCGAGCTCGCCGACCTCGCCGAGATCACCGAGCCGCACCGAGCCGGCTGCGATCTTGTGCGGCCGCCGCGGCAGGTCGGTGTCCGAATCCTCGGTGACGTCCTCGAGCTCGACCTCGACCTCCTCGATCGCCGCCGCGCGCGTCGCGTCCTGCTTCTTGCCGACGATGCAGCCCGCCTTGACGGTGACCTGGAACGGCCGGCCATCGAAGTAGGCGTCGATCGCCTCCTTGATGTACCAGAACACGTCCTGCATCTCCTGACCGGAGCCGGCGATCTCCTTCCACTCGGCGAGCGGACCGTACTCGATCACCGGCGCGAAGAAGAACTCGCGCGAGCTCTTGAACAGGAGCGTGAACTCCTCGAACTCGAGGCCGCCCGAGAGGTGCGCGCTCTTCATGCAGCGCTCGACGTGGTCGACCGTCGGATAGCGCTCGACGTGGCGATCGAGGCGATCGAGCGCCTCGTGCTTGTCGTGCTTGATCAGGACCTCGCGGTAGAGGTCGTGGAACTCCTCGAACGTGCCGGCGAGCGGCAGCGTGCAGCGGACCTCGCCGCCCTTCTTGCACACGCGCGCGAAGTCGCGCAGCGCGGTCTCGAGATCCGGCATCTCGGAGAGCCCGAGGTTGCACACGACGAGGTCGTAGACGTCGTCGGCGAACGACAGCTTGGGCACCGCGCTTTCGGTGCGGAAGAACACGCCCTTCTTGCCGAGCGGTCCGAGGTCGGCGACCTTGCGGCGCGCGACGTCGAGCATCGCGCTCGAGGCGTCGATCGCGATCAGGCGCGAGCCATCGCTCATGCGGCGCAGGATCTCGATCGTCGGGTAGCCGGTGCCGCAGGAGATGTCGAGCACCTGGCCGCGATCGGGCACCGACAGGTTGCGCAGCAGCATCTTGCCGAAGCGCGCACCCCAGACCGGCGCAATCTCCTCATCGTAGATGCGCGCCAGCTTCTCGACCTTGAGACTGCGCTTTTGATGGACTGTCACGGAGCGAGGCTCGCCCCGATGGTGGCGTGATTTCGCCGGGTTGTCTAGTTGAACGTGAGATCGAGCTCGTAAGCGCCCGAGGTATTGGGGCTACCGGCGTCGACGACGACCCAGTAGAGGTGCGCATTGCGGGCCGTGAACGAGATCGTGGAGAGCCCCCCGTTCAGCGCGCAGGCCGTGCCATCGTCGTCGGTGCAGTCGAGCTCGCCGTTCGGGCCGTGCGCGTAGAGGGCGGTGTCCCAGGGGCTCGCGGCCGTGGTCGCATTGCAGGTGGTCGCCGTCACGTTGACCGTCTGGCCAGGGCACGGCGTGAAGTAGAATCCGTGGTCGGGGGAGCCGTAGTTGGCGCAGCTGCCCGCCTCGACGTTGCTGTCGTTCGCGGTGTCGAAGGGCGTCCCGCTGAACGTCTGGGTCCCGCTCGGGCTGGCCACGCGCGTGCCTTCGCGGCCACCGGCCTCGACGTGGACCATCAGCGAGCGGCCCGTCTGCGTGCCGTCGAGGCCGTCGATCACGACGCAGTTGTCGCCGGCCGACAGCGTGCCGGCGAACTGCGTCTGGACCGAGCTGCACGCGTTCGCGTCGTTGCGGCACGAGGTGCCGTTCGGCGCGGCGCCGCCGGTACACGCCCCGTGGAACACGCGGATCACCGTGTCGAAGTCCGAGCCGAACGTGTCGATGTAGTAGACCTCGTCGGCGTCGACGTGGATCGTATAGAACACGTCGAGCCCGCCCGCGTTGCCGCAGAACTGCCCCGTGCCCGGCTTCGACGCGTCGTCGTGCGCGTACGTGAGATCGGCCGTGAAGTCGCCGCCAGCGGAGATGTCGATCGCATCGCCGGGGAGGTCGTTCGCGGGGGCGATGCAGGTCGTGCAGGCGTCGATGCCGGGCGGCCCGTCGATCGCGGCGTCGGCGAGCGGTGACGAGTCGGGTCCGGCGTCGACGCCGCCGGGCGGCTGGCAGGTCTGGTCCGCGGCACACACGAGGTTTCCGGGGCACGCGCCGCCGGAACCGCATGGCGCACCTGGGTGCACCGTCGGCGAATAGCAGCCGGCGAGCCCCACGAGGAACAGCAGCCTCATCCCGCCATTATCGGCTCTTCACGTACAGCTCGCCACCGGTTTCGTTGAACTCGGCGGCCTTCGCCGCCAGCCCGGCGTCGATCTCCTGCTGCTTGGCTAGCTCGCGAACTTCCTCGGTGATCTTCATCGAGCAGAACTTCGGCCCGCACATCGAGCAGAAGTGCGCGGTCTTGGCGCCGTCCGCCGGCAAGGTCTCGTCGTGGAAGTCCTTCGCGGTGTCGGGATCGAGCGAGAGGTGGAACTGATCACTCCACCGGAACTCGAAGCGCGCCTTGGAGAGCGCATCGTCGCGCTCGTGCGCGCCCGGATGCCCCTTCGCGAGGTCGGCGGCGTGCGCGGCGATCTTGTACGCGATGACGCCGGCCTTGACGTCGTCGCGATCGGGCAGCCCGAGGTGCTCCTTCGGCGTGACGTAGCAGAGCATCGCCGTGCCGAACCAGCCGATCATCGCCGCGCCGATCGCGCTGGTGATGTGGTCGTAGCCGGGCGCGATGTCGGTCACCAGCGGCCCGAGCGTGTAGAACGGCGCCTCCTTGCAGAGCTGCATCTGCAGGTCGACGTTCTCCTTGATCTTGTGCATCCCGACGTGGCCGGGGCCCTCGATCATCGTCTGCACGTCGTGCTTCCACGCGATCTCGGTCAGCTCGCCGAGCGTCTCGAGCTCCGCCAGCTGCGCGCGGTCGTTCGCGTCGGCGGTCGAGCCCGGGCGCAGGCCGTCGCCGAGCGAGAACGCGACGTCGTACTTCTTCATGACCTCGCAGATCCGCTCGAACTCCGTGTAGAGGAAGTTCTCCTTGTGGTGCGCGAGGCACCACTTCGCCATGATCGAGCCGCCGCGCGACACGATGCCGGTGACGCGATTCGCGGTGAGCGGGATGTACGCCATGCGCACGCCGGCGTGGATCGTGAAGTAGTCGACGCCCTGCTCGGCCTGCTCGATCAGCGTCTCGATGAAGATGTCGATGTTCAGCTTCGCCGGGTCGCCCTTGACCTTCTCCAGGCACTGATAGATGGGCACCGTGCCGATCGGCACCGGCGAGTTGCGAATGATCCACTCGCGCGTCTCGTGGATGTTCTTGCCGGTCGACAGATCCATCACGGTGTCGGCACCCCACTTGACCGCCCACCGCAGCTTGTCGACCTCCTCGCCGATGTTCGAGGCGACGGCGCTGTTGCCGATGTTCGCGTTGATCTTCACCAGGAAGTTCTTGCCGATGATCATCGGCTCGCTCTCCGGGTGGTTGATGTTCGCCGGCAAGATCGCGCGGCCGCGCGCCAGCTCGTCGCGAACGAGCTCCGGAGCGACGTTCTCGCGGATCGCGACGAACCGCATCTCGGGCGTGATGATCCCGCGCCGCGCGTAGTGCATCTGCGACCGGTTGCCGTCGTCGCCGTCCTTCAGCCGCGCGTCGATCCACGGCTGCCTCAGCTTCGGCAGCCCCTGGTGCGGGTCGTGTCCCTGCGGGCCCGACGTGTCGTACACGTCGAACGGCGGCTCGCCGCCCGACAGCGAGATCCGCCGCACGGGCACGCGCAGCCCGCCCTGCTCGACGTACACCTTCTCCGAGGCCGGAAACCCCTCGATGGGGGTCACATCAACAGACTCGACGATCGGCAGCTTCTTGGACATTCGGACCTCCCTACGCCGGCATTACCCGGGTCAGGTTCTGGGGTCGCACGCGTCGCGTGCCTCTCAGCCTCCGTCGGCGGAAGCTCCCCCGTTATGGGTGTGGGATGCGGCGGACCCTACCTCGCGATAACGTCGACCACAAGTGCAGTCGTTCGGCCGCTACCGCGTGACGAAAGCCCTCGGCTCCGGAGCCATGGGCGATGTCTACGAAGCCGTCGACGACGTCCTCGGCCGCGAGGTCGCCGTGAAGACATTGCGGACGGGCAACGGCGCGCTGTTCCTCGACGAGCGTTTCCGCAACGAGGCGCGCGCGATCGCCCAGCTCTCGCACCCGAACATCGTCGCCGTGTTCGACGTCGACATCACCGCGACCCCGCCCTACCTCGTCATGGAGCGCGTGCCCGGCCCCACGCTCGATGCGCGCCTCGCCGACGGCCCGCTCCCGGCCGACCAGCTCATCCCGCTCGGCATCCAGATCGCGCGCGCGCTTGCCCACGCCCACGCCGCCGGCGTCTTCCACCGCGACGTCAAGCCGGCCAACGTCCTCGCGGCCGGCCCCGCGACCTGGAAGCTGGCCGACTTCGGTGTCGCGCACGTCCCCGATTCGACGGTGACCGTGACCGGCCAGTTCGTCGGCTCGCCCGCCTACGCGGCTCCCGAGGCGCTCGTGAAGGGCATCACCGGCGCCGCATCCGACGTCTACGGCCTGGGCGCCACGCTCTACGAAGCCGCCGCCGGCACGTGGCCGCGGCTCGAGGCCAAGGGCGCCCTGCTCGCACCGGTGCCGCCCCTGAAGACGCTCGCGCCGGCCCTCCCCTCGCACGTCTGCGCCGCGATCGATCGCGCAGTATCGCTCGAGCACGAGAAGCGCCCGACCGCGAGCGAGCTGGCCGAGCTGCTAGCGACCGATCCCGATCGGGTGACGCCGCTGCCGTCGCGCGCCGCACCGCCGCCACCGGGCCGAAGCCTGCGCTGGCAGCCGTTCGCGCTCGGCGGCGCCGTCGTGCTCGCGTTCGTCGTGTTCCTGGCGACGCGCCACCACGACACCACGCCCGCACCGGCCGCGGCGCCAACAGCCGAGCAGCCCGACGACACCGACGTCGACAGCGCGCTGCAGGACATCGCGAACCAGGCGAACGCGGGCGACATCGACGGCGCACACCAGCAGCTTGACGAGCTCGAGCACCAGGTCGGCCCCGATCCGCGCATCCGCGATCTGCGCCATCAGATCGACAAGCTACGCAAGCACGGCCACGGCAAGCACGGCGAGGACTAGCTCGGAAGGGTCAGACACTACTTGCACCACATGCGCGGACAATGAAGTGTCCGCATGGCGGACGTGCAAGTAGTGCAAGTAGTGTCTGACCCTCGCGCTCGCCAGCGACGCCCGCAGATCGATCACGGCACGTGGTCGAGCGACAGGAACGCCTGATCGAGCGCCGCCATCATCGCCTCGGCCGTCGCGAACCGGTGGTCCGGGTTCTTCGTCAGGCCACCGTCGACGAACGCGACCAGCTCGGGCGTGCACCACGGCGCGTTCTTCGCGAGCATGTCGAGACGCGGCGGCGGGGCTTTGACCTGCATCCGCATCTGCATCATCGGATCTTGATGATCGAACGGGACGCGGCCCGTGAGCATCTCGAACAGGATCGTCGCGACCGCGTAGAGGTCCGCGCGGCCGTCGAGCGGGCGGCCCATCGCCTGTTCGGGTGCCATGTAGGCCGGCGTGCCGAAGACGAGGCCGGTGGTGGTGAGCTTGCCGCCGCCCATCGCGGTCTCGGCATCGCCGATGAGCTTGACCACGCCGAAGTCGACGATCTTGGCGCGCTCCCAGCCGCCCATGTCGACGAGCATGATGTTGTCGGGCTTGAGATCGCGGTGGACGAGGCCGTGCCCGTGCGCGTGGCCGACGCCGTCGAGCATCTGGCGGGCGAGCACGAGCGCGCGGCGCGCCTGGAACGGGCCTTCGGCGATCGCGGCGGTCAGGTTCTTGCCCGCCACCTTCTCCATGACGAGGAACAGGTAGCCGGAGTCGACGAACACGTCGACGGCCGCGACGAGGTTCGGGTGATCGAGCAGGCGGACCGCGTTGACCTCGCGCGCGAAGCGCTTGGCGGCGTCGCTCGTCATGCCGGAGGCCGGAGCCTTGAGCGCGTAGCGGTTGCCGGCGTCGTCCTCGACCTCCCACACGCCGCCCATGCCGCCGCGGCCGATCGCCTGGATCACGCGATAGCGGCCGAGGTGCTTGCCCGGCTCGAGCACCGGCGCACCTTGCGGATTAATGCTGGTCGAGGACATACAGATCGGCGATGGAGGAGGCCACGGTGTAGACGGCGAGCTCGCCCCGCGCGTCGAGCGCGATCGAGAAGTAGTCAGACGGCGGCTCCGGATGCAGCGTGTCCCAGAGCGTACGCTCGCCGCTGGCGAGATTGATCTGATCGATCTCGATTTCGCCGTCGCTCCCGTGCGGGTGGTGGGTGTAGACGGTCGTGCCGTCCCCCGAGAACGAGATCGGCTGCTCGTCGGGCGGGCCGGGCAGCGTGCGGTCGGGGCCGCCGTCGAGCGAGACCAGCGTCAGGCCGCCCGCGGGGTTGGCGAGTGCGAGCAGCTTGCCGTCGGGCGACAGCGGGTGCGTGCCCTTGGAGTCGTGGCCGAGCGGCTCGGGGTCGCCGTCGGGCAGCGCGACGCGCCACAGCTGCATCGGCTTGCCGGCCTCCGCCGCACGCACGACGAGGTGCGTGCCGTCCCACGCCATCGCCATGTGATCGGAGATGTCGAACTGGCCGATCCGGCCCTTCGGCAGGTAGGACGGCTTGTCCGCGCCGGTGAGCACGCGGCGAAGCGGTGAGGTCGCGCCGGTCATCACGATCGCGCTCGAGGCGTCGGGCGCCAGCGCGAGGTGGAAGCCGAAGCCGAGCTGCGCCGCGGGGTCGGTGCCCTTGCGCGTGAACTGCGCGTAGCCCGCGGCGGTCTGCGCGGTCCCCATGCCCTCGGTGAACGCGATCACCGAGCCGTCGGCCGACACGCCCTCGATGTCGCTGCCGTCGAACCAGCTGACGTTGACCGCCGGCGCGCCGCGCTTCTTCGCGAACATCTCGAGGCGGACGTCGGCGGAGGCGACGAGCACGCGGCCGTCCTTCGCGATGTCGTGCAGCTCGAGCCGCGCGACGCCGTGGACGAGCTCGCGCTCGGTGTTGTCCTGGCGCAGCTCGCGCAGGACCGGCGGCGTCGAGCCGGTCGAGAACCAGACGGCGTCGCCGTGCCACGCGATGCCCTCGACGTCGGGGTACTCGGCGGATTGCGCGATGACCTTGCCGTGGCGATCGGTGATGACGACGCGGCCGCGCGTGTCGCCGCTCGACGGGTTCTCGCGGAACGCGAGCTCGTTGCCATCGCGCGAGACGCGCAGGTAGCGCAGCGAGCCGGAGGGGCGCGTGACGATCGGCTTGCCGACCGGGTACTCGATCGCGACCTCGTCATCGCGCACGATCGCGAGCGTGTCGTCGCCGCCCCAGCTCGCCTCGAGCACGTGATCGGCGACCGGCCGCGAGCCCGCCGCGGGAAACGCGCGCGACAGCTTGCCGCCGCCGTCCGGCTGCGCCTCGTCGATCACGGCGAGCTCGTCCTTCGGCGAGACATCGGCGAGCCGGCCTTTCACACCGACCGGGATGATCGACGGATGGTCGAGATCCGAGCGTGCGACCTGCACGTGGCCGGCGATGTCGATCGAGTAGAAGACGCCGCGGCCGTCGCTCGTGAACCGGCCGTTCCAGCGCGGCTGCGAGTGGAACGTGACGCGGTGGTAGACGGGGCCGCCCTCGACGAGCGTCGGCCACACGAGATGCGGCCGCGCGATCACGAACTTGCCGACGAGCATGCCGAGGCCCGCCGCGATGCACGCCGCCAGCGCGACCGCCGCCCACAGCGGGACGAACCGCTCCTCGCGCGGCACCTGGCGCGGGATCGCGGCGGTCTCCTCGATGTCGGACGCCGAGATCCGCGGCACCGGCTCGGTCGTCAGGTCGATCGCCTCGAGCGCGAACGCGAGATCGCTCGCCGACTGGAACCGATCCTCGGGCTTCTTCTCGAGGCAGCGCATCACGACGCGCACGAGCGAGGGGTGCACGCCCGGCAGCGGCTCCGGCTCGTGTTTCAGGATCGCGTAGGCTTCCTCGATCTTCGCCCCCGGCTTGCCTCCGGTCGCGAACGGCCGCTTGCCGGCGAGCATCTCGTAGAAGGTGACGCCGAGCGCGAAGATGTCGGTGCGCGCATCGACCTGGGCGCCGCCGAGCTGCTCGGGCGCCATGTAGCCGGGCGTGCCGATCAGCGCGCCGACGCCGGTGCCGATCGTGACCGCCTCGGTCGGATGGTGGGCGATGTTCGGCGTCGAGCCGCGGCCGCTGCCGCCGGTCGAGTCGGGCTCGGTCGCGCGGCGCAGCTTCGCGATGCCGAAGTCGAGGATCTTCACGCGTCCCGACGACGTGACGAACAGGTTCTCCGGCTTGATGTCGCGGTGGATGATCCCGGCGTCGTGCGCCGCCGCGAGCCCGCGCGCGACGTCCACGGCGATGCGCACCGCCTCCTTGACGGTCAGCTTGCCTTCGTCGAGCCGCGCCCGCAGCGACCGCCCCTCGAGCAGCTCGGTGACGATGTACGGCGCGCCGTCGAGGTCGCCGACGTCGTGCAGCGTCAGCAGATTCGGATGGTTGAGCCCGCCGATCGTACGCGCCTCGCGCTCGAATCTACGCAGCGAATCCTCGTGCTCCTGGAGCTTCTGCGGCAGCAGCTTGATCGCGACCGACCGGCCGAGCCGCGAGTCGCCGGCGCGGTACACGACTCCCATCGCCCCCGCACCGATCCGACGCTGGATCTCGTACGGGCCGAGCCGCGTCCCCGGGGCGAGCTCCATCTGGATCCCAGGATACATGCTAGGAATCAGTCATGGACAGGCACTTGCCCGTCGTCGGTCAGACGTCACCTACAGGCCTCTCTGACGAGGAGCTCGAGGCGGAGATCCACCGCCTCAAGCGCGAGCGCAACGCCGTGATCCTGGCCCACTATTACCAGGAGTCCGAGCTGCAGGACCTCGCCGATCATGTCGGTGACTCGCTCCAGCTCTCGCAGGCGGCGGCCAAGACACAGGCCGACGTGATCGCGTTCTGCGGCGTTCACTTCATGGCCGAGACCGCGAAGATCTTGAACCCGAACAAGATCGTCGTCGTCCCCGACCTCACCGCCGGCTGCTCGCTCGCCGACGGCTGCCCTGCCCCCCTCTTCCAGCGCTGGCTCGAGCAGTACCCGGGCCACACCGTGGTCAGCTACATCAACTGCTCCGCCGAGGTGAAGGCGCTCTCCGACGTCATCTGCACCTCGTCGAACGCGGTCAAGATCGTCAAGGCGCTCGAGGGCCAGAAGGTCGTGTTCGCGCCCGACCGCCACCTCGCCGCGTTCGTCGCCAAGCAGGCGAACCGCCCCGACCTCGTCGCGTGGCAAGGCACCTGCATCGTCCACGAGACGTTCTCCGAGCGCCGCTTGCTCGAGCTGATGGCGCAGCACCCCGAGGCCGAGGTGATCGCGCACCCCGAGTGCCACGAGGGCATCCTGCGCCACGCGGCGTTCATCGCCTCGACGAGCGGGCTGATCGATCACGCGAAGAAGTCGCCGAAGCAGGCGTTCATCGTCGCGACCGAGGCCGGCATCATGCACAAGATGGCGCAGGCCGCGCCGGGCAAGACGCTGATCGCCGCACCTCCCGAGGACGAGAGCTGCTCGTGCAACGTGTGCCCGTTCATGAAGAAGAACACGCTCGAGAAGCTCTACCTGGCGCTGCGCGATCTGCAGCCGCAGGTCGACGTGCCCGAGCCGGTGCGGGTGCGCGCCCTCAAGCCGATCCAGCGCATGCTCGAGATGAGCGTTTGAGAGCGCTCGCGCTGGCCGCGCTGTGTGCCTGCAACCATGCGCCCGCGCCGGCCTCGAAGGTCGTCGCCTCCGATGTGCTGACCGCCGTGATCGACGACTGGTCGTCGACGAAGGCGACCGTGACGCTGTGGCGGCACGACGACCGCGGCTGGGGCGAGAGCGGATCGTGGCAGGCCGTGATCGGGCATGCGGGCGCGGCGTGGGGCATCGGCCTGCACGGCAGCGGCGCGCCGCCGGGACATGCGGGCCCGGTGAAGCACGAGGGCGACGGTGCGTCGCCGGCCGGCATCTTCGCGATCGATAGTGGCTTCGGGTTCGACCCGCTCCCCGGGACCAAGCTGCGCTACACGCAGCTGCGCGACACCACCGAGTGCGTCGACGATCCGGCGTCGAAGGCCTACAACACGATCGTCGAGCACACACCCCAGGCCGACTGGACCTCGTCGGAGCACATGCGCAGCGTCGCCGGCTACCACTACGGTCTCGTGATCGCGCACAACCCGGCGCGCACCCCGGGAGCCGGCAGCTGCATCTTCGTGCACGTGTGGAGCGGCCCCGACGAGAGCACGGTCGGCTGCACCGCGCTCCCCGAGGCCGACGTCCACAAGCTCTTGACGTGGCTCGAGCCCGGCACCGTGTTCGTGCTGCTGCCCCGCGCCGAATACCGCGCGCTCCAGGATCAATGGGGCCTGCCTCCGCAGTAGGCTCGCACCATGATCTGGAAGACGCTCCTGGTGCCGCACGACTTCTCCTCCTCGGCGAACCACGCCGCCGCGATCGCGCGCGACGAGGCCAAGCTGCACGGCGCTCGGCTGCTGCTGCTCCACGTCATCGACCTGCCACACGCGATCAAGCCCGACACCGTGATCGTCCCCGACCAGACCGGCGCGCCGGTCAACGTCAAGGACTACGCGGTCTCGAGCGCCGAGGCGCACCTGCAGGACATCGTCGCGCGGCTCGGCAAGGACGGCATCACCGCGACGCCGTTCATCCGCATCGGCAACCCGGTCGACGAGATCAACCGGTTCGTCGACGAGGAGAAGGTCAGCCTGATCGTGATGGGCACGCACGGCCGCACCGGCCTGCAGCACCTGCTCGTCGGCAGCGTCGCGGAGCGCGTCGTGCGCACGGCGACGTGCCCGGTGCTCACGGTCCGCCACCCGTAGCGTAGACCTCGGAGACCGTCTTGACCGGCAGGCCGGATGCCGCGACGTAGTCGGCGAGCGTCTGGAAGTCACTGGTTCGCCACTCGGTGTTGAGCGTCGGGGCGTCGACGATGCGGTGGAGCACGAGGACGAGCCAGTCGTGGTTCGCGAGCGCCTCGTCGACCCACTGCTCGGCCTGCGCGAGCGTGACGCCCTCGGTGACGTAGCCGACGCGCAGCCGCCGCGAGTCGGAGGGCGGGAACAGCTCCTGCTGGCTGGAGTAGATCGTCCGGCAGCTGGTGAAGTACTGCCCGGCGAGCGCGAGGACGTCGGGCGAGAACTCGCCGCTCGGGTAGGCGCAGTGGTCGTAGCCGGCGAAGCCGTTGGCGATCAGCCACGCGCGCGCGTTGACCATGTCGTCCTCGACCTCGGCCGGCGACAAGTTCGTGTAGTGGAGCGCGTGATCGACCTCGGTGTACGCGTGCACCGAGATGTCCCAGCCGAGCATCGCGAGCGACTTCAGATCGGTGAGCTTCGCGCGGCCGGGCTTGTCGACCTCGTCGGTGATGACGTAGGCGGTCGCCGGCAGGCCGTGCGCGGTCAGGATCGCGGCGGCGGGATCGACCATGGTCGCGAAGTTGTCGTCGAAGGTGAACGACACGACACCGCCCGGGAACGCCGGCGCCTCGGCGACCAGCGCGATGCCGTTGAGGTGAAGGCGCACGTGGTTGCCGCTGGCGTCGTCGGAGACGCGGACCATCACGTCGGTGATGCGGGACCGGTCCGGCGTGCCGGCGACCTTCGTCGGCGTCCACGGCACGGCGACCGAGATCCAGTCGCCATCGGTGAACCACTGCCGGCTCTGACCGGTGCGCAGGCTGAACTCGAACGCGTTGCTGAGGTTGCCGCTACCGAGCTGGATCTCGAGGTCACCGAGGTGATCGACGCCCTCGAGCTTGACCCACACGCGCGCGACCTTGCCGGTGAAGTCGATCGGCGTCATCCCGGTCTTCGCGAGCGTGCGCGGCGCGCCGGTACCGGCCGTCTCGACGAGCGCCGACTGCGTGCCGAGCGTGAAGTCCAAGGTGTCGTCGAGGTTCGTGATCCCCGGGTTCGCGACGAAGCCGCTGCCCGGATCCATCTGGGTGATCCAGCTCGCGACCTGCTGCTCGGGCGGCTTGCCCGGCGGTGCCGCGCCGCAGCTCTTGCGGCCCGTCGAGGTGGTCCACGTACATGCGTACCGGTAGGCAGCGGGCAAGGTCGCCGTCCCGGCATCCGTGGTGACGACGACGTCCGCGGCACCCTCCTGGAGCTCGCGATCGCCGGTCGTGCAGGACAGATGGTCGTCGTCGACGGAGACCGAGCCGCAGGGCACGCCGCCGATCGTGACGTGTGCGCCGTCGAAGCCGCCGCCGTGGATCGTCACGCGCGTACCGCCGGCGACCGAGCCCTCCATGGGCTCGATCGACGTGACCTCGAGCGGGCCGCTCGAGCCGATGTGGCAGCCGATCAGCGACAGCAGGAGGAGGCGGCGCATCGCGATGGGGACGAGCAGATCGAGTGCCATCGCCACATCGCGGAGTTGGGCGGTGTTCGACGTGCGCGCGCGAGACAGTGTGTTGGCCCGCCGCACGTAGATCGTGCCCGCACGCCCCGCTAGCGTGGATCGATGTGGCGCGCGCTGCTGCTGCTCGCAGCCGTCTCGGGATGCCAGGACCTGTTCGGGATCCGGCATATCGGCGACGCCGGGCTCGACGCGCCCCCGCGCCCCGATGCGGCCGCCGGGGTGTGTGGGCTCGTCGGCACGTCCTGCTGCACGACCGGGGCGAGCTGCACGGATGGATCGCAGTGCCTCGATCTCGGCAGCGGCCACGCGCAGTGCATGCTGCTCGCCGGCGCGTTCCAGACCACGACGCCAACCGGCTGCGAGCCGAACGCGTGCATGAACGACGACCCGTTCGCGACGACGCCGTGCACCTGCCCCACCGGCTTCACACCGGAGACGGTGGCGATCGACAGCGGCTGCGGCGACGTCAACGCCCCCGCGAACCACGACAGCACGGTGACGATGTGCGCGGTCGATGCGCTGCCCGCGAGCAGCGACTTCGGCGGCTGGTGGCTGACGGCGGACATCCCCGACTGCGAGCCCGGTCATCCCGATGGCTGCGTGCGCGCGAACCCCCAGACCGGCGGGTGCTCGTGCCCGTCGCCGACCCAGCCGTTCGCGTTCCGCGTGTTCGTGCCCGGCACGCTCGGGCCGACGTGCGCGAACGGCGACCTCGGCGGCTTGCTCGGCATGTGCCTCGATACGAGCGTCGCGGTCGCGTCGGTGCGCGGCGTCTACGAGAAGGATCCCGACGGCACGTGCGCGAAGACGTCGCTCGGCGACTGCAAGTGCCCCCCGGGCTCGATCGAGTCGAACATCGAGACGGTCGCCGATCGGCTCGACGGTCAGACGCTGCTGATCTTCCAGAGCACGATCACGATCTGTCTGGCTCCGCCGTGACGGCGGATCAGCGGTCGCGCCAGTAGCGCGTCTGCAGCGAGGTCAGCGCCCGGCGCACCATGCCGCGCGCCTCGTCGCGATCCATCGACAGCTCGCGCGCGACATCGTCGATCGACTCGCCCTTCATCCAGCGTGCGAGCGCGTCGTTGTAGCCGCCCTGCGCGGTGCAGGCCTGCCGGCGGACGAGCTTCCAGTCGGCCGTCGACGAGCCGCGCGACGCGTCGTACACGCGCTCGGTCGCATCGGCCTTGGGATCGCTCGGCACGATGTACTCGGTCGCTTCCTTGTCGGTCGGCGACAGCGGCCAGCTCACGTAGTGGTCGCCGGCATCGTCCTGCCACGACAGGCGCGACACGACCCGGTTCATGTCGCTGGTCCGCACGACGTCCTTGTCGCGGACGATCGATGCGTCACCGCACGAGTACGCGGTGGTCAAGGTGGGACGAGCGGGGCGCGCAGCACACGCGGTCGCGCCGACGACGAAGACGAGGAGGAGCTTGCGCATGCTCGACCTTTCAGCACGAAGCGGGCCAGCGGATCGGCGCGCGTTGCGGGCGATTTCCGGGCAAGACCTGCCGACCTCGGCAACTCTTGCCGGCCGGCTACAGCTTGTATTGCTTCGCCTTGAGCGTGAACGTGCGGATCGGCATCGCGATCAGCTGCGCCGCCCGCGTCTTGACGCCGCCCGCCGCCTCGAGCGCCTCGATCATCCGGCGTCGCTCGAGCTCCTCGAGCTCCTCGGCGATCGGCCGGAACACGCCTTTCACCTCGCGCGCGACCGGTGCCGCGACTGCGGCGGGCGGCGCGTCGGCCGTGCCACCGAGATGTGGCGGCAGGTCGTATGGCTCGATCGTATCGTCGGGCGCGGCGACCGCCGCGTACTCGAGTGCGTTCCGCAGCTCGCGCACGTTGCCCGGCCATGTGTGCGTCAGGAGTACCTGCATCGTGCCCGGCGCGAGCGTCTTCGTCGGGCGCGCGAGCTGCTTGCAGGCCGCCTCGAGGAACGCGCGCGCGAGCACCGGGATCTCGATCTTGCGGTCGCGCAGCGGCGGCAGCATCACCCGCGCGCCCGAGATCCGGTACAGCAGGTCCTGGCGGAACCTGCCTGCGGCGACCTCCTCGTCGAGGTTGCGGTTCGTCGCCGTCACCAGCCGGATGTCGATCGGCCGCTCGCGCGTGTCGCCGACCCGCGTGATCGTCTTGTTCTCGAGCGTGCGCAACAGCTTCGCCTGCACCGCAAGCGGCAGCTCCGCCACCTCATCGAGGAACACCGTCCCGCCGCCGGCGCTCTCGAACAGGCCCGCCTTCGTCGTCGCCGCGCCGGTGAACGCGCCCTTCTCGTGGCCGAACAGCTCGCTGTCGACCAGCGACTCCGGCCCGAGCGCCGCGCAGTTCACAGGCACGAACGGCCCGGTGCGCTTGGACCAGTGGTGCACCGCGTACGCCGCGTTGTCCTTGCCCGATCCGTTCTCGCCGTTGATCAGCACCGGTAGCTGCGAGGCGGCGAGCTTCTCGAGCAGCGCGAACACGCGCAGCATCGCCGGATCCGCCACCAGCACCGAGCGGCTCCCCAGCTCGAGCGTCGTCGCCGAGTCCGACGGCTCCGCCACCGTTCCCGGGCGCGCCCGCCGCGCGGCGGTCCTCGCCTCGAGCAGGATCGTGTCCGCATCCACCGCATCGGTCGGGCACACTGCGAGCCCTGCCCGCGCGCCGGGTACCGACGTCACCACGCGCTCCGCGATCTCCCGCGCGCCGTCGCGATCGACCTCGGGCAAGAGCAGCAGCGCGCCGCCGTCGTCGCCGGCTCCGACCACGTCGATCAGGCGCAGCGCGTCGGTGAGCTGCGCAGGCGTCGCGCCGAGCACCGCGACCACGCCGAGCGATCGCTTGAACGTCATCGCGCGCTCGAGCTCCTCGACGAGCCGCCGCCGCCACCCGGGCTCCGTCAGCGACCCACGCGCCGGCGTCGCCGGGGTCGAGAAGTGCAGCACGAGCACGACGTCGCCGACCGTGGCGACATCGCCCGACGCGAGGATGCGCGCCTCGTGCACCGGCTCGCCGTTGACGCGCGTGCCGTTGTGACTGCCGAGGTCGGCGATGCGCACCACGCCGTCGTCGATCCGGATCGTCGCGTGGCGCCGCGACACGCTCGCGTGGTTGACGCGCAGCTCGATCTCGGGCGCGCGCCCGATCACGACCGCGCCGGAGCGCGGCAGGTGGAAGATCGACGACGTGTCGTTGTCGACGACGAGCAGGTACGCCGTACCCGAGCCACCGGCGTGCTCGAAGCTCGCGAGCCTACTTGCGGTCTGATCGACGCTGGTCATCCTGGTCTCCTTCGGTCCTGGTCGCGACATCGTCGGCACCGAGCCGCCACGGCACGTGCTCCTTCATGAATCGCTCGAGCTCGGCGGCGCCGCGGCTCTCGACCTCGACGTTCCAGTCCGTCACGGTCGGCGGCGCCGGAGCCTTCGCATCGGCCTTGCCCGCCGTCGCGATCCACACCTTCTTGCCGTCCGCGGCGAGCGCGAGCCCGGTCACCGGCCCCGCGTGGACATCGCGCGTCTCCAGCCGCTTGCCGGTCGTCGCGTCCCAGATGTCGGCGGTGCCGAGGTCGCCCGCGGTGACGAGACACCGCCCGCCACACGCGAACACCGTCGCGTGGATCTCGCCGCGCGCGCCCTCGATCGTGGTCAGCGCGGCCGCGCCGATCGCATCGCCGTCGACGGCGAACACGCGTGCCGCCGCGACGCTGCCGACGGCGAGCCGGCGCCCGTCCTGCGAGAACGCGAGCGCGGTGACGTGGATGCGCAGCGTGCGCCGCGCGATCACCTCTCCCTTGCGGTTCCACAGGATGAGGCCGCGGTTGGTCCCGCCGACGAGCAGATCGCCCGCCGGTGCATACGCGAGCGCTCGCACCCACTCGCCATCGCTCGCCAGCGGGATCGACGTGCGGCTCGGGAGCGACCACAGCTGTGCGTCCTTGCCGGCGGTCGCGACGTGCTCGCCATCGGGCGCCGCCGCGATCGCGCGGATCGGTGCGTGCGCGCCCGAGAGATCCACCGGCGACGCGCGGCCGCCGGCGTCCCACGCGACGAGGTGATCGTCCTCGCCGCCGGTGACGAGTGTCGCGCCGTCGGGCGTGAACGCAGCGGCGTACACGTGGCCGTAGAGCGGTCCGGACAGCGTGTCGTGCCGGGGTTCCACGAGCTCGACGTAGCTGTTGTCGCACGTCGCCGCCACCTGTCCGCGCGATGACACCGCGATTGCCTCCACGGGCGAATCGAAGGAGTACACGCGCGGCTCGAGGCGCGCGACGTCCCACACGCGCGACGTGCCATCGCGGCTGCCGGTGACGAGCTTGCGACCATGATCCGCGAACGCGACGGTGGTGACGGCGTCGGCGTGCTCGAACGTGGCGAACGTCTGCCCCGTGTGCGCTTGCGACACCATCGCCTGCCCGTCCTCGCCGCCGGTCGCGACGAGCTCGCCGTCCGCGGAGAACGCGACACTCGTGATGCGGCCGCCGTGCGACGTCAGCCGGCGCGGAGCATCGGGGTCGACCGTCTTGGCGTCGTCGCCGCTCGGACGATTCGCAGGCACGCTCCAGATGTCCGCCTCGCCCGCCGCGTCCGCGGTGACGATGCGCGACCCGTCCGGCGAGACTTCCATCGCCGTGATCGGCTCCTCGTGCTCGAGCGGCGTGACGACGACCTTGCCGTAAAACGGGCTCCAGATGCGCACGCTGCCGTCGGCGCTCGCGGTCGCGACCCAGCTGTCGTCGGGACTCCACCGCACGGCGGTGACCGCCCCGCGGTGGCCGCGCAGCGGGGTGAACTCGACGCCCGACAGCGAGTTCCACACGCACGCGCTGCCGTCCTCGGCGCCGTAGGCGGCGAGATACCCGAGCGCGTCGAAGCGCACGCTCAGCACCGCGGGCGGTCGTTGCGTGGCACGCGTCTCGTCGGCTTGCGTGCACTGCGCGTCCTGGCTCTTCCCGGTCGCGAGGTTCCACACGCGGGCGGCGCCGTCGGCACCCGCGGTCGCCAGCCTGCCGTCGAGCGAGAACGCGAGATCGATGACGGAGCCCTTGTGGGCGGCGAGCTTGGCGACGAGCGAGCCGTCGAGCCTCCACACCATCACCGTTCCGTCCTCGCCGCCGGCCGCGACACGCGTGCCCGAGAGATCGAACGCCACGACCGTCGGCCTGGTCAGCTCGCCGAGCGTCCGCTCGCGCGCGCCCGCCGGTGTCCACAGCTCGACATGGCCGCCGCCGGCGGCCGCGATGTGCGTGCCGTCCGGGCTCGTCGCGACGACCACCGCGCCGCGACCGCGCGCGAGCACGCGCCCTGCCTCGAACGGCCGGATCGCCTCTGCGAGCGCGAACCCGAGCGCCGGGTCGTAGCCGCCGCGCGCCGCCTCGACGAGGTACGCGAGCGCCGCGCCGTCACGGCCCGCGGTCAGCTCGCTGCGCCCGCGCTCCTCGAGCAGCGCGACGCGCCGCGCCTCCGCACGGTCGCGCGCCTCGACGACGTTGCGCACGCTGATCACGCCGACGACCGCGAGCGCCGCGGCCGCCGCGAGCGCCACACCGACGGCGATGCGATGGCGGCGCAGCCAGCGCCGCACCAGCTGCCCGGCGGTGTAGCGGTGCGCGCCGACGAGCTGCCCGGTCTGGAACCGTTCGAGGTCCTTCGCGAGCGCCGCGGCGGTCACGTAGCGATCGTCGGGATCGCGCGCCATCGCCTTGCTGACGATCGCGAGCAGGTCGGGCGGCGTGTCGGGCTCGCGCTCGCCGAGCGGCATCGGAGGTCCGGCCTTGACCTGCTCGATCACCTCGTTCGCGTGCTTGCCCTGGTACGGCGCGTGACCGGCGAGCACCTTGTAGAGCAGCGCGCCGAGCGCGTAGACGTCCGCGCGCTGATCGACCGCCTCGCCGCGCGCCTGCTCGGGCGGCATGTACGCCGGCGTGCCGACGACCGAGCCGGACACCGTCTCCTCGCCGGTCGCGCGCAACGGCAGCTTCATCGACTCCTTCGGATCGGTCTGCGCGCCGAGATCCTTCGCGAGGCCCCAGTCGATCACGACCGTCTCGCCGAAATCGCCGACGAGGACATTGGCGGGCTTGAGATCGCGATGGACGACGTTCTTGTCGTGCGCGTACGCGAGTGCATCGGCGACCGCGATCACGCGCGGCAACAAGGCGAGCCGCTCGGCGAGCGTCTGCTTCTCGGCGACGAGCTTGTCGAGCGAGCGGCCCGGCACGATCGGCATCGCGTAGAACGGCTCGCCGCCCTGCCACGCGCCTGCCTCGTAGACGTGGATGATCGATGGGTGCTGCAGGCGCGCGGTGATCCGCGCCTCGCGCTCGAACCGTCGCGCGATGTCGCGGTTCTTCGGCAACAGCTCCTTGATCGCGACCTGGCGACCGAGGCGCAAATCCCGCGCCTCGACCACGCGTCCCATTCCGCCTCGCGCCAGCTCGCGAACCACGACGTAGTGGCGGCGCTCGACCTCGAGCAGCTCGGGGTAGTCGCGCACGACGGCCAGTACCTCGACGGGTACTGAACGCGCGGCCTCTGGCCGAGGCTCCGCGCCGTCGATCGTCGCCTCGGGATCACCAGGCTCCACGTCACCGTCGGCTTCTGCAGCCCCCATGCCGCCGGCCACGATGGCACACACGCTGCAACACCAGCAAGCATGATAGGGTGGCGACCCTGGGTGATGTGGCGATGCGTGTGTGCACTGGTGGTGCTCGCGGGCTGCTGGTCTGATGACCCGTCGGTGAACGGGCTCACCCCCGAGCAGTGGGCGCACTTCCAGGCCGAATTCACGGTGCCCGCGCTGACGTCGTGCGCGCAGCCGAGCTGCGATCGGCTCGCGATGCTCGGCAAGCTGCTGTTCGCGGACAAGACCTTCTCGAGCAACGGCAAGGTCGCGTGCGTCACCTGCCATGACCCCGGCAAGGCGTTCATCGACTCGCGCACGCCGAACAACGTCTCGCTCGGCGCGATCACGTGGACGGGACGCAACTCGATCGCGACGATGAACCTCGGGCTGAAGTACCAGCTCGAAGGCACCGACAAGATGTTCACCTGGAGCGGCAGGTACGACAGCCCCGGCAAGGTGCTCGAGCTCGCGATCAATGGCCCGTTCGACACCGACGTCACCACCGTCGAGGCCGACGCGATCGCGAGGTACGGCTCGGCGTACGGAGACATCCTCGGCGCGAGCTCCGGCAGCAACGTGCTCGCCGGCATGGAGAAGGCGCTCGACGCGTACCTGTTCCGGATCACCAGCGTCGACTCGCCGTTCGATCAATGGCTCGCCGGCAGCGACGACGCGATCAGCGACAGCGCCAAGCGCGGCTTCGTGGTGTTCGTCGGCCGCGGCACCTGCGTCGAGTGCCACAGCGGCCCGCTGTTCAGCGACTTCGACTTCCACGACACCGGCGTGCCGCAGCAAGGCTCGAACGTTCCGCTCACCGATCTCGGGCGCAGCACCGTCACGCACCTGGTCGACGACGACGGCAAGTTCCAGACGCCCAGCCTGCGCAACGTCGCGCTGACCGGGCGCTACATGCACGACGGCTTCTACGACTCGTTACCGGCGGTCGTCGACTTCTACCGCCGCGGCGGCGACGACGGGCCCTACGCCGGCGTCAAGGATCCGCGGATCACGCCGCTCGATCTCACCGACGACGATGCTCACGATCTCGTCGAGTTCCTGAACGCGCTCACCGACCCCAGCAGCACGCTGGCGTGCAAGCAGCTGACGGCGTGCTCTGGCACCTGCACGAACACGCTCGTCGACTTCAACCACTGCGGCAGCTGCGACAGCGCGTGCATGCCGACGACGGCCTGCGTGATGGGCAGCTGCGTGCCGGCCGGCCCGTGCATGCCGCCCGACGCCCAGTGCGGCACCCAGTGCGTGAACCTCGAGACCGATCGCCACAACTGCGGCGCATGCGGTCGCACGTGTGCCGGCACCTGCACGGCGGGCCTATGCGAGTAGTCGCCGCGATCGCGCTCGCGTGCGCGTCGTCGCTCGCGTACGCCGACGAGCCAGCGCCGCCACCGCCGGCCCCGACAACGCCGGCCCCGACAACGCCGCCCCCGACAACGCCGGCCCCGACAACGCCGCCCCCGACAACGCCGGCCCCGACAACGCCGCCGCCACTGCCCGCGCCCGAGCAGGCGCCCGCCCCCGCGCCCGAGCCGGCACCACCCCCGCTGCCGCCCGGTCCGAACATCGACGATCTGCAGGACAAGCTCGACACGCTCCAGCGCCAGCAGGAGGCCCAGCAGCGCGAGATCGACGGTCTGAAGGACATCGACAAGTCGATCGAATGGCTGAGTCGCTTCCTGACCGCCTACGTCGACGTCGGCGCGTTCGCGGTCGGCGGGGACGGCTCCGGTATCCGCAGCGATCTGGGCCACATCCACTATCCGCAGTACATCGGCCGGACTCCCGCGCCGTGGGTGTTCGAGGGCGATCCGCGGTCGACCGCCATCAACGCGCTCGGCGAGCCCGCCGACACCTCGGACTCGCGCGAGCTCACCGACGACACGTTGCACAGCGGCGGCCACCCGACCGTGCTCGTCAACTCGATCGGCCTCGCCATCGGCAAGTCGCTCGAGCACGACATCTACGTCACCGCGTTCGCCGAGCTGCTGCCCCGCCCGGCAGGCGACATCCTCGACGTCGAGCTCGCGAACATCAAGTACCGGCCGTCGCACTCGTACGACCTCGTGATCGAGGCCGGCAAGATCGACTCGGTGCTCGGCGTCGAGTACCGCACGCAGGACGCGCCGAACCGGATCATGGTGACGCCGTCGCTGATCGCGCGCTACACGACCGGCCGCCCGTACGGTATCGACGCGCGGCTGACCCGCGGCCAGCTCGTGCTGTCGGGCGCGCTCACCAACGGCAACATGATGGACCACCGGTTCGAGCGCGAGCACTCGCTGCACTCGACGTGGCTGCCGAACGTCGCCGGGCACGTGCAGTACAAGATCCCGTTCGGCCACGGCCTCAAGATCGGCATCTCGGCGGCGGCGGGGCCCCAGGATGATCAATCCTCGACGGACATCGCGCAGTGGCACATCGGCGCCGACGTCGCGCTGACCGACTACAACGGCTGGGACATCGTCGCCGAGTACGTGCAGGGCCTGCAGCAGGGCCAGACCCGGCTCATCCCGTGCGACGTCGCCGCCTGCCTGACGTACAAGGGCGCGTATGTGCTCGTGGATCGCCACGTGGTGCCCTGGTTCACGCCGTACGTCCGCATCGACTGGCGAGATGCGGTGCATACGCACGGGGCGCAGTTCGTCTACGAGTCACACGTCGCGCGGGCGACGATCGGAGCACACTTCGAGATGACGACGCGAATCCTCGCGAAGATCGAGTACACCTTCAACCGCGAGCTCGACGGGATCCCGCAGTTCGCCGACGACGTCGTGACCAGCTCGCTCGTGGTGGCAACCGACTGATGCTGCGCTATCTCCCACTCCTCTTGCTCCTCGGTGCGGGCCCCGCGCCCGCCACCGGCACCGTCACCGGCACCGTCGTCGCCGTGAAGAGCGGCAAGCCGGTCAAGGCCGAGTACCTCTACGTGTACCTGCAGCCGGTCAAGCCGCCGCGCTATCCGGGCCACGGCAAGACGTTCCAGATCCACCAGAAGAACAAGCAGTTCGTCCCGCACGTGCTCGTCGTGCCGAGCGGCAGCGTCGTCGAGTTCCCGAACGACGATGACGCCGAGACCCACAACGTGTTCTCGCCGAACGGCCCGCCGACGCAGTTCGACCTCGGCCGCAAGAACAAGTCCGACAAGCCCGCGAGCCGCGAATTCGACGACCCCGGCGAGGTCGAGCTGTTCTGCGACATCCACCAGGAGATGTGGGCCAAGGTGAAGGTCGTCGACACGCCCTACGTCGCCGACGCGCACGACGGCACGTTCACGATCACCGGCGTCGCGCCCGGGACCTACAAGGTGATCGCGTGGGCGCCGAGCAGCGCCGAGGTCGTGTCGCCCGACAAGCAGATCACCGTGACCGCGGGCCAGACCGTCACCGCGAAGCAGATCCATCTCCAGCTGTCGCCGCCCGACACGGCGCACATGCGCAAGGACGGCAAGCCGTACTGCCCCGACGGCTACGACCGCTGCTAGGCAAGACTTGCCGGCCAGGCAAGCTTTGCCGTCCCCGAATGCCCCGCCGAGAGCAAGCCCTGCTCGGATCGCGGTCGCCGCGTGTGGTCCGGGTCGTGCTGTGTAGGCGCGGCATGAAGAACTTGCTCTGGCTCCCCCTCATGGTCGGCTGCGCTGCCAGCGCGCCGTCCACCTCCACGTCCACCTCCGACCTGCGCGGCGACATCTGCCCGGCGAACACGCCGTCGTCGCTCGCGCCGCCGTCCGATCAGACGCTCGCGTTTGCGGTCTCCGCGAGCGGCGTGCAGGAGTACACGTGCAACGGCACGGCGTGGGTGTTCGTCGCGCCCGACGCGCAGCTGTACAACCTCCACGACTGCGACCAGGACGAGGCGCTCGGCCACCACTACGCCGGCCCGACGTGGGAGTGGTACGAGGACGGCTCCACGGTCGTCGGCGCGAAGGTCGCGGCCGCGACCCCCGATCCGGCGTCGATCCCGTGGCTGCTCTTGAAGGGCGTGAGCCACGGCGCCGACGACGGCCGGATGAGCGACGTGACGTACATCCAGCGCCTCGTGACCGATGGCGGCAACGCGCCGGCGACCGGCTGCGACGCCGACCACGTCGGTGCGGCCGCGAACGTGCCGTACACCGCGCGCTACTACTTCTATCGCCAGTCGCACGGCGGCACCGGCGTGCGCTGCGGCGGTTAGCCGACCGTCATCCGGCCGCCGTCGCGCAGCGCCTGCGGCACGAGCGAGCTCGGCTCGCCGGTCGAGACGAGCCACAGCTGGTGTGCCGCGCGCGTGACGCCGATGTGCAGCAGGTGGCGCGCCCAGTTGACCGTCGGGTAGCTCGCCTCGTTGACGTCGACCATCACGACGTAGTCGAACTCGAGACCCTTGACCTGCGCGACGTCGGTGACGTCGACACCGGGCTGGAAGTTGAACTCGTCGCGGCGGACGCGGCGGAGCGCGGGTACCTCGGCGCGGCGCAGCCCCTCGAAGTACGCGTCGGCCTGCTCGGCGTGGCGGGAGATCACCGCGCACGACGCGGTCGGCTCGCGCGCCATCAGCGTGCGGAGCGCGTCGCCGAGGAACGCGACCGCCTCGCCGAGGTCGCCGAACTCGTGGAGCTCGACCGGCTCGCCCGGGCGCGCGGCGAGCGGCTCCTCGGGCGCGAGCTCGGGGCCGAGGATCTCGCGCGCGAGCATCATCACCTCGGCGGTCGAGCGGTACGAGAGCTTGAGCGGCCGGACGATCGCCGGCTGCCCGGTCTGCCCGGAGATCTGAGCGACCAGCGACGCCCAGCCGGTGAAGTTGTTGTCGAACACGAGGCGCTGCGCGGTGTCGCCGGCGATCGTGACCGAGCGCTTGCCGGGATCGTCGTCCGGCGCCCGGACCGACTCGACGAGCACCTTGACCTCGAGCGCGCTGCGATCCTGCGCCTCGTCGATCGCGACGTGCTCCCAGATCAGCTCGTCGCCGTCGGGCACCTTGAGACCGCCGCGCTTGAGCTGGACGAGGCGCAGCAGCAGCGGATCGTCCTCGTCGTCGAAGCGGCCCGCCGGATCGTCCTCGTCGGGGCCGACCGCCTCGCCCTGCGCGTCGAGCACCGGCTTGCCTTCCTCGTCGACCGGCGACGCCTGCGGCTTGGCGAGCTGGCGCTTGACCCACGCGACCAACCGATCGACATCGCGCGCGTTGACATCCGTGCCCTCGAAGCCGGCGGCGAGCGTGACGGGATCGGTGAGCAGCTCGGCCCAGTCGAGCACGCAGTCGTCGGCGCGCTTCTTCCACTTCTTGGTGAAGCCCTCGAGCGCGACGCGCGTGCTCGGCTCCAGCTCGGACTTCTTCGTGAACGACGCGAGCTTCGCGAGGCGCGGCACGAGCGCGCGCTTGACGCTCTTGTTCCACTCGGCGAGCGCGGCGTCGCTGATCGCGGCGAGCTCGGTGCCGATCTTCTCGGCCTGCACCTCGCACCAGCGCTCGAGGATCGCGAGCATCGCCGGGTGCTTCTTGACGCGCGAGACCTGCTCGGGCGGCTCGACGTTGTACTTGACCGGTGCGTCGGGCAGGCAGCGCATGCGCGTCGTGCGCGCCCAGCCGGTGTACGTCACGACGGGCACGCCGGACACGCCGAGCGCCGGCAGCACGCCCGCGACGTAGCGGACGAGCGCCTGCGACGGCACGACGAACAGCGTGTTCGCCGGCTTGAACCGCTTGCCGTCCTGGAAGTTGAGATACGCGATGCGGTGGAGCGCGACGGTCGTCTTGCCCGAGCCGGCGCCACCCTGGATCACGACGATGCCGCTCCCCGGCTGCGTGATCAGCTCGAACTGCTCCTTGTCGATCAGCGCGGCGATCTCGGGCAGCGCCTTGTCGGCGCGCGCGGTGCCGTGGTGGATGCCGAGCTTGCCCTTCTGGCCCGGCGCGACGACCGGCCGCGCGGCCTTGCCCATGCCGCCGTGGAGCACCGGCGCGATCTGGCCGACCGCCTCGACCCACGCACCGCGCGAGTCCTTGAGGTAGGTCCCCTGCGGCGTGCCGATGCGGCGCAGGTTGCCCTTCGCGATGGAGACGTTGCGGCGCGCCTCGACGAAGCCCTCGACGCGCTTGCCGGCGATCTCCTCCTCGTAGTCGTCGCCTTCCTCGTAGCGGTAGTAGATGCGTGACACCGGCGCGTTGCGCCAGTCGACGATCTGGACGTTGCTCTGGCGATCGATGAAGCCGCGCTTGCCGACCATGACGTCGCGCGTCTTGCCGCCCTCTTTCAGCCGCATGTGCGCGAAGTACGGGCTCGTGATGTCGACCGGCAGCGACTTGCCGCCGCCGATGCGCGCCTTGAGCGCCGCGAGCCGCGTCATCTGCTCGATCAGAGGAGGTAGATCCTCGGCGCGCGCCTCGGCGATCTGGTCACGCAGCGACAGCAGATCGGCGTCGAGGTCGCTCGAGCCCACCTGCGGCCGGCCGTCGTCTTCCTCGCCCATCGCGACCCGGGCCTGGACCTGACCGTACAGGCGCTCCTCCTCCGCGATGACCTTCGCGGCGGGAGTTCCTTTCTCGACGAGCTGCGGCATGACGGACGAAGGAGGGAATCTATCCGAATCAGGCACTTGCGCAATAGGAAACCGATCGATGCTGGCGCTCGTAGAAGGTGCGATGAGCGATCTGCCGCTGCGCCTCGGCAACTACGAGCTCGTTCGCCTGCTCGCCCAGGGAGGGATGGCCGACATCTACCTGGCGCGTCAGGCAGGCCTCGACCGGCTCGTCGCCGTGAAGGTGCTGAGCGGGCCGCGTGCGAACGATCCCGAAGCCGCGGCGCTGTTCCGCGACGAGGCGCGGCTGGTCGGCATGCTGTCGCACGCGAACCTCGCGGCGGTCCACGAGGTGGCGAGCGCCGACGGCGTGCACTTCCTCGCGATGGAGTACGTCGCCGGCTGTGACCTGCGCGAGATGCTCGCGGCGGCGCAGAACGCGGCGGTGGCGATTCCGTTTGCGGCCGCGGTCGCGATCGTGTGCGCGGCCGCCGCGGGCCTCGACCACGCGCACCGCCGCTGCGGCCCCGACGGCCGCCCGCTCCACCTCGTCCACCGCGACGTGTCGCTGTCGAACGTCATGGTCGCCCACGACGGCACCGTGAAGGTGATCGACTTCGGCATCGCGCGCTCGCAGGTGTCGTCGCACCAGACCAACCCGGGCATCGTGCGCGGCAAGGCGAGCTACATGTCGCCCGAGCAGTGCGTCGGCGACGCCGTCGACCTGCGGACGGATGTGTTCGCACTCGGCGTCGTGCTGTACGAGCTGACGACCGGCCGCCGCTGCTTCACCGGTGCGAGCGACTTCGACCGCATGCTCGCGGTCGTCCAGGGCAACTACACGCCGCCGAGCGAGCTGTTCGCCGACTTTCCGGTCGCGCTCGACCGCGTGATCCGCACCGCGCTGGCGGCCGACCCGAGCAAGCGCTACCCGTCGTGTGCGGCGATGATCGAGGCGCTCGAGCGGGCGTGCGAGCAGCACGGCTGGGACGCGTCGAACGCCTCCATCCAGGACCTGATGCGCGCGCTGTTCGGCGTGCAGGAGGTGGTGGTCGAGGTGAAGGCGGAGCCGACGGTCGTGATCACGAAGCCCCGGCGGTTCCCGCGCGGGACCGAATCGGACATGTGGGAGGACGACGACGCTCCGACGCGCGGCCGGCGATCGATGTCGCGGATGTGGAGCCCGCTCGCGGCTTGACGTGTCGGCGAGAGGCCGCGGACTGCCAGAACGCCGTCGCCGCTAGCTGGCGCGCGGTAGCTCGACCGCGTCGCTCGCCGGGCGCGCGCGCACCGAGATCACCGGCGCGTGCGCCATCGTCTTCTTGACCTTGCAGCCCTCGGCAGCGCGGACGATCGCGTCGCGATAGCGCTCCGGGAACCCGGGCGGCAGCCGGAGCTCGAGCGTCACGGCATCGAGCTGCTTGGTCGCCGGGTCGACCCCGTGACGCTGCACGAGCTCCAGGCCCTCGGTCGAGATCCCGCGGGCCTGGCAGAACCCCAGTACATAGATCCCCGCACACGACGCGATGGATGCCAGGAACAGGTCGAACGGTGCCGGGGCGGTATCCTCGCCGCCCGCGGACACCGGCTGGTCGGTCCGGATGAGGTGCGTGCCGACGACCGCGTCGACTCGCTTGCCACCCGGAAAGAGCACTTTGATGTCCATACCCGTGAGAGCCGGTCCTCCTCGGGAGGATTCGCGATATCTTTGCGCACATGGTGGAACGGATCGAGCTGAAGGCGAGCAAGGGGATTTCCGTCGCGCTGATCCTCATCGCGGTGATGCTGGGGTTCATCGCGGTGGTGATGCCGGCGAGCGGCACGATCATCTTCGGCGGGATCGCGCTGCTGATGGTCTTCTTCGCCATCAAGCTCGGCCAGCGCCGGCTCGTGATCGACGACAACGGCGTCACCGCCAAGGGTGCGTTCTCGACCTCGGTGATCCCGTGGAACGAGCTCGACCACTACACGTTCTGGTCGATGGACCAGCAGGCGGTCTACGCCGCGGGCGGCGCCAATGCCGGGCTCGCCGGCGTCATCATCATCGCGATCATCGGGGTGGCGGTGGCGGCGGCGCGGAACAAGGGCGCCCGCAACCGGCGGTTCGGTGCCGGCCGGCTGACCATCGTCGGCCAGGGCAACCGCACGATCGCGATCGACACCCGCTACGCCAAGCTCACCGGCGCCCTCGACACGCTGTTCGACCACCTGCACAGCCGGCTGCGCGGCAGGCGCGACTACGCGCCGTTCACGCTGTCCAACGTCGAGCTGCACCATGCGACGAAAGGGTCACTCGGACTTGCCGAGATCGAGAAGATCTCGGTCGCCGGGGCCTCGCTGGTCATCAAGAAGCGCGACAAGCGGCTCGCCTGGGCCCGCGTGCCGATGAAGAAGATCCGCAACGGCATGCTGTTCATCGAGGAGCTCGGCGAGCACGGCCTCGTCGTCGATGCCAAGGCCGGCATGTTCGTGCCGCCGACCGTGCTCACCAAGCTGCACGCGGCCGCTTCGCGGCAGGCGGCGCTGCCGGCGGCGCGCGTGGTGAATCGAGACTGAAGATCCCCATTGCAGCGGCGAGCAAATGGCCGTAACTAGGGGGCTGAGATGGCTCGCGCGAAGCTCTTACTCGCCCAGGATCCTCTGCGCCGGTGGACCGCCGCCGACGCACTCGACACGTACAACATCACGCGATGGGGCTGCGGCTACTTCGGCGCGAACGACCAGGGCACCCTGATCGTCACTCCGCGCGCCGAGGGCCAGGGCGCGATCGACATGAAGGAGCTGATCGACGAGCTCGTCGCTCGCGGCATCCAGCTTCCGATCCTGCTGCGCTTCTCCGACATCCTGCGCTCGCGCATCGAGCTGCTCTGCGGCGCGTTCAACAACGCGATCCGCG